>Ga0193751_1000217_pt1 | contig 50843 bp, 47 predicted proteins | sample L1c2metaG_FD_143050 | JGI IMG/M metagenome (GOLD analysis project Ga0193751, IMG submission 143050) | Soil microbial communities from a riparian zone of the East river system, Colorado, United States - L1c2 | ecosystem: Environmental > Terrestrial > Soil > Riparian zone | place: USA: East River...
TCCTTGGTGGCGTCAACATTGTCGGTAGCTAGAGGAGCAGTGTAAGTGACGACTGCGCCGTCAGCTGAAGTTGCTTCCATCGTAATGTTATCGTGAGCGGCGATGACCGGAGGAGTTGTGTCTCCCGGAAGAGCCGTTACCGTAATATTGAATGTGTCAGTGTCTTTCTTGCCAGAACCATTTTTTGCTGTAACTGTCACTGTGAAAGTTCCAGCGGAAGCATAAACATGGCTAAATGTAGAAGTCTGTTCAAAAGGGGGTATCCTATTACGTAATGCCGTTAAACCAGCACTGTCACCCCAGTCGACTGAATATGTAAGAGTGTCATTCTTGGGATCAAGTGCCTTGACGGTCAATGTCAATGTATCCCCCGCCGGAATAGTATTAGGACCGGTTATGCTAGTGATAACAGGCGCTTTTTTATCCGCTTTTGTTGTGAATGAAATTTGCGATGACTTAGTTGTACCGGCACCGTTAGCTGATCCGACAACCACAAAATATTTCGTACCCGGCTCAAGGTTCGTCAAGCTTATCTTATGATCTTCAGTTTTATTAGGGCGAGAGATGTTCGGATCTCTTGAAGTATCAACTGGAGAAGTTGTACTGTACCAAACAAGACTTGTAGATTCAACATTAGTTTTCCACTTTACCTCTCCTTTCTGCTTATTATCAGATTTTACCTCAACATTACTGATAACCGGTGCCTGTTCTATCGGTGATCCTACGACTTTAACAGAAACTGTCGAAGTGGTACTCCGCCCAGCTTCATTGCTAACGGTAAATTTGATTGTATATGTACCCGGATTGGAATAAGCATGAGTAAATGTGCTCTCCTGCACGGAGGCTGGCTCAGCCATTGGCTTCGATGCAGTAGCTGCTTCATCTCCCCAATCAACCGCGTAGCTAAGAGATCCATCCGCTGGATCAGATGCTTTTACCTTCCACGTCCCGACTTGCCCAGTTTTAATCACTGTCGGCGCGGTTATGCCTGATATGTTGGGCATAAGCTGACCCGTGGGACCTTGCTGTGGCGAATTATCACGTCCATTACCATTGCCCTGTCCATTACCGTTACCGTGTCCATTACCATTGCCATTGCCATTGCCATTGCCAAGTCCATTACCGTTACCATGTCCATTACCATTACCGTTACCATTACCATTGCCATTATTAAGTCCATTACCATTACTTTGGGCCAGACTTGTAAACGGCGCAAAAACTATCGCTAACAATAAAACAGAAACACAAAAAAACAGATTCGTCTTTTTCATGACAATTTATTTTATTTTAAGTTAATAATTAATAATTTTTAGCTAATAATATAATGCACGACCCTCCACTAAAGAAGACGGTTCAAAGTTGACTTCTCTTACATGGACATAAAGATTTATATGTTGTATTTTAGATATTATAGGCGAGTAAGAAATCGACTGACTGTTCGTCTTACTATATGAAAGAGGATAGAGCATATAAATTCGAGAAAATATATCAAAACGAGTCAGATGCTATATTCCGATTCTGTTTGATTCGCGTATCTAACCGGGAACAAGCGTTAGATATCACCCAAGAAGCATTCCTGCGACTGTGGCAGAGTATGTTAGAAGAAAAAGAGATACTAAACGATCGGGCATTTCTCTTTACTATAGCTCATCATCTTATCATTGATTGGTATCGCAAAAAGAAAAGTATCTCTCTGGAGAACGTGATGCAGAAAGAGGGAGAGTTGGGGTATGATCGAGCAGATGAAACTTTTGTTTCCAATCTTGAATTGGGGGCAGAAGGGAGACATCTTTTGGAAAAAATCAGTGAATTGACACCCGTCTGTCGATACCCCGTTTACCTTCGTTATGCGGAAAATATGTCGCCGCGGGAAATAGGAGTTATCTTGGGCATATCCGCTAATGTGGCGTCAGTGAGATTAAATCGAGGAATGCAGGAACTACGTAAGATTGCGGGATACGATGGCAATGGAAAAATATAATAATTATGATGAATGACTATCGATTAAATATTGGAGCAGGAGATATTCAAAAAATAAAAATGTCTCCCGAGGAGAAAAAGAGCACGTTGGAACACGTCTTGAGTTCTTTGCCGTCCCCAGAACACGTTCCTAGCCCTGATCAATTTTATCCATTATTCAAAAAAATAAGAAAAAACCGTTTCGTATATTACGGACTAATGTCTTGTTTGGTCATTGTTATCTGTGTAGAAATTATTCTAGCCTCAAATGACAGTTCTTTCGGAAGCTTTTTATATCCGCTCAAAGCAAATATTATTGAACAAGTTCGTTCCGTTTTACATTTTTCACCGGGAGATAAAGCGCCATCGGAGAGCAAATTACCGACCAAACCCCTTATTGAGACTGAAACTCTAATCAATCAAAACAACCTTGATGAACCCAAAAAAGACACGCTGAAAATCCTGCCCGATGCCCAAACCAAATCTTTAGCTGGGTCAATCAATGAATCTCGACCGAAGCTTTCTAATAATGAAGAGAATGATGATCAAACCCCCTCCCGGCAAACAAAAATAAATGATACAAGTAGAACGAGTGAAAAGTCCAGGAAATTTCACCAAGCCGACAACGCAAAAGACACAAAGGAATACACAAAAAATTCTTTCAGAAAACTACTAGATCCCGAAGGCTGGGTCAAAAGAGGGGACGACTTTTTAAAAACCGGACCAAAATTAAAAGGGGGGGAAGTTAAGCATTGAAGCTTACTTCCCTTTCGCTCGTACGCTTTGAGCGCACGCTTTTACGAAAGCAACGAATAGAGGATGAGGATTAAGCGGGCGGGATTTTAATTCCGGGTGAAATTGAGTTCCCAAGAAAAACGGATGCTCGGAGCGGGGTAGTTCGACAATTTCCATCAGCTGCCTGTCGGGTGAAACGCCGGAAAAAATCAATCCGGCTTCCTCAAGTTTTTCAATATATTCCGGATTAATTTCATAGCGGTGGCGATGGCGTTCGGAAATTTCAGATTTCGCATAGGCGCTCTCTGCTATACTCCCCTTGGATAAAATTGCGGGATAAGCGCCTAGGCGCATTGTCGCGCCAAATTTTTTTTCTTTGATATTCCTTTTTTGCTCTGGCAAAATGTCGACCACCGGATATGGCGTCTTGGGATTAATCTCGGTTGTATTCGCTCCTTTCATACCGGCCATGTGCCTCGCAAATTCAGTAATCGCAAGCTGCATGCCGTAACAAAGACCAAAATATGGAATTTTTCTTTCTCGACAGAATTTAATCACAGAAATTTTGCCTTCGATTCCCCGGCTGCCGAAACCACCGGGTACGATTATGCCATCATATTTATTTAAATCTCGCAGTTTCGCAGCAACCTCTGCCGGAGAGGCGGATCCGTCTTTTACGGAAAATTGTTCCGAATTGATCCAATCAATCTCGCTCTGGCAACCCACTTTGCCACAGGCATGTTTAATGGCTTCAATCACTGAGATGTATGAATCTTCCAATATAAACTCGCCCGAACCAAAATATTTGCCCACAATTCCGATCCTCACCGCCTTCGTCGCACTGTTCATTTTATGAACCATTGCCCGCCACTTTTTCATATCTCGCTCTCTAGGATGCATTCTGAGTTTTTTAAAAATACGTTCAGCCAGGCCGTCGTTTTCAAAATTAATCGGGATTTCATAAATGTTTTTCACATTCGGCGCGGATACGACATCCCCCTTGGATAGACTGCACATAAATTCGATTTTCTCCTTCCGTTTCTCGTCTATCTTTATGTGAGCGCGAGCAAGAATAATGTCCGGATTCAATCCGACAGCGTTTAAGTTGCGAACCGCGTGCTGAGTGGGTTTAGTTTTAAGTTCATTTCCGCCCGCACCGAGCGCCGGCACATAACTTACCAATACCAAAAGAACGTCTTGAGGATTTTTAATCTTCAACATGCGTATGGCCTCCAGAAATAAAATATTTTCATATTCTCCGACAGTACCGCCAATCTCCGTGATAGCAACCTCTGCGCGAACTTTGGATACTGCCTTATTGATGCGTTCAATAATCTCGAGCGGAATGCGCGGCACCACTTCTACCTGTTTGCCGCCAAATTCTAAATTGCGCTCCTTTTGTATAACGGACAAATACACACTGCCTGTCGTCATATAATTCGTCCGAGTAAGGTCCCGGTCCAGAAAACGCTCATAGTTGCCCATATCCTGATCGCACTCTGTACCATCATCTAAAACAAAAACCTCGCCGTGTTCGGTGGGGTTCATCGTACCAGCATCGACATTTACATACGGATCAATTTTGAGAGCAGTCACTTCGATTCCTCGAGACTGCAGAATCTTGCCGATCGAGGCAGAAGCTACCCCCTTTCCTACGCCTGACATAACTCCTCCCACGACGAAAATGTATTTTGTTCCTTTTTTCATACTTTATAAAAATTTACAGTTTTAGATTTTTATTCAGGTCCTCGGTTCCCCGGGGCCCCATGCCCCGGCTAGACCATTCATAAATACCAAAACTGTAAATTTTTTTACTCTATTTGTTTAAATATTTTCTGACGGCCAAGAAACTGGAAATCACCCCAAAAAGTATACCTGATAATAAAATAATTGCAAAAATCTGAAAGAAATTAGAGAGATAATAATCATACATGTTGAGCCCCAGAAAAGAAGTCATATTAAGTCCCAGCCAGGCGGTCGCTGGATAGAATAGAGCCATTGTTATGATAGTGGCGACAACTCCATAAATCGCCCCTTCAATCATAAATGGTCCTCGAACTCGCATTTTTGAAGCGCCGACTAGGCGCATAACGCCAATTTCCTCCCTGGAAATAAATATAGTCAGCCGAATCGTATTGAAAGTAATAATTATAGAAATAATCACCAAAAGAAGAGTAATTAAAAATCCAAGTTTCTGCGCCCCGGATATAATGGTATTTAATCGGTCGATGACTAATTTATTTTGATGATAATTCACTTTATCGATGATATTTTGAGAACCCGAGACAAGCACGTTGTCACCCTGGAGGAAATTCGCAATACTTTCGTACTGAGATATCTCCCGAGCTTTAACATTTAAATAAGCTCCGAGCGGGTTATCCCCGATCTCGTCTAATGCGGCAATCGTCGAGTAATCATTTTGATGGCGATCTCGAAAAAGCTTGAGCGCTTCGTCCGCTCCCGTATAAGATACATTGGCTACTTCGGGCAATTGCTCGAGAGAGGATTTCAAACTCATAATTTTATCTTCCGGTGTACCCACTATAAAATAAATCGTTACATCCACTTTATCTTTTATCACATTTAGTGAAAAATACAGCGCGGCCTGCAATAAAATAATTACGGTAATGACAGAAAGAGTAATCGTGACCACCAAGACAGCCGCAAAAGAAACCAAACCGCCTCTTTTGAAGTTTATAAACCCCGCTTTTATAATTCTTCTTAATTCTGTCATGGTAATATTCAAAAGAGATGAATTTTTTCCGGTACGGATTTTTCAAAAGACGATAAGTCTTAAAAAATCATGTAGTTGGGAGCTCGTCAGCCTCGAAAGCCCTTCAAAAATTATCTCTTTTGAATTATAGCATCTATTTGCCATGTTTGGTGTCTCGGATAATTTTCCCATTTTCCATCGTGATCACCCGGCTCCCGACCGAATCAATAACTCCCCGATTATGGGTGGCTAAAATCACCGTCGTCCCAAGATCATTTATTTTTTTTAAGATTTGCACTATCTCATGAGTATTTATCGGGTCGAGATTTCCAGTCGGTTCATCGGCGATGATGAGTTCGGGTTGATTAATGATAGCTCTGGCGATCGCGAGCCGTTGCTGTTCGCCACCGGAGAGCTGACTCGGAAAATGTTGCAGACGATGACCCAAATCAACCAGTTCCAACACGTGCGGGACGTCTGAGGTTATTTCTTCATCGGTTTTACCGACTGCTTCCATCGCAAAAGCGATATTTTCATACGCAGTCTTATTAGCGAGTAATTTGAAATCCTGAAATACCACGCCCATGCGCCGACGCAGTTTCGTTAAATCCTTATTTCTCAATTTATGTATATTAATAGACTCAAAAAAGACCGTGCCTTGAGTCGGTGAATCATCCGCTAAGATCATTTTAGTGAGAGTCGTTTTGCCGGCACCAGAATGTCCGACGATTGACACAAACTCCCCGGCCGTTATCGTAATGGTAATGTTTTCTAAGGCCACCGCATCTTTGTAAATCTTGGAAACATTGTTGAAATATATCACTCTCTTATCTTATCATAAATTCTTCTCCGCCTCAATGAAAATATCTATCTCGCCAGTTAAGACGGCATCAGTGTTTGAAGTTTCGACATTTGTCCTATGGTCTTTGACCATTTTGTACGGATGAAGTACATAGGAACGAATCTGATTCCCCCATTCTATTTCTGTGTTTTTCATTTTCATACTGTTTTCAAGGCCTATTTTTTCTTCTTGCGCGTGTTTGAAAATTCTTGCGCGAAGAATGCTCATCGCCTGCTGTCTATTTTGCTCTTGGGAACGTTCTCCTGAAGCATGCACGGCGATACCGCTCGGAATATGAACGATTCTGACTGCCGTTTCTCTTTTATTCACATTCTGCCCTCCGGGCCCGCTCGAACGGCTAAACTCTATTTTTAAATCGGCATCCTGTATGACAAAATCACGTTCTTCGAGCTTACCCAATTTCGGCAGGACCTCAACCAGGGAAAAAGAAGTATGCCTCAATTTTTTTGCATTAAAGGGAGAAATGCGCACGAGACGATGCACTCCGGATTCATTTTTCAAGTTTCCATAAGCATTCTTGCCTATTATTTCTAAAGAAACATTCCTATATCCTCCGTGGTCATTTTTGTGCTCGTGAATGAAATGAATATCCCAGCCTTTTTTAGCCGCGTACTTTATGTACATTGAAAGAAGCATGCTCGAAAAATCTTCCGCGTCGTCGCCGCCGGCACCGGAGATAATCGTAATGATAGCGTTCCCCAAGTCAAATTTTGCCACGCCTTCTTTTTTTGCTTTCAACTCCGCAATTTCCTTCAAAATGCTTTGCGCTCTATTTTTATCATTCCAAAAATCCGGACTCTGCATCAGAGCTTCCAATCTTTTTATTTCGCTGTCTATCTCATTTTTATCTTTTTCTTGTGACATATTTATATCTCCTCCATTAATAAATGTTTGGTTCGAATGAGATACTCCTGAAGATTTTTTATTCTATTGAAACTTTTTGTTTTATGCTGATATGGAAATTTCATGTAAATGTTTAGCATCATCGCAGCTTGTAAAGCTCGCCTATTGAAAGGTTTTCCGTCGAAATAGCCCTTAATAAATTGTTCTCCAATTTCCACCTTTCCCCCATTATTTGCAATGGCAATAATCATACTTCGTCCTAAATCAATATATCCGTTATTAAATCTAGGATTGGGATCAAAAACTGTGAGCGGATTTGTGGCAAAAATGTTGGCCGCTCCAAAGTCATCATGACAATAACTGCTTTTATTTTCTTTATTCGCATGTTCTTTTAGAACCTCGAGCGCGAATGATATTGAACCATGCTCGTCTCCAAGTAATTTATTTTCTTGAACATACCTAATCTGTTTCTGCACATCTTCTCCTTGAAGCCATTCTTCAAATGCTGCATATTGAACCTTACCGTCAACAATGCGCCCATACCCTTGCGCTTCTGGTTCATGCATAACTCGAAGAATCTTCCCCAGTTCAATATATATTTCTTTCCTTATCATTTCTCCCTTAGTGTAAACATCGTTTAAAATTTTTGCATCAACGTATTCCATTAAAGTATACGCGTGTTCGCTTATCATGCCTTCCTCAATCACGTGTGGCACTTTAACTCCTGCCTCCTCCCATACCTTTAAAAACTTAGCCTCACCAAGAGCGTGTGATAAACTTAGATTAATTTTTAAAATTGTTTTTTCACCAGATACTTCCATTATGCTTATAAGCGAAGAGACTCCCTTTTCAGCAAAAGTAACTTTTACTTCTTTATTTTTAAATTTTGGATGATTTGAAATAAAATCCTTCACATGAGGAATAAGATTAATCCGCCTAGCATTAAACTTCTGATCTACCTCGTGTTCAGATAATTTAGGTTCGTTAAGAAAGGTAATTTTAGATAAAGGTTTTTCAAATTTCATATATAAATTTATATAGAGCCGAAAATGGGAATCGGTCACAGGTTTTCTATTCGCCGTCGCTCACAGAAACCCGCTACCCCGCCTCGTTCGTTTTTTCTACTAAAAAAACATAACTCCGACTTTCGATTCCAGCTCAAAAAAGAAATAAATTTCTTTTTTGAGCCGAAAATGGGAATCGAACCCATGTTCCTACTTTACGAAAGTAGTGTTCTGCCACTGAACTATATCGGCTTATTTTGAGACAGTAAGCGACCTTCCTTTGCTCTTCGACTTAAACCTCTATTTTGTCTACCATTTCCCCTATTCAATCCGGCATACGTGGGACTGAGAGCATCACAATTCGGGCAAAGCAATCTCAGATTACTTTCAATATTATTGCGCCAATTACCATCAATATGATCAGCGACTAAAGGAACTTTGCTAGTTTTCGCATTTATCTTTGCCCATCCACATATAATACATTTATCCCCAAACTTATTGCGCAAATATTTTTTAATGTGAGCAGAAACTATTCCCAAACTCTGCAATCCATTAACTTTCCCTGCTTTCCATTTTTCAATATAAGTTTTGTGTTGATATTGAAGCTGGCATAAATTACTACAATACTTATATCTTGCACGAATTGTTTCTTTTCCGCAATTTAAACACTTTTCTCTTCGTAACTTTGGGTTCGACATTAGAAAGATCATATCAAATATGGAAACCACTAGCAAGCTTAAAGGTGGTCGTAAGTTGATTACGTATATTAACTAGGAGCCGTTGGTGAGGATCGGACTCACGGTCTCGTCATTACCAATGACGTGCTTTACCACTAAGCTACAACGGCTTCTTTGAAAAAATCCCTTTATCTTAATATTAATATAACACATAGTCAATTTTGGCTTATTCACTCAAAACTTTAGCTCCACAAGAGTTATTGATCAAATTCCTTGTTTTTGGCCCTACAAATCCATCAGGCAAAGTGCCGAGGTATATCTGCATTCGTTTAATGGCGCCGTCGGTTATTGGTCCCAGGATTCCATCAACTTTGCCGGAAGCAAATCCAAGTCGATTCAAATGAGCCTGGAGTATTTTTACTTCCTTTACGATGCCTTTAGTAAATGAACTGTATTTACCGTTCTTAGAACCAGCCTTAAGATTCTGGGTAAGAATCATATCGGAAGAGCAACGGCTAGTTTTATTTAATATCGGATTTTTTTCTTGCTTATCTGGAATTATGGGATTCTCTTGTTCTTGTGTTGTTATAGTTGGAATAATTGTATGGTGACTATGGTGAACAGAGGTGGTCTCTGAAGCTGAAGACCTTTCCTGCCCACTAATTGTGATGATTATGTCATCAGAAATTCCTGAACCATCGTTGGCAGTTGCTGTCACAGTGACTGTGCCTTTTGTAAGGGCAGTTAATAAACCTGAGCCATTAATGCTCCCTGTTCCCGTTCCCGGAGCAACGCTCCAAGTGACCGATGTATTGGTGGCGTCAACCGGAAGAATATCAGCCAGCATTTGAAGAGTGCCTCCATCAGCGGAAAGCGTGGTAGCGCTACCCTCACCTTTAACTACAATACCCGTAATCAATATCTCTGGTGTCGTAGTAGTATCAATCACAATTGCTTTATTGGTTGCGAGATTGGTTGCTGGCGTAAAATTGGTTAATGCATTGCCCGCAAGGTCTGCGATGGTTCCTGAAATTGATGATACGTTTAAATCATTCGTTGAATCTCCGGCCTGGACTGTGTAATTACAACTTCCAGAACTTGCAGAAGCAACAGAGAAAGTACAAGTTCTGTCGGTAGCGCCGGTTTCTAATGTAACAGTTACATTTCCGGTAGAAGTTACTGCTTCTGAAAACGACACAATAATATCAATAACTTCATTGGTGGTATAACTCCCATTAGCTTTCGTAGATGTCACATTCGTGATCGTGGGAATAGTCGTGTCTGGAACAGTAGTATCAATCACAATTGCTTTATTGGTTGCGAGATTGGTTGCTGGCGTAAAATTGGTTAATGCATTGCCCGCAAGGTCTGCGATGGTTCCTGAAATTGATGATACGTTTAAATCATTCGTTGAATCTCCGGCCTGGACTGTGTAATTACAACTTCCAGAACTTGCAGAAGCAACAGAGAAAGTACAAGTTCTGTCGGTAGCGCCGGTTTCTAATGTAACAGTTACATTTCCGGTAGAAGTTACTGCTTCTGAAAACGACACAATAATGTCAATTGATTCACCGGAAGTATATGTGCCATTCCCTTTATTAGAAGACGCGCTAATAATGGTGGGAGCAGTTTTATCAAATGTTACCGAACCAGTTCCGCTGGTTACGGGAGAGGCACTATTGTTTGCATTGTCATGGAAATTATCTATCGCGTACGTTACGTCTCCTTCCGTATCCGATAATCTGGTAACATATGTCGCAGTCCAATTGTTACCCGACGGGGTAATGGTTACTGCGCCACCTATAGGTGCGCCTCCCGAAGTGAAAATGACAGAAGGAGTAGAAATTGTTTCGCTCGTTGTAAAAGAAAGTGTAATCAGGTTGCCGACCTTGGCGTGAGTATTTGAGGAGTTATTGGAAATTAAAGTGACACCCGAGAGGGTTGGGGCGGTTTTATCAAAAGTGATGCCGCCGCCGACCGAGGGATTGGGAGAACCAGCGTTGCCTGCTAGGTCGTGATAATTAATACTATACGCAATCGCTCCCGCGGTGTCGGAAGAACTCGTCACATAAGATGCCACCCAGTTGTTGAGAGACGTGTTAGAAATTGTAACAGGGTTCGTCACACTGGCACCGCCGGAAGTAAAGGTAACGGCAGGTGAACTAATCGCTTCGCTTGAGGTAAATGAAAGTGTTACCCTGTCGCCCGCTTTTGCCAGAGTTGTGGGAGCAAGAGTATTATTGGAAACCAAACTTACTGCGGAAAGAGTCGGGCTCGTTACATCGGCGGTAGTAAAAGTCCACGTAGTGCTGTCTGCGATACCGTCATATGGATTACCGATTGTGTTGTCTGCGTCATCATATAGAGCGTCGGGAGAGACATTGACATAATAAACAGTCTGGTTTGCCAGAGTACCCGTTGGATTTATAGTTATCGTTCCCGTTCCGGAACCTGTCACACGCGCATCAGGGAGAGTGATACTTTCAAATGTCGAGGCGCCGTTTTTTATACTGATAGCTTCTCCGCTCTGCACGAAGACATTTTCATTAAAGGTCATACCTAGATTGTTTGAAGCTCCAACCCCGGTGGCAAAGTCTATGGGAGAAAAAGCGGTGACGAAAGGGTTAGTCGTGTCTAATGTTTGAAACGCCCACGTGCTGGAGTCTCCGATTCCCGCATAATTATTTCCGGCAGCATCGGCAAAGGCGGTGGGGCTCACAGTAATGTAGTAGTTGGTGCTGCCGGCCAAAGTGACGGTGGGCGCTACATTGATGACGTTTGTGCCGGAACCGGTCACTTGGCCGCCGGTGACATCGATATCTTCAACAATTGAATTGTCTACCTCGCGAATAGTTATAAATCCGCTTTGCACTATGACATTTTCACTGAAAGTAATAACTAAATTTGATTGAACCGGCGCTGCAGTAGCGTTATTTGCCGGAGAAAGAATGGAAACAGTGGGCGCAACTGTGTCCGCTGAGGTAAAACTCCAGGTATCTGAAGTAGAAATGCCCGCATAACTATTTCCGAAGATATCAAGAAAAGCTGTGGCGTCAACAAGCACATAATATGGTGTTTGGTTTGCAAGTGTGACACTTGGATTAATTGTGATTATATTCGTATTTGAACCCGTCACTTGACCGCTCGTGACAGCAATAGTCTCAACGACTGTACTGCCGGTCTTGATCGTTATATTGCCGGTGCCTACCACAACAGTTTTATTAAATGTAAGAACTAAATCGGATGTCGCTGTTACTCCGGTGGCATTATTCGAAGGTGAATACTCTGATACGATTGGATTGTCATTACTGATAGAAAATGTATTTACGATTAGCGGAAGACTGTCATTTCCTGCAGCATCGGTGACAACTATGGAACAATCGTCATATATACCGTTTGGGAGTTCATTAAATGTGATAGTGTTATTATTCGAGGAAGAGGCGTCCGAGGTGGCAGAGCCGCAACTCCCCCCGTATGTTATCGCGCCGTTCTCCGTAGTACTAAACGTATAATTGGGAGTAGGATCTACGCCAAGCGCAGGAACCGGAGTAACTTCGGCAATGACCGGCGCGGTTATGTCATATACAAAAGAAAGAGTGTTTGAAACCGTGTTGTTATTGCCTGCAGCATCTTGCGCCGCTCCCCCCGCGATACTAATGCTTATTGGACCCCCCGAAGGTGTCATGTCAAAGGTGTAGGTAGTCCCCAAACCAGAAAAATTGTCTACTGTGGCATTTGTCACTGAAAGGTCGCTCGACTGAAAACCGGTAACATCTTCAGAAAATGTAGCTGTCACCGAAAACAATGAGGCGTTGGTCGGAGAAGTTTCTGAGGTGGAAAGTACCACGGACGGAGGCCCAGTGTCATATGTCGTTGAAAAAATATTTGAAACTAAGTTTAAAAGTGAGGCATCATCCTGAGCTACTCCTGCGGCTATGCTTACCGTCATTACACCTTGGCTGCTTGGAGCGACATCGAAAGTATATGCAGATCTGCTGTTGCTGTGGAAATTATCCTTGGTTCCATTCGCGACAGTAATATCACTAATGTCAAATCCATTAACGGGTTCGGAGAAAGTTGCAGTCATAGAAATGGGCGACGCATTGGTATATTCAGTTACGCCCGATGTAAGCGCAACCGACGGGTTGTGGTTATCGAATATTATGTGGATTGGACTGCCAGAGTTAGAAGCCGTATTGCCATTTCCCGCCGAGTCTTGCGCTTTATTTGAATCTACCGAAATATTCACGTCAGTATTTTGTAAAATATCGGGGTTGCTCACTGGAGACACGCTGAACGTGTAGACTGTGCCGCTGACCGCTTGGAAATTTCCCAAACTTGCACCGGAGACACTTATGTCGGAGAGTACAAACCCGGTAACTGTCTCCGAAAATGTAGCGGTAAAGGAAAGTGGTGTGGCACTTGTTTGGCCGGCAGCTGTGGTCGTGAGCGTGAGAGTTGGCGCGATGTTGTCATACGAACGGGTGAGAGTATTGGACGCTATGTTTTCGTTTCCGGCAATGTCAGTTGCCACCGCGCTTAAAATGGAAATACTAACGCTACCCTGCAAGCTTGGCGTGACGGAAAAAGTATAAGTAGAACTGGAAACTGCCACGAAGCTTCCAACACTTCCGTTTGAGATGGTAACGTCATCGGCGGTAAATCCAATGACCGGTTCAGAGAACTTTGCCGTGACCGGGATAGGCACATTCGTGAGTGTTAACGATGTCGAAGTGATAGCAACAGTAGGCGCAGTTGCGTCAATAGTTATGTCTTTATTAACACCCAAGGAACCAGCTCCGATTGTTCCTGATCCGGGCGCAGGCAGAGTCGTAGATGTAGCATTGCCAGCGGCATCGGCAATAGTAGTGGAGCCACTCGCGGAGAGTGATCCGCTGGAAGCGTATTCTAGATCAGAAGTGAAGTTTTTGTTGCCCACAAGATAATCAAATACAAGCGTAGCGGTTCCGGAACCTGATGTATAGTTTATTGCTTTGGTAACAGGTGATCCGGTTAGAAGAGTTAAATGAGGCGTATTACTTACAGTGACTGATTCAGAAAAAACGACTTGTACGTGAATTGTGTCACCGGTTTTGTAGTTGGCATTGGCGTTCGTTGAAGTCACATTAACAACATGGGGTGCCAGTGTGTCAATAACGATGTCCTTGTTGGCAGCAAGATTTGTTCCGGGAGAAAAATTCGTCAGGACATTTCCTGCGGCATCGGTAAATGTTCCAGAAATTGCCGTGGTGGTAAGGTCGCTGGAGGTGTCACCGCTCTGCACGGTGTAGTTAAAGGTAAGCGTATTGCTACCGGAGCCTGTTGAGTAGTTCACAACCCGGCCTCCTCCCCCGGTTCCCAGAGTTATCTGCGGAGTTCCTGTCACGCTGACTGTCTCAGAAAATACCGCACGTATAGGAATGAGGCTTCCCGCTTTATAGCTGCCATTCGCTACTGTAGATGTGACACTTGATATAGTTGGAAGAGTTGTGTCGATAACTATGGCCTTGTTCGCCGCAAGGTTCGTCGCGGGAGTAAAGTTCGTCATTGTATTGCCTGACGGATCAGCGATGGTGCCAGAAATCGAGGAAACATTTAAATCGCTTGAGTTTTCGCCGACACCGACGGTGTAGTTGCATGTGCCGGTAGAACTCAAACTTACGGAAAAACTGCATGTCCCTCCCGTGTCAAGATTGACGGTTACACTGCCGGTAGACGAAACAATCTCAGAAAAATTTACAATTATGTTAATTACCTGATCTTTTTTATAACTGCCATTGCCAACCGAGGAAGTCACGCTAAGGATAGTCGGGTGAGTAGTGTCTGCGACACCTGAGGAAATAGTAATGAGTCCGGTTCCGGCAAAATATGTATCCGATTTGTTCCCTGCGGTAGATGTGGTACTTCCGTATGTACCGCTAGGTTGTATCACATTCGCTAGTGTAAGCGTACCAGCTCTCGAAGTTGTTCCCGAAAGACTGGCTTTGGCCGTGCTGCTTCCGCCGGGAGCTATACTTAAGTTCCCGGTAATTACTATTCCGGCTGCCATAGATTTACTGCCGCTGCCGGAGAGGACTAAATTACCTAAATAAGCAATACTCTTTACTGTTTGGGCGCCGGAGCCATTATAGTTTATAGTACTACCCGTTTTTGTTGTCACCGTTCCCCCGCCTGTGAGGAAAGCGCCTCCAACATTTAAAGTTCCTTTATCAGTAAAGTTAACGGAAGCGCCGGTTTTATTTACTCCGTCTGTTGTAATATCTCCTATAACCGTAGCGGTTCCTTTTGAAATCGTCAGCAAATTTTTCCTCATGTTGTCTGAAAGGGTAAAAGCAACACTGCCGGCAACCAGTGTCCCTGAACCTACCGCCACTGTGTTCGAAGCTTTTCCGGTCCTGCGAGGAATAGTGACTGCTCCCGATACAGTGAGAGTCACTCCGGAGTTAATACTTACTTTAGAGTTTCCTCCGCTGCCGGTTGGCAATGATAAAGAGGAAACAGTAACATTGGCAGTTACATTTACAGTCTTACCTGCGCCAATCGTCGCCGTGTCACTCGATCCCGGAGTTCCGCTGCCTCCCCATGTTGCGGGGTTGTTCCAGTTGCCATTGGCCGATGCAGTGAAAGCGGTAGCGGATACATTTCCCGGCTTTAACAAAAAAAAGGAGATAAAAAAGAAAAAAAATAAGATCGCAAACCTAAAAGAGTCTGCATATTGTCGGTTGTAACTCTGAAGGCTGTTTACTTGTTTCATATCCCAGAGTATATCAATTTTTTAAACATTTAGGAATATATTATTTTACATATATAAACTTGGCAGATGTTCTGTCAAAATTTATATTATATTTTTATTCTACATTAACAGAAACGTCAGTACGTTCATTTTTTATTTTCATAAAGAGCACGGCAAAAGCGCCGATAAAGATTATCGCCGCAGCAATGAAAAAAACATAGTTATAGGCATTGATCTGCGCTTTAAGCTCTACTAAAGAGGAATATTTCTGGATGTCGATCGGGTTATGGCTTGTAATGGTGCTGAAATTATTAATCGAAAAAATATTGCTTCCAATCCGATTGGTTAAAATAGTTCCGAAAATTGCTATTCCGAAGGCACCGGCTATATTTCGGACCAGAGCCAAAACCGAAGAAGCAATGCCGATTTCATTTGGGTTCACCACTGAGGCGATGATGCTGGTGCGCTGTGCCATGCCAAAACCCAGACCGAAAGCCATGACCGCGAGCGGAATCATGATCGCCAAGGCGCTTGATTTAGGGTCAAGAAATGAAAAGAAATAAATTCCAACCGCCGCGACTATGGTACTCCAAAATATAACGTAGCGGGATTCCACCCGTCCGGTCAAAACTCCTCCGAGTGGAGCGCCCACCATCAGCGCCGCCGCCATTGGGATAAAAAGATAGCCGGATTGCGTCGCATTATAGCCGAAAAATGTCTGAGCAAAAATTGGAACAAGGAAAATTCCGCCAATCATACCCATAAAAACAATAAAATTATTTATTAAGGTATTTACAAAAGCCGGAATCTTGAAAAACCTTAAATCTACAATCGGATCTTTTGCCTTTCTTTCAATTTTTATAAAAAATCCGAGCAAGACGATAATAAGGAAATATGATATTAGGCTCTGCGCGGAAAGCCAGCCCCAATCTATCCCTTTATCAAGAAGAAGAACCAGCGTGGAGAGCATGCCGCCTAGCGCGAGAGATCCCCACCAGTCAAAATTGCTGGTCTTCTCTTCTGTGCGTGATTCATTAATAAAAAGGATAGCCATAATCATTCCCAGTATCCCAATCGGAAGATTGATTAGAAAAACCGAACGCCAGCCAAAACCATCAATCAAGGGTCCACCTAAAAGCGGGCCGAAGACGGTAGCCGCCGCAAAAGATGACGACCAAATGCCGAGCGCCTGCGCCCGTTCTTTCCCTTCCTTGAAAGTAATCGCTAAAATCGCCATCGCGGTCGGATAGTCCGCCGAACCGGCAATCGCCTGAATAATCCGAAAAACGATCATCGAAGAGAGATTCCAGGAAAGCCCTGCCAAAACTGAACCGACAATAAAAATGCTGAAACCGAGCATATAAACTTTTTTGCGCCCTATGTTGTCCCCCAATTTTCCCCAAATCGGAACAAAAACGGCGTTGGCGATGATATAGGCGGTGGCAATCCATCCGGCGGCGGAAATCGTAATGCCGAAATCATTGATGATTTTCGGCAGAGCCAGATTTACTATCGTCTGGTCCAGGCGTCCTAAAAATGTTCCGATAATAACCGTGAGCAATATCCACCAGCGCAAATTTGAGCCTTTATTTTTTACTTCCTTATCATCCATCCGATTTTTTATTATTTTAGATAAACTGTAATCTTCGCCGACATGCCGCTTTTGAGCTCCGGATAATCTGCCGCGGCGAAGCGCACTTTCACGTCAAATTTCCTTATTGGACGCTGGTCGGAAATGGAAAAAATAACGCCGTTGTCATTCGAGATAGGACTTATCTCGTCAACTATTCCCTCATATTTTTTGCCGCCGAAAGCGTCAACTGTAAAAGTTGCTCTTTGTCCAGCTTTTAAATCCCGGAGTCCCTTTGTTTCATCTATCGCTCCGACAATCTTTATATCCTCATCATTAACAATTGAAACCACACTCTCCCCTGGATTAAAATAAGTACCGATGACGTCCGGTGCGCTCGAAACTATTCCGCCGTATTTGGAGTAAATAATCTGTGAACCCACTAGCGCAACCTCCGAATTGGGCAAAACGCGCTCCCCTTCCTTGACGTATAATGCGTTTAGAATTCCGGGAGAGGTAGTGGAGAGATTCACAACCGGCGCTTCGACGAATGAATTTTCAATAAAAATAGTATTTTTATTTGATTGCCAGAAAAGAAATGCTCCAAGCAATCCAAAAATAACTATTGCGGATATCAAGCTATGCATCCAGGGTTTTTTAAAGATATTTTCTTTTTGCATTTTATCTTTTTCCATAATTAATTTTGATTAGATGCTGCTAAAAATCCGATCGCTCCCGAGTTTGGCTTGATTGTTTGGCCGAGCGAAATATAAATCGCCGTTACGGTACCGTTCGTTGGAGCCGATATTATCATATTTCCATAAGTGGGATTTGCGATTAACGCGCCGTGAGCTCTTTCGACTTCCGCTTCTGCAATCGCGACGTCTTCCGGACGAGCATTGGTAACTACTGATTCAAAAGCAGCCTGCGCCTGATTGAGAGCCGCCTGCGCTCCGGAAATTGCTTGCTCTTTATTCTGTAGAGCCAATTTGTAGGCATTGTTATTGGAAGAATAATTTGCAGCGTTTTTATTAGGGATTTGAATATTAAATTTTGCTCCCGCTTGAGGCGTTTTTGTTTTATCAAATGCTAACAACAGTCCGCAATCCCCGAGAGGCCGGGGAACATCAGTTAAAAATAATGTTCCATTTTCCAGGCCGGAATAGTTTAGAGAATACCCGCCGGAGGAACTGTAAATCTGCAAATCATACGAACCCTCGTTTTTGCATTCATAAGTTCCAGATATAGTTGGGCTATCATGAGCCTCATTGTCGCTGACGCTCTGCGCTTCCAGGGAGGAATTTAAAAGCGATCGAAGGGCATTATTTACTAAAACCTCTTGTTGTTTACTTATTCCATTCAAATTAACTTCCGCAGTATTAACTGAAGTTTTTGCTATATCAACTGCCGTTTTGGTCGCGCCATTTATTATTTTTTGATAATTTGCCTTTGCCACTTCATAAGCCGCTTCTGCCTGAATCAACCCGCCATCCTCATTATCGGCATCAATGGTTGCTAGAACTTCCCCTTTTTTCACATTATCACCCGCCTTTACTGAAATGGATTTAACCCTCCCTGAAGAGAGGAAGCCGAGAGTAAGACCCATTGGGGAAGAATTACTGCTTATGTTTTCATTCATTGTTGAATTATCTTTGATTGACGGATTCTGCACTTTTTTATTAATTTTTAAGTAGCCGAAAATGCCAATCGATAACGCAAGGATTAAAGAAATAATAATTACTCTTTTAGGATGATGGGGTAATGATATCAAATGTTGCTTCATAATTTTTGCTATAATTATTTGTTGATAAGAATTTTAATAATACGTTCGAGATTTTTGCGGTCTTTAGAATCCAATTTATCTGTCATTTTCTTCAAAATCATATTTTTACGCCTAGATATTGAGACAAATAGCCTCTTAGCCAAATTAGATAGAGCAATAAAAACAACTCGCCTATCTTTTTTGTCGTTCATCCTTCTGACTAATCCTCCTTTTTCCATTTCCGCCACTATTTCAGTAGCAGAAGGAGGAGTAATTTTCAAATAGCCGGCTATACTTCTCATCGTCTCCTTGCCGACTGGTCCAATAAAGCGCAGAATTTCCACTTGCGAAAAAGTCAGATCATGCTTGAATCCTTCCTTTCTCATGCTTTCAAGGATATTTCTCCTGAAAATAAGGAGCAAATCTCCAAGATTGGGCTTGTTGTCTATATTCGCCATCTGTTTACCTAATAGTTAGGTAAACTAAGTATATTATATTGCGCGTCTCTTTGTCAACCTATTAGGGTAAAATTTGTGAGGATTATTGGGCAACATTAGGAACATTTTCTTAAAAAAAAGATATATGGTATTTATAGTCCGACTCAATTATTTCTCATGAATAGCAATTGCTACCGCCAATGAGAGAAACGCCAAATGCTCAAGAGCGTCGAGTGACCATATTCCGAGAACAAAGATTAAACCAATAATCCAAATGCTTGCCCAGATGGCGACTTTTGATACCTTCCAACCGATAAGAAGAAGAATGGCGACAACTAGATCGTTCACTCCAATAAACGTCACAAACCCTGCAACGCTTATCGGTAAGATTTTGACGACAAAAGATTCGGAAACAAGATCCTTAAACTCGTCCGGAGACAAAAAAGCTGTCAAAGAATTTGCCAAAAAAACGCAAGCTAATCCAAAGCGGAGAAGAAATGAATGCGAAAAAATTTTATTCATAGAAAAAAGGTAAATTTATAATGAAATAAGTATAACACGAAAAAGATACAATAAACACAACTGTAATTATGCTATTTGCAAAACTTTATCTGGATGATTTGCGCAATATAATTATTTCTTTATTGCTTTCTTTTCATTCTTTGCATCCTCGGATATTTTCTTTTTTGCTATTGCGGGCTGTTGAATATACAGAATTATCGCATTGGCATGGCCATGCCCTAAACCACAACCATCTTTTAACCAGTTAAGCAGTTCTTTGTGGGTTGCCAGTCCTTTCTTTTTTGCCTCTGACAAGTAATATCCAGGGTCTTTTCCTGTTTTTGCTTGGATATTATCAATATAAGCCTTATATGACAATGGTGAACGAAGTTGGAACCGCTTTTTTTAAAAAATATTATTTGGTCTTAGAATCTCCTCGCAATGTGGCAAAAGCTTCCTGAACTGTAGTCATAAACTGGGCTGGAAAAATAATAGTAGAATTCTTTTCGGTGGCAATTTCGGACATTGTTTGAAGTGTGCGGAGTTGCAATGCCACGGGGTGGGCGGCAATAAGGTCAGCAGCTTGTCCAAGTTTTTCTGCAGCCTGAAACTCGCCCTCAGCGGCGACAATTTTTGCGCGACGTTCGCGTTCAGCCTCAGCCTCCTTTGCCATAGCTCGCTGCATATTATCCGGCAAGGTAATATCTTTGATTTCCACCGCTGTCACTTGAGCGCCCCATGGCTCCGTGTGAGAATCTATGACATCTTTAATTTGAATATTAATATCACTTGTTTGTGAAAGCAATTGATCAAGAGAGAAACGACCCACTACATTTCGCACAGTTGTTTGGCTGATTTGATTTACCGCATCATATACATTTTCTATTGCCACTACCGACTTTTGAGGGTCGACGATGTGATAATACGCCACCGCAGCGATATCAATCGAAACGTTATCTTTAGTGATAATTTTCTGAGATGGAATATTCATGGTAATGGTACGCAAAGTAACTTTCGTCATGCGTTCAAAAACCGGAATCAAAATAATAAGCCCGGGTCCACGGACCCCCGTACATTTACCCAGAAAAAATATGACGCCGCGATCATACTCTTTTACCACTTTTAATGAGAGTACAAGCAAAACAATAATTACCAATACGATTGTGGATAACATACGGTTAAGTATAGCACATTAATCTAAAAAAACGAGCAAACTTTTGGTTATTTTATGTTTTGCGCCGACTAGTGAATGAAGTTGGAACTGCTATACGACAATATAATGGTCATATTTATATACCAAATCTAATTGATATTTAATATGCCCGATAATTCAAAAGCTGACTTTAATCTCTGTTGTTTAATTTTACTCTGTAAAGAAGATTCACCGTAATCAGCCCAGCGTATGCCGTAAATATTTATAGCTTTTATGCCTCCTTGTTTGGCAGTATGAGGTGTAGGTGTGAATTTTTCTGCTGATTCTGCAGGGAAGCCTAAAAGAATTCCTATAATCAAATGATTTGTTTCGACCTTCCTTTCTGAGAGAATACGCATTACTTCTTCTGGGTCAGTAGAACCAAATTTCTTAAATATATTTTCATGTTTTTCTATTGTATCTTTAACTTGTTCTTTGTCGTAAAAATAATTAGGTACCGCGTCAATACCAAAAGATTTTAATACCCCATATAAAGGAGCCAAATATGAATCAGGAATTGCATCAGTAGTCATTACAGGTTTCTCCTTTAGAAAAATAGCCTTTAATGCATTAACATCACTTGGGCTAAAAATAGCTTCAAATTGTTCTCGTAATTCTTTCGCATTAACAACTTCAAAAAATTCGGAAAACCTTTTTGCGCAAGTCTTCCACTCCTCAATATCTGTTTCAGTAAAAACTTTTATCGGTGATTCAATTGTTATAACATCCGGAACTTTATTTGCATCTATTTGTTCATTGGCACGAAAAGCAGCGCGAAGTTCGGAACCTAGCATAACATATTCTCGTACATCTTCATTTGTAAAAAGATTATGAGGTTTGTTGGTAAGCTCTAAATATCTTTTACCTTTGTCTGGACCCAATAAAATTAACGCAGGATGCTCTGATGCCGATTTCATAGAACTGCCTGCATCAGCTTCCTGGCTTTTTCGAGATGGTAAAGATGGCTTAAATTCCATATAAAAATTTTACCACAATTCAAGCCTAATAGACCCGTAAACCCCAGCACTAGAGCAAAGCTCAATGTAGGGCATGTTTTTTGTAACTTATTTATTAGCGAAATTCGTTGCGCGACTTAGTGAACGAAGTTAGAACCGCATTTGAGCTTGTAAATGATACGAGTGTTTATATTCCCACTCTATCCCCCACCCTGTGACTCACTATATCTGGAGATGCCTGAAATTATAGAAAAAACCGCAGGTAATTTCGAGAATAACCTGCGGTTGGAGTGTATAGTCTTAAACAATTATTTACGTCCGCATCCTGGACAGGGGCTAGAACCAAAGACTCTCTGGGATCCAGAATCTTGCCACTCACAGCCACATTTCTCACAGCACCACCAAAGAATTTGGTATGTGTTGTAGCGAATTTTATCGGGACCGTGTGGATTTCGCTTGGAATAGCTTCGAGCGTAATAAGGCTCTTTTACAGCAAGACTATAGCTAGGCTCCTCAACAAGCTCCTCATGACATATCGGACATCCATGTTTCCATTTTGTCCGCGTGGAACCGATTGTTTTCCACTCATGCCCGCATTTCGCACAGTACCACTGTATCTTTTGACTGGTGCTGGGCAGTACCTGATCGGCAGGAAGCGGATTCTTGTCGGAATACTCCTTGACTAACTCCGGATACAGAACAGCGAGGTTATTATGGGGTGTCACAACTAAACCTGCACAGCCTGGACAACCCCCTTGCTTCTTCAGCCTACTAGCTCCGGAAGCTGTCCATTCGTGCTCGCATTTCAAGCAGTGCCACAAGACTGGGCGATGGCTACCGGCGAGTATCTGATCTGCCGGAAGTGGATTTTTATCAGAGTACTCCGCGGCAAGCCCTGGCACCTGGGATATGCGAAGTGGGCGAAGTCGCATGACAACCTCAATCAGGTCGATTTGCTCGTCAGTGAATATGAAGTCAAACGAGTTACCCTTGACGTAGTGAGGGTCGGTTTCCAAATCGGCTTGATGTAGGTCGAGCAATTTAACTTTTTCTGCAATCTCGCGAACCACCATGACCCTATCGGCATTTGCAACGAAATCAAGGACGATTACCTTCCTCTTGTCCAAGGTCCTACGTAGACCTCTTCCAAGTTGCTGGAGAAAAATCGTCTTCGAATCAGTGCAACGGAGAAACACAATGAGTTCGGCGTCGGGAATATCTATCGCCTCATTCATCTTGTTTACAACAAGTACGCATTGACATTCGCCTTTGCGGAATGATTCAAGAGTTACGGAATTCTCGTCGGAAGTCTTTTTTGAGTGAAATACTCTTGAGCCCGGCAAGAATGCCTGAAAGTTGTCCGCGTGTCGTACATTCTCGCAGAAAACTATCGTTTTCTTCTTGCCATAGCTTGAGATCATCTCCGCAACTTTATCGTCGCGAGCCTCAATAAAGATCGTTTCGTTCAGCTGCTTCATGGAGATTTTCTTTCCATGTTTCAAAACATTGCGGCAGATCTCCTGAAGTCGCGACCGGTTTAGACTATCAGTGACAAGGTGATATTCCACCTCGGCCAGCCAGCCTTTAGCAAGTGCTTCCTCCAGTGGAATATTGACTACTTCATGACCGAAGATCTCACGGATGTCTTTCTGATCCATGCGATCCGGTGTTGCCGTCAAAGCGAGAAGCTCTTTCGGCTTGAAGTATTCGATAACCTGTTTGTATGTTGGAGCTTGTCCATGGTGAGATTCGTCTACGATGACATAACGGAATTCATCCTCAAAGAAGGCTTGCTTCCATTCCTTTAAAGTTTGCAAAGACGCAAAGAGGATATCCACTTCTTCCCAATGTTTTTTCTCGCCGTGAAAGACGCCAAGCCGCACGTCTTGCCCAAGCACTTCCCGAAACTGGTTTAAGGCTTGCTCTAAACCATCATTGAGATGGCAGAGAAATAGACCCCTGCCCAACTTCACGAGATCTACGATAGAGAATGCCCCGACGATAGTTTTGCCAAGACCAGTTGCCATAACAACAAGTGCTCGGCCTCCAGAACTTAAGGCGATGCGTATTATTACGATTGCATCTACTTGATATTGATGTGGTGTGATCATTCACTTTCCTTTCGTTTTGAGATTTGTATTCAGTTGATAGTGTTCTAAATCCGAACGCACATTATCATAATTATATGTACATGGCAACGGTTCAGTTGGAACCAAAAAATCCCTCATTGATAAGGAATTTAATGGCAAAAATTTAATTGGCGCGGCTGATGGGACTTTCCTTACAGGAACAGTACACCAATTGGATCTTTTGAAATTTTATAAAAATTCCAAAAGCTACTCAATTGGTTTCAGCACCCATACGAAAGTGATAACATCACTTTCTCAACCACGCACAAAAAAACACCCTCACGGGTATTTTTTCGATGCGCGGCTGATGGGTGCTGACCCCACGGCCTCCCACGTGCACTAAGTCCAATATTTTCATAATGGCGTGGACTATATCTTCGCCATAAGCTTTCACTTTTAGGCGCTTTGGTATCTAGTCTCTACGGCGCCCCCTCGCTTTGCTCGGGGCCTGGGCCCTGAACGTAGTGAAGGGTTCCCTCGGTATTCGCATACCCCGCCAATGCTGGGCTTAGCCTTCACCGATATCCCAAAGAGTTTCAACTCCGCTTTCACGGAGAAGCTGCACGAATCTACAGGCGGGTGCTCTACCGTTGAGCTACAGCCGCATCTTTATGTATTTTTGAAACTTTTCCTTCTTTCTTTTGAGAAACAAGGAACTTCCATCATTATACATAATTTCATATAAAATCAAAGAATCATTGATACTATATTTTAAATCAAAACTTCGTTCCTTTTTAACTAAGGAACCACCCATATACTAACCAATATTTGTTTTCAATGTGTCGGCGGGAGGGAACGATCCTCCGACCTTGGGCTTATGAGTCCCACGCTCTACCAACTGAGCTACGCCGACTTGTTAAGAAATATAACAGAAAATCGAAAAAATAACAGCCTTTAACTAATGGATAAATGCTATTAAGTACAAAGACAACTTGCGCCCATTTATAATTTAATGTAGTATAATCAAACAGCGGGATAGAGAAGTGGCATCTCCAAAGGACTCGTAGCGCGAATAACCTAGGGTTATGAGCTGGTTTGCCGATGGTTCTCTAACATGCTTTAATAAAAAATATAGCGGGATAGAGAAGTGGCATCTCGTAAGGCTCATAACCTTAAGCCGGCCGTTCGATTCGGCCTCCCGCAACAATTTAATTAAGATATTTGAGAAAATGGTTTATGGATTACGGCACTAAGCACCAGGCTGGATTAGCTGAAGGATTCGAACAAAAAATAAATGTATCATCCGGCCAAGCCCCGGAAGGCAAAAGGTTAGATTTACCTTCAACAGTACCATATGCAAGAAGAAAATAGTCATTCCCATTGAGGGAAAGATAAAGATAACCAAAATCAGCACCACCCCTTGAACCTACCGGAGTTGGATCTTTAGGCCATTCAGATATGTATTTAGGATTTACAAAATTATTGATAAAAAAAGATGGATCTCCATAAAGATTTCCTCCTATGCAGTCAGAACATTTCCAACCGGTTGCTACAGGGACATTGCCGTTATTATTTGATCTGTATAATTCTAGAACAGTTTGCATTGTTTTTATATCTTGAGCGCGTTTAGCATTTCGGGCTTTCGCTCTAGCCGTATTCAAACTGGCCAAAACAATACTAGCGAGTAAACCAATAATTGCAACCACCACCAAAAGCTCGATAAGTGTAAAACCTTTTTTATTTGAGATTAATTTCATAATATTATTATACCTCAAATTAGAAATACATATCCCCCTTTTATCCCCCTTATCAGGTGAAACATCACTTCTCCTCGCCCTGATAAGGCAGAGGCTGGGAGAGGGTTTTAGGGTGAGGTCAAATATATCCAAATTCGCGAAAAATCTGTTCGTAGATGGCAATTACCCTTTTGGCTTCATGCTGAGAAAGGGGAAAGGCAGCCCCTTCGTGAGCTATCCTGTTTCTTATAGTATGCACTTCCCAAGCAGAGTTCAAGCCACGAAAATTTTGCGTAGTGGCAGTTTTTAATTTTTCACCCAAATTCTCCCCCTTAAAACCCATTTGATCCAGCAATGATTCAAGCATAGCGTCAGCCTCAATAACTGCGAGCCTCCAGTCACTTGAGTGTTGCGAAAAAAGATAACTTAAAGTTTTTATCCATCTTGCATTTTTAGACCCGCCCTCCTCTCCCTGCAGTTTTTTCAGGCGCTCCGCTTCTTTGTGCGCGTATTCGGCAATCTCATGCTTTAGGTGTTTATTTTCCTTACTTCTAATTTCTAACAGGCGAACAATGCAATAAGAAATAAGGGTAATAAAAAATAGCGCTAAAATAAAGAGAATGGTATGGTAAACAGGTAATATTTGAGCACTATCAAAACTTGAACCGAAAAGTTTATTAAAAAATGTGACAGCTTGATTAAACAAATAATCCGGATTAAACCACTTGGAGCCGAGCACTGAATCACCGAGGATAGGGTTTGGAGTTACATCTACTAATGGTATAGCCATATACGGAAGATTATAGCAACAAACGAGGAGCATATACAAATTCATTTATATAATGTCCGAGTGCCGCTCTTATATGGCAGATAGACACTTGCCATATATCACATTGTCTCAAATTTTTTGCCGACTTCAAAAAGTAAATGTTCGCAAAAATGTGGCGCCATAAATTGGATAGAAAACGGCAAACCTTCCTTGGACATTCCTGACGGCATTGCGAGTGAAGGAACTCCGGATAAATTCGCCGGCGCCGAAAAAATATCACATAGATACATCGCTACTGGATCATCGAGTTTTTCTCCCAATTTAAAGGCAGTGACCGGCACCGTCGGAGTAAGAATATAATCGACTTTCTCAAAAGCGAGCACGATCTCTTCTTTTATTTTTTCCCGTACTAAAAGCGCTTTTTTATAAAAAGCGTCATAATATCCATGTGAGAGCACATAGGTCCCAAGAAGAATCCTCCTTCTCGCCTCCCTACCGAATCCCTGACCGCGGCTTTTCATATATACCTCCAGCAGATTCTTTCCAGTGGCGCTGTAGCCATAACGCATTCCGTCAAACCGGGAGAGGTTGGTAGAAACTTCCGCCGGCATAATTATGTAATACGCCGCTAGCGAATATTTAGAATAAGGAAGTTCTAAATCCACGATTTCGTATCCCGCCTTTTTTAATTTCTCTAAAGATTGTTTGAAATTCTCTTGCACTCCGGTCTCCACACCCTCTTTAAATAAGTGCCAGGGCACGCCGATCTTTTTGGATTTTTGTTTTTTGGATTTTGGATTTCTCAAATTTTCCGGCACTGAAGTGCTGTCTTCCCTGTCATGCCGGGCTAAAAGATTAAAGATGATTTCTGCATCCCTCACACATTTCCCAAAAGGAGCAACCTGATCTAAAGAATTCCCCATGGCGATGATCCCCTGCCTAGATATTGCGCCGTAGGTCGGCTTTAAGCCGACCAATCCGCAAAAAGCTGCCGGCTCCCGCACACTTCCGCACGTTTCAGTTCCCAGAGCGGCTAAGGCAAGACCGCCCGCGAGCACCGCCGCTGAACCGCCGGAAGAACCGCCCGGCACTCGAGATAAATCAAGGGGGTTTTTCGTCACTCCATAGGCAGACGTTTGAGTCGAGGATCCCATGGCAAACTCATCCATATTCGTGCGGCCGAGCAAGATGGCGCCGACCGCCTTTAGGTCTTTTACCACCGTGGCACTATAAGAGGCCGTATAATTTTCCAACATTTTTGAACCAGCCGAAACGATATGCCCTTGAAATAAAATATTATCTTTGATTGCAAAAGGAATACCTGTCAAAGCCGTGGCAGTGCCATCCTGAAACTTTTTTTGCGCTTCGTCTGCCTGCAGAAGGACATCATCATAAACTTCCAGATATGCGTTGAGCTCTGGATTTTTTTCTTCAATCACTTTTAAATACTCCTCCGCCAGCTCTCGGCAGCTAAACTTTCCCGAGGATAAACTCTCCTGCGCTTTTTCGATTGTCAGATTTTTCAAATCAATCATAAAATCTTTTTCACTTTTAGAAATCCGTCCTGCGTATCAGAAAATTGTCCTACAATTAACTCGCGGGAAAACTCGCGCGGCTCTATTTTGTCCTCCCGCCAAACATTAATGATACTATCCAGGGTTTTTTCCTCATTTATCTTTACTTCCTCTATCTGTTTTATGTAGCCCAAAATGCTATCCATATCGGAGAGCAACCCTTTTTTTTCTTCTTCCGAAAGCTCAATCCTGGCAAGCTCCGCCAGCTTTTCCACATCCTTAATATCCATTTCGAAAGTATAACAAAAAAAATTAAAATTTAGAAGGCTTGCTTTTTGCAGGGGGTTTTTCGAGCGTCGGCGAGAAAACTTCAGAATTTTTTAAGCTTCGAAAAATCCGTACCCGGAAAAAGATATGCCGAGAAATTTTTATCCAATCAGCGCCTTGATTCTCTCTTCTACAGGCGGATGAGTAGCGAAAAGACCTGTGATTTTTTTTCCTAGACCGGAGCCTTTCGGATCAGTAATGTAGAGATGCGCGATAGCGCTAGCCTGGCGATCCATCGGTTTGCTATATTGAGAAATTTTTCGTAGCGCATTTGCAAGCCCTTCCGGATAACGAGTTAGGAGCGCTCCGGACGCATCCGCCAGAAATTCTCGCTTCCGAGAAATCGCGAGTTGAATCAAAAAAGCCGATATCGGCGCTAAAATTGATAGAACAATCCCGATAATCATTATGAGTCCACCGCCGCCGCCTTTGTCATTATCCCTGCTTCTTCCCATATTGCCAAAGAATAAATTGCGCCTAAAAACATCCGCAATAATGGTAATAAAGCCCACAAGCACAACAACAACCGTCGAAAGCAGCATATCCCGATTGCCAATATGCGAGAGCTCATGCGCTATTACCCCTTCCAATTCGGGTTTGTCTAAAATCGCGAGGAGCCCCGTGGTCGCGCAGACGACAGCGTGATTTTTATCTCTGCCTGTCGCGAAAGCATTCGGCGCCTCATCTCTCACCACATACACTTTCGGCATCGGCAGCCCCGCGGCGATAGACAAATTCTCAACACTGGTGTAAAGGTTAAAGTATTCTTCTCTCTTTGCCTCTTGAGCACCGGCAAGTTTCAGGACAATTTTGTCTGAATACCAATAGGAAAAAAAATTCATTAAAACGCTAAAGATTACGAAGAAATACAGAATATTCGGATTGTCGTAATAAAAGCTGAAAAACCAGCCGAAGAGAATTATAATGACAAAAAACGCCGTCATCAGCAGCCATGTTTTAGATACATTTTTAGATTGTTCGGTATAAAGCGTAGCCATAATTTATTTACTGAACATCTCAACTTTCTGCGTGAAAATATTATTATCATAGCTACTTTCTACAATATCACGATACTTATTCAGAACAATCTGGATGGTCTTCTCTCCGGGTGTATCGCTCACTTTAAAAAAATCATTCTTATCATAGGGATGGAAATCCCATGTAACTACCTCCCCAGGAGTAATGGCCATTAACTGACCTCCTTGTACTGGAGTTTCTTTTTCAAAACCTAATATTGTTGCGACGAGTGGTGTACCACCGTCTGATGTTTTTGTACCCACATTTTTGATAGTTACAGTAATCCTTACATCTTTACTATTCACTACGGGATGACTGGGATATGCTGTTACGCCCGTTACTACTAAATCAGGAAGACCATTTTGGTCACCGGTACCTTTTTTTGCATTGTTTTGATCTGCTGCATATTTAAAAGTTGCCGTCATATCAAGTTTCCAATCACCCGCCTCTTTTATAAAAACCATGGGGCCATTAATGGTCGGTTCTGAGCTACTGATATTTGCTAAAATGTTTGGACCGGATTGAGTAACTTCATTAACACTAAATTCACTAACTGGAATTAATTTCCCACCCAGAGAAAAGAAACTGGCAGTTTCAATAGATGAATGTTTTATAACTAAATCTTGATTACCCGTAAGGAGTCCTTGACGGATATCTTCAAGAATAACTTTAACCCTTTCAATATCTGGGTTCGAAGTTATCGATGCTTGAGTAGATGTTTGATTGACTTCTTCGTTTGCTGCTGTTTTATCTGTATCTGACACAACAACAGGTGACGTTGTTATTTTTGTTTTTTGATAGAAAACATAGCCACCGGCTAAACCGAGCAAAATCAATACAAAAATTATTGCGAATATTTTCTTCCCCTTGCTGTGTGGTATATTGGAAAATTCTGCTTGCATTGTCTGCACAGGAACAATATTTGGCGTCATTGGTGAAGCTACGGGAGAAACAGGGGAAGGTATTGCTGACGTAAGAGATCCGATAGCTGTGAAGGCTTCACTTACATCCATTTCAGTCCAGCCTTGAGACTTTAGATCCGATGTAATTTTCTCCCTCGAAACATTAAGAGATAATTGTTTTTTAATATAATTTATTAATTGATCGTTGATCATATCTATAATATTATCTTAACAATATAAAAACTACCAGCCCCCTCCACCACCCCCTCCACCCCCCCCTCCTGAAGAGCCGCCCCCGCCGCTACCTGAACCGGAAGGACTAGAGCCTAAAGAAGATGAGGTAAAAGAGCTAAAGTTAGACAAAGAATTAGTAAACATTATAGCGCTAAAGGCAGTACTACTGGATCCAGAATACCAAGATGGAGGTGTAGTATAAATTCCCTCAAACTCTTTTGCCCAAATATTTGCAACATCCAAAACCATCGCGTAAGGCAATAGCTTTTCAAATACTTCCGGATTTTTCTCGGGAGCATTGTGAAATAGCAGACGATCTTTCTCAGCAATTTGCAAATAATCTTTAAGACCGAGAATGTACTCCAAGGTAGCGACGCCATTTTCTGTCTTAGCAGGACTAAAATGGGAGATTATGCCGTAAATGATAATGGACACAAATATACCCACAATCAGTGGAAATGGATTTCCTCTCAGGAGAAAAACGCCCAAGATACCGCCAAAAAACCCAGAAGCCCAAACTGACATAAACAAAATTAACGCTATCCGGCTGCCAGTGTTTTTCATTCTGCCTAAATTTTTGTAATATCCTTTGTTGAGAAGGGCATCAAGCACGGAAGTAATGACTGATGCGCTATATTTATAAAAAACATACTTTAAATCAGAGAGTTTGACGGACTGTTTTGATAGGTTCGGCTCCGGATTAACAATCGGAGACGCGCTTTTAAAAAAAAGATTTTTAAGGTCGGACAATTTTGGCATAGGTTCCGCATTAAATAAGCCATTCAAGAGTTTCTGGTCAAAATCATTCGGCAGATCTGAAAAATCCTTTAACTTTGTAAGTTCGTAATCGGTCGATTTGATGAGTCCAATAAAACGTTCGTCAAGTTGGCGAATCTTCAAATAACCTTTGGTAGCAAGATAAATTATTTCCGCTGAGATATTTTTTGCATTTACTTTTTCATTGGCAATTCCGCCGACTTCCATAGGAGTTAATGCATCTGGGACATCATATTGTGGCACGATAACACCAGTACCTCGAGCATCTCGGCCTTTCCTATACCAATATAGGAGCGAAAGAATAAGCGTCAAAATTGGCAAAATTGCTGAGACGAGCCAGGGCCAATATGTATCAAAGAAATTGGAAACTTTATCAGAAGCCGAATATGGAATTACAACCCCTTTTGTAAATCCGACAGCCGCGGTAAGACCCTCACCTACACCGAGAAGAGAGGGAGCGCTAAAATCATATGAGCCGCTTTCATCGTTACTCATTTGACACTGATCTTTGTTCCCCTTCGGACCATAATAACAAGCCGATTGAATTATGCTAACTCCGCTAGGCAAAACAATAGATGCGCTCGCCTGATAGATAGGCATTGTCCATTCATTTCCGGTAACATTCCAATATATTTCATCAAAATCTTTAAATTGAGCAACTGCTCTGCTTGCGTGATATTTTATTAAATAAGTTTTTTGGCCAGAAAAAGTTTCATTTGCATCACCAATTTTTATTCTAAAATTTGAGCCCGAGTTGGAGAGTACAAAAGTATATGGAACATTATTCAGGTCAGTAACGCTAACATCCGTTATTGCCATTTTCTGGTCCGTAGAGGAATACGGGTAGATATCACGATATATTCCATGGCGCTCTTGCGACCCCGTATTGTAGGTGATAGTTTCAAACACATCTACGGAATCATCAATATTTACTTTGATACTTGAAATAAAATTAAGTATGGATTCTTCCGTAAATGATGATTCTTGCGCATTCACTCTCGCAACAATAAAAGAGTTTCCGACAAGAAAAGCAATAAACAAAACAACCGTTAGTAACCATTTTTTTGTCACATTCTTTGATTGTTCGGTATAAAGTGTTGCCATACTCTGGCATTATATCACGAAAATTCACCCTAATTCTTTACACCCTCAAGACAAGAATTTCTGAGCTCAGAATATTTTATTTTGTAACAAAGAGATGAGTTTTTTGTTTCTATCCCCCTCCCTAAATAAGCTATATCAACAATAATGTTTTCATTCGGGTTCTGGATATAGTGGTGACACATCTCCCCAAAATTATCGGGGCCGTTAAACTTATCACAGGTAGCACTATCGCCGTTTTCTGCGGCTACTACGAGGATACAAAATACTTGCTCTTCTGTATTATTAATTTTTTTGCATTCGGGGTAAGAATTTTTGTCAGCCGCCAGGGTCATGTAGCACCCAACTCTGTAGTCTTGGTCATTGGATTGATCACATATCGTGCTATTACCTGTCCTTAAATATTCTGCTTTCAAACAATTAAATTGATTTAAAGGATCAGTAATAGATTTACAGTCATTTATTTGTCCTGGTGTCTCCACTGGCAATGTTGGAGTTTCAGTTGCGTCAGTGTGCACAGAATTATCGGGTGTTGTATCACTGGTGGGTAAAATAGGAGTTACTATATTGTTCTCTGTTTCTACTCCTTCAGAATTAGAAATATTTTCTGAAGAAGGACTTGTCGATTTTTTATTGAAATATATATATGCTCCCCCGCCGGCTGAACAAAGCAAAATTAATATAACTATGAAAGTAAGTATTTTTTTGCTTTTATGAGGTGTCATATTAGAAAAATACGAAGCATATTGTGCTTGTTGCATCGGAATAACATTTGGGATCGCTGGTGAAGCCATCGACGAGTCTGGGGAAGAGGCGGGCGCAACCGGAACAATGGCGCTAAACGCCTCGCTTACTTCCGTATCCGTCCAGCCTTGAGACTTTAAATCCGAGGTAATTTTCTCTTTTGAAACACTAAGGGATAATTGTTGTCTAATATAATTTACTAATTGATCGTTGATCATATCTATAATATTATCTTTGCAATATAAAAACTACCAGCTCCCTCCACCGCCTCCACCTGAACAAAAGAGCTTCCGACAAGAAAAGCAACAAACAAAACCACCGTTAGTAACCATCTGTTTGCTACATTTTTTGATTGTTCGATATAAAATGCGTCCATTCCCCTATTCTATCACGATAGGAATTAGAATACTTTTATCATTTGCACGGATGTCCGACGGATTGTCATTATGAATTTCGAGATAAGCCGGACCTTTCGGTAAAGAGCTAAAATCAATATTTCCCTCAAATGCTACCGGCCCTGCAGTTGTCCAATCATCTATGGCCCTTGCATTACTTGCTTTGAGTAGTTTTTTATTTGAATCCAGGATATTAACCACAATATTTGCTTCAAAAAAATATCCTCCCTTAACAACCCCACGATAAGACACCACACCGTGAACTTTCGAACCCGGCACAATAGAAAAAGAAACAAGGTCATCTTTGTTTCCCAAAATTCGTGAATCTACTATCTGCTCGGATGGTTTAGAGTAATCCTTTAAAAAAGGAAGATATGTATCTTTATTTAAAACCATTATCTTAATCGCGACGAACACTAAAATAATTAGGATAATCAATAAAACTGTATTTAATTTTGTGCCGAAAAATTCTTTGTTCATAAATTAGTTTGTGGGGCACGCTGTACTAGACGGCAGTGTTTTTGTAGATTTACTTAGACCAGCTGAATCTATGCACCAGTTTCCAGCATCCTCAGGAAGCTTAACACCTATAGCATACTTTCGGGAGGTTTCTTTGCAAACAAATCCTGTTCCGCCACTATCTTCTATATCTTTGCGAAGATTCTTTGCCTCAAGCAAAGCACAATAACCAATATATGAACTATTATTTCTTTCGTAAAAAAGTACTGCCTGAGTTTGTGCACTTGCTAAGTGAGCTTTTATTGAAGTTTCCCCTACCCCCTGTTGAGCATTCCCAAGTGAAGCTTCCATTAAACTCGCAAAAGGAGTGCTGCCTGCCGGGGCAACAATAGACACCGGCCGATTATAAGCACTTATAATACTTACTGCATTTATTTTTACTTGTTGACTACTATCATTGGAATCAGGCTGAACTCCGAAACTCAAAAGAATTTTATGTATCAGTTTATCATTGCGGCCAATCCATATTTCTCCTTTGAAATCTTTAATTTTATCCAATCCCTCGTTAATAGATGCTGATTCATCAATTGACAGAGAAGGATTATTTTTATCTATAGTGTTAATGTATTCGTCGAGTGATTTAAAAAATAAAATAATGCCAGCTCTGTCGGGATCAAAAGAAAAATGATAAGAAGATACTCCTCCTGCAGTTTCAGGATTCAATCTCGCCACGGTTTTAATCAAGTGCGCGTCCCGGAACATTTGATACAAATGGTCTTTTTGCTCGGCAGTAAATATACTATCTAAAGTGGCACTGGGTGAACCAGTGAAAGTGTTAGCAAGTACTTTATCTGCAAATGGGAATGAATACCATTTATTTACATAAGGAGAAATGTTTGGAACTGATACCGGCAAAGTGCCGAACGTAGGATTCTTTGTGAGTTTCGCATAAAAAATTTTATTAATAAACCGCAGTTCGACTTCCATTGAAACCGCCCCGCCCACATTTAAAGAAACAAGCGAAGAAAACTTAGGGTTTTGAGATTCCGTTATATCCGTTGAGCCATTCATTGTAAGAATAAGTTGTTTAGAACTAATACCAATAGAAGATAAGGAATCGAATAGACCGTTTGTGTTTTTCATCTCAGAATAATCTACATTAAAAGTGGTGTCGTAATTAGAAGTTGCAATTGTTTTAGTTTTCTCTATGGACTCGGAGAGAAGAACAGGTAATTTTACAAAAATACCCGCATAGTATGCGTAAGCCCCAAAGCTTGCGCCTCCGAGCAAAACTAGTATTAGAATTATAAAAAATATTTTTTTGCCTGTGCTATGCTTTGGTTCAACAAACTCACTCCTGAGAGTTTGCGTTCCTGCTGCATTTGGCGCAATACCATATGAGGGAGAAACAGGGACAGCTGGTGCCGCAGGAGCGGGTGAAATAGCTGCGAAAGCTTCATTAACATCAACACTAGTCCAACCTTGAGATTGTAAATTTTTCGCAATTACTTCCCTTAGTGTCCCAACCAATAGTTGTTGTCTGACGTAACTTATCAATTCATCATTGACCATATATGAATTATAGAAAAGTTATTTTTTAAAACTTCACTTCGACGGGATTCTGGGCAGCATCATCATCTCCTAGATCAAAGAATTCTTTTTTGGAAAAATTGAACATATTTGCCAAAATGTTTGAGGGAAAAGATTCAATTTTTATGTTCAAGTCCCGGACGTTGCCATTATAGAATCTGCGTGCAGCCTGAATTTTATTTTCCGTATCCGAAAGCTCATTTTGCAAGCTCAAGAAATTTTGATTAGATTTAAGGTCCGGATATTGTTCAGATACAACAAGCAGGCGACCAAGAGCGCTAGAGAGCTCGGTTTGCGATGCAGAAAGTTTCTGCATTGTGGTAGCATCAACTTTATTTGGATCAATTTGAATCGATGTTGCTTTTGCCCGAGCTTCAACCACACGAGTAAGAGTTGATTGTTCGAAATTAGTCGAACCTTTTATTGTATTTACTAAATTCGGAATCAAATCGTATCTCCTTTTTAATTGCACCTCGATATCTGCCCACGCTTCACCGGAGCGAGTTCGCAGAGTTATAAGACCGTTATAAATCAAAACTGCCCACAAAACCAAAACTATTAAGATTGCCAAAATTATCATCATGGCTTCATTATAACAACAAGCAAGGAGTATATGCAAGTTTAATTGCATAATATCCGAGCGCCGTTGTTACATGGTAATCCATATACAACAAGCAAGGAGCATATGCAAGTTCAAAAGAAGATCTACTTTGACTTCTTGCCTTTAGCCTGCCACTCTTCGACCCACACCAAAAGTGGCGAGGCGAAGAAAAGCGAAGAATAGATGCCGAAGAAAAGGCCGATGGTTAGTATCAGGGCGAAATTCTTGGTTGTTTCTGGACCAAATAAGTAAAGCGGAACGAGAACAAATATAATTGTGAGGGTAATGTTAATAGAGCGGATAATTGTCGCGCTAGTGCTCCTGCCAACTGTTTCCGCAAATTCTGTTCTTTCCCCATCCTTTAGATTTTCCCTGATTCTGTCAAAAACAACAATTTTATCATGGACGGATAATCCTAAAATAGTCAGGAGGGCTAGGATAAAAAGAGTATCGACTTCGGCGCCGGTATAATGAGCGAACAGCGCGAAGATTCCGGTTGGAATAATTATATCGTGCAGAAGAGTGATAATCGTGATAACCCCGTATTTCCAAGATGCTACGGGCCGCGATACCTTGCGAAAAGCATAGGTGATAAAAAGAATAATTGCGAGTATGACAGTGATGATGGAGATAATCGCCTTGCGTTTGAGCTCGCTTCCGACAGACGGACCAATCGAAGTAAATCCTTTTTCCGTTGCTGGATATTTGTCGTTTAGAGATAATGATTTAAAAAGCATTTCATGTTCGCTCGCGCTTAAATCGCGAGTTTTGATGAGATAGCCCAATTCTCCTGTGGGTTGGATAAGCGCCTGATCTATGTTGAGTGTCTTAATGGTATCTTGGAGTAAAGATACTTCCGGTCGCGTTGCAGAATAAGATACTTCGAGCAAAGCTCCCCCCTTGAAATCAATGCCGAGTTTTAAACCGAAGGCAAAAATAAAAATCAAAGAAATAAGAACAAGGATAATAGAGATGGAGAGAAACATTTTTTTATATTTTATAATAAACATATTATTTATTGATTGCTTTTCATGTTTAACGCTCCCGAAAAACCGCTGCCAAAAAGAAATTGTGTAAATTTATTGCTTTTTTTAATTCCGAGGGCAAAAAGGAAGATGCGGGAAACGGTAATCGCAGAAAACATTGAAACCAAAACACCCAGACCGAAAGTCAGCGCAAATCCCTTTATTAAAGCGGTACCCAACCAGAATAAAATAATAGAAGTGATAATGCTTGAGGTGTTGGAATCTCGGACCGAAGTCCAAGCTCTCTTGAAACCGGCATGCATGCCGTCATATATATTATGCCCATTCCGGATTTCCTCTTTCATTCGCTCAAATATGAGCACATTCGCGTCGACCGCCATGCCGAGCGAGATAATAAACCCGCCAATCCCGGCTGCCGTCAACGTAACTGGCAAAATTTTGAAAATAGCCAAGAGGATGGCAGTGTAAAAGAAAAGCGCAATTACAGCAACCAGTCCGGGCAGACGATACCAAAGAATTAAGAAAAGAGCCACTAATAAGAATCCGATGATCGCCGCTTTGACTCCGGCCCGGACGGCAGACTCACCTAATGTGGCCCCAATGGTTTGAGTGGAAAGAAGAGTTACCGGTACTGGCAGAGCGCCGGAATTTAATCTACCCACTAAAAGCTTCGCTTCATTCGGAGTAAAATTACCGGAAATGACCGCTGTGCCGTCCGGAATTTCTTCACGGACGGTCGGAGTAGATATCGGCGAGCCGTCTAGGAAGATAGCCACTGTTTTGCCGACATTATCTTTAGTTATTTGCGCAAAAAGCTTTGTGCCTGTATCGTCAAATTGCAGACTTACTCTCGGTTCGCGAGTATTCTGGTCAAATTCCAGAATTGCTTTCTTCAAATATCTGCCGGTAAGCTCGGTCGAAACAAATTGGGAATTTAAATCAATTGGCGGTACAACAAGCTTGCCATCTTTATCAATAGTGGCTTTGACCGGTTTTGGTTTAGCATCCTTCGGCGCCTCAACCTTGAATTCCAAAACTGGAGTCTGCCCGATCATTGTTATTGCTTTCTTCACATCTGTCACGCCCGGCAGATCAACTAAAAGCTGCTCCCCACTCCCGGAAATAAGTCCCCCGTGTTGTACCTGTATCACAGGCTCTGACACACCAAAAACATTCATGCGTCGTTCAATCACATCGCGAAGCGCATCCATCGAATTGCCGACTTCTTCACTTGGCACAGCACTCACGTCAGCTTTATATATCAAATGAATACCTCCGGAAAGGTCCAACCCTAAACGAAAAGGAAATTTTTTAAAGAAAGCATGCTGAGTTTCAAAATTTTTATTCAATTTGGGCTCGGTTTTATAATCAAAAAAAGCCACCGCAGAGCCTAAAATAAGTATTATTAGCGCTAAAACGATTCTTTTCCTCATAAAGATAGAAGTATTCTATATATTTTTTATGGAATATGCAAATCTTCCTAGCAAAGCCTGTCAACTAAAAAGTTTAATAGAGTTATTAAAAAGAACTAATTTTTTATTTGAAAATTTCCATATTCCGAAGCAGTACCGCCTTTTTCTAAATTCGTTCCAAGAGTATAAGTAAGAGCTGTCGCTGTATAATAACGGTAACCTTGATCCGTCGGCGCATTATCACCCAAAAAATTAGGCAATCCTCCTTCCTTATTTACAGGATCAGCTGGCAAACTTTTTATATAAGTTGGGACCAGGAGGGTATAAAGACAGCTTGGAGTACCCGAGAGTCCCCAATGTGTGGCATTCCATGGACTAAACGCATAACACGGAGGATAGTAGCCAAAATCATCATAGAACAATGCCAAAGCATTTTGAACTTGTTCCAAGTCTGAGACTCTTTTCGCATCACGACCTTTAATTCGAGCAGTATTAATAGATGCTAAAACGATAGATGACAGTAGACCGATGATAGCAACAACCACCAAAAGTTCTATGAGCGTGAAGCCTTTTTTGGTTGCCAATCTATTCACAGCAATATTATACCTCATACGATAAATCTTTTGCAATATTTGGTATTAAACAGAACTGTCAAAAATGAATACCCCGTTAAACTTAAATTTAAACTATATTCAACATATGATACAATGACTTCTATAGAACATTTAATAAATTTTATAGAGTTTACCGGCTATTTTGGGTATGGCTTTTTATTTTTGATAATTTTTTTTGAGTCTTTTCCACCGACTCTTTTTTTGCCGGGAGACAGTTTGCTTTTTACCTCGGGATTTCTGGCATCGCAAGGGTATTTTGATGTGACTCTATTAATGGGAATTCTTTTTTTGGCGAGCGTGCTGGGCTATGTTTTCTCTTATGCAATGGGCGAGAAGTTTCGCGCCTTTATCCTCCGCAGCAATGACAAATATTGGTTTAAAAAGAAACATATAGAATATACGGAAGAATATTATAAGAAATACGGAACCAAAACGATCATCATCGGCAGATTCATTCCAATCGTCCGATCTTTCAGCCCGACTTTGGCGGGGACGTCCGATATGAATTATAAAAAATTTTTAAAATATACATTGATTGGGGGAATTCTATGGACCGGAGCGATGACTGGCGGTGGTTTTTATTTAGGAAAGTCAATTCCGGATGCTGAAAAATTCTTTCCTTTGATAGTGTTTATGATTATTTTTGTTTCTCTTTTACCCGCTTTTGCAGACCGTATCATCGAGAAAGTAAAGAAGGTTAAAAATAAAAAAAATATTCCACTTGGCTAAGTTCTGATTCGGTTAGAATTTGTTATAAAACATCGCAAGGACCAGGCAACCAAAGAGCCGAGAATAAACCCGCCCAAAATATCGATCGGATAGTGCACGCCGGAAGTAACACGAGCGAGACCAATCAAAAGCGCCAAGAACATAAAACCGTATCCGGCCTTTTTGTGAAAGAAAAAGATTGTTACAGCGAGCGCCATAAAAAAAGTGGCATGTCCGGATGGGAAAGTATACCCGGTCTCAGTGAAAAGAGAATGCACATTGGTCAATGCCATAGTTGGACGCGGACTTTGAATTAAAATTTTTAAAACTTTTGCAATAACCCAAGCTAATCCTCCGGAGAAAAAAACAAAACTTATTTCCTTCCATTTTTTTGCGAATTCCTCAAAAGGACTCTTGGAAGATAAAATATCGTGGTGCGCGAGAAGAAATAAAAAAACAAGCAAACCTACTAAATATGGAAAATAAACAGCGGTAAAAATAATCAGATTATCAAAAAAAGCCGATTGATGAGCTAAATTATAAAAAAAATAAAAAATTTTTTCATTCATCCGATTTGTGCTAATCTCTAGATTTCGTACGGGATTCCTCTTGAATTTTTTGCCACCGTTGATACATTATTGAGCAGCATCGCCACTGTCACCGGCCCGACTCCGCCCGGAACCGGAGAAACATAGCCGGCTACATTTTTGACCGATTCCAAATCAACATCGCCAACTATCCCGCCCTGCGATTCAGAAGTGCCCGCATCAATCAAAACCGCGCCAAGCTTGATCAGATTGCCAGTGATATATTTTCCCTTCCCAATTCCTGAAATTATGACGTCCGCTTGCCGCAAAAAGTGTTCCTTATTTTCCGTCATGCTGGTAATCGGCAGATAGGTCAGACCCCGAAGCCGCAGAAGCGCCGAAACCGGTTTGCCCACTAAATCTCCTTGCCCGAGAACGACTATGATCTTTCCTTTCAAATTAATTTTAAGCGAGTCAAGCAACGCCATACAGGCCAGCGCCGTCGGATAACCCAAATCTGATTGACTATTGTAGTTACTGTAAAATTTATCGCTCGAAAACGTGCCCAGGCAATCAACATCAAGCCGCGGATCAATACTATCCAGTATGGCTCTCTTGTCAATTGATTTTGGCAGGGGAAGCTGGATAATAATTCCGCACATATTCTCAATTTTATTTAAAATTTCAATTTCTTTTATTAAATCGTCCGTCGATATTGTCGCGGGAAAAATTGCCTGATGAAAATGAATACCTACTCTCTCGGCAGTTCTCGCTTTCATTTGCACGTATTGGGCGCTCGAGGGATCATCGCCCACCAGCACATCACAAAATTCTGGCACAAATGGAAGCACCGCAACTTCTTTTTTTACTTTGGCTAAAATTTCGTCTCGTAATTTTTTTCCGTCAATAATCTGCATTAGGTTCTAGGTTCTAGTGATTAGGTTCTAGTCCCTGGCAACTAGTCCCTAGTTAACTGATAAATTATACACCCAAAAATTCATTTTTTATATCATCCCGATGCGCCGACCTTGCATATCTTTTCATGCTCATCAAAATGCCTAAACCGGCAAATTCAAACAGAAGATGTGAACCTCCATAACTCATAAAAGGCAGTGGGATGCCGGTTACTGGCAAGAGTCCTAAGTTCATGCCGATATTGATGAGTATATGACCCATAAAAAAAATAGCAATACCCATGCCAAAAAGTATTTCAAAATTGTGCGCTCCGAGAGTAGCCGAATAAAGAATCCTCCATATGACTAGCCCATAAAGGAAGAGAATGAGGAGAGAACCTATGAACCCCCACTCTTCGGAATATGCGGCAAAAATAAAATCCGCTTGTGGTTCTGGTAAAAATTTTAGCCGCGACTGCGTGCCAAAACCTAAGCCCTTGCCCACAACTTCTCCGGAACCGACTGCAATCGTCGATTGAAACGCATTATAGCCAGAACCATGTATGTCGGTGAGTGGATGAATAAAATTCATAATGCGGGCTTTCTGGTATGGCGCAAAAATTAAAAACCAAAATGACGCAAAAATTACTATACCAATTGCAAACACGAATAGTAAATGGATTTTAGAAATTCCGGAGACAAGCACCATGCCAAGCCAGATAAAAAAAATAATCATGGCAGAGCCGAAATCAGGCTGAAATAATACTAAGACAAAAGGTATAAATGCGTAGCAACCGGAGATAAAAATGTGTTTTATATTTCTAATCTCTACGTGGCGGCGAGAAAAATATTTCGCTAAAATAAGCACGAGCACTAGTTTCATCATATCGACCGGCTGGAAAGAAAAAAAGCCGAAGTCAAACCAGCTTTTCGAGCCGTGAGAAACATAACCTAAAATAAAAAGAGAAAGTAGAATTACAGAATTTAAAATAAATATAAAGACCAGCACATCTGTTCGCTTTAAAAAACGAAAATCAACGAAAGAAAAAATAAAAAAAATTGTGAAGCCTACCAAGATCCAGATAACTTGCTTGCTAAAAAAATCGCCCGCATCTTCCAGTGGTGTAAAACTCTTCATCGTGACCAGTCCCGCAACAATTATCGGAAGGATAAAAAAAACCAAAAGCCAATCTATCTCGCGTGAAATCATTCCAAAAAAGTTTCTTTTATCCATGTTGTCAATGTATTAATTTAATGAATTTCGTTCAAATCTATTCTATTAGGATTTTCTATTATGTTTTATCTACTTTAATTGGACCGAAAAAATGTTAAACAGGGGGATCATTTCTTTTTCAATAACTGAACTCGGTATGGGTTCCGGCCAGGTAAAAGTAATATTTCTGCTTTCTCCTCCGGTAAGTTTTTCCAGATAGGTGCGGCTAGTAGAAACGGCGTTATGGTTTGAGTCATATAAAATGGCAATCACATCCACCGCTCCGATGGTAAAGAATGAATTATTTTTTATGGTAGCCGTGAGCACAGGACTCGTGTCAACACCGACAAGATTTATATCAGAAACTGACACTTTTAGCTGATTGAGTTTTTCTTGTGAAACTGTCACCCACTGCGGAGTCTGCGTAAATTCAAAAGTCGTATAGACTGGAACAGAATTTCCGATGTCAATCCCGGGTTCAAAGATAGCAAAGCGACCTGTTGGGGGTATATATGTGGTACCTTCACGCTTGCCTATATAAATATTATTTTTGTCAGCAAAACGAAATCTGTAACTTATTTTATTGATCGCGGAATTTTTATTGTGATTCTCAAGATAAGCCACAGCGTTGTAACGTCCTGGAACAACCTTGAATGCACGTGACCAGAGAATTGAAACAGGCTCGGCATAACAAGATGCATTACTGCAAGAACCTCCGCAATCCACACCTACTTCAGTGCCATTCTTTTTATTGTCGAAACAACTCGGTGCTCTATTAAAAGTTGGAGAAATTATCAAAAAACCAAACACCCCAAGAAACAGAACAAGAATAATTACATAAAAAAATTTTCTTTTAGAAGCCCACGTCATTAGGGGATGATAACATAAAAAAATTGAAAAATAAAACAATGGGACGAATGTTAAAAGAGGGACGCCACGACTTGTCGCGGCATCCCTCTTAAATTTGGTCCCAGACACGATGGCGTCTGAGTTTCCTTTTCTTTCTCTCCCAGAGTAGAAACTTTATCCAATTCCAAAGATAAAGAAAAAGACTTTTCACGCAGTTCACCTCACTTTCTTATTTAAATTATTATATCACAATCAATTAAATATTTTTGCTTTGACGCCTAGTTATCCCGCGCCAAAGCAGAGCTTGGTGCGAAGCCATAATTATATCTTTTTTAAAATTTACCTCCTTCGATGATGATGGTTGTCGTTATTTGTCCCTCCCATATGTCCATGGTTATTATTACCGTAATTACCATCGTAATTATAATCAGGGTAACTGATTATATAGCCACCAAAATTGTTGCCATAATTATTGTGATGAGGAGGATTGTTATAGGTTATAATATAACCTCCATAATTTCCATGGCTATAACTGTTGTTGTAGCCGTTGCCATAATACTGCGCCTCGGCACTGGAAGCGATAAAAATTGAGAACAATATAGCTGACACTAAAATTATCTTTTTCATATTTTTCAGTTAATTATAATGGTTTGATTATAAGAAGATAAATAAAAAAAACAAGTAGAAAAAATAATATGAAATAGATTGTTCTGAAGTCAAGTACTTCCTATTCTATCCTGTGATAAGAATGACAAAAATACAAAAAGCAACGATGATGGAATTTTTGCCCATGAAAGACTACCGTCGCCACTATTAGGTTTAGCTTCTCTGTTCGGAATGGAAAGAAATATGTGCTATCATAATATACATGACACCGAGAAGATATAATAAAATGTCGATTTATGGTTTTTCTATTGCAATAATATCCGTTCTTTTTTATTTTTTGGGTTTTAAATATCGAAATGAGCTTTTTTATAATTTGAGCGTGTCAGGTTATTTTGTTGCATACATTTTATCTATAACTTATCTAATACGATCAGCTAGAAACAAGACAAACGAGAAAGGTTTTTTCCTTTCCATGCTTGTTATTGTCTTTCCCTTAATAATGTTTTTTTACGCGCTAACCCATATAAGATTAGGATAGAATCCTAGAATCAAGTACTCGGTGCTGGCGATTGCTAACTTATTTACAAGTCAAAGAAAGCTTCCTTTGCTCGCGACCCCGCCTCGTCCCGCAGACAGGACTCCGGCCTTGCGAAGCTTCGCTTCTCACCAAAAAGATCATCATCGGCCCTAGAATTAAATACTTTGTTTTGGCGGCTAGCTACTTTTGCCATAAAGACTATCATCGCCACTACTAGGCTTAACTTCTCTGTTCGGAATGGAAAGAGGTGTGACCCTAGCGTCGAGCCACCAAAACAAAACATTTAATTACTTACTTCTCTAATTGAAAACTGAGTTTTGGGCTTCAACTTAAAAGTTAAACCTAAAAGATGAAGCCAGATTAAGATGCATCCCGGAACAGAGGCGAAGAACCTCGTCTCACACTCGTGGTCACGAAATGACCGAAGTAGATCCTCAACTAGGAGGATCATTGGGATGCACCCCAAGACATAAAAGAACAAACAGGACGGTCGTGGATGACCATGGACTTGCAGGAGGAACAATTTCCTTGTTTCGTCTAGCCGCCCCCGGCCCGTCCTGTTGAGCGCCATGCATTGCAGGCTCGCTTAACTGCGTCCTTCAAGCTCTTTAGCTCGCACTTAATGCACACACCCAAAACTCAATTTTCAATTTAAACATGCTAGTGCTCTAGACACTATACCATTTTTTTTGTGATTTTCAAATTTCTTAACAGGAATCGAAACATTAGTACTTCTCAGCTCAACACATTACTGTGCTTACACTTAAAGCCTATCAACGTGATCATCTCTCACGGTTCTTAACGATTCCTAATCTTAAAGCCGGCTTCCCTCTTAGATGCTTTCAGAGGTTATCCAATCCCGACATAGCTACCCTGCGTTGCCTTTGGCAAGACAGCAGGCACACCAGAGGTCAGTCCACTTCGGTCCTCTCGTCACATATATCCCCTATTTCTAGGAGTGCAGACTATATCTTCGCCTTTCTTTAATTCAAATTAAAATGAAGGCGTTGGCGTATTACAAGCATAGGCCTGTTTCTCAAAACTTATGAGGAACTTTCCAGCGTTATGCAAGTCCACTCTCCGACCATGGTCGAAGAGATAAGTCGTTACGGGGTCAAACCTAAAATTTTATTCAATTCGCTTCTTGTTTTCTTCTTTTTAGTAACATAGTTTTCACTTTGAATAACTAAAATAAGGTCAACAAGTTTAACTAATTGCTTTTTCGTAAGCTTACTAAACTTAGTACCAGATAATATTTCACACGCTTGTAAAAGCGCATGAGCTTGAAGTTTTTTGAACCGAACATATGGTAATAAACTCCTAAGAATACTTCTCATTTGTTTATACCCATTTATTCGTAATTCGGTCATTCCATCATTTCGTCTAGAAATATAACCAATATTTAAAACTTCCCTCATCCAATACAAAGTTTTTTCGTGCCTAGCATCTTGATAGAAGCAAATGGTCGTCATGAAACGAATTGCTCGTTTAGTATCGCTTCGCTTTTTAAGCTGAAGCATTAGACTACCATCTCCGTCAAGAAAACCGGCAACATACGCTAACTTAATTTTAGATTGACTTCCCACGGTATTATCTTATCACATTTCCGGTCCTCAAGCGAATCATAATACCAAAGACCGTTTAGTATAATTTTTCATCGGACAAGAAGCATTGATGAAGACTCCACCGTTATTAGCCACATTGTCATCACGAATTTCTTCGTGAAGTAGCAAAGCCCAAAGGGCCTACTAGAAGCAGATCTTTTCAAGAATCAACGAGTGCAGTAGATAGGAGACCAACCTGTCTCACGCATGATTTCACAAATTACTTTGTGCATTGGACTATAGCTTCTTCCATAAGGAAGGCCAACATTTAGTCTCTACAGGCGTTATAAATTATCTAAATAAATTGAGAGAAATTGAAATAACAATCAAAATTAATGCTATGACTAAAAGAATCAATCTTTTACCCTTTTCACTTTTATAAAGCTGAGTAGTTTCTTCTTGGCGCTTTAAAGCTATTTTTTGATTATCTCTGATTTCCTCCAAAATTTTAAGGATTTTTTCATCCATAATGGATTTCATTATAACTTCCCTCGGTATTATCCGCAAGGATTCTACCGATATAAGTTGACTTGATCATTCTGTATTGCTACAGGCGACCGCCGTGATTTGATTGGTTCTAAGCCGACGTTTCAGTCGGCTCCCCGACCCTTATTTTTAATTAAGGCGTCCGGGTCTTTTTCATAAACAAAACAATTTTATAACATAAGTTCTAAACTTTCCTCTGAGGGTTCAAACTGTCAAAGCTACAAAAAATAAATTTGTAACCTTAACGGTCTGAACCCAGCTCGCGTACCTTTTTAATTGGCGAACAGCCAAACGCTTGGCAGCTTCTCCGCCGCCGCGCTAAGGTGAGCCGACATCGAGGTGCCGAACTCCGCCGTCGATATGAACTCTTGGGCGGAACTAGCCTGTTATCCCTAGAGTAGCTTTTATCCGTTAATCTTCCACCGCGTCTAACACGGGTGGTCGGTTCACTTGATTCTGGTTTCCCACCTGCTTGAGATGTACCTCTTACAGTCAAGCCAGCTTGTGCTCATACACTATCGGCACGGTTTCCATTCGCGCCTAGCTGACCTTTAAACCCCTCCTTTACTTTTTAGGCATTCTTGTTACATGTCAAAGGGCATCTTTGACACCATGTCAAGTTCGAACCTTGACATTCTTCATATCGCCATGAAGATCGGACTATACATTCATCCTTTCGGATGGTTGGTTTGTAGTCTCTGAGGAAATTAAAATTATTACTTATAGTTTTATGCCTAGAATTTTAAGTGCTTTTTCAATCCTTTGATCACTAAGCTTAGTGGCCTCATCAAGTTCCGGCCCTGAAAAAAAACTACTATTTATAGCTTTCGCGCGTTCTTTATAGGCACTCAACGCACCCAAAATTACTGATTTTGCTTCCCTTATTTCTTCTGGACTATATATTTTTGGTGCTTGATCCATATATATAATTTTAATTTCCTGCTGATTGACCGCAGGTATACATTATTACTTACTAATGCAAGTAGTATACCATGCTTCCGCCACAGCACCAGAGCAAAGCTCGGTGCTGGACTTCGCTCGCGCTTTAAGCGCTCGCTACGGTTTTCCCAGCAAATTCCCAACTTTTCAATCATGATTACTCATGAAAGCCCCCCTATTTATTTGTTTCGAGACACGCCAAAGGGCATCTTTAACATATTTCCCGAGGCTGTAAAGTTCGAAGATTCAAACAATAAGTTTGAACCCTCGAGGGTACAGCCCCAGTAAAACTATCCGCCATATACTGTCTCAATACGTTTTTGCCGTATTGGTTAGAACATGCCTTCAAAAAGAATGGTATTTCACTGTCGAGTAGAGCTCGTCCGAAAACGAACACATCAGACCCCTCCCATCTATTCTACGCAGTCCAAAAACATGCTCAATATAAAGTTATAGTAAAGCTTCATAGGGTCTTTTCGTCTAACTGCACTTAACCGGCATCTTCACCGGTATTGTATTTTCACCGAGCTGGTCCCCGAGACAGTTCTCCAGTCATTACACCATTCGTGCGCGTCGGAACTTACCCGACAAGGTATTTCGCTACCTTAGGACCGTTCTTTTCTTAAGGTTGAATGTGTACTTGTTGTTTACCAAATAAAAACTAAAACGTGTTAACTTTATGTCGCCATAAAGGTCGGACTATATCATCGTTTTCAAATCGTCGACTCCAATTATTGATTTGAAACCGTCTTGCGTATAGTCTCTGAGGATTCTTGTGAACTTCAAAGAGGAGATGAGTGTGTTTAATTTAGAACTTTCGCTTGTAGAGAAATTAAGGATGAAGGGATGAAGAAGTATTATCCCTTGCGTGGCCATATCTTCCATTTCGCGAATTCCCACACTCATCTAGAAATTGAGGAATTTTTCCTCTTCAAAGTTCACAAGTCTTTCCTGCTGATTGTCCGCACTTCAAAATTTTCACTGTCTTTCGACTAGTATTTGAAGATACACGGAGTTTCCAGCATACAGCAAGATTTTTTTCGTAACTACAACGGTTTTTGTCTATAGTTACGGCCGACATTCACCAGGGCTTATATCACTCACCAATTACATATTGCTATATAAAAAACGGCGATATTTGACCTTCTGGCATTGGTCAGGTGTCACCCCCTATACATCCTCTTGCGAGTTCGCAGGGAGCTGTGTTTTTGGTAAACAGTTGCCAGAGATACTTTCACTGCGCCCCTCACCAATTTTGGGTTCAATTAGATTGCCTCAATGAGACTATTTTTTAGCCTATTAAGAAGATCGTATTCACCTTTTCCATGATTTTTCAGTTTTCTTTCTCTTTCTACTGCATCCTTTTTTGATCGATAAAGTTCAAGATATATGTATACCCATTTACCATTTTTTCTAGTAGTAAATTTTTTACCTTGATTATTATGTTCTTTTAATCTCTGAGAAGGATTATGAGTTATACCAATATATATTTCTCCTGAAAAATCATTCTGAATTATATACAGATAATACATATCCGTATTATAAACCCAAAATTGGTGAGGGGAAGCCTTATCCCGAAGTTACGGCTGCTTTTTTGCCGAGTTCCTTGGGGACCACTCACTCGTTCGTCTTGGTCTAATCGACCTGATCACCTGTGTCGGTTTGCGGTACGGATCCTATGTTCATAAGTTTAGAGAGTTTTCTTGGAAGCGTGCTTTGTATCATTACTCCCCCACCGAAGCAGGGAAACTTTTTATTTTTCTTGGATTCGCTATTAAAAGCAGAGCATGGATTTTCCTATGCCGCATCCTTAAAAAACAAACTTCAAATCCAATAGTGAGCGATACATACTACCCTCCGTCATCCCATCACAAAACATAAAAGTGTAGGAATATTAACCTACTGTCCATCGAGTACGGCTTTCGCCATTCCCTTAGGCCCGACTAACCCTTGGCTGATTGACATTACCAAGGAAACCTTGATCTTTCGACGTGCGGCGTTCTCAGCCGCATTGCGGTTACTTGTGCCAACATTCTTACTTCCAAACGCTCCACCCCGCCTCGCGGCTGCGGCTTCACAGCAGATTGGAACACTCTCCTACCACTCGTAGACTTCATCAAGAACCCAAACGGAAGTTCTTGGCAGATTCCGCTTGGGATAAATATTTTACTTCACAAAAAGTGAAGTGGTCGGGGCGGTTGGATTCGAACCAACGACCTCCTGCCCCCTGCAGGGTTCAGAACTTCAAGCTCAAAAGGAAAGGCTTGAATTTTCCAAACTCCGCGACCGACGGCAGGTACGCTACCAGGCTACGCTACGCCCCGACAAATTTGGCCGCAGGGGTGAGAGTTGAACTCACATTCCCGTTTATTTGGGGACCTCCCTCTTTTTCAGGCGATTACCCTGCGGCACAAACGAAAGAACATCCGACGGGGAAGGCTTTTGCCTTGCGGCAAAACCCCTCACGGTCTTTAAACCAAAAGGAGCCAGGGGTAGCTACTACTCCCCCGCCGGAAATTTTTATTCACACTTTTTATTTTTCTTGATGAAGTCTACGAATCCTCACATTCGGTACCATGCTTAGCCCCAATTATTTTCGACGCAAAATCTCTAGATGAGTGAGCTGTTACGCTATCTTTAAAGGATGGCTGCTTCTAAGCCAACCTCCTCATTGTTTAAGAAATCTCACCTTCTTGTCTTACACTTAGCATGAATTTAGGGACCTTATATTGAGATCTGGGCTGTTTCCCTTTTGGCCAATGGAGCTTCGCCCCCATGGCCTAACTGCCGCGTTCTTACTTTTAGTATTCGGAGTTTGATAGGTTCAGCGACCTTGCGGCCTGTCCGAACCTTCCAGTGCTCTACCCCCAAAAGAAACACGCGACGCTAGCCCTAAAGCTATTTCGGAGAGAACCAGCTATTACCAGGTTCGATTAGCTTTTCACTCCTTACCACAAGTCATCCGAAGACGTTGTACGATCTACCGGTTCGGACCTCCATGCCGCTTTCGCGGCACTTCATCCTGCTCATGGCAAGCTCACCTGGTTTCGGGTCTTATGCATGTTACTATATCTCGTCTTGCGACGAGATGTTTTGCGCTATTAACACTCGGTTTCCCTATGGCTCTGCTGTTTTAGCCAGCTTCGCCAGCAACATGAATAAACTCGTTGGCTCATTCTTCAATAGGCACGCCGTTCTCCGACCGAGGTCGGAGTTCGACTCCTTGTAGACATACGGGTTCAGGTCTATTTCACCGCCCTAATCGGGCTGCTTTTCACCTTTCCCTCAC
>Ga0193751_1000218_pt1 | contig 50837 bp, 53 predicted proteins | sample L1c2metaG_FD_143050 | JGI IMG/M metagenome (GOLD analysis project Ga0193751, IMG submission 143050) | Soil microbial communities from a riparian zone of the East river system, Colorado, United States - L1c2 | ecosystem: Environmental > Terrestrial > Soil > Riparian zone | place: USA: East River...
GCTCCGAGAATAGCAACGGCATTCGGCGATCCGCGTTGCGAAGGAGCGGGAAGCGCGCCCGAGAGGATTCGAACCACTAACCTTCTGATCCGTAGTCAGACGCTCTATCCAGTTGAGCTACGGGCGCCAAAATCTAATGTTCGCTCGTTTTACCTATGAAAACAAGGTGCTGATGTCCCACAAACGTGTCTTTTCGTGCCCAAAAAATTCCGTAGCAAAATCCGTTGCATAAATTCGGCCAGTTTAATAGCCTGGGGCCATGAAAGATCGTCGACTGTTGTTTCAGGTGCATGGTCGAAAGTTTTATCTGGCACCGCCGCGGCGGGCTGGAGGGCCTTATTATATTCGCTTCGAGCCGCCGTCAAACAGCGGGAAGTGCGTCACCATTGTTCATCGGTCGTTACGGACGAACGTCGTGGGCGCCGCAAAAGCGCGTGCGAAGCTGATAATCGAGCCAATTCTAAATGGACAATGGGAAGTCGCCGAGAGTCTGAAGAGCAAATCGGGCTACGGAACGATTGGCGACATCATTGAGCGTTATCAATCGCAGGCGGAGGATCGACCTGCGACCCTCCGGAATAATAGTAGTGCGATTCGTCTCCTGGTCCGAACGGTTCATGGTGGTGATCCCGACGCGAAAAGTTCGTCAGTTCTGACTGGCGATCTGATCCGGCAGTTCGAGCGGATTAGGATGGCAGGCGCTATGACAGAACCAGCGCGGCGTCGGGCTCGCGCATCAATCCGGAGTTACGTGGTTCAAGCGCGCTCGCTTGTCGCGCCGCGGAAAATGCGCTTTTACGAAGACATCAATCTTCCGGACTTGGATCCTTTTCGAAAAGAACGGGTCGAAATGCCAAAACGGTCGAAACCGCGGGCCCTTGACACCGGCGTGATCGCAGCGATCAACGCGGCAGCGCCAAAGCTGGCATCGACTGACCCGGCCGTTTACGTCGCCTTCTTGATGTTCTCACGTCTCGGTCTTCGCAATGTTGAAATAAGGAGCGCTCGTTGGAGCTGGATTGAAAATGGCCGCATTGGTGTCATCGAGCGCCCAGAGGAAAACTTTTTTCCGAAAGGAAGTGAAGGCTGGGTTCCGATAGCTCCCGACGTGCTCAAAGAGCTCATGAGATTCCGTCATTTATCCTACAACGACTACATTGTTCCTGGCGTGACAGTGACAGAGCGCAAAGAGGCTGTGGATCGGCGCCATTCAGCGTGGATCGGACAATGGATTAAGGATAGATCCAAAACCAGTTACGAACTGCGCCGTTATGCCGGCAGCCTCGTTTACAATGCAACGCGCGACATCCTTAAAGTGCGGGATTTTCTCCGACACGCCAGCGTCGAAACCACGCAGCAGTGGTACGCATACCTTTTGGAAGATGTTCCGTCGATTGGAATGAACGATTTCGTTCCTAGCCTCCGCGTCGCGCATGTATAACCCGCTGGCGGTATGAGTCGGCGCCAACGCGGCGGGATTCCGCGCAATATCGATTATCTCCGCGCCAGTTTGCTTACCCGGGACAAGCGAAAATGGCCGGCGAAAGGATCTGCGCATCACGAACTAGCGGCATTGATCGGAATCGTGTTTGATCAAACGATCGCGGGTGATGCCGATTGCGCCTACTTCTTGGCCGAACTGCTCGCTTTCCTCACCAAAAATCGACTTCGCTTGGAAGATGCAAATCAAACCTTTCGCCAAACCTGGTCGAAATGGGAGTCGGCACGGCCCTCGACAATCAAGGGTTCAGCGCTACGGCGCCTTATACACAACATTATCCTAGCAGCACAGCGACGCAGGTCTGTGCTCCAGATTGCCCAGCACATGCCAGACTCTCATCTGGTGATGAAGCCCAACGATGCACTAAGGGACCTTCCCGACTTCGGGTCGTCGCCGGAAGTAGTCCAACAGTGGGTGAATGTCGTCGTGTATCCAGAACTGCGGAAAATCACCCGAAAGCTCAAGGCGCATCCTGAGATCGGGAGCCTGAAGAAGGCCACTGACGAAAACGGTAAATTCCAGCTATCGCGTTTAAAACCGCTGATCCGCCAAACGGTCGCCCGAATTGCTGCATTACCCCGGCGTTACTTTTTTAACATCAGCTAGCTGATACCCGCGATTTTTTTTGGCGGACAATAGAGGCAGCGACAAGACAGGAACCAATTACTCTCGTTAGGTCAAAGTCAGCGGCTTGCGGCACCGCTTTTTTTTCCGACAAGATTGCTGTCAAAAGTGAACTTGTCCGGAAAAACGCGTGAGCAGATTGCGGCGGCGCTAGCCAGCAAATCGCGGTCGGAGCTGCTGGACATCATTTTCTCGCTGGCAACGATCGAGCAGCTATATCGACCGAGCGAGATCGCCGCTAGGTCGTGCATGAATAAGCGGGCAGTTCTACGCGATATCCGCGAAGGTAAATTCGGCCCGTATCTCGTTCGTGCAGAGAACTCGATCGCCGTGCCAGCCAGCGGCGTGAAGAAATGGCGCGGCAGCTTTCTGGTCCGCCCCAACGGTGAACAGCCGAGCCAATGAATTCCTGTAACTGCACATTCAAAGGAAGTGGCCGGCTGACGATCGATCGACCGCCTGGATTATGCCGGAAGAACGCCTCCGGATTTCCAATAGCAACACGTAAAAAGAAACTTTGGCTCGGGATAGAAGAGGTTGCCGGATGCCTGGAAACGGATAGACGCGCTGCCAACCGGTTTCGCCGGCAGAAAAAACTGGCCAATAAGGACACCGCTGCTCAGCGAAAGGACCGCGGCCAAGCCGAGCCCGGTGACGCCGAGTCAGATGTCTTAAAAGCCGGCTGCGAGGGCAGCCTGGACTTTGCTACGGCCTCTGGCACCGAATTTCGGAGGGCCGCAGCTCGATGCGGAACAAATTCTCGTCATCGAAGATCCGTAACCCAGGGGGGAGGGGGGGTCGATGCATCCGAGGCCGGTCGAATCGTCCGATCGGAATTGGCGCTCAGAAAATTTTTGCCAAATAGCGGGGCACATGAGCTTTAGAGTCGTCCAAGCTGTTTGGGATCGCTCGACACGGCGGGGGACAGAGCGTCTCGTGCTACTGGCGATTGCCGATTCCGTAAACGATAACCAAGGCGGCGTTGCATGGCTGGCAGTCGCGAAGCTGGCAAAGAAAGCTCGGCTTTCAGAGCGGCAGGTTCAGCGACATATCCGTGCGCTCCAGAAGTCGGGGGAGTTGCAGGTATCGCTCGGAGCAGGCCCAAAAGGAGCAAATTTGTATAAGATTTGTCTCTCGGCGGAAAATCCAGAGCGGGGTGAAGACATTGTCACTGGTGCCAATTCGAGTAACGAGGCGGTGACATCCGCGCCTTTAAAAGGTGACGCGTCCGTCACCCAATCTGTTAATGAACCTTCATTAAAACGTACCCCTATAGTCCCCATAGGGGACGAGAAAGAATTTTGGATCAATATTTGTTTCGAATGCTTTGGGCAAGCATCTCGTCCTCTTCGTCCATATTTCATCGCCAAACTTACAAGTTTCCTCCACGTACTGGAAAAAAAGAAGGCGCCGTCGCTGATCAAGTTTTATCAGCTCGAGCCGATCGATTCGAAAGAAAAGCCGTTCAATTCCAGGAGGCATTCGCCCGAGCGCCTCTTATTACATTTGCCGGAACAACTGGAGTTGGCCTTCCGGGCCTGTCCGCCACCGCGCGAACCCGAGTTTACGATCGAAGAAATCCGGGAGTTTTTAGGAAAAAAATACCCGGGCTGTACTCTGCCTAAGTCGCTAAAGGAATTTGACGGTGTTTTTTACGAATCGATTCGCTTGGAAGTTTATGCAGAAATGCGGCGACAGAAGTTATCCGCAACCAAATGCGAACACCCCGAACACAAAACTGCGCCGGCCTCCAGTCTGCAAAAAAAAGAGCCGCCGCATTGGCAGGATTTCTTTCAATCGAAGTACCGAATCAATGTCGCCTGGCCTAATTCGTTTGATGATCTAGCGGCTGATCTGCGACATGAATATGAGCGCGAATACGAAAATTTCCTTAAGGAAACTGGGAGCGACGATGCGAAGGTTGATACTCAATGAAGACTAATCGGACCGCGGCTTTACGGATCTTCCGCCGCCGATATCGCGGCCCCGACCTTCTGATCCATGAAATCGGTAACACTGGCGCCAACGTATCTTATCCTTTTAAGCCGAATGCTTGGGTCCATTCGGTTTTTCCCAGACGACGCGCCGGTGATCCGGGCGAGCCGATTGGTTTGTATCTCGAAGCGCGACGGTCTCATCGTTTATGATGGATTGGCTGGCGACGAAGGATAAACGAGTGACCCATCCGAAAACAAAAATCGAGCCCGAACAACCGAGGCTGCTGACGTCGACCGAAATTGAAGATCTACGACAGGATTCCATTCAAGGTCTTGAAATTATTCGCCAGCTGAAAAAAGCGGAAGAGGGGAGTCCCGCAAAGCTTACGCGATCGAAACAGCAGACAACAATCGGCAATCACATTGCTGAGACGACAGCTCGGCACTCTGCAAGAGGTCTACGGTTTCGTAAACCGTAGGTCACCGGTTCAATCCCGGTCGTCGGCTCCAGTCTCAACCGGCGATTACAGAGGGTGTTGGCAACTCGACACGGGTTGTCCAAATCTGCTCAACGCTGCTCAACGGTGTTGCGCCGGACATGTCCGCAGTTTGTCCATAATGGGGACCCTGCTCGTGTTTGGGGAAGGCAGATATTTTACCGTTTCGCCAATACTGCGATCCTAAGCGCGCTCCATCGCAGCAGGCGAGCCTCGATTCATAGTCGAATAAGTCTAATGATATTATAACATTCAGAAATTCATCGAGGTTGCATCAACCAAATACGCTAATAATCGAATCGCCTTCCGTTGCTTGCTAATAATTCTCCTTGACGCTTGGATGGAGCGCGCTTAGGATTGCGATATGGATGAAATGGTAAAATACCTTAAGGCCCTCACGTTCCTCCAACTTCAGGCCGTTACTGGTGGCGCAGCCTACCGGAAACCTGAACAACTTTTGGAACGCGCGGGATTCACGCACAAGGAGATCGGTGAGATGCTCGGCAAGACCGCGAACGCGGTGGCGTTGTCGCTGATGCGCACCAAAAAACAAGTAAGGAGCGAAACAGAATGACCGACGATATAGTCCAAGCAATCAATGACCTGACGCGGGTAACAATCGCACTTCACGGCGGGTTCGGAACAAAGTCGGAAGCGGTGCGGCGGCTGGCCGAGCTGTCGATTCCAAGCGGACGAATCGCGGCTATCCTAGCGATGGCGCAACCGGACGTCGCGTCGATCATCTCGAAGGCGAAGAAAAAGAAACCAACGGGGGGTGACTGAAATGGAACAGCGAAGTATTGGATTCGCCGAATTGCACACTCAATTGAAGATCATGAACAGGCTCATGATCGCCCAATTGAAGGGCACGATGCGCCAAAATGAATTGATCGTGCTCCTATCGACCACTGGCGCGTCACACAAGGAGGTGGCCGATGTATTGAACACAACGCCGGCGACCGTTCAAGTCACGTTGCAGCGCGAAAAGAAAAAGCGCGCCAAACAGCAAGCGGAAGAAAATCAGGAGCTCTAGTTATGCCGGAAACCCCAGAAACACAGCAGGAGGTGTCCGAGTTAACGACACGCGTCGCAAACATCGAACACATGGTCAGGTTCAGCTTGGCGTCCAGTTCGGAGGCAAGGCAATTTGCAAAAAACTGGTTCAAGGAGAAGAAAAACTCACCGCAATTATATTTGGCCCTCAAGGAGCCAAAGTCTCAGCAGCAATTGAGTTCAATCCTTCATCTTAGCGTTCCCCAGGTTTCAAAACTCTGCACACACCTTGAAGAACGTGGTTTTATTTCGCACCAGCGAAACCCGGCGAATCGAAAAGAATTGATTTTCCATTGGAACGACGTCGAGCGCAGTCTGCGTCTGTCCAGGATTGCTGGCGAGGTCATCGATGGGAAGACATAGGCTGCTCGTGCTCGCACGCACGCTACGAAAATTCGGATTGGTCGATAACTTTGGCCTAAGCGGGATCCTGCAAAAATCAGATTTACCGATCCGCGGCCGAATCACCCGAATGATAAGAGAGAGCGGGACTCTGTTGCCACCCGGCATCTCAGCAAGGTTCCTAGCTGAGACAATTCTCAACGATCAATTAGTCGCCGAACAGGATAGTGATCGGACGCAATTACTCAAACTGACGGCAAGCCTAACAAAAATTCCAAAGGGGCCACGGCCAGCAACTAAGTATCAAAAAACGATGCTCAAGATTTTCGAACTGCTCTTCAAAGATCGGCTCGGAGCCATGAAACTGGAGGAGACTATCTTCTCTGGCATCAAGCGCGTAGACATTCGAGCCAAGAATGATCAGCCGACCGGATTTTTTGCGGAACTGCGTTCCCGTTTTGGACTGCATTGCCCACGGATTTTTTTCGAATGTAAGAACTACACAGAAGACCCTGGAAATAAAGAGTTCGACCAACTGCTTGGACGCCTGAACAAGACCTCAACGCAGGTGGGCTATGTGCTTTGCCGTGAAATTAAGAATCTGGACAAGGCTTTGGCGCGATGCAAAGAAGCGTATCTGCGCGAGAAGGGAGAAAAATTGATGCTGTGGCTTACTGACGCAGATGTAATCGAACTCGCGCGGGTATTAACACGGGATGGAGCAGCCGCGATGGATGCTCTACTCGAACAACGTTTGGATGAAGTGACACTTAAATAAGGATGGCACGCATGAATCTTGATGAGTTCGTCAAGTTGGCCCTGAACCAGATCATTAAGGGCGTTTCTGAGGCAAACAAATCAGATCGGCGAATTGCGCCACCGATTGGAATGGGCGATGACGATCCGAAGATTTTACGCGCAGATGCTTCCTATGGTCACCATGGTATTTTTTTGGTGGACTTTGATGTCGCTGTCACCGTTGCAGATAAATCAACAATCGCAGGTGGCGGCGGAGCGGCGATCTATGTTAGTGAGTGCCAAAGCTGAGACTAGCAAGACGAGCGAATCAAGTTCAGTGCAGCGAATTAAGTTTTCGGTGCCGATCACTTACCAATTGCCACCTGAGTAGTCGAAACGGGTTACTATGACCGCGTCGAAGAAATTCGTCTCAGCAGTGAAAATTGCGGCGCAGCTCGTTCCTGTCACATCAGCTCTTGCTCAATGGCTCAACGAGATTGAGACCGCGCAGATTGTCGATCGGTTGGACCGACTTGAAGACCCGCTAACGAATCACGGACCGCAAGCTAAGCAACTTTCCAAGCTGCTGTATTCACTGGTGCAAGCTCAGTCCCAGGATCTTCCAGCAACAACGCACATCGATTGGACGCCAGGCTTGAAGCCGTTCATCAAGGAACTGCGCAGCTTTGAAGCTGCGGGCTTTGTAATGGGTTCACATAGGATTGGAGCCGTGGATTTTACTGAAGGACTCCGTTTGAGTCCGGCTTTCATCGTCTATCTAGCGGTTCTGTATGATGACCGCGCAAAAATTGCCAGACTGATAGAGATGTTAGACGATGCGAAAGAGCAACTGATTGGAAAAGAAGTGCGCAAGTCTGTTGATCTTCCGCTTACGGTCATTGATGCATTTTTTGCCAATTACGCGAATCGCGGACAGGGCTACAAATCGGGGCTAATCGGAGAGTCGATCTATATTCCGAAACCTCCTATTCCTTAAGACGGACATCAATCGACATGGCAGCACCTGCCGCGATGAATCCTGGGTCAACGTCGATGCGCCGAGAATTGTTTCTCGACATTCTTGGAGATAATCTTTAACCGTTGCTGCATGAACCCCTCAGTTCGGCGCGTCGCGCCATCCATCGTCGTTGCGCTGTTCGCGATCTCATCGGCACTCGGCGCAAATAACTTCGATCCAACGCAATTCTCCACGGGCAACTTCCATGGGTGTCCGCCCACGGGCCAGGGAAGTGATCCATACTTGAATAGTCTCAAGAACCGCGACAAGCCGCCGACGACAAGCATGGCGGTTTACACGGTCGATCAGTTGTACCAAGTCACGCCCAGCCTGCCCAATCGCAAGGTGCATCGCGACAAGTGGACTGCGGCACAACGGAATTTAGCCGCGCAGTGGGAGAGTCACCCTGTAGTGATCGAAGGTTACCTGATCCACCCGCCTGTTCGCGAAAAAGCAGAAGCCTGCAACTGCGGGTCGACGACATACGTCGATCACCACATGTGGCTCGGGCCAACTGCCACTGCGGCGCGGACGCGCGCGATGGTGGTTGAAATCTCGCCTCGCGCCTGGCCAAACCATCCGACGTGGAAGAGTGCGACAGCAACGTTAAAGCCTATCGTGGACAACAGAGAAAAAGTGCGAGTCGCCGGTTGGCTGACCTGGGATCAGGAGCACAAGGAACAGTTAGGCAAGGACACGCCGCACCTTGTGGGAAGTCCACCCGATCCACCAGATTCAAGTCTTTCGTGGAAATCAGTGGGTCACGCTTTGAAAACATTAAAAATCACCTGCCAGTTCCCCGACCACTACAACGCGTTCCCAATCGGACGAGGCGAGATGGACATCTTCACACCGGAGGGCCCGCGCATAGCGACGCTCACCGGATGGATGGACCAACTTGAACACCGCAAGTGGGAAGTCGAACTTCAGTACGACGAAGAGGATATGGCAATAGTATGAGCACGCGAGCAACCATCACGTTTCACAAACTGGTTCAGAACACGCAGGAGATCACGCCCGGCACGTCGAACCAAAATCAAAAGCACATGGCGTCGAAAGCGTTCTTCACGCTCGACATCGGCGGCAAACGCTCCGACATGTCCGTTGTTCTACGACAGCCCTTTGGTACGGATTACACGACTGAGCCAATCGAGGCCGAGCGGCCAATCGGACCAGACGGCCCACACAAGGGGAACTGGAATCACAACCAATTCCGCGATGCCGCCGAGGATTACTACCGAAGTGCGATCAGTACAAGTGGTGGTGGGATGATCTCAATCGGGCCAAATGCGGGAGTTCAACTGCAAGACAATCTGTTCAACTTCGAGAAGAGTTATCCGTTAGACATTCCCGATTGATCATTTGCGCTTCTGTGCGGCGGCTCATTGTAAAGAGAACCCCCTCACTCCGCCAAAAGACGTAAGACGAAGTGAGGTGGTAACGAAACAAGTTATTTTGGAGCGTGGCGTTTGGAAAATTCGTCCAGCTTCTGCTTAGCGACTCGCAATTGTTCGATGTAACGGCAGGTAAAGCAGCTGATTTCGCGTCAGATGTTCCAGCGATCAGGCGCTCTGAGAGACCGCTGCCTGCTACGGATTCTGCAATCGTAAGCGCCGAAGTCGCGATAAATCTGGTTCCAGCCCAACGACTCAAACGCTTAGTTGCGACTGGCCACGAGCTTTCTTGGGGTCTACAATTTCAAACCTGCGCAAGAGAAAGGTTGGGAACGTGAAACGCGAAACCCTGAGCACTCGATTCGAGCGGCCGCAACAGGAAGGTTGCCCAGACTTTCCAGATCCGGGTCGGGAACGACAGGTCATGGCGGCCTGGGAGCGCTTTCTGCATAACCGTGAAGTCGCTCCGAACACACTGCGCGCCCCCATCGAGAGCTCGTGGTCGCGGTGTTTGTCGGCCGGCGTCGACCCGGCTCGCGTCCAAGCGCCAACCGTGCTTCCCGCTGAGGAATTGATGACCTTGCGCGCTCTCCATCGCGAACTCATCGAGGCAAGCGTTCCGATCATGGCTCAGGCGCGCGAGTTTCTTTCGGCGTCGGGGACCATCCTGATGCTCACCGATCCGCACGGGATCGTCCTGCAGACAGAAGGCGACCCGAGCGCGCTGGAAGCGGCGATGGACATACGCCTGATGGCCGGCGCCAATTGGACGGAGCTCAATTGTGGGACCAACGCCATTGGCACTGCCCTTTCAACTCGGGAGCCGGTGCAGGTGCATGCCGGTGAACACTTCTGCATCGGGATCAAGCCCTGGACCTGTTCCGCCACCGTCGTGCACGACCCCATCAGCGGCGAGATTCTTGGTGCCCTCGATGTTTCGGGGCTTCAGCGTACCTTCAACCATCATTGTCTCGCGCTCGTGTTGACCGCGGCTGACCGTATCGAGGAGCGGCTGATGAATCGTGAGATGGAACTCGGCGAACGCTTGTTGGTTGCAGGTCTTGGACGCCTGTCCAAAGTAGCAACGGGTGGGCTTCTATTCTTCGATCGTAAGGGACGCTTCATCAAGGCTGATGCTCGCGCCGACGTTTCGCTGGCAGCGATGGCCATCAAGCTCGAATCCACGGCAGATATCCGGATTGACGCGTTCAGCGCAGATTCGTCCGCAATAGTCGGTCAACCCGGCCTCCCCGAATGGCTACTCCCTGAGTGGGTGGAACCGATCATCGAAGGCGGGAGGCGGATAGGGACGATAGTTGTGCTTCCAGATCCGTCTCCGGGGAAACCACGGCGGCCAGTGCAGGCCGAAGAGAAGGTCCGAAACGAGAACCTTGCGCTTCACGAAGAAATCGTCGGCACCTCTCCGGCTCTGCATGCGGTGCTGTCTCAGGTCTCCAAGGTCGCGCCGACAAACTCCACCGTGCTGATCGCCGGCGAAACCGGAACCGGCAAGGAACTGATCGCTCGCGCCATTCACAAACACTCGCAACGTGCCGCGCGCGCCTTTGTGAGTCTGAATTGCGCCGCCATCCCACAGTCATTGATCACCTCGGAATTGTTCGGTCACGAAAAAGGAGCGTTTACTGGAGCGCTGCAAAGGCGCCTCGGCCGATTCGAATTAGCAGAAGGCGGAACGATTTTTCTCGACGAAGTCGGAGATCTGCCAATGGAGACGCAAATCGCATTACTGCGGGTTCTGCAGGAACGCGAATTTGAACGAGTCGGCGGAACCGAAATGCTGAAGTGTGATGTGCGCGTAATTGCCGCTACTAATCGCGACCTTCAGTCCGCGATCGCTGCTGGTTCGTTTCGCAGCGATCTTTTTTACCGGCTCAACGTTTTTCCGATTGAATTGCCACCGCTGCGCGAACGCAAAGAAGATATTCCGATTCTCGTCAATTACTTCGTCAATCGTTACGCCCAAAGAGCCGGCAAGAAGATCGACAGCATTTGTAAGAAATCTCTCGAAGCGCTAGAAGAATATTCGTGGCCAGGAAACGTGCGCGAACTGCAAAACGTGATCGAACGATCGTTGATCATTGTCGATACCAATGAGTTTTCGATCGATAAGCATTGGTTTTCACACGAGTTCCAATCGAGTCCGCACGTAGGACCAGCCAGTAGAATATCGACCGAGCAGGAACAGATTGAAGCCGCTCTTGCGCAAACAAAGGGCAGAGTTTCCGGCCAACAAGGCGCCGCGGCGATACTCGGCATGCCAGCTTCAACTTTGGAGTCCAAAATTCGCGCGCTAAGAATCAACAAACACGCCTACAAAGTGGCCTAACGATCACGAATTCGCGAAGAATTCGCGAAGTTTCAACGGATTTCGCACCAGCGGCAATTGCGTCGATTTAATTTTTTTCCCTCGTAAATCAGCGTTTCGAAACTTTGCTGGCATTCGATATGCGAATGCCGTCGCCAATGAAAGGAATCTCAACCCATGAAACCGATACCTGGAACATTGCAAGAAGGAGGAGCCCCATTTCACACGACGCATTGGACGCTCGTGATGCGCGCTCGGGAAACTCAGTCGGACGCATCGTCGCAAAAGGCACTTGCGAATTTCTGTGAAGCGTACTGGCCGCCGCTTTACGCATTTTTGCGCCATCGCGGGCACTCTTCGCCGGAAGCACAAGACCTCGCCCAGGGATTTTTTGCTCACATGCTCCAACAAAACACGCTGAGCCGAGCGGACCAGGAAAAAGGCCGACTTCGCACGTTCTTGTTAGGATCGCTGCAAAACTTTTTGTTCAATGAATACGATCGCGCGCGCGCCTTGAAGCGCGGCGGCGGTCATCAGATCGTGTCGATCGACGACTATTTGCCGGAAGCCGAAGCGTCGATGATGGGCACCAAGCATCTCAGCGATTCGGCTGCTTATGATCTGGTCTGGGCGTCGAACATCGTGAAGCGTGCCTGGCAACATTTGGAAAGCGAATTTGAGGTTGAAGGCAAAAAAGAATGGTTCGAAGTGCTAAGGCCGTTCGTTGCCGGCGGCGGCAAGACGCCGCTAAATCAGGAAGAAGCGGCGCAGAAACTCGGAGTTCCCATCGCGACATTGCGCACCTGGTTGTCGCGGTTACGCCAGCGTTATCGGGAAGCATTGAGGAGTGAAGTCGCGAGCACCGTTTCCGATCCGGCCGATGTCGATCAAGAGCTGCATTACCTCTACCAGATTCTGACCGCATGAGCATTTCACCTGAGATTGTTCGTCGTGAAGGGCTACTCGGCGGAGCATCGAATCGCAACGGTTCGACGAGCAACTGCGGTATCGACCAAACGCTGGGTCGAGAGTTAGATAGATGGCCCACGTTTACCGGTATGGAACCCGAACCAACCGTAGGGACCTGCGCGATTTGCGGACGACCGCTTACGCAAATAGGTTCGAAAGGCGAATGTCTTCGTTGTCTCGCTGATCTCGGTTTTCTGAGCGGCAGCCAAGAACCCGAAAAATCTGACACAGGCCGCCGATTAACGCCCGGACGACTGAAGTACGATCATTTCGCGGTCGAAATCGGGGCCGACGGTTTTCCGATTGAGCTCGGCTCAGGAGCAATCGCGATTACTTATCGCGCGCGCGATACGGTTTTGAATTCCGTCGTCGCTCTGAAAGTCATAGACCGAAAAGTCTCGAAGATGCCCGGAGTCCGATCGCGTTTCCTGCGTGAGGCGCGTGCGGCGGCGCAAATCCGCCATCCGAATGTCGCGCATGTCAGTCATTACGGCGAGCAAGACGGTGAGTGTTTCTATGTCATGGAGTTGGTCGAAGGCGAAACGCTCGAAGCCAAAGTGCGGCGCGAAGGTCCGATGCCGCTTGCGCTGGCGCTGGAAGTGATTGAGCAAGCCGCGCGCGCATTGGCCGCCGCGGAAGCGTGCGGTGTGGTGCACCGGGACATCAAGCCATCGAATATCATGCTCGAGTCGGATCCAGGCGGCTGCGTGCCCATTGTTAAAGTGATTGATTACGGGATCGCTAAAATCCTCAACCCAGAAGTAGAACGCGGTGCCGAAAAAACTCAGCCTGGTTTCATCGGAACTCCGGCGTTCGCGAGCCCAGAGCAATTCGCTCCTTCGGAGCAGACGAGAATCGACACGCGTTCGGACATCTATTCGTTAGGCGTGACCTTTTGGTATTTGCTTTCCGGTCGTGTGCCGTTTGTTGGGCGCACGCTAAACGACATTCGCTTAAGGCAGACAGAGGCATTACCAATTGAGCAGCTAAAAGTTGGGGATGTTCCAGCGCGGATTCTTGCGCTGCTGAAATCGATGCTTGCTCCGGATCCGAAGGATCGGCCCCAGTCTGCGCGCGAACTATTGTCTGCCGTCCATCGTTGCTACGCAAAGTTCAGTGCCGAAGCACGTTTGCGGCGCAGGCGATTCGCATTGGCAACAGCGGCCGCAGTGTTAGTCATCGCTGCGATTGCAATCGGAGCTTGGCTGTACCAGCGCGCCCAATTCTCCGGCCAGTTCGAACGGTCGATCGCGGTCTTGCCATTCGAAAATCTTAGCGACAACAAAGAGAACGCCTACTTGGCGGAGGGGATACAGGACGAAATCCTGACCCGATTATCGAAGGTTGGAGACCTAAAAGTGATATCGCGCACCTCCATGCAGCACTACAAGAGCAAGCCTGAAAATCTGCGGGAGATCGCAGAACAACTTGGTGTTGCCCACGTTCTGGAGGGAAACGTCCAGAGGAGCGGCGACGGAGTGCGTGTGAACGTGCAGTTGATCAAAGCCGCTAACGATTCCCATCTGTGGGCCGATACTTTCGATCGCAAACTGACCGACATCTTTTCAGTGGAGAGTGAGGTGGCCAAAGCCATCGCCGAACAGTTGCGGGCAAAACTCACGGGTGAGGAAGCTCAATCAATTGCGGCGAAGCCGACCGACAACCCTGAAGCCTACGATGCCTACTTGCGCGGACTCGCTTATACATTGAGCAGTGGTGGCTTCGAACCGGCCAATGTTGTCCCGGCGCAGCAGTATCTTAAAGAAGCGGTGCGAATTGATCCGAAGTTCGCCCTTGGTTGGTCATTGCTATCGTCGGTTGATTCGGCCGGTTACGTAACGGCAACTCTCCCACGAACCGTCGCCCTTCGCGATGAGGCACGCATCGCAGCCGAAACGGCTTTTAGACTTCAGCCCAATCTTGGCGAGGCAGTATCCGCTAAAGCATTTTATCATTACGTCTTCTTAAAGGACTACGACACCGCCTTGCGTTACTTTGAGCAAGCGGCCCGACTGTTACCCAGTGACAGTCGGGTTCCTGAGGCACTGGCATTTGTCGAACGCCGGCGAGGTCGGTGGGAGCAAAGTGAAGCGTACTTCAACCGCGCCGAACGGTTAGATCCACGCAACGTTCGCATCATCGGCCAGCACGCGGTGTTATACAAAATGCTTCGTCGCTTTCCCGACGCTGTGCGCAAATATGAAGACGTTCTTAATATTATGCCGGACGATCCTCAGCCCGTTGCGCGTCAGGCCGCTATTTTTCAAGCAATGGGTGACCTTCCTCGGGCTTCCGCGCTCTTAACTCCACTCTATTCGAGGGCTGACGATGGCGGCACGATGAATACACAAGTCTACCAGGCGATTTTGGAGCGTCGCACGGCGCCAATCATTCCCCGGCTGAAAGAAATGCTCTCCAAGCCTGATTCAGCACCGGGTGATTCCGAGGACAACCTGCGTTTTTGGCTTGGCTGGGCACAGGACATTGCGGGCGATCATTCCGCTGCGCACGAGAGTTGGACACAAGCTAAGGATGAACTGGAATCTTCTCTTAAAGAACAACCCGAAAATTATCTCCTCATTGGAGATCTCGCGCTCACCGAGATGAAACTCGGTGAAAACGCCTTGGCCATGACACTCGCCGACCGCGGGCTCGCCGTGAATCCGATTGAGAAAGACGCGGCGAGTGGCCCTTTGTCACTTGAAGTGTTTGCCCGAGTGGCTGCCGCTACGGGCGATCACGACCGCTCCATTGCTGCCTTAGGAAAGTTGCTTTCAATTCCGTACGAGGGGCCGTTGGCTACACATGTTCCACTTACACCAGAGCTACTCAAACTCGATCCAATGTTTGACCCGCTACGCAACGATCCGCGTTTCAAAGCGTTGACTGAGAGCTCCGCCGCGCCTGTCGCCGCCCATTAAGAGCAAACAACGGCGGATCGCGCGGATTTAAACAACCACAGTATCGACCTGCCGCCTAAGTTGGAGTTAAATACGTCGTCTACACTTAGCGGTATGGAACGCGAACCAACTGTCGGGACATGTGCGATCTGCGGACGACCACTGACGCAGGTCGGCCCAAAAGGCGAATGCCTTCGTTGTCTCGCTGACCTAGGTTTTTTGAGCGACAGCCAAGAACCAGGAAAATCTGACACAGGTCGGCGATTAATGCCTGGACCGCTGAAGTACGACCACTTTGAAGTGGAAGTCGGCGCGGACGGTTTTCCGATTGAACTCGGCTCAGGAGCAATCGCGATTACTTATCGTGCACGCGACACGGTTCTGAATTCCGTCGTCGCTGTTAAAGTCATAGACCGAAAAGTCGCGGAGATGCCTGGAGTCCGATCGCGTTTCTTGCGCGAAGCGCGCGCGGCCGCGCAAATTCATCATCCGAACGTCGCGCGCGTCAGTCATTACGGCGAGCAAGATGGCGAATGTTTCTACGTCATGGAGTTGGTCGAAGGCGAAACGCTCGAAGCGATAGTTCGACGTGAAGGCCCAATGCCGATCGCGCGTGCGCTCGAAGTGATCGAGCAAGCTGCGCGCGCACTGGCCGCCGCAGAAAAGTGCGGTGTAGTGCACCGGGACATCAAGCCATCGAATATCATGCTGGAGTCGGATGCGGCGGGCGCACCCGTCGTGAAAGTGATTGATTACGGCATCGCTAAAATCCTCGATCCGGAAGCAGAACCCGGTGCCGAGCAAACTCAAACCGGATTCATCGGAACCCCAGCCTTCGCGAGCCCCGAGCAGTTCGCTCCTTCCGAACAGAGGAAGATCGATACGCGAGCGGACATCTACTCGTTAGGGGCGACCTTTTGGTATTTGCTTTCCGGTCGTGTGCCATTTGTTGGGCGCACGCTCCGAGAAGTTGCAGCAAAACAGGCCGAGGAACTCCCGCTCGAGCAACTGAAGAATACTCACGTCCCGGCGCGTGTGATCGCACTCTTGCAATCGATGTTGGCTGTCGATCCTGCGAAGCGTCCGCAAACAGCGCGCGAACTGCTATCGGCAATCCACCGCTGCTACGCAAAATTCAGCACGGAAGCACGTTCACGCCGGAAGCGATCTATCATAGGCGCTGCCGGAGCGATTTTAATTCTCAGTGCGGTCGCAATCGGCACCTGGCTGTATCAGCGCGCGCAATCTTCCGCCGCGATGGAACGCTCGATCGCAGTTTTGCCTTTTGAAAACCGGAGCGAAGACAACGCGAATGCGTACTTCGCCGAGGGCATCCAGGATGAGATTTTGACGCGCTTATCCAAGATCGCCGATTTAAAGGTAATCTCGCGCACTTCCACGCAGCATTACAAAAGTGCGCCGGAAAACCTGGCCGAGATCGGCAAGCAGCTTGGGGTTGCTCACATCCTGGAAGGAAGTGTGCAGAGGAGCGGCGACGGAGTTCGTGTGAACGTGCAGTTGATCAAAGCCGCTAACGATTCCCATCTGTGGGGCGATACCTTCGATCGCAAACTGACCGACATCTTTTCAGTGGAGAGTGAGGTGGCCAAAGCCATCGCCGAGCAGTTGCGAGCGAAACTCACCGGTCGAGAAGAGCAAGTCATCGCCGCCAAACCGACGGACAACCCAGAGGCCTACAATGCCTACCTGCGTGGTCTCGCTTATCAACTGAAACCGGGAATCACACCGGCCACTTCCCTTGCCGCACAGAAATATCTCAGAGAAGCGGTGCGCTTGGACCCGAAGTTCGCCCTTGCCTGGTCGCTGCTGTCATACGTCGATTCGAGTGGTTATATCACACAGACTCTTCAACGAACGGTTGCCGTGAGTGAAGAGGCGCGGCAGGCAGCCGAAACCGCACTCACTCTTCAGCCCAATCTGGGCGAGGCCGTAATGGCAAAGGGCCAGTACTATTACGCCTGTCTAAAGGATTATGACACGGCGGTGCGTTACTTTGAGCAAGCGCGTCAGTTGCTGCCTAATAGCAGCAATATTCCTAAATCGCTGGCCTATGTCGAACGCAGGCGAGGCCAGTGGGACCGGAGCGAGTCGTATTTCAACGAAGCCGAGCGGCTCGACCCGCGCAACCTTACCCTGCTCAGCGCGCAAGCGACTTCCTATGGGTTTCGGCGTCGTTTTCCCGAGGCGCTGCGAAAGGCCGACCAGATTCTTAACGTCACACCCGACGACGCGGAGATTATCGCATTCAAGGCGAATGTCGCGCAAGCCGAGGGCGACCTGCCGCGTGCCTCGGCGCTCCTCGCTCCGCTCCACCCGACCCGCGACGACAACCAGGTCTTGGAAGCACAAGTTTACGAAGCGATCCTGGAGCGTCAGCCCGGGTCAGTCATCCCTCGGCTAAAGGAAATATTGGCCAAGGCTGATTCTGCGTTGGGCTACATCAATGGCGAACTCCGTTTCTATTTGGGCTGGGCGCAAGAAGTAGCCGGTGAGCATGCCGCCGCCCAGGAGACTTGGCGACAGGCGCGCAGCGAACTGGAACTTTTCCTCAAAGAGCAGCCAGAAAATTCTATTCTGATTAGTGATCTCGCGCTGATCGATATGGGTCTCGATGACAAAGTCACCGCATTGGCTCTGGCCGAACGGGGTATGGCGTTGCGTCCGATCGAGAAAGACGCGGTGGAGGGTAGCGCTCGGATCGAGATCCTCGCCCGGGTAGCTGCGGGCACGGGCGAACCCGACCGCGCCATCGCCGCTTTACAAAAACTATTCTCGATGCCAAGCGCTGGTGTGCTCTCATCCGTTGCGCTCACTCCTGTGCTACTTCGGCTCGATCCGATGTTTGATCCGCTCCGGAACGATCCGCGTTTCCAAAAACTCGCCGCCTCGTCCGCATCGAAATAGTTTAGCTCCCTGATGGAGCAACGATGTCGGGCCTAACAAATAATTGAAATCTTTTCAGCTTTCGTACTTGAAAGACAACGCCACGCGCGCGCGGTACGCTCGGACCTTTCCATTTTCAATTGCCATGTCCAGTTTCACGACCTCGGCTATCCGCAGATCGCGCAGCGTGCCGGCGGCGGTCTCAACGGCTTTTCTTCCTGCGTCTGCCCAAGATTTCGTGCTTGTGCCAACAACCTCCACGACCTTGTAAATTGAGTCCTCATCTTTTTTGGCCATAATTTCGTCCTTTCTCTGCGGTTGATATTATTCCGCTGCGTTCTTCGCTGCAATCGCAGACCGTTCTGGCCAGAGAGCTACAACAGCGAGAGCAACCACGATCCCGACTGAAACTTCGATGAATCGATGCAGGGCAACAATCGATGCAAAATTTATCCGCGGAATCAAAACAATGATCGTCAGGGTGACACTGGCATATCGATAAGCAGTCTTCTCCAGCCGAAAGCCAAACGAAAGCAGGCCGATGAAAAAGATCGCGAGCATGAAGGCGGCAAGATTTGCTCCGAAATAATTTGCCTCGACCGCTCCAACTGACGCGCCCAGGGCCGTAGCGACTACGCGTTCGATGGAGAGCGTGAGCGTGGCACCGAGACTGGATTGCATTACGACCAGAGTCGCGATTGCCGCCCAATAGGCTTCGGGCATATGCACCAGTTGCGCGACGACTACTGACAGAGTCGCCGCGACGGCCGTGCGGATTGAGTGCCCGATCGACGGAAGATTCTCTTTCTGCCAGCTCCAAAGTTTCATGCGTGGCATGATCTTGCTCGCGAACCAGTCTTGGCAAGATCGCGTGCAGGAAAGATTTCAACCTTTCTGAAATGCCGCCCTTCGATTGCTTGAGAAAATAGTATGAAGAGAAATCCGACTCCCGAAAACCGCGGTGTCCGCACCAAGGTGGCGCGGGCAAATTCGCGGTCTCGTCCGCAAATTGCTCCAAAGCCCGGCGGATCGGACCAATTTTCGCACATGAATTCGTTCAGCATAACGGAGGCGGAAATTTTACGCACAGCCGAAGCCATCAGGCAGGCTGGATGTCGTGACGTCCTAATCATATCCACGCCTGAATACATCCGCTTTGTTGTAACGATAAAGCTTCCCAAACCTCTTTAGGAATCCATTTATGAAAACCAAAGCAATAATAGCAACGCTGCTAGTCGCGGCGGCGGCCAGCGCCGATGCGCGTTTTGCGTGGCCATATCCGCGAAAAACAGTATCACCGGACGAAGTCGGTCACTGGATTGTAATAAATGGCAATCGGTGGTCACACGACGTGGAGTCCCAGGTCGCCACGGCGAGTCCGTCCAGTGGCGGACCGGACCGGCGAAAAATCGTCGCCAAGTAAGGAAAAAAATATCGCACGTCGCGGAACGGTTTCCCTGGGTGCGCCCAAGAATCGTGGGAGAGATTTCATGTTTTGTGAAATGTCCATCTTCGAGTGCTTGAAATAAATAGCATGAAGACAAAGCCAATCGCCAACGGTTCGATTGCGGATGATGGAGCTAGCCTTTGGAGCTGGTTCAGTTCCGTGCAAGCAGCAACACACCATGAGCACGAAGATCGAACCCGCAAAGCGGCTGGAGCGTTTCCTTTTGGTTTCGCCGTCACGACTCCGTTGATCCGTATTCTGCACGCCGTAATCGCCTTAGCCATTTTTTGACGCCGATCTGGGCGCAGTGCTTACCGAACGCGCAAGAAGTCTCAACATTTTCTGAAACGTCGATCTTCGAACGCTTGAGATAAATAGCATGAAGACAAGTTACTGGTTTACCGCACTCAGTCCGTTCATCAGCGCAGTTGTCGCATTCGCGACCGCAGCCGCAATGATGCGAGGATCCCGGATTAATTCCAGCAACCGAGCTGGTGCAAGCATTTGGGATGTTTGTTAGATGAAGACATCGCAACCCGAGTTGATCGCAACGCCGCAGTTCGATTGCGGGCGGTGGAAGTTGCGCTTGGAGCGCGTTCCGAGCTCGACCGATAAGCAATTTACCGGGTCTGCGGTTTCGAGCATCGCGGTTGGATTCACAATGCTCAGTCCAGTGGTTTGCCTGATCGCGGTGTACACCTGGGCGCGGGTTGCTGGCTGATGACAGTTCGGCATCGGACGGATCGCCAAAGGCCGTGCCGAAAGAAATTTCACGATCCGTGAAATATCGATCTTCGAACGCTTGAGAAAATAGGGTGAAGACAAATTCAATGATTCAAGGCTCAGGCTGGAAGATTTCCTTCTGGTTCGCTGTTCTAAGTCCCCTGTTCGGCATTCTGCTCGCCATCATCGCCCTGACAATTTTCCGCCCATGAGCCTAACGCCAATCGTCTTCGTGCTGGTCATTCTCCTTTTCGGTTTCGATTCGGCCAGACGCAGCGAGTCGCGCGAAAAAACTTCAAGTTTTCTGAAATGCCGATCTTCCAAAGCTTGAGAAATGAATGAACAAACAAACCAACATGAACGCTGCCGAAGATTATACCTCCGAGACGAGCCAGAAAGATCTGGCAGCCGGAGTTCTCAAACAGGCCAAGCAGGATCTGCGTCGGTTCCACGGCGCGACGAGCGCGGTTGAGCGAGAACTTTATCTCGATGCCTACAGCTGGCTCACCTCAGATGATTGTACCTGGCCGTTTTCGTTCCTGAACGTTTGCCAATTGTTGAACCTGACGTCAGACATCGTGCGCCAGGAGTTGGTCGCCGACGCGTCGGTAGGTTTCTTCACCTATTGGGTTCGACGCTTTGTCCGCGCCGCACGTTCGTCCCAACTTTTTCTGAATCGCGTTTTCACAGCGAATCGCAACTCAACTGCCGTGGATCCTGTTCCCCAGACAGTTCACGCGTTTCAATAGCATGAAAAATCATCGTTCCGGTCTTACTCAAAAGTTGCGTAGAATTTTGCGGCCAGTTGTTGGGGGCTCCGCCTATCAACACGATCCATTGCTCATCAACAGACTGGCCGCATTCAATTTCCGGTCGCCGCTCGAGTTTCCCGGCGATCGACTCGCCCGCGCCAACGGGCTCTGACAATGAACGTCACCACTATCGTTCTCATTCCCGGCCTTTGGATGACCGCGCTCTGTTGGGAGCAATGGGTCAGACATTACTCGGAGAAAGGCTATTCCGTCATCGCCCCGAACTGGCCCGGCATGAACGGCGATATCGATCAACTTCGCCGCGACCCAGGCAGCTTCGCCAAACTCGGACTCACCGAGGTTGTCGATCATTACGAGCAAATCATTCGTGGGCTCGAAACGCCGCCGGTCATCATCGGACACGGCGTCGGTGGTTTGGTAACGCAGATTCTTCTCGATCGCGGGTGGGGCGCAGCTGGTATCGCAATCGCTTCGGCGCCGCCGAAAGGCATTTTTCGATCGGTGTTCCGGACTTTGAAGTTTGCACTGAAAGGCAGATCACTAACTCTGCAGCAATTTCATTACGACTTTGCCAATACGTTCGCCGAAGCTCCGTCGATCGCAGCCTTCGAGCGTTACGTCGTTCCGGCTCCGAATCGTATTTTGCGGCAAGTTGCGCTTGCGAACTTTAGTCCGGACGTGCCAAGCACCGTCAGATTTCATAACGACTCGCGCGCGCCACTGCTCCTGGGCGCCGGCGGCAAAGATCGCGTGGTGTCGCCCTCAGTCGTCAAAGCAAACTTCGACAGTTATCGAGAATCGAAAGCCGGAACGGATTATAAAGAATTCCCGGACCAAACACATTTCTCGTTGCTTCGGGAAACGAAGGTCGCGGACTACGTGCTCGGTTGGGCCGTCTGCCGCGCCAATGGGTCAAAGCTAACCGCAGTTCCAAATCATACCGACGCCTGGTCGGTTCAACTCTCAGCCTAACGAAAAGGAGATCTAATATGCCAACTACAACCACCGCACCTACTGCCACAAAAACTACTGCGTCACCAGCAACGGCAAAGGACGCCAAGCCGCCAAAACCATTGCCCGCGCCCAACAGCGACTTCTACTATCTTTACGAGACGTTGCCCGCAGAGGAACTCGCGATCGTTAAGCGCGTGCGCGAATTCGTCGAAACTAAGGTCGCGCCCATTATCACTGACTACTGGGTGAGAGATGAATTTCCGTTCGATCTACTCCCAGCGGTGAAGGAACTGGGCATCGGTGGCGTTGCCATGAAGGGTTATGGCTGCGCCGGCGGAAGCCTCGCGCTCTTGGGCTTTATCCAAATGGAGGTCGCGCGGGTTGACCCATCTTTCTCCACCTTTCTAGGGGTGCACATCGGCCTCGCGATGGGCTCTATATATATAGATGGGTCGGAGGAGCAGAAGCAGAAGTGGCTACCGCCGATGGCGCGCTTTGAAAAGATCGGTTGCTTCGGCCTAACTGAGCCGCTGGTGGGTTCCGGCGCTTCCGGTGGACTTCTAACCACCGCGAAGCGGGACGGCGATTCTTGGATTCTTAACGGCGAGAAGCGCTGGATCGGCAACGCGCCTTGGTGCGACATCTCGATCATCTGGGCGCGCGACGTCGACGATCACCAGGTCAAAGGTTTCATCGTCGAAAACAAAACCACGCCGGGCTTCAGCGTCGACAAGATTGAAAACAAAGTCGCGCTTAAGGTCGTGCAGAACGGTCACATCACGTTGAAGGACGTGCGCGTGCCGGAAGCAAACCGCCTTCAGGGTGGTAACTCTTTCAAGGACACCGCGAAGGTGCTGAAAGTGACCCGCTACGCCGTTGGCTGGATGGCGACCGGATGCGCGATGGGCGCCTACGAGGCCGCGGTCAAGTATTCCCAGGAACGTCTCCAGTTCGGAAAACCGATCGGCTCGTTCCAGCTCATGCAGGATCTTCTCGCGAGAATGCTGGCGAATATTACTGCCTCGCAGTGCCTTCTCGTGCGCCAAGCGCAATTGTTTTCCGAAGGCAAGCTCAGCGACGCCCATGCGGCCTTATCCAAAGCGTTCTGCACGTCTAAGTGTCGTGAGACGGTCGCATGGGCCCGAGAGTTGTTAGGCGGCAACGGTATCGTGGCCGATTACAAAGTCGCTCGCTTCTTCAACGACTGCGAAGCGCTCTACACCTACGAGGGCACCTTCCAGATGCAAAACCTCATTGTAGGCAAAGCCATCACCGGGCTAAGCGCCTTTCTGTAATCAAATGCCTAACGAATAACCTCAACTTCAAACAAGAACCATCTATGAGCACAACAACTACAGAACTAAATCTCGAAACTGTCTCGTGTGCCAAGAAAGGCACGATTGCCTATATCACTCTCAATCGGCCGAAAGTCCTCAACGCTCTGAACAAGAGAACGTGGGAGGATCTTAAGGCCGCGTTCGAGGATGCACAGGATGACGCCGCCGTGCGCGGCGTCATCCTGACTGGAGCCGGCGATAAAGCATTCATCGCGGGCGCCGATATCAGCGAGCTCGCGCAGATCAGCGCAGTCGAAGCGGAGAAGTCGAGCACGTTTGGACAAGAGGTTCTCAATCTGATCGAAAATCTCGGCAAGCCCGTGATCGCCGCGGTGAACGGCTTCGCCCTCGGCGGCGGATGCGAAACAGCCATGGCATGCACAATTCGAATCGCTGCGGAGAACGCGAAGTTCGGTCAGCCTGAAGTGAAACTGGGAGTAATCCCGGGCGGCGGCGGAACACAACGTTTGCCGCGACTCGTCGGAAAAGGGCGTGCGCTCCAACTTATTCTTTCCGGAGAAATCATCAGCGCGCAGGAAGCGTATCGCATCGGCCTCGTTAACGAAGTCGTACCGGCCGCTGAACTGATCACGCGCGCGGAAGCGATCTTAAAACAGATTTTCGCCAACGCGCCGGTCGCGGTGAAGTACTCGCTTGAGGCGGTAAACAAAGGTTTGGAAACAAGCCAGGCCGAAGGTCTGTCGCTCGAAGCCTCTTTGTTCGGACTCTGCGCCGGAACGGAAGACAAGAAAGAAGGCACGCGAGCATTCCTGCAAAAGCGCGCCGCACAATTTCAAGGACGCTGAACCAAACAAGGAAACACTTATGGCAACTCAAAACACAAATCCAACTGACAACATTTTCTCCGGACTGAAGGTTGTCGATTTTGCGAGCTTCGTCGCTGGTCCCGGAGCGGCGGTGATCCTATCCGACTTCGGTGCCGACGTAATCAAGGTCGAACCGCCCAAGGGCGAATTGTGGAGAATCGGGAACAAGATTCCGCCGCAACCGCAATCCAAGTATCCCTACATGTGGCACCTGAACAATCGCAACAAGCGTGGGGTAGCGATTGATCTCAAATCGCCGGACGCGGCAAAAATTGTCGAGCGCCTGGCAAAGTGGGCCGACGTGTTCATCGTCAACACGCCGCATCCCGCGCGCGAGAAACTCAAGCTCGACTATGACCAAGTCGCGCAGTTCAATCCGCGGCTGATTTACGCCGACATCACCGGCTACGGTGACACTGGACCGGACGCAGCTCTTCCCGGATTCGACCTCACGGCCTACTGGTCGCGGACCGGTTTGCTTTCTCTCTTGCGTGATGCGGGCGCGCCGCCGACCTGGCCATTCGCCGGGACGGGCGATGCTCCGTCGGGCGTGGGATTGTTTGCCGCGATTGTAACCGCACTTTATCGGCGCGAACGCACTGGCAAAGGTTCTTCCGTTACCACTTCACTTTTGGCCGCGGGCGTTTGGTCCGCCGGCGTCGCGATTCAAGCGGCGCTCTCCGGGGCAAAATTCGCACCGCAACACGACCGAAAAAATCCGGCAAACGCGGCGCTGAATGTGTACAAGAGCTCCGACAACATCTGGTTCGTCCTCGTCGCCACGCCCGACAAAATTCCGGCCCTGGCAGCGGGTATCGGCCGCGCGGATCTTTTGAAGGACCCGCGATTCGCCGATCCGGCAAAGCTGGCCGCGAACATGAGCGTGCTGACTGCGATCATCGACGAGACTTTCAGTTCCCAACCGATTACGCACTGGCGCGAAGTCTTGGACAAGGCGCACATCCCGTACGGTTTGGTGCGCGATCCGCAGGACGTGATCAATGATCCGCAGCTACAAGCTAACAACATCGTCGTGCCGCTCGAAGGCGCGGGAGAAAATCTGAAACTTACAATCAGTAGTCCTATTCAGATGCACGGCGTTGCAAAAGTACCGGCAAAGCGCGCGCCTGAGCTGGGAGAACACAACGACGAAGTTCTCGAGGAACTCGGTTTTGCCGCAAACGAAATCGAACAGTTACGCGCGAGCGGCGTCATCGCGAAACCAATCGCACCGGCGAAGGCAGCCTAGGAGATAAGAATTTTCTGAAATGTCGATCTTCAAAAACTTGAGAAAGAGATAAGAAAATATGAGTGCAACTGAAACTTTAAAAGCAACACGTACAACCGGCGGCAAAGCAGCGACTGGCCGATTGTTTTTCCTCGAAGCAAGCGGCGGCCAGATTCATTCGGCTAATGCCGACGGGTCGGACCGAAAAGTCATCGTTAGCGGAGGCCGAGTGCCAGACGGCGTCGTCGTCGATGTTGAGGCCGGGCACATTTACTGGACCAACATGGGCGTGCCGAGCAAGAACGATGGTTCGATCGAGCGCGTCGATCTCGACGGCCAGAATCGTGTAACCATCATTGGCCAAGGCAAAACATTCACGCCGAAGCAACTTCATCTCGAGAAGAAGAGCGGCAAACTTTACTGGTGCGACCGCGAAGGAATGCGCGTGATGCGCGCGAACCTTGATGGTTCAAACATCGAAACTCTGGTCGACAGTAGTAAGGGCGACGCGCGGCCGGGCACCGATCAAACGAAAATGTGCGTTGGAATCACCGTTGATCCAGATCGGGGACAATTTTATTGGACGCAAAAAGGGCCCGCTAATGCGGATAAGGGCCGCATCTTTCGCGCGAAGATCGACATCCCGAAAGGCGAGACGCCGGCTGATCGCACTGACATAGAAGTGCTATTCGATGGTTTGCCGGAACCAATCGATCTCGAGCTCGATCTGAAGAATCGGTTCATCTATTGGACGGATCGCGGAGATCCGCCGCGTGGAAACACGGTGAACCAGGCATCGTTGGACGCCGATTTCAGCAAACATCCAACACCTGACATTTTGCTTACACATCTGGAAGAGGGAATCGGGATCGCTCTCGATTTCAAAGGAGGTCGGATGTTTATCACCGATTTAGCCGGCACCATTCATTCGGCCAAACTCGACGGCACGGAAAAGAAACCGTTGCTCGTCGCGCAAGGGAACCTCACCGGCATCGCTTATGCAGAAATTCCGTAACCATCAACAACTAACTATTAACTACTATGTCATACAATAAACCAATACGTCGCATCGCCATCGTTGGCGCGGGAGTCATCGGAGCGAGTTGGGCTGCTGAATACCTGGCGCGCGGATTCGATGTGGTCGTGACCGATCCTGCACCGAACGCAGAAGCCAATTTACGCAAATACGTTGATGAAGCCTGGAAAGACCTGACGAACGTCGGTCTGTCGAAGGGCGCGTCGCGCGATCGCTTAACTTTCACAAAGGATATGAAAGAAGCGTTGTCGAAAGCGGACTTCGTTCAGGAAAACGGACCCGAGCGTCCCGATTTCAAGATGAAGTTGTTCGCGGACATGGATGACGCCGCTCCGATCGATTCAATCATCGCGTCGAGCTCGTCGGGAATTACGCCGAGCGTGATGCAATCAAAATCCAAGCACCCGGAGCGTATTCTCGTCGGACATCCCTTTAATCCTCCGCACATCATTCCGTTAGTGGAAGTTGTCGGCGGAACGAAGACTTCGCCGGAAGCGATTCAACAAGCGCTCGCGTTTTACGCGTCGATTGGGAAGAAACCGATCCATTTGAAAAAGGAACTTCCCGGTCACGTCGGAAATCGACTGCAAGCCGCGCTCTACAAGGAGATCATGTATCTGATTCAGAACGACGTGCTGAGCGTCGAGGATGCAGACGTGGCGGTGAGCTATGGACCGGGACCGCGCTGGGGAGTGATGGGCCCGAGTTTGCAATGGCATCTCGGCGGAGGCGCCGGCGGCATCAAACATTTCATGGATCATCTAATGGATCCATTGACGGCGATGATCAAAACTCTCGGCACGCCCGACGTTACGCCGGAGCTAAAGCAAACGATTGTCGAAGGAGTCTTGCGCGAAGCGGGAAATCGTTCATTGGACGAACTCGCACAGGAAGAGAACGAGCTGATCATCGGCCTGTTGCGTTCACGCGCGCAGACCAATAACGGCGCGACAAAGGCAAAGACGACACGCGCTGCGGCATAGTGCTCGACAATGAACTCGATCTTTAACGATCCGGGCTTTTGGCACCGGTTACAGTTCGCGTTCACGATCGTTTATCACTACCTGTTTCCGCAGCTCACCATGGGGCTCGCGTTGTTTCTGGTTTACTGGAAATGGCGCGCGCTCCGAAGTGGTGACGAGAAATACAACCAAGCTGTTCGGTTTTGGGCGAAGATTTTCGGACTGAATTTTGCCGTCGGCGTCGTCACCGGCATTCCGATGGAGTTTCAATTCGGAACGAATTGGGCAGACTTTTCGAAGTATGCCGGCGGCGTGGTTGGACAAACGCTGGCGATGGAAGGGATGTTCGCGTTCTTCCTGGAGAGCGCGTTTGTCGGTGCGCTGATCTGGGGCGAAAAACGATTGGGACCGCGCTGGCATTTTGCTGCTGCGATTGCCGTCGCGCTCGGGAGTTGGCTCTCCGGCTATTTCATTCTGGTCACGAACGCGTTCATGCAGCACCCGGTTGGTTATCAGGTCGAAGCGAACGGTTCGTTAGGCATCGCCAGCATGAGCGCCTATCTTTTTAATCCGTGGGCGTTCGTGCAATTCGCACACAATCAGCTTGCCGCCGTCGTGACGGGTGCGTTCGTCGTCACCGCGATCGGAGCGTTCTACGCGTTGCGCGGTCTTCATCCAGTCCAGGCCAGACTTTATTTGCGCTCGGGAACTTTCGTTGGGTTGATTGCGTCGCTTCTCGTTGCCTTTCCGACTGGCGACGCACAGGCCAAGATAGTTGGTCATCATCAACCGATCACGCTCGCGGCGATGGAAGGAAAGTTCGAAAGCGGACCGATGGCGGGCGTTGCCTTGATCGGTCAACCAAACGTTGCCGCACAGCGATTAGATAATCCGATCGAAGTCCCCGGCGCACTTAGTTTTCTCGCTTACGGACACTTCGGAAGTTTTGTCCATGGGCTGAATGATTTCCCAAAGGATCAATGGCCGGACAACCTGGAGCTTCTCTACTACTCGTTCCACATCATGATTACGCTTGGGACGCTGTTCATCGGCCTCATGGGTTTTGCCACATTGGAGAATTGGCGAGGCCGACTCGACTCTAACCGCTTGTTGCTTTGGATTTTGATGCTGGCTTTTCCGTATCCCTACATCGCGAACACGCTCGGCTGGATGACGGCCGAACTCGGACGGCAGCCGTGGTTGATCTATGGCCTGTTTCACACCCGCGATGGTTACAGCAAAGTCGTTAGCAACGGTGACGCGATCTTCACCCTGATCGGGTTCACCGGGTTATATTTTGTAATCGGTCTGCTTTTTCTCGGTCTGACCGGTCGCGAAATCGGAAAAGGTCCTGAAGAAGGAGCGACCGCAGTTGTCGATCAAAGAGAGGCGGTGCTCGTATGATCGCCGCATGGTACGCCGCAGTTAGTTTCATGCTGATCATCTACGTCGTTCTGGACGGCCGGAACTTCGGGGCCGGAATGCTTCAGTGGTTTGTCGCCAAGACTCCTGGAGAACGCCGACAAGTCATCGCTGCGATCGGGCCGTTATGGACATGGCATGAGGTATGGCTCCTCGGTTTCGGCGGAACATTGATGGCGATTTTCCCGCGCCTGATGGCTTCGTCGTTCGCCGGTTATTACCTCGCGCTTTTTTTAATTTTGTGGTGCCTGATTCTGCGCGGTGTCTCGCTCGAAGTCGGCGGACACATCAACGATCGCCTCTGGCAGGGATATTGGGACTTCAATTTCGTTCTTTCCAATTTTCTGCTCGGGATTCTTTTCGGGGCCGCCGCCGGTAACGTCGCGCGCGGCGTGCCGCTCGACCCGCAGGGAAATTTCTCGATGGCATTTTTCACGAACTTCAATGTGCGCGGCCATGTCGGCCTGCTCGACTGGTACACCGTTTCGATTGCAATTCTCGCCGTTGTCATGCTGGCGGCTCACGGTGCGACCTATCTCACGTTGAAGACGGAAGGCCCGGTGCGCGATCGTTCCGAAAAATATGCGAAGTATCTTTGGATCGCGGTTGTGCCGCTCAGTCTCGCAGTTTTAGTCGAATCGAGAATCGTGCGCCCCGATCTACCAGGACACGCGTGGTCCAATCCATTTTGGTGGCTGGGATTGGCCGTAACGGTTGTTTCAATTATCGCGCTAGTTTCTGGCCTGGCTGGTCGCCGCGAACAGCGAGCGTTCCTCGCGTCGAATTTTCTAATCGTTGGTTTGTTGGCAACCGGAGCGGCCGCGATTTTTCCAGTGATGCTTCATTCGACGCTCGCGCCCGAGAATTCGTTAACCGCTTATGCTGTGGCATCGAGTTCAACCACGTTGCTTCGCGCGAGTTTTTGGTGGCCGATCGGTTTCGCACTGGCGGTGTTCTATTTCGTCTTCATTTCGCGACGCTACGCCGGAAAGGTGAGCGTCCAGCGCGACACTCAAGGTTTTTACTAGGGCGCTACCATGATTTACGTCCACTCATTAGGCCGGGCTGCCCGATATTTTCCGGAACGGACCGCGCTTGCCGCAAACGGAACGCGCTCAACTTTCCGCGAGCTACACGAGCGCGTCGGGCGCATTGCTGCAGCATTGACGAAACATGGCTTCAAAACTGGAGATCGATTGGCCATTCTTCTTCCCAACGAGCCTGATTACATCCAGCTCGTTTATGCGTGCGCCTGGCTCGGCGTGACAGCGGTTCCGTTAAACACGCGGCTTTCAGTCAAAGAAATCGACGGCATCCTCGACGATGCGAAACCGCGCGGATTGATTCGCCATTCATCGCTGCCGGTCCCGACCGCGCAGCTTTCATGGCAGGTGATCCTCGATCAAGAGCCGCTCGACGTTCAAAGCGACTCGATCCCGGATCCAATTTACGATCCACATGCCATTCTGGCGCTTATCTACACGAGCGGGACAACGGGCCGGCCGAAAGGCGTCGAGATCAGGCATGCAAATATTCTGGAGAACGTTTATCACACCAACTTCTGGTTCCCGCTTGAGGAAGGTGCAGTGCATTTACATGCCGCGCCGATTTTTCACATCGCGGATTTCCCATTCATGTTCGCCGCGCCAGCTTTCGGCGCCTGTCAGGTCACGATCTCAAAGTTCAGCCCTGAAAGTTTCTGCGAGACAGTCCAACGCGAACGCATCACGCACACGGTGTTGGTGCCGACGATGATCAACATGCTGACGCAATCTGCGGAGCTGCAAAAGTATGACCTATCGACTCTTCGGCATTTGGGATACGGCGGATCTCCGATGGCTCCTGAACTCGTGCATCGCACCCGACAGGTTCTGCCAAAGGTTAAACTCGTTCAGGTCTACGGGCTGAGTGAAGCCGGATTTCTCACTGGATTGAAAGACGATGAGCACACCGAAGACAAACTCACCTCTTGCGGGCGTCCATGCATGGGAATCGACGTACGCGTTGTCGATCCAACGGGAAACGAAGTTGAAGTCGGGAAGACTGGCGAGCTGGTTGCTCGCGGCGCGAATGTCATGCGCAGTTATTGGAGCAAGCCGGAAGAAACTAAACTCGCGTTCCGGAACGGCTTTTTCCGAACCGGCGACATTGGTTATCAAGACGCCTACGGATACTTCTACATTCTCGATCGCTTGAAGGACATGATCGTCACCGGCGGGGAGAACGTTTACTCCGGCGAAGTCGAGGCCGTGATTTACACGCATCCGGCGGTGCGCGAAGTCGCGGTTTTCGGAATGCCTGATCCGAAGTGGGGTGAGATCGTGAAAGCCTGTGTTGTTCTCAAGCCGGGGAAAACACTGACTGCGGAGGAGTTGATCGCGTACTGCCGACGATCCCTCGCCAATTTCAAAGTTCCGCGCAGCATCGAGTTTTCTCAGACCGAACTGCCGAAGAGCGGCTCCGGCAAAATCCTCAAAAGAGTTCTCCGTGACGCTGCCTGGGCCCGCCAGGAACGGGCCGTCGCCTGACACTTTATATATAATGAGCACACCGGGCGATTGGCGGGTGAACCTCGTCTGGATCTCCGGTGTTCTGGACGAGGCTCGCTAAAAAAATCTCAAGTTTTTCTGAAATGTGCGACTTCAGAAGCTTGAGAAAGCAATAGAAACCAATGAGCACCACGACAATTGCTGAGCCATCGAGGAAGACCAACGCAGCAACCGATCGATTGACTGAAACACTGGAAGAGAAGCTGAGTCATCCGGCAACGTCGCCGGACTTCGATCTGCATGCCGAAACAAATGAGGTGTTAAAGGATATTGGGCTGACGACGGCGGACGCCGGAGGCAAGCTGACGTTCTACGGATCCGATCCGATTCTCCCAAGCCCGATCCGTTTCGGGACGCTGGCCGCGGTCGGTCTGGCCGCAAGAAGCGTTGCGCTAGCTGCACTTTGGAGACAGACCACGGGAGAAGGACAAAATATTTCAGTGGATGTGCGCAAGGCACTGCGGCGTTTCGCCGGATTTTTTGAGGGCAAATGGGAAACGATTAATGGTCGGCCGCCCTCCCCAGGAGGCTATGCGGTTAGCCCATTCCTAAAGATGGGGGATGCGTTCTTTCGCGAGACACGCGACGGAGGACACGTGGTGGCGCTTGATATTTATCCTCAGCTCCTCGTGCGCACCCTCGATTTTCTCCGCTGCAGTCCGAGCACCGAATCCATCAATAATGCCATCCTAAAGTGGGACGCCGTGGAACTAGAAGAGGCTGCGGCCGCCGAAGGACTAGTTCTGGCGAAGGTGCGGACGAACGAGGAATTTCTTCGCGAGCCTCAGTACACCGACGTTCTCTCGAAAATGCCACTGATCACGGTGGAGAAGATTGGCGAGAGCGAACCGGTTCCGCTCAAAGCGAACGGTGACAATCTTCCTCTCGCAGGTGTCCGCGCATTGGGAATGGGTCACGTAATTGCAGGAGCCGCGATCGGCAGAGACATGGCCCTGTACGGCGCGGATGTGCTCAACATTTGGAGACCGCGCGATTCGGAGATCGAAGCCTTTGCGTGGGATGTCCAGGTGGGCATGCGTTCAACGATCCTCGACGATGCGAAGGAAGATCGAGAACAATTCAATCAGCTGCTCAAGGATGCTGATGTATTTTTTGCCAATAAGCGTCCGGGATTTTTGAAGAAGCACGGCCTCGATGCTGAGACGCTTTGCGAGCAGAAGCCCGGATTGATTCACGCCATCGTCGTTCTCCACGGTGAGAAGGGACCGTGGTCGAACCGGCCCGGTTTCGATGAGATTGGCGCTGCAGTCTCCGGCCTCTTTAACATCGAAGGTTCTCCAACTCGGCCGAAGCAGCCGCCAATTGTGCCCATTGCCGACAATGTCGTTGGCTGGTTAGGCACAACTGGAATTCTCGCTGCGTTGCGTCGGCGTGCAATCGAAGGCGGCAGCTATCGAGTCACCGTTTCTCTGACAAGGACCGTGTTGTGGTTGCTTTCGTTAGGTATTTTCGACAAGGCCTATGCGAAGGCGACCGCCGGTTCGAGCGACGAGCACACCTACATCGCTCCCGATCTTTTCAACGCGGAAACGCCGCTTGGCACTTATCAGGGAATGACGGACCAAATCGTTTTGTCGCGCACACCCGGCGCCTACCGCACGGTCCTGGTCCCGCGTGGATCAAGCAAACCCGAATGGCTTCCGAACGGAAAATGAACGCGTCTATTTATAATATGCTCGCACTAATAAATCCGGCAGCTCTCCCTGCTCTGCGAATCGCCGCGACAATTTTCTTCATCATCTATTTGCTATTCGGCGCCTATATCTTTCGCAATCGCCACCGATTCTTTGACCGGGATCCGAACGTCGACAATGACGGCATTAAGGGCGTTCGTCAGGTCAGAGTCGAGGTGGTTCTTATCCCGTGGTCAGTCATAACCACACTGATCCTGATTCTTCTTATCACTTTCTGGCTCGCTTGATCCAAGCGGCCGTCTGTTCGCCGCTGAGCTGACCATCGCGGTCTGCGAGAAAAACCAAGATTCTCTGAAATTTCAGGCCTCGGAAGCTTGAGAAAGAGATGAATGAACGATGCAAATCTCAATTCTATCAATGGTGCGGATGAGCGGACGCCGAAGAGACCGCGGGTAGTGATCGTCGGCGGCGGTTTTGGTGGTTTGGCTGCGGCCAAGGCCCTTGGCAAAGCGCCGGTCGAAGTCATTCTCATCGATCGGACGAACCATCATGTTTTTCAGCCGCTTCTTTATCAGGTAGCGACCTCCGTCCTCGCTCCGTCGCAAATGAGTTCGCCAATCCGCGAAGTATTGCGAAGACATAAAAATACAACGGTGATTATGGGTGAGGTCACCGGCGTGGATAAGGCGCGGCGTTGCGTTTTTGTAAACGATGCGGATCGCGAGCATGTCGCGGTACCGTACGATTACCTGATTCTCGCGACCGGTGCGCGGCACAGTTATTTCGGACACAACGAATTTGAAAAGTTTGCTCCGGGATTAAAAAGCCTGGCCGATGCCGTCGGGATTCGAAACAAAATCCTCAGTGCCTTCGAGCAGGCCGAGGCGGAAGAAGATGTCGATCTTCACCGCGATTTGTTGACACTCGTTTTGGTTGGCGCCGGACCCACCGGCGTCGAGATGGCGGCGGCGCTCGCGATTTTCGTTCGAAAGTCATTACGTTCCGATTTCCGCCGGATCGATCCGACTTCAGCACGAATTGTTTTGATTGACGCGTCTCGAAAAGTTCTTGGGACGTTTGCCCCGAGTCTGTCTGAGGCAGCGGAGTTCCATCTGCAAAAACTCGGAGTCGAAATCCGCCTGGGCCACGCGGTCGAGAAGATCGACAGCGAAGGAGTCGTTGTCGCAGGGGAGCGAATTGCGAGCAAAACGGTCATCTGGACGGCCGGTGTTACGCCGTCCCCCGCTGGAAAATGGTTAGGAGTGGAGACCGATCGCGCCGGTCGCGTGCGCATCCAACCGGATCTTCGAGTTCCGAATCATCCGGAAATTTTCGTGGTCGGCGATACGGCCTCGCTCGATCAGGACGGAAAACCGCTGGCTGGCGTCGCTCAGGTTGCAATGCAACAAGGACGTTACGCTGGGAAATTGATCCGGCGCCAGGTTGCCGGCAAGAAAGCGCCGAAGCCGTTTCGCTATTTCGACAAAGGCACGATGGCCGTAGTCGGCAAGGGCTACGGAGTTCTGCAGAGCGGGAAAATTCGCCTGCACGGACTCATCGCGTGGCTGGCGTGGGCTTTCATTCACATCATGTTTCTGGCCCAGCTCAGTCAGAAGATCAGCGTGTTCCTGCAATGGGCCTGGTTGTTCCTGACCGGACAACGCGGTTCGCGTCTCATCGTGAATTATGAGCAATCCGAACCGGCCCAAACACCGCCGCCTCTTGCGGCCACGCCAAATCGGGGAGTTCAGCCCGCGCAACTCGAAACCACTTTGACTAAGTGACATGAAACTTTTCGCCGTCGGAATTAGTCACAAGACCGCGCCGGTCGAGCTTCGTGAGCAACTCGCGGTGAAGCAATCCGCGATTGTCGATCTTGCGTTTGTGCTGAAGTGCTTCGGCCATCTCGACGAAATCGTTCTACTTTCAACATGCAATCGTGTTGAAATCTACGGAACAACCCGACGGTCAACGCGCCACATTAAATCGCTGTTACAGTTGCTTTGCGCTGAGCCGGGAGATTTGGATCCGCACATTTATCTCTACGAGGGCGCCGTAGCCGTGCGGCATCTGCTTCGCGTCGCTGCGGGTTTGGATTCGATGGTGCTCGGCGAAACTGAGATCACCGGCCAAATCAAAAACGCCTACGAGATCGCTCGCAACTCCGGACTGACCGGACGCGTGTTGAATCGGCTGTTTCAAAGGGCGTTTCAGGCGACAAAAGAAATTCGGACACTCACCGGAATCGGGCGCGGCACGGTTTCAATCAAAAGCACAGCAGTGGAATTGATTGGAAAGACCGATTTGTCGCAGCAATCGATCATGGTCCTCGGCGCCGGCGAAATGGCGGAGAACTGTGTTCGACTGTTGGTTAAAAAAGGTGCGAAATCGATTTTCATTTCCAATCGTTCGTTCGATCGCGCGCTCGATCTGGCCACGCGATGCGGTGGAGAAGCGGTCTGCTTTGGTTATTGCCTTTTTGAAATGCGCGATGTCGATGTTGTCATCGCGGCGACGAGCAGCGCGGAGACTCTGTTAGGTCGCGACGACGTAGAAAATTTAATGAAGGCACGGCGTAATCGACCACTGTTGCTCATCGATCTAGCTGTGCCGCGCAACATCGATGCGGCCGTGCGCGGGCTCGAGCATGTCGCGCTATATAATATAGATGACTTGGAAGCTGTGGCTCGTCGCGGCGTTCAGGCTCGCGAGCGAGAATTGGCGGCGTGTCATCAAATTATCGAGGCGCACGCCACGGCGCTGATCGAGAAACTTAATGCTGAAGACGACCGGCTTTCGGCCGGGAAACGCAACAACCGCTGGGGGCTGCCAGACCCGGTAGCGACTCCCTCAAATCTTCTTCCAACAGTGGCCTAGGCGGGTGTGAAATGTGTCCATGCGCCTCCTAACTCTGCAGTTGCTTCTAGCAATCACAGTTGCCAATGCGCGGAATGATCCTCCACCGAGTTCCGATCGGACTTGGTCGCCGCCGAACCTGGCGAATTACGAACGCGAGCTTGCCGAATATCACGAAGCGGAAGGCAGCTCTCGCGTTTCAATTAATCCACGAAAGATCTACGGCCTCGCCGAGTTGATCGACATCGCCGAGCGAAACAATCCCGACACCCGAGTCGCCTGGGAACGGGCTCGAGAGGCGGCAGCCGCGGTTGGTTTGAGCGAAAGCGCTTACTACCCGTTCCTGGTCGCATCCGCGGCCGCAGGTTACGACCGCGCTTTCATTCCGTTTCCGACTTTGACCGCCAATCCGACGCATCCGAGCCTTTCTAACGTCAGAATTACCGGCGGCGGCTCGTTGGTCACGGAAGCTCAGGTCTATCGCGGCGAACTGAACGCGAAATGGCTGTTGCTTGATTTCGGGGAACGCAGCGCCGTCGTCGCAGCGAGTAGAGAACAATTGATGATGGCGAACGTCGGCTTCAACGGAACTCATCAGAAAATCGTTTTCCAGGTAACCGAACGTTTTTATCAACTCGGGACCGCGCGCCAAAAAGTTCTGGTCAGCCAAAGCGCTTTGGAAGCTGCGCAAACGGTGGAGCAAGCGGTGCAGGCGCGGATCGACAGCGGGCTCGCGACAAAACCTGAACTGCTCCAGGCGCAACAGCAGACTGCGCAATCCGCGTTCGACGTTGAAGCAACGACCGGCGTGGAAAGCGATGCGCGAGTTGCGCTGGCCGAAAGCATCGGGCTTCTGCCAACCGTGCCGTTAAAAGTCGCGGATCTCGGACAAAGATCGACATCGGAGCAAACGAGCGGCTCGGTCGACGAATTGATTGTGAAAGCGTTGTCACAACGGCCGGACCTGGTGGCAAAGCTGGCGAACGTCCACGCGAAGGCGGATGGGATTCGCAAAGTTCGCGCTGAGTATTATCCAAAAGTTGTGATCGATGCTCACGCCACCGAGACCGAGCTCGATGTCAGCATTGCTCACTCGCCGTATTTCGGGGATCACCGGCCGACTTTGGGAGTTTTTCTGACCGCGAGCGTGCCGATCTTCGACGGCTTTGCGCGCGATCGCCAGATGGACATGGCAAAAGCCGAACTGCGGGCCGCCGAGAGCGAGCTCGCCGGCGCGCGCGACGGCGCTGTGCGCGAGGTTTGGAAGGCTTACACCGATTTCAAAACTGCTCTGCGGAAACAAGAGTCGGCGGCCAAACTCGTGACCGCATCGCAAAATGCGTTCGACGCCGTGCTCGAATCTTACAAGCAAGGGCTCAGCACGTTTCCCGAGATCGTTAGCGCGCAGCGAAATCTGACGGCGGCGCGAAGCGTGGGCCACGATACGCAGTCTGCGATTTTCACAGCCGCAACCGCTCTTGCGCTAAGCACCGGCGATTTGGCCCGTCCTTCATCGGGCACAGCCAGATGGATCCAAAAGTCGCCGCGGGCAGTCCAAGCAGTGACGCCGTTCAGCAAATGAAAGCCTGGATCTTAAGAACTATCGCCGCCGGCTTGGTGCTGCTTCTCATTGCGTTTGTCGCGGTGCAACTCTTCAGCCATCACTCGCCAACCGTCGATATTCTTGGCTCCTATTTTCCAGCGTGGATGGTCTGCATCATCAGCGGGCTGACGCTAACATTCATTGCGCATTGGATTGTCCAGGTGGGCAACCTGAAACCGTACCTCGGTCCGTCGCCGCTCATCTATTCGTCTCTGATGATTATCTTTACGTTCGCGACCTGGATTCTTTTTTATCAAAACTAAGATGCATCAACCTCACACCCCTTTGAGAGAGCAAGACGGCGTGACGCGGCCGGACGATCGCGCTGAACTACGCAAGTTCATTCGCAAGATCACATCCGTAATCATCGTCGCCGGCGCGGTGCTGATCACACTCTACGTCTGGGGAATCATCGAACGACATCCGCGGACTGATGACGCGACCGCGCGCGCCAATGTGGTGGGCATTGCGCCGCGGGTGAGCGGTCAAATCCTTAAGCTGAATGTGCAGGACAACCAACAGGTAAAGAAAGGCGACGTGCTTTTCGAAATTGACCCGGAGGATTACCGACTCGTTCTGGAAAAGGCCAAAGCCGAATTGGCCGCGCTGGATCGACAGATTGAACAAGCTCGTAGCACCTTGCAGCGCTTGGAACCGCTCCTGCCTAAACACTTTACCACCGCCGAAAACGTCGATGAAGCCCGAACTAAAGTGACGACCCTAGAGGCTCAGCGCGAAGGTGTGGTGGCCACCATCAATCTTGAGGAGCTCCATCTCGCCTACTGCAAAGTCATCGCGCCTTTTTCCGGACGTGTCATCAATCTCAACATTTCGGCCGGCGCCCATGTTACCGCCGGCGTTCCGGTCTTCTCGTTGCTCGACACGAGCAAGTGGTACGTCGTCGCAAATTTCCGGGAAGCGGAGATTCGACATATGGCTCCCGGAAGCGAGGCGATCGTTTATCTTTCGTCCGCTTCTAACCAACGATTTCGTGGAAAAGTGCAGGGGATCGGATGGGCGGTGAAGCCCGAGGGCGAAATCGATCTGCCGGCCTCCGGCGTGCCTTATGTGAAGCGCGAACTGAACTGGGTCCGAGTCGCGCAACGCTTTCCGGTTCGTATCGAAGTCGAGAATCCGGATGTCGATCTTTTCCGGATGGGCGCGTCCGCGGTTGCGATCATCAAAGGTCCGCCGCGGAAATAATTTATGAGCGCGACGTTTGTCGAGGCGCGACCGATCGATTCGGATTGGCTTGGCTGGCTCAAACGCGAGCTCGCGCCGACGAGCGCGCGCAAGATTAGAACGGCCGTCATCGTCGCAGGCGCGGTTCTGTGCGTCATCATTTCGATGACGCTCCAAGTGCCGCAGCTGGCTACCAGCGCCTACATGGTTTTTTTCGCCTCGAAGGAGAGCAAGCGACTCACGACAATTACCGGAGTCGGTGGAATTATTGTTCTGACCATCGGCATTGGCGCCACTCTTGTACTTTACAAATTCACTTATGGTCATCCAGAACTGCGCGTTCCCGGGATGGCAATCGCGCTGTTTCTCGGAATGTGGTTGTCCCGCGTTCTGGTAATCGGGCCGCTTGGATTCCTTCTTGGCTTTGTTATCGCTGTCTCGCAATCAGTCGGCGAAGAAGTTCCGTCACCTGAACTATTGGTCCGCGGGCTTCTGTGGCTATGGGTGGCGCTGGCCTACGCCATCACGCTCACCGTCGTGCTGAACTTGTGGTTTTTGCCAGACACGCCTAAGGCCGCCGAACATCGGCCGAAACCGAAAAATTTCTTGGTGGCCGACGCGTTGACCAATCCGGCGCACGTGCATTTCGCCCTCAAAGTCACGTTCGCCGCGATGTTCTGCTACATAGTATACGAGGCGATCGATTGGACGGGAATCCACACTGCGTTTATTACCTGCACATTCATCGCGCTCGAGAGCACTGAGGAAACGCTCTACAAAGGGACTTTGCGATTCGTCGGTTGTCTTATCGGCGGCGCGCTCGCGCTTTTCTCCATTGTTTTTCTTATGCCGCACATGGAAACGATCGCGTCGCTCGTTGTGCTCGTCGCTTGTGCCTCGGCCATCGCGGGCTGGGTCGCGACGGGAAGCGAACGGATCAGTTACGCTGGGCTGCAGCTCGCATTCGCTTTCTTCTACAGCGTCTTTCAGGGTTACGCGCCCGACATCGATCTCGATAACGTCCGCAATCGTGTCGTTGGAATTCTTTTTGGACTCCTCGTCACCGCATTCGTCTTCCACTACATCTGGCCGGAGCGCGCCCGGATCGAATCGCAGGCCTCACAATGAAATCGTGGAAGAATATCGTCTTTGCGTTGTCGATCTTCGGATGGTCCGGCTGCGTGCATCTCGCGACGGTGAAAACAATGCAACCGCGCGTTCCGACAATCGCCTCGAGCGACGCGCAACTCCGAGACGCGACAGAATGCTTGATGCGTGCAGAGCGAGAAGAGCCAATAGTTTCGTTAGGCAACGATCTCGCGGCTGCGAAGCTTTCACTCAATGTTTTGGAACAGCGGCCTAACGACTTGTCGGCGCAAAGCACTTACAACTTCTCCGTCGGGCGCGCTGTTTGGAATATTCAGCGCGCAAACCTGCAGTTGTGGCGGCAATCGAGTAGGATTCCTTTCAATCAGGGAAGCTTTCTTCTGAGTACGGACCGCCCTGTCGACGCGGAACATGATCCAAGTGGATACGATTTGTTTCCGACCGACACGTTGAAGATCAGCGGCCGCTTTTTCAAAACGAGTTCGCGCGTTTCTGGAATCGGGGCCACGTTGGTCGCAGTCGGCCGCGAAGAGAATCCGCAATTTCGTCAGCAGTACAAACTTCGCCGCGTTTACGCGCCCGCCACGGCAGTCATCCAATTTTCAGGGCAGAAAGCGGACCTTAAGTTTGTTGATCCATTCCAGGCGGAGCGAGTTGTTCTAGGCAAACGCAATTTTCCGTTGGCTGTCGATCTTAGCGCGCCAACTGCGATGTTGATCGCGCGCGAGCGACCAGAGCGGCTCGGATTTGCGCGGGTGATAAATCCACAAAAGTACGCGGACACGGCCAGATTGACTCAGTTGCAACCATTCGATCCCGCACGGACTCCTGTAATTTTCGTTCACGGCTTGCAAGAAACGCCGGCGAGCTGGACACCGATGTTTGACTCATTGCGCAACGACCCATGGATCGGGGAGCATTATCAATTCTGGGTTTACAGTTACCCGAGCGGTTATCCGTATCCGTACTCAGCCGCGCTGTTCCGCCAGGATCTCGATGGAATCGATCGCGCGTTTCCCAACCACAAGCGCGTCGTGCTCATCGGCCACAGCATGGGCGGAATGATTTGCCGATTAATGATCACGGACGCGGGCGACAAGATCTGGCGCGATCTTTTTGCAACGTCTCCGGCCAAGACTCCGCTGGCGAGCGATACACGTAAACTTCTCGAGGGGTCACTTGTCTTCAATCATCGGCCGGACGTGCAAAGAGTCATATTTATTTCAACACCGCATCGCGGCAGCAAGATAGCGTCGGGCTGGATCGGCCGGATCGGCGCCGCCCTGGTTAAAACTCCGCGGCGGTTCACTTCAGTCTACGCTTCGACCAAACCGCTTTTAGTCTCCGATCCTGCTACGCGAACGCTGAAGCGCATGCCGAACAGTGTCGACACGCTTGAGCCTAACGACCGGTTTGTGCGAGCGGTCGACAAGCTTCCCATCACGCGCGGCATTCCATATCACTCGATCATGGGAGACCGCGGCCGCGGGGATACCCCAAATAGCTCCGATGGAGTGGTTCCGTATTGGAGTTCTCATCTGGATGGCGCACAATCGGAGTTAATCGTTAATTCCGATCACGGCGCGCAATTTAATCCCGAAGCAATTGGAGAAGTGGAGCGAATTTTGAGGGCCTATCCTTAACCCGAAGTATGATTATCCCGCGAATGAGGCTTCTGCTGCTCGTTGGATTTCTTGCCACTTCGATCCCGTTAGCACGCAGCGCGGAAACACCCACTCTGATCGACCGACCGAACGCCGACTCCGGGCCGACCCAAATTTCCGTCGCGATCTGGTTTGTCGATGTTAGTAGCATCGACAGTGCACAGCAAAACTTCACCGCCGACGTCATCGTCGTTTTGCGATGGAAAGATCCTCGTCTGGCGCACACCGGTGGGGGAGTAGCGCTCTATCCGCTCGACAAGATTTGGAATCCACGGGTAGTCGTCGTGAATGAAACCAATTCAATTAGTCACAGATTTCCCGATTCGGTCGAAGCCGGCACTGATGGCACAGTCATCTATCGTCAGCGCCTTGTCGGCTCCTTTACCCAGGCTCTGGTTTTGAAATCGTTTCCTTTCGACAAGCAGGTGTTCCGGGTGCAACTGGCCGCCGTTAAATACAGCCCGAGTGAGGTTAGTCTTGTCCCGGATGAGAAATGGACTGCGGCCGGCATCAACCAGGCAGTTGGGATCTCGCCGTCAATAACCCTTCCGGATTGGACCGTTGAAAAATGGGACGTGAAGCCACTCGTGTATACGCTCGCGCCCGGGCTGGAGAATTCGGGATACGCCGTCGAGTTCACCGCGTCGCGCAACGTGCAGCACTACATTCTAAAGGTGATCCTTCCTCTGGTTCTCATCGTTATGATGTCGTGGGCCGTCTTCTGGATCGATCCAGTCACCTCCAACTCGCAGATCAGCATCGCGGTCACATCGATGCTTACACTGATTGCCTACCGTTTCGCCGTCGATAGCCAGTTGCCGCGGCTGCCTTACATGACGCGAATCGACCTTTTTTTTCTCGTCAGCACACTGCTGGTTTTCTTTTCCCTGATCGAAGTTTTGGTAACGACGATCCTCGATAACAATCAGCAAACGGAACTCGCCAAGAAAATTGACCGCTGCTGTCGCGTCATCTTCCCGGCAATTTTCGCGATTTCCTCAGTTGCAATTTTCGTACATCCCGGCAGCTAAACACGAGATTATGCGCGACCCGGCACTAGCAATCCGTAGCAAAATAGGTAGCAACGGGTATTCGCCTATCGAAGCAGCGTCTTTCCGTAGTCAGACGCTCTATCCAGTTGAGCTACGGGCGCAAAAATTTGTTTTAGCCGTCTTACCTATGACAATTCCGGACAAATGAAAACGGGAGGGCCTTACTATATTCGCTTTGAGCCTCCGTCAAACGCTGGCAGGCGCCGGCGTTTTTTCGCAACCATTTTCAAGTTGATAGGCCTGCGAGAAACGGTTTTAGAAAGTCACGTTCAGGTAAAGAGTTGGCGACAATTTTGTCGCACCGTTGTGTCATCGTCATTCTCACTGTCTGTGCGGCGAAGCCCGACACTTACTCGAGATTCAGGTTGACCACGAGAGATCTGGGTGAAAAAATTTTGCTGCGCGCGAAGTTTCACACACCAAAATTCCGCATCTAATGCGTTTGCAAATAAGGAGGATCACTTATGACGTCACACGGATCGGCTAAATCATCAAAGATCGACAATCATCAAATCAGCCGCAGAAGTTTCATCGGCACAACCGCAGCCGGGGGCGCGGCATTGCTAACCGGCGGATTGGCATCGTTCTTCAAAGAGAGCGCAAGTGCCGGGACGAATTTTCCGTTCGTCGAAGCAACGATCTCACAATTACAAGCGGCGATGACAGATGGCCAGCTGACGAGCCGAGATCTCGTGCTTGGTTATCTAAATCGTATTCAATCGCTTAACCCCACGCTGCATGCGGTCATCGAAACGAATCCGAACGCGGTGTCGATCGCAACTAGTCTCGACAACGAGCGCAAGGCTGGTCACGTCCGCGGTCCGCTCCACGGCATTCCGCTGCTGGTAAAAGATAACATTGCGACGCTCGACAACCTGCAGACGACGGCCGGTTCGCTCGCGCTATACAACAGCCAGGTTCCTGCAGATTCGCCGCTGATTCAGCGCTTGCGCGCGGCGGGCGCAATTATTCTCGGAAAATCAAACCTCGGCGAGTGGGCGAATTTCCGCGGGTCCGACATTGTTTATCCGCTTGCCGTCGGGTGGAGCGCGCGTGGCGGGGACACAAAAAATGCCTATGACTTGAGCTACACCTCGTGGGGCTCAAGCTCCGGGTCGGGCGCGGGCGCGGCGGCGAGTCTGTGCGCGGCCGCGGTCGGAACCGAGACTGATGGTTCGATTACAGGACCATCCGCGGTCGAGAACCTCTTTGGCCTGAAGCCGACGGTCGGATTGATTTCTCAGGACGGAATTGTTCCGATCAGCCATCAGCAGGACACGGCCGGTCCGATGGCACGCAGCGTGACCGATGTCGCAATTCTGCTCGGCGTCATGCAATCCCCGTTCGGCTCAGTGATTGGCCATTCGCTACCGAGCGATTACAGCCAGTTTCTCGACCCGCACGCATTTGCAGGAAAGCGCATCGGCCGGGACAAGCCCTTCTTCGATAATTACGCCTTCTTCGGGAGCGGCATTCCTGGCGACGACGAGACGGTCGCGTTCGCCAATCACGCGCTCGATGTAATGGCGAGTCTCGGGGCAACGATTGTCGATACGAATACTCTTTTTCCCGCCACCAGCATCTCGGATACTGAAGCTGCCTTCCTGAACATCGCTAATGACGAATTCACGGCCTTGCTGTTCGAATTTAAGGTGCAAATCGCGCAGTATCTGCAAACGCTAGGGCACACAGACATGCGCACGTTGGCGGACTTGATCGCCTTCAATAATTCACATTGTGTCCAGGAACTCGTCTACTATGGACAGGACATTTTTGAAGCGGCCCAGATGACCAGCGGTGACCTGACCGATCCGACTTATCTTGCGGCCCGGAATAATGCGACGGGCAGCGCTCGTGCCGGAATTGACGGAGCCCTGCAGCGTGACAACCTCGACGCCATTGTTGCACCGCACCTCACGAATTCCACTGAACCCGCAGTCGCGGGTTATCCGAACTTTTCGATGCCGGTCGGCATTCGAGCGTCCGGCAGACCTGCGGGAATGCTGATGTACAGCACGTTTCTGCACGAGCCGCAGTTGATCGGCTTTGCTTACGCTCTCGAGCAGGCCCTGAAGGCGCGGAAACAGCCACAATTCCTCGGCGCGATCATACCGATCCCGAATGCGGGGTTGTGCACTCAGCCGCATCAGCCCCAAGGCAAAGAGCACCTGCCGCACAGCCGCATCTTCTAAGCAAGAAACGCCGAACGTCCAACGCCGAACACCGAATTTCGAATTCGGAAGGTCTCGTTCTGACTTCGACGTCGGGCATCGAGTGTTGAGCGTTCAGCGTTTTCCTTGTTGTATAGTCGCGTGACCGTTTTTCTCGGGTGCGGGTTCGCGGCGAAATATCTCCACGGTGGCGGCAATTTCTCGGTGCCGCTGCAATGGATGCTCGGACTGCGCCGATTAAAACAGGATGCGATCTGGCTCGAACATCTTCCGAGCGATGGAAATTTTCGCGACGACCAACGCAAGATCGACAATTTTCAACGCCAGCTGCGTCAGCATGGGCTCGGCGGCCGCTATTGTCTGCTTTACCAGAAGACGCCGGAGAGCGCGCACGATCTCGACGCGCTTCGATGCACTGGAATTTCAAAGCGCGAGCTGCTCGATCGATTGTCCGGTCCGAACCTACTTCTCAATCTGAGTTATTCGATTCATCCGCCGCTGCTTTTGAAATTCGAGCGCCGGATCTTTTGCGACCTCGATCCGAGCGAAATCTTTTTCTGGATGACCCGGATGGAATTGGGTCAATCCCTCCACCACGAGTTTTGGACGATTGGCCTCAATGTTAACAGCGCCGACTGCCGGCTGCCGAAAAATTCCCTGAATTGGAAAACATTTTATCCCTTGGTCGACACGAAGTTGTACCGACCACAGCCGCGTCCGCGCTCGCCGAAGTTGACCACGATTGGACAATGGTATTGGAGCGGGGCGGTCGAAGTCGAAGGGCAGTTTCCCGACCTGTCGAAGAAATATGCCTTCGAGCGATATCTCGATCTGCCTAAGCGCGTGCCGAAAGCCAAATTCGAACTGGCGATGCACATAAATCCTGACGATCCGGAGCGTGAACGCTTGCGAAAGCGCGGCTGGGAGCTGGTCGATCCACACCGCGTTGCACGAACGCCGAAAAAATATCGTAGCTACCTGGCGAGCGCGGCGGGCGAGTTCACCGCCATCAAAGGGGTCGATGTGAGCTGGAAAACGGGTTGGTTAAGCGATCGCGCCGCGGCTTTTCTGGCAATGGGGCGACCAGTTGTGACGGAGGACACGGGTGCCGCAAGGTATCTGCCAAGCGCGAGCGGCTTTCATTTCGTTGGCGATTTGGAAGACGCGGCGGCGGCAATCGAAGATCTGCTGGCGAACTGGCCGCGCCGCTCCCGCGAGGCGCGTGCCTCAGCCCTCGAGGTCTTCGATTCGGCCAAAAATCTGCGCAAAATCCTGGCCGCTTAACCCCCACTCGTTTTGGCATTGCAAAACGTTTTTCGGGTGTTACTCGTTGTCACCGTTATGGCCGACTTGATGAAAGCGCCCGAGTTGAAAGAGCGCCTGAAAAAGATCCCGGAATGGGAATTGGAGAAGAAGCACATCGAACGCACTTTCGAGTTCGACGATTTTGCCGATGCCATCGATTTCGTAAACGCGGTCGCGGAAGTGGCTGAGGAAGAAGAACACCATCCCGACATCGACATTCGCTATAACAAAGTGCGACTCGTGCTTTCGACCCATAGCAAGGGCGGACTGACCGAGCTCGATTTCGCGTTGGCCGAGCGGATCGATACACTTTCGGAATAGTGACGAGTGACCGGCCAAACGGCGGCACTTTGCGGTGGTGGATCGCGACGATCGCGGTAGTTCTGGTCGTGATCGCGGTCTGGAAATTTATCGATTACCGGATGCGACCGCCCCCGCCGCCAAATAAGATTGTGATCCCTGTGCCGGCGCCGAGTCCCTGATTTGGTGTAGCCGCGGCCCTGTGGGCCGCCCAAATACGACGGTCATAGACCGCCGCTACAGTTTTAGTCCGGAGCCGGTTGGAGTTTTTGGTTCCCGACCAATAAGCGGCCTTCGTCGGCGTCGATGAAAGTGAACATCGTCTGGATCTCGGAGCGGCCGGCCATACCGGCTTCTTTCTTCCGACGTTTGAGGATTTCGGAAAGCTCGTCGTTCCAGCCCCGTTTCCGCATAAATTCATTCCAGACGTAAATCTCGTCCTCTGTCGGACAGTGCCCCATGCCGAAACACCATTGCAAGATCTCGTCGTCCGTGCCGCCTTGGTCCACTCGGTTCACCAGCCGGTTGTAATCGATCCGCAAAAATTTCGTGCAGGCGGAATCAAAGCCGCGGCCAAGATTGGCCTGATAATCGGAAGGCAACTGTCCTTTTTGCTGTTGCCGAATTTTGTCGAGCATCCGTCCAAAGTAAACAATTCCGGCGACTCTCGACGCCGGACTACGCAGGCCTAACTCCCTCATGCGCCGGCGAGTCTGCGCCTTTTTTACGCAAGTTTCAAGTCTGCGCTCAATTGCGTTGCAGAAACCTATGACGCTGGAACGGCCAGGCGACTGCGTTGCGCAAGAGTCAGCGCCGATAATGCGATCGCTACCACCGCGAACCAAGGCAACGTGCCCCAATCGTTCCAAGCTGGAGGCACAGCCGGGTCGGACGCGTTCCAAGGCATCCCGTGTGACATCATATCGTAGTAGGCGAACAGATAAATGCTGCTGGCGGCTGTCAGCACAGCGTACCACCGCGCGGAATAGAGAAGAACAAACGGCGCAAGCCAGCACAAGTAATATGGAATGAAACCCGGCGCGAAAATGGCGAAGCAGGTCCAGGCTAATCCGACCGTGCCAAGGAATCCGGTCCCGGATTGGCCGCGTCGAACCCAACCGAGCGCAGTTACCACCAGCACGATAATTATCTTCAGCGCCAACAGCAGCGGCGAAAGCCGGTTCAGGGACTGCGGACTCACATCAAAATGGAATGCATCGAGAAAGAACACGCACCAATAAGTGATTCCCCAGCCGCCCGCGTAACTGCTGTAACCGAGCACGTTCTTCAGAAAATAACTGGCCGAGCCGATTAGCGCAGTCGACCACACGGCCAGACATCCGAGCGCGAAGGTAGCGCCAAACCGCACGGCCTGTTTTCGTCCGCGATGGACCCAGAAGAAAAAGAACACCGGCGTTAGAAATAGCGGAATGATCTTAATTCCACATGCCAGCGCGAGAAACAGCGCGCTCAACACCGCGTGTTCTTCGACACAGAAATAGGCGGCGACCAGCAACAGACAAACCATGATTGGGTCCACGTTGCCGTGAAAACCGCTCACCATGAAACCGACCGGACTCAGCGCAAAAAGGACGAGCGCCCAAATCGGAGGCTCGCCGGTTCTCATCCGAATGCGCAACAGGACTAGCACCGCGAAAAAATCCGCCACGATTGATGGCAGTCTGAGCAGGAAGGGAAATGATCGCGGCACGCTATACGGCGCGGACGGTGTGAGCCAGGCAGATAAATGATAGAGCAGCGCGAATAATTGTCCCGTCACGGGCGGATGATTAAAGTGCCGATCCAGCCGGTACATGTAATCGATCCCCATCGTGTCGATGACCTGCCCAAAACGGGCGTGGATCGGAACATCGCACGAGCCGAATGTGGTCGCCGCGCAGTAGAGCTTTAAAGCAGCGGCCAGAAGCGCGGCAAGAATCACGATGATTTTGGGCGAGATGCGATAGAAATCGCCCCTGGCGCTGAGGTAACTCACTGCAGGGAGCAGAGCGAAAAATATGCCACCAGGACGCAGCCGCGCTTGAACTTCGAGCAGGGATCGCGTCGCGCCGTCCAGGCCAATTCGAAGTTGTCGATCCTGGCAGTCTGTCGGATGCTCCTTAACCGATGGACCGGATCGTCGGAATCGAAACCGAATACGGCTGCCTGATGAGCAGTGAAGAGTTGCGCTGCAACTCGGAGGTTTGGCCGGCCAAGGTAAAAAATTACCTCTTCAATAAAGCCCGCGCCGGCACGATCGATCTCCACTATCGCGATTACGAAGAACCGCCCGGCAACGGCGGTTTTCTTCTAAATGGCGGCCGGCTTTATCTCGACATGGGCCACATCGAGTACGCGTCGCCCGAATGTTTGCACCTCCACGATCTCGTCACCTACGAAATGGCCGGTGACGAACTGTTGCGTAGTTCGCTCGTCGCGCTCGAAGCCAGCGATCGCGTTTCATTCATCAAGAACAACGTCGACCATCACACCGGCGCGACATTTGGTTGCCACGAAAATTATTTGATGAAACGCGAGGCGCAGTTCACGCCGTCGGTACTCGGGACGTTGCTCACCTTTCTTGCGACGCGACAAATTTTTACCGGCGCCGGAAGAGTAGGGCAGGCCAATCCGCTCGCATTCGATTTTGAGCCGCCGCAAGCGGAAACGCCGGTCGCGTTTCAGCTCAGTCAGCGAGCCGACCACATCGTGAACGACATCTATCAGTGGGTGCAGTTCAACCGCGCCATCATCAACGCGCGTGACGAGCCGCTGGCCGATTACCGCAAATATCGTCGGCTCCATTTGCTCATTGGCGATTCGAACATGAGCCCGTTTGCTAACGCGCTGAAGATCGGTACCACCGCCGCCGTGCTCTCGCTCCTCGAGCAACGCCAGTTGCCGCGCAATCTTGTTCTCAACGACGCCGTCCGGAGCACGCGCGACATCTCGCGCGATCCGACCCGTAAGTGGACTGTCGATCTTGAGAACGGTAAAACTATCGGCGCGCTCGACGTCCAATGGCAGTTCCACGATCTCGCCCAGCGCCATCTGCGAGAAAGAGATCCGGAGACCGATTGGTTGCTCGAGACCTGGAGTTTTGTTCTCGAATCAATCGAGCAAAATCCGGAGGCGTTGATCGGCGGGGTCGATTGGATCACCAAGAAATGGTTGCTCGAGACTTTCATGGCGTCGGAAAAAGTCGGCTGGGACGATCCCTGGCTGCAAAGTTTGGATCTCGAATATCACAACATCGATCCGACACGCGGTTTGTTTTTCAGCGTCACGCCCGGCAAACGCGTGGCCGAATGGAACAACAGTTTCCAACCGGCGACCGCGATTCGCGTTCCGCCCGCGAACACCCGCGCATCAGGGCGCGCCCGCGCCGTCGCGTATTTTCAAGATCGACATCAACCCTACGTCATCAACTGGGACTCGATCGCCCACGACAGCCGCGATTTCCTCGTCATGGGCGACCCATTCGAAACCTACAACGACGAAGTGGATAAGTTCCTCGCCAAACCACGGCCGGTTAGTAACCACGAAGAATGAAGCGAATGGCATGAGCGACACATAAGGTAAAGGCGCGACGGGTAGTGGCGAGCGACGCGGGAGCTGAGCGAGTTTCAACTCGAATGATCCGAGAGAGAAGAAACCGAAAATCATGAAGAAGCCAGAGAAACCGGTGTCAGGCAGCGGCCTTAGCGCTGCCCAAGAACATCTGCGCCAACTTTGGGAGGAGCATGTGCGACACGAGTTCGCTACCCACAACACCGAGGACACCCTCGCGACCATGGTCGAGGACGCCTATGTAAATCACATTCCGGTGCTGACCGGGGGCGTCGGTCGGGACGAGTTGCGAGAGTTTTATTCCAAGCGTTTCATTCCCCAGATGCCTCCGGACACGGAGATGATTCCGATCTCGCGCACCATTGGCAACGATCGGCTTGTCGACGAAATGATCTTCAAGTTTACCCACACGATTAGGATGGACTGGATGTTGCCCGGCCTTGCTCCCACAAGAAGGCGTGTGGAGATCCCGCTCGTTGCGATTGTTCAGTTCCGCGATGGTAAACTGGCTCATGAACACATCTACTGGGACCAGGCATCAGTCCTGGTTCAACTCGGCCTCCTCGATCCGACGAAGCTTCCGGTCGCAGGTGTAGAGAGCGCCAGAAAAGCAATGGACAAACAGTTACCATCAAATGCGCTAATGAACCGTGCGGAGCAGGCACCGTAAGTCCTCGGCGCGACTTCAGGATGCAGCCAAACGTCTCTCGCTTGTTTAGAATCGCTCGCACCCGTGCGAGCCCGCACTAGAGATGGCTGAAGCCGAATCGGAAACAGTCTTACCGCAGAAAAATAAATTACTGCGGATTCTTGGTTTGGGTTTTGGATTGGCGGTGGTTGTTGGCGGAACGATCGGTGTCAGTATTTTCCGTTTGCCTGGTCCGACGGCTAACTTGCTCGGGAATACTTGG
>Ga0193751_1000219_pt1 | contig 50824 bp, 52 predicted proteins | sample L1c2metaG_FD_143050 | JGI IMG/M metagenome (GOLD analysis project Ga0193751, IMG submission 143050) | Soil microbial communities from a riparian zone of the East river system, Colorado, United States - L1c2 | ecosystem: Environmental > Terrestrial > Soil > Riparian zone | place: USA: East River...
CGCTCGCCCGCGCCTTGGCGCCCGATCCCGCCATCATCGTCGCCGACGAACCGACCGGTAATCTCGATGAGGCAACCGGACGCGACATCATCGAACTTCTGTTCCGCGGCCAGGCCGAGCGCGGCACCACGCTTGTTCTGGTTACCCACGATTCCGCGCTCGCCGCGCGCTGCAGTCGCGTGCTGCATATGCGTTCGGGGCACATCGAGGGCCCCGCAAGCGTGGCGAGTAAAGTCGAATGACTGTGGCCCTCAACGCGCGATCGGCGCTGGCCCTATCCGGCGCAGGCGGGCGCCCAACCGGATTTGCGGTGCGATTCGCCTGGCGCGATCTGCGCGGTGGTTTCCGCGGCTTTGGCGTTTTCATCGCCTGCATCGCGCTCGGCGTCTTGGCGATTGCCGGCGTCGGCTCGGTGGCGGCGAGCCTCAATGAGGGCATCGCCAAGGCGGGCCGCGTAATCCTAGGCGGCGATCTCGCCTTTTCGTTCATTCAACGTGAAGCGGACGACACCGAGCGTGCGTTCCTCACTGCGCATGGTACGGTTTCCGCTGCTGCAACCTTGCGGGCAATGGCGCGGCCGCTGACGAGCCGCCCGGCAGCCGCGACCGGCCTTCCGGCCACTTTGGTCGAAGTCAAAGCCGTCGACGATCATTATCCGCTGTTCGGCGCGGTGACGACCGATCCCGCACTGCCGCGCACCGCACTGCTTGCGCAAAGCGACGGCGCGTTCGGCGCCGCAGCGGATCCGCTGCTATTGGCGCGGCTCGGCTTGGAGATCGGCGACCGCATAACACTGGGCAATGCGCAATTCGAGCTCCGCGCCGCGCTCACCGGCGAACCGGACAAACTCGCGGGCGGTATTAGCCTTGGTCCGCGCCTCCTGATCAGTGAGACGGCGCTGCGCGCAACCGGCCTCCTGCAACCCGGCAGTCTGGTACGCTGGCAATATCGGCTGCGATTACCAGAGTCCCGATCGAGCGACGGCGCAGTGGCGGCGCTCGACCAACAGGCGCAAGCTGAATTTCCCGATGCCGGGTGGGATGTCCGCAGCCGCGGCAAAGCCTCGCCGCAGCTCGAACGCAATGTCGAGCGCTTCTCGCAATTCTTGACGCTGGTCGGGCTGGCGACGCTGCTGGTCGGCGGCGTCGGCGTCGCCAATGCGGTCGCCAGTCATTTGGCGCGCAACCGCGAGAGCATCGCGACCTTGAAAGCGCTCGGCGCAACCGGCAGCCGCATCTTCGCCGTCTATTGCACCGAGATACTCGCAGTCGCGTTGTTCGCCGCAGTCATAGGGGCCGCCGCGGGGGCGGCGCTGCCTTTCCTGATTGCTCAGTTGTTCGGCGCCGTCATTCCGCTGCCCGTCGCCCCGGCGCTACATCCGGACGTGCTGGCGCTGGCGGTGCTTTACGGTTTGCTCACCGCGCTGGCTTTTTCACTGTGGCCGCTTGGCCGCGCCCACGATGTCTCGGTATCAATGTTGTTCCGCGATCAAGTGGCCGGCGAGCGGACGTGGCCGCGTGCGCGCTACATCGCCGCCAGCGCTTTGATCGTTGCGATGCTTGCGGCGCTTGCCGTCTTCACCACCTACGATCGGCGCATCGCGGCATTCTTCCTCGCCGCTGCCGCAGCGGTGTTCTTGCTGCTGCGGTTGACCGCGGCGCTCGTCATGTGGATTGCGCGGCATGCGCCGCGGCAGAAATCGACCGTGCTGCGGCTCGCGATCGCCAATATGCATCGCGCCGGCGCCTTGACGCCGAGCGTGATGCTGTCGCTCGGCCTTGGGCTCGCGATCCTGGTGACCGTGGTCGAGATCGACGGCAATCTGCATCGCGAATTTGCCGCCGCGCTGCCGGACAAGGCGCCGTCGTTCTTTTTCCTCGACATTCCGGCGGCGCCGGCGGATCGCTTCGATGCTTTCATCGGCCAACAGGCGCCGGGCGCGAAACTCGAACGGGTGCCGATGCTGCGCGGGCGTATCGTCGCGGCAAAAGGCGTCAATGCCGACGAGCTCAAGCCTCCCGACCGTTCGCGCTGGGTGCTGCGCGGCGATCGCGGCATCACCTATGCGCGCGCGGTGCCGCCCGGCTCGCGTGTCGTCGACGGTCAATGGTGGAGCGCTTCCTATTCGGGCGAGCCCCTCGTCTCGCTCGAAGAAAGGACCGCGCGCGACCTCGATCTGAGGATCGGCGACACGATCACCGTCAATGTGCTTGGCCGCAACGTCACGGCGCGGATCGCTAATCTGCGCGCGGTCGATTGGGAGAACCTCGGCATCAATTTCGTGCTGGTGTTCTCGCCCGGCATTTTCGACGGTGCACCGCACAGCGATATTGCCACGCTGACCTTTGCCGACGGCGGCACGACCGCCGAGGAGGCGACGCTCATCAAGGCGCTCGCGGTTTCCTTTCCGAGCGTCACCGCGGTGCGGGTGAAGGACGCGCTCGACGCGGTAGATGCACTGGTCGGCAAACTCGTATTGGCGTTGCGGGGTGCGAGCGCGATCACGCTCGTCGCCGCAGCCTTGGTGCTCGGCGGCGCGCTCGCCGCCAGCCAGCGCTTCCGCATCTATGACGCCGTGATCCTAAAAACCTTCGGCGCGACGCGGGTGCGGCTGACCGCGGCCTATGCGCTCGAATATCTCCTGATCGGGCTGGCCACGGCCATTTTCGCGGTCGGCGCCGGCACGCTCGCCGCCTATTTTGTCGTGACTGGCATCATGGAATTTCCCTTCGAATGGGTGGCGGCCGCCGCCATCGAAACGGCGGCCGCGGCGCTAGCGGTGACCGTGGCGATCGGGCTCGCTGGCACGTTCGGTGCGCTCGGCCGCAAGCCGGCCGAGGTGCTGCGCAATCTCTAAGCCTTCCCCGGACCTAGCCACCAATGCGTGCTGCACCGCATTCGGAAAAAGGCACGTTAGAACCGTGAAAACAGCATGAAAAACTTGTAACCAGCCGGAAAATATGGCTTTGCGCCCATCTGGCGCGAACCGCCCTTTGGCATTAGATTCCTGCCACACCAATTCCGGCTTGCGCCGGGGGCACACCCCGGCCTGAGCGCCGGGACACAAAGGGGTCATTCCATGTCCGACTTTGATCGGAATTACGCGACCGCCCGAGCCGGCTATCGTGCCGACCAGGTCGCGATCGATGCAGGCCTGCGCGCCTACATGATCCGCGTCTACAATTACATGGCCGCGGGCGTGGCGCTGACGGGCGTCGTGTCTTGGCTGACTTATCAAATTGCCGGCGGCGACGCCATTCAAGTGGCCGGTGGCCAGATCACAGGACTGACCCCCTTCGGGGCGGCCATTTTCGGTGGCCCGTTGATGATCGCGCTGTTTCTGGGCACGCTCGGTCTAGTGTTCTTCATAAGCTACCGCATCAACCGACTGCAGGCGAGTACCGCGCTTGCCCTGTTCATGCTCTATGCCGGTCTGCTCGGAGTGATGCTGTCGTCGGTGTTTCTTGCCTACACAGGCGCCTCGATTACCCGCGTGTTCTTCATCTCGGCGGCGTCGTTCGGCGCGTTGAGCCTTTACGGCTACACCACGCGGCGCGATCTTTCACCAGTCGGCTCATTCCTAATCATGGGCCTATTCGGCCTTGTCATCGCGATGCTCGTACAACTGTGGCTGCAGAGCCCCGGCCTGAACTTCGCCATCTCCGTGATCGGGGTGCTGATTTTTGCTGGCCTCACCGCTTGGGACACGCAGCGGATCAAGGAAATGTACAGTCCGATGGACGACGGCACGGTCGGCGGCCGCAAGGCGGTCATGGGAGCGCTGTCGCTCTATCTCGACTTCATCAACTTGTTCCTGATGCTGTTGCGATTGATGGGCGACCGCCGCTAACGCAAACGCGTCACGACGAATCAAACGCCCCGGTGCACATCCGGGGCGTTTTCTTTTATAGCGTATTTCGCGGCGATTTCTTTTCTGGCAGTTTCGTTTTCCGATGCAGAAGATCATCATTCGCCCGGCCACGCCTGACGATATCGCCGCCATTACCCGCATTTACGCCGACGCCGTTCTTAACGGCACCGCATCGTTCGAGATCGAACCGCCGGACGAAGCGGAAATGACATGCCGCCAAGCGGCGCTGCTCAACAACGGCTATCCCTATTTAACGGCCGAGATCGAAGGCGTGGTCGCCGGCTACGCCTATGCCGGGCCATACCGCAGCCGGCCAGCCTACAAATGGAGCGTCGAAGATTCGATCTACGTGGCGCCGCAGATGCACCGCAAAGGGATCGGCGGATTATTGCTGGCAAGGCTCGTCGCCGAAAGCACGCAGCGCGGCTTTCGACAGATGATCGCGGTGATCGGCGATTCCGCGCAAATCGGTTCGATCGCGGTGCATGAACGCGCCGGCTTCAACCATATCGGGACCCTGCGCTCGGTCGGGTTCAAGCACGGCAAATGGCTCGACACCGTGCTGATGCAGCGGGCGCTGGGCAAGGGCAATACGACGACGACGTGAAGGCCAGCGATTGTCCTGGCCTGGAATGCTTCGAACGGACGGCGCAGCGCGCCGCTCATTCCCGCAACAGCGGAAATCCAGTCTAATTTCGTTTAAACCTGAAAACCCGACTGGGTCCCCGCCTGCGCGGGGATGAGCGAGTGACGCTACCCCACCACAATGCGCAGTGAGCGGTCGAGCGCGCCGAGCACGCGGTCGAGTTCCTGGCCGCGTCTCAGGATGTGCCCGGTCGCCGAGATGACGCTGTAGGCGCCCTGCCGCCGGCCAAGCCTGGGATTCTTCTCGATGCGATAGATCGGCACTTCGGAGGCGCGGCGGAACACCGAGAAAACCGCGCGATCTTTGAGAAAATCGATGGCGTAATCGCGCCACTCGCCGGCGGCGACTTTGCGGCCATAGAGCCGCAGGAGCCGATCTAGCTCGCGCCGGCTGAAGGTCACTTCACTGGCGGGGACGTGCATACGATGCTCGTCCCCGCGCCACGCGCTTGGATCGGTATCGCCGAAATCCATACGGCGCCTCCTGTGCGTCGAGCCCGCCTGGTGGGCCCATGTCATTGTAGGGTCATGATCGCGCCGGAACGCGGTTGCGGCAAGCCCCACTTGTGCGGCAACTTTTCAACGCGAATTGCCATTCCAATCGCGTGACCTGGTCGATTGCTGGTGAAGATCAGGTGTCAGAAGGTCTTGGGCCAAAACTTCAGCAACGAACCGCTGCCTGGCTGCGCGCAGATGGGTGCGTCAATTTGAACGGCGGGATCACGGCTTCGTTAGGACTGATCATAATCCAGCCAAACTTCGGCCAAGCACGCGCCAAGCTACCTTGCGAAACACTCAATCGTTGCCTCAGGGCCCGGTTCGGATCGTGTTCCGGATTCCTCAGCCCCCCAGCCCCCCGGGGCGCGGGCGGACCGGGCCACAGTTTTTGCGTGCCTTTGCGTTTGTTCCCCCTTCCTTTAAGGCCGGCAGTTCGCCGGCCTTTTGTTTTTCGGAAGGTCGGATGTCGGAGGACATGGGGGTTTAAATGAAGCCGGTCGGAGATCCGACATTGCAGTCGGAATCCGAACGTTGTCGCAGGTTCGATTTCGGAATGGCAGCTAGATGTCAGGCCGCTGAGATCCGACCTCAGTTCAGCGGCGTATAGGCGGCGCCGAGAATAATGCCGGGCTTGTCGCGACTGCCTTCCTGCACCATGACCGTGGCGGCGTCGATACCCTCCGCCTTGATCTGCGCGAGCGGTACGCTCCAGGTGGACTGCTCGCCGGTCAAATTGCCAAGCTTGAGCCACTTACGCACCACATTGTGGTAGGTGATCGTGCGCCCGCGGTTCTCGCCGCGACCGATGACGACGGGGACGGCTTTGGCGAGCGAGCAGAGCCAGACTTCGGCTGGAGCCGCTGTCTTGTCCGCGGAAGACAATTTAACGTTGAGTGCGCCGTCGCCGACCGACAGCAAGACCTGCAGCGACATCGCTCCGGATCTATGGTCGGTCTGCACGATCGCGCGCTCGATCGCGCCTTGATCGCTGCCGAGTGCATCTGCCGCGCCATTCACGACGATTTGCGGCGTATAAATCTGACCATCGCCGCGCACGCGCGCATAGGCGCGCTGGCGTGCCGAATGCGCGGGATTGGCGAGCGTATCCCGCCAACCGAGATAATCCCAGTAATCGATGGGAACGCTCAATGCGATGAGCGATGGGTCGTTGACCAACTGCCCAACCAGCCGGTCGGCCGGCGGGCAGGAGGAACAGCCTTGGCTGGTGAACAGTTCGAGAACCGCGCGCGGCTCGGCGGCGCGCGCGCCTGCAAAACTTGCGATCACAAAGCCCGCGATGAGGAGTGCCGGCGCAACGCGGCGACCTACCATTACAACCTCCGCCTCACGGCTTTCGTTACGGTTTGATGACCGGCGTTTGTAGCGCCCGCTCGCCTCACCCGCCACTCACTTCACGGTGAGGCAGAACGAGCGGCATGCGAAAATGCCGGGCGCCGAGCGGCGGTGGATAAAGTTTCACTGCCGCTAAGCGGCCAGCCGGCGCAGCACATACTGCAAAATGCCGCCGTTGCGGAAATAGTCGAGCTCGTCCGCGGTATCGATCCGGCAGACAAGCGGCACGCGTTTAAGCCCGCCGTCGGCGGCAACGATTTCCGCCTGCAGGCGCTGATGCGGCTTGAGATCGCCGTGCAGGCCGCGAATGGTGACCTGCTCGTCGCCTCTCAATCCGAGCGTCTGCCACGACGTGCCCTCCTCGAATACCAGAGGAACCACGCCCATGCCGACCAGATTCGAGCGATGAATGCGCTCGAATGACTGCGCGATCACCGCGCGAATGCCGAGCAGGACCGTGCCCTTGGCCGCCCAATCGCGCGACGAGCCGGTGCCGTATTCCTTGCCGGCGAAGACCACGAGCGGCACATGCTCGGATTTGTAGCGCATCGCTGCATCGTACATGGTCATGCGCTGACGCGACGGATAATGGATCGTGTAGCCGCCCTCGACCCCGGGCACCATTTGGTTCTTGATGCGGATATTGGCGAACGTGCCGCGCATCATGACTTCGTGATTGCCGCGGCGTGTACCGTACTGATTGAAGTCGCGCGGACGCACTTGATGGTCGCGGAGATATTCGCCGGCTGGGCTTTCTTCCTTGATCGATCCGGCCGGTGAAATGTGGTCGGTCGTGATCGAATCGAGAAACAGGCCGAGAACGCGCGCGTCGACAATGTCCTCGATCGCTTGGCCACGTTTCTGCATGCCTTCGAAATACGGCGGGTTCTGCACGTAGGTCGAGCGGTCGTCCCATTTGTAGGTCAGGCCGCCCTTGACAGCGATCTTGCGCCAATTCGCGTCGCCCTTGAACACGTCGGCATATTTGCGCGTGAACATCTGTTTGTTGATGCTTTTGCCGATCACTGTCGCGATCTCGCGGCTCGATGGCCAGAGATCGCGCAGATAGACTTTGCGGCCGTTCTTGTCGGTGCCGAGCGGCGCCCTGGCAACATCGACCAGCATCGAGCCGGCAAGCGCATAGGCGACGACCAGAGGCGGCGAGGCCAGATAATTGGCCCGTACATCGGCATTCACGCGACCTTCAAAATTGCGATTGCCGGAGAGCACCGCCGCCGCGACCAGGTCGTTCTTGTTGATCGCCTCGGAAATCGCCTCGGGCAGCGGACCTGAATTACCGATGCAGGTGGTGCAACCGAAACCGACCAGATTGAAACCCAGCGCGTCGAGCGATTTCTGCAGGCCCGACTTCTCGTAATACTCCGCCACCACTTGAGAGCCGGGCGCCAGCGAGGTTTTGACCCAAGGCTTTACGGTAAGGCCCTTGTCTACCGCCTTCTTGGCCAGCAAGCCGGCCGCGATCATCACGCTCGGATTGGAGGTGTTGGTGCAGGAGGTGATCGCCGCGATCACAACGTCGCCATGGCCGAGCGTGTGGCTGCGGCCTTCGACCGGAACGCGCTTGTCGATTTCGCCGGCCTTGTTGAATTCCCTGTCCATCGCTTGCGCGAAACCGCTTTTGACTTCTTTGAGCGCAATGCGGTCCTGCGGCCGCTTCGGCCCGGCAAGCGACGGCTCGACCGAGGAGAGTTCGAGCTTGAGCACGTCGGTGAAGACCGGGTCGGCGGTATTCTTGGTGCGATACATACCCTGCGCCTTGGCATAGGCGGTAACGAGCGCAATCCGCTCGGCAGAACGGCCGGTGTCGCGCAAATAACGGAGCGTGTCGTCATCGATGGGAAAGAAGCCGCAGGTCGCGCCGTATTCCGGCGACATATTGCCGAGCGTGGCCCGGTCGGCGATCGTCAGATTGGCGAGACCGGGGCCGAAATATTCGACGAATTTGCCGACCACGCCCCGCCGGCGCAGCATCTGCGTCACGGTCAGAACCAGATCGGTCGCGGTGACGCCTTCCTTGAGCTTGCCGTTAAGCCGCACCCCGATCACTTCCGGCAGCAGCATCGAATAGGGTTGGCCGAGCATCGCCGCTTCGGCCTCGATGCCGCCGACACCCCAGCCGAGCACGGAGAGACCATTGACCATCGTGGTATGCGAATCTGTGCCGAGCACCGTGTCCGGGAAAGCAAGCTCGCTGGCGGTGGATTTGTCGGAGAATTTGACTGCGGCTTTGTTGCTGCAAACCGTCTGCGCAAGATATTCGAGATTGACCTGGTGACAGATCCCAGTGCCTGGCGGCACGACGCGAAAATTCTCGAATGACAGCTGCGCCCATTTGAGGAAACGGTAGCGTTCGAGGTTTTGTTTGTATTCCTCTTCGACGTTGCGCTTGAATGCGTCGCGCTGAGCAAAGAAATTCACCGCTACCGAATGATCGATGACGAGATCGACCGGCACCAGCGGATTGATCTTGGTTGGATCGCCGCCAAGATGCTCCATGGCGTCGCGCATGGCGGCGAGATCGACCACGGCGGGGACGCCGGTGAAGTCCTGCATCAAGACCCGCGCCGGGCGGAATGCGATCTCGCGATCCGATGTCCTATTCTTAAGCCACTGCGCGACCGCCTGAATGTCCTGCTTGGTCACCGTGCGGCCATCCTCGTTACGCAGCAGGTTTTCCAGAAGCACCTTGAGCGAGAACGGCAGCCGGGAAATTCCTTTCAGGCCGTTTTTCTCGGCTATCGGGAGGCTGAAATAGGCATAGGTCTTGGAGCCGACCTTCAGCGGCCGGAGGCATTTGAAGCTATCGACGAAATCCATGATCTCTTTCCATTCTGCCGGCTTCGGCCGACGCAATGCAGAGGTAATTTAAGACCGAGACAGCCTAGAAACCCTCATTTCCGTCTGCGCGTCGTGCAGGGGCAGAGGGCGCCGGGCGCGGCAGCGCTATTATCGCGCCGCAGCCCGGCTTCGCGGCTTATAGGGACTTTTGCCACCTTGTGCCAGTTCAGCAACGAATGGTCGGATATGATGCGGCGCATGGCCGAATACCGACAAAAGCTGCGCGGGCGATCAACGCCGTTCGGCGGCTACTTTTGCTACTGTCTTTGCTACTTGGGATTGCGGCGATGCGCTTAAGCGCGGTCGACTTGGCCTGCCGTCGCGGCGGCCGTGACGTATTTTCCGGCGTGAGCTTTAACGTCGGAGCCGGGGAGCTTTTGGCCATTACCGGCCGCAACGGCGCGGGGAAATCCTCACTATTGCGGATCGTCGCCGGATTGATCCGGCCGGTCGGCGGCCGGCTTTGGCTCGAAGGAGGCGAACCGGAGCTCAGCATCGCCGAACAAGTGCATTATCTCGGGCATCAGGACCCGGTGAAGCCGTCGCTCTCTGTGCTGGAGAACCTGCAATTTTGGGCCGCCTTTTTTGCTGGCGCCATCAAGGTGGACGACGCGCTCGAATTGGTTGGCCTTGGCGCGATCGCGACCTTGCCGGCCGGCTATCTGTCGGCCGGCCAGCGCCGGCGTCTGTCGATCGCGCGGCTCATCGCGGTCAAACGGCCGATCTGGCTCCTCGACGAGCCTACCAGCACGCTCGATGCCGCCGCCCAACACCGCGTGGCCGAATTCATGCGAACCCATCTTAGCGAGGGCGGCCTTGTTCTTGCGGCGACGCACAGCGCGCTTGGGCTCAGCAGCATCCAAGAATTGTCGCTCGACCGCTCCGTTCGCTCCCACGCCCACTCTGATGTTGCCGGGATGGAGCAACCGGCTGCCGTCGCGCCATGAGTTTGCTATGAGCCCGCGATGAGTTTGCTATGAGCCCGCTCGCTGCTCTGCTCCTGCGCGATATGCGCATCGCCGTTCGGGTCGGCGGCGGCGCGCTCATCGGCGTGCTGTTCTTTCTGGCCGTGGTCTCGGTAACGCCGTTCGCCGTTGGGCCGGATCTTGCGCTGCTCAAGCGCATCGGACCGGCGATCCTCTGGCTCGCGGCGCTATTGGCGAGCCTGCTCGCGCTCGATCGCTTGTTTGCCAGCGACCACGAGGACGGCTCGCTCGATCTCATCCTCACCGGCCGCGCACCCTTGGAGCTCGTGGTGGCGGCGAAAGGCATCGCGCATTGGCTGACGACTGCGCTGCCTTTGGTCGTCGCGGCGCCGCTGATCGCCTTGTTGCTCGATCTCGACGGGTCGGCCGAAGCGGGTTTGGTGCTCACGCTTCTGGTCGGCACCCCGGCCCTCACCTTCATTGGTCTTATCGGCGCCGCCATCGCGGTGACGCTGCGGCGTGGCGGACTGTTGCTGGCGATTATCGTTCTGCCATTGACGGTGCCGGTCCTGATCTTCGGCGTCGCCGCTGCCAACGCCGCCATTGCCGGCCCGGTGCCGTTCGGAACGCCGTTCACCGTGTTGTGCGCGTTGACTTTGGCTAGTCTCGTAATCGGACCGTTTGCCGCCGCGGCAGCCTTGCGGCTGGACATGGAGTAGCGCCGCGGTGCAAACGGGATGTTGAATGGGAGATTGCCGATGCGCGTCGCCGAACTCGCCAATCCGTCGCGATTTTTGCGCGCCGCCAATCTCGCCATTCCATGGCTCGGCGGCGCGACCGTCTTGCTGTTCGCCTTCGCGCTCTACCGCGCCATGCTGGCACCGGACGACTATCAGCAGGGCGCCACCGTCAAGATTATGTTTCTGCACGTGCCGTCGGCTTGGCTCGGCATGTTGTGCTGGGCGCTGATGACTGTCGCCGCGCTCGGCACGCTGGTCTGGCGCCATCCCTTGGCCGATGTTGCGGCCAAAGCGGCAGCCCCGCTCGGCGCCGCCTTCACGCTGCTCTGCCTCGTGACCGGCTCGCTGTGGGGACGTCCCGAATGGGGAACCTATTGGGTGTGGGATGCCCGCCTGACTTCGGAACTGATCCTGTTTCTTCTTTACCTCAGCGTCATTGCACTTTGGCGCACGGTGGAGGACGCCTCGCGCGCGGCGCGCGCCGTGGCGATTCTAACAATCGTCGGCGCTATCGATCTGCCCATCGTTAAATTCTCGGTCGATTGGTGGAACACGCTGCACCAAGGCGCTTCGGTGTTTCGGCTCGGCGGCTCGACCATTCATCCGGCGATCTTGGCGCCGCTGTTGCTGATGGCGGCGGCGTTCACGCTGTTATTTATGACGCTGCTGCTCGCGGCCATGCGCAACGAAATTTTGCGGCGGCGAGTGCGCACGCTCCGCTTGCTGCAGGCGAGCGCGGCGGGCTGATATGCCAGCGACGGCACACATCGACTTCATTGTCGCCGCCTATGCCGCCGGCTTGATCGTGATTGTGGCGTTGATCGCTTGGGTAACGCTCGATTACCGCCTGCAACGCCGCATTCTCACCGAACTGGAACGGCAGGGACTCTCGCGCCGGTCCACGACATTACGCGACGCCTCCCAAACGGTAAGAGAAGACGTATGAGCGGCACGGCAAATCATAGCAGCGAGGTGCGCTTGCGCCGGATCGTGGTCCTCCTCCCGCTCGTTGCGTTTCTTGGCCTCACCGCGCTGTTTCTGTTCCGCCTCAATTCCGGCGACCCATCGCTTATTCCTTCCGCCCTGATCGGTCGTCCGGTGCCGCAAACCGCGCTGCCGCCGGTCGCCGGACTAAAGCGTGACGGCGCCGCCGTTCCCGGTCTCGAGCCGGCAAGCTTCAAAGATGCCGTGAGCGTTGTGAATGTTTGGGCGTCGTGGTGCGTGCCGTGCCACGATGAAGCGCCGCTGTTGATGCAGCTGGCGCAGGATTCCCGTCTCCGGCTGGTCGGCATCAACTACAAGGACGATGCCGACAATGCGCGGCGGTTTCTCGGGCGCTACGGCAATCCTTTCGCCGCGGCCGGCGCCGACCAGAACGGCCGGGCGGCGATCGAATGGGGGGTCTATGGCGTGCCGGAGACGTTCGTCGTCGGCCGCGACGCGCGCATCGCCTACAAGCTCGTCGGTCCAATCACGCCTGACAATCTCGATTCCGTCCTCAAGCCGCAGATCGAAAAGGCGCTGGCGGCGGGGTCGTAGTGGTCACTCCGCCGGCTCGGCCGCGTAGCGCTTGAGTAGCGGCACTTGCAGTGCGCCGAACAGCAAAGTCAGCGGCAGCACGCCGAAAGCTTTGAAGGTCACCCAGGCGTCGGTCGAGACGCTGCGCCAAACAATCTCGTTGAGCACGGCAAGGACGAAAAAGAAGATTGCCCAGCGTAACGTCAGTTTCCGCCAGCCTTCATCGCTTAAGTGGAACAGCGAATCGAAGACCACTCCAAGCAAGGGCTTGTTGAAGACAAGCCCGCCAATCAACACGGCGCCGAACAGTCCATAGATGATCGTCGGTTTGACCTTGATGAAGGTCGCGTCGTGCAGGATCAGCGTCAGCCCGCCGAATACCACGACAATGATCGCGGTGACGACCGGCATGATCGGCAGCCGGCGTGTCATCGCATAAGAAACGAACAGCGCGGCAAGAACTGCGACCATGAAAGCCGCGGTGGCGGTGAAAATGCCGTACCGCGCATTGGCGACGAAGAACAACACAAGCGGCCCGAGATCGAGCGCAAGCTTGAGCATTGCGTTGAGTTGCGGGCGTTCTGGCATCGGCGGGCTAACTTATCTCACGATGAGGCCGGCGAAAGTCCGGCGATGGCGCGGGCAAAATCGCGGGCGGAGAACGGCGCTAGGTCGTCCACGGCTTCGCCGATGCCGACATAGTGTACCGGCATGTGAAATTTTGCGGCGAGGGCCACGAGAATGCCGCCGCGCGCGGTGCCGTCAAGTTTGGTCATGGCCAATCCGGTGACGCCGACGGCTTTCTTGAAAATCTCCACCTGCGATAGCGCATTCTGTCCGACCGTGGCGTCGAGCACCAGAAGGACCGAATGCGGTGCGCTGCCATCGATTTTTTTGACGACGCGAACGAGTTTCTCCAATTCGCCCATCAGTTCGCTGCGATTCTGCAGACGTCCGGCGGTATCGATCAGCAGCACGTCGATGCCGCGCTCTCTCGCCGCCGTGACCGCATCGAAAGCAAGACCGGCGGCGTCGGCCCCGGGCTCGCGCGCCATGAATACGGCGCCGGTGCGATCGGCCCAAATTTTGAGTTGCTCGATGGCCGCGGCGCGGAACGTGTCACCGGCGGCGAGCATCACAGTGCGGCCCTCATTGCGCAGCCTCGCCGCAAGCTTACCAATCGTTGTCGTCTTGCCCGAACCGTTGACGCCGGCGACCAGGATGACGAAAGGCCGTTTCGCCGGATCGATGACAATCGGCCGGGCAACGTCAGCGAGCGCCTTCTCGACTTCGCCGGCAACCACTTCCTTGATTTCCTCGGCGCTGATCGCGGTGTTGAAGCGGCCGTATCTGAGCTCGTTGGCGATGCGGCCGGCGGTCTCGGCGCCCAAATCGGCCCGGATCAGTTCGTCTTCGATCTCCGCGATCGTCGCCTCATCGAGCGGGCGATCGGCAACGATATGCGCGATCGCGCCGCCGAGCGCCGAAGAACTGCGCTTGAGACCGGCAGACAGGCGCTGCCACCACGGCGTCGCCGTTTCCGTGGTATCGACCGCGCTTTCGTTCATGTCGGCCATGCTGTGACGTTTCTCGCCGGGGTATGCTGCCCGAGGGCCACCGTGATAGCGGTTCCGTCAGGTCGCCGAAAGAGATGCTCCCGAAACCGATGCTCCTGAAACCGATGCCCCCGAAAGGGATGACCCCGGAACAGATGGTGTCGCGACTGCTCTACCGCGACGGGCTGATGCTGGTGATCGACAAGCCGGCAGGCTTTGCCGTGCATCGCGGCCCGAAAGGCGGCGAAAGCCTCGAGGATCATTTTGGCGCATTGCGGTTCGGCCTGCCGCGCGCGCCGGCGCTGGCCCATCGGCTCGATCGCGACACGTCGGGATGCCTGGTGCTCGGCCGGCACCGCAAGGCGCTGGCGCAACTCGGCAAACTGTTCAAGACCGGCGTAATCGGCAAGACCTATTGGGCCGTGGTCGAGGGCGGGCCTGAGGCTGAGGAAGGGCAAATCGAACTGCCGCTCGGGCGCCTCGACGTCGCGCGCGGCTGGTGGATGAAGCACGATCCTTCAGGCCAGCAGGCGGTAACCAAGTGGAAAGTGATGGAACGGAATTCGTTCACCTCCCCCCGGAAGGATGACGGTACGGCATTGACCTGGCTGGCGCTCGAACCGTTGACCGGCCGCACGCATCAGCTCCGCGTCCATTGCGCCGCGATGGGTTGGCCGATTGTCGGCGATGCAATCTACGGCACCGCGCCGCGCGCGGGCGGCCCGCCTCTGCATCTGCACGCGCGCGAAGTCGTCGTGCCGCTTTACAAAAATCGCTCAGCCATCCGCGTGGTCGCGCCAATTCCAGAACACATGCGCGCGGCGCTGAGCCAGTGCGGCTGGCGTGACGAGAACGCCCCAACCGACGAGAGTGTTTCGCGGAGCGCTAGTACAGCGTCTCCTTGATCCGCTGCGGCTGCGCGCGGTCGTGGTCCGGCCCGCCGATCTTGCCGCCGCTGATCTCGCCGAGAATCGTCCCGGCGCTGGGCAGGTTGTTGCGGTCGACATGGCGCGCCGGGTCCCACAATTTCGAGCGCACGATGGCTTTGGTGCACTGATAGAACACGCGCTCGACCGCGACTACGATGACGCTGCGCGGCGCCTTGCCATTGACAATGAAGGTTTCCGTGAGCGCCGGATCGGTCGAAATACTGGCGCGGCCGATCACCCGGATTGTCTCGCCGACGCCGGGGATAAGAAACAGCAAGGCCACGCGCGGATCGCTGACGATGTTGCGCAAGGAATCGATGCGATTGTTGCCGCGGCGGTCCGGAATAAGCAGCGTTTTCTCGTCCGCCACGCGCACGAAGCCGGGCGCATCGCCGCGCGGCGAGCAATCGAGCCCGTCCGGCCCGCTGGTCGCCAGCGCAAAGAACGGCGCCGCCTCGATGAATGTCCGATAATGCGCATTGATGTGAGCGATCTCTTTGACGATCGCCGGGCCATAAGGCTTGTCGTATAGCGCTTCGAGCGCTTCCAGCGTGGTGACGCGATGGTCGCCGGTCTGCTGCATGGTCGTCTCCTGATCCGCTAAATCACGCCTTACGCCGCGAGCAATTGCCGGCCATCGTGGCCTGCAATCGCGCGCTCGACAATGCTTCCCGGCTCGACCGCGGCGGCGAGTTTCACTGCGGTGAATTGTTCGGTGCGCCCGGCGGAGGCCGACTCCGCCAAGATGCGGCGCATGGTTCCGACCTCGCGTTCGAGGTGGTGCCGCAGCGCCAATGCGCCGCGTTCGCGCAGAAGCCGCGCGCGCTCTTTTATGGTCGCCCGGTCAAGTTGCGGCATCCGCGCCGCCGGCGTGCCCGGTCGCGCCGAGAATGGAAAAACATGCAAATAAGCTAAATTGCATTCCTCGACGAGATCGAGCGAGCGGCGGAACATGTCGGCACTTTCGGTCGGGAAGCCGGCAATCAGATCGGCGCCGAACACGATGTCGGGCCGCAAGTGCCGCAGCGTCCGGCAAAACGCGATCGCCTGGGCGCGGCTATGCCGCCGCTTCATGCGCTTGAGGATGAGATCGTCGCCCGACTGCAGCGACAGATGCAGATGCGGCATCAGCCGTGCTTCGCCGGCAATGACATCGAGAAGCTCGCGGTCGGCCTCCACCGAATCGATCGACGACAGGCGCAAGCGCTTGAGTTCCGGCACATGTTTGAGAATTTGCCTGACCAGCGTGCCGAGCTTTGGCGCGCCCGGCAGATCGGCGCCGTAGCTCGTGATATCGACGCCGGTGAGCACAATCTCGTTGTAGCCGTTGGCGACGAGCCGGCGCACGTCCTCGACCGCCGCCCCGATCGGCACCGAGCGCGAATTGCCGCGGCCGAAAGGAATGATGCAAAAGGTGCAGCGGTGATCGCAGCCATTCTGCACCTGGACGAAGGCGCGGGCCCGGCCAGCGAACGCATCGATGAGATGCGGCGCGGTCTCCTTCACCGCCATGATGTCGCTGACGATCGCTTTCGGCGAACCTTCGATATCGAACGCGGCGCGCGCTTTCGCCCAGCTCGACGCCGACAACTTCTCGCCGTTGCCGAGCACGCAGTCGGCCTCGGACATCGAACTGAATGTCTGCGGCTCGGTCTGTGCCGCGCAACCGGTCACGATGATCTTCGCCTGCGGGCGGCCACGGCGGAGCGCCCGGATCGCCTGCCGCGCCTGGCGCACGGCTTCCGTGGTAACCGCACAGGTATTGACCACGACAGTGTCGGCGAAGCCGGCGCGCTGCGCCTCGCGACGGATGACTTCGGATTCCGCGGCATTGAGCCGGCAGCCGAAGGTGAGGACTTCGACGCTCATGGACTCACCATCGTCTCACGCGGCTCCCAGATCGGCGAACAAGGCCGCATCGAAGCGGCCCTTATGTTCGTAAGCGACCGGACCGGTCATCAGCACGCGGTCGTCGCTCTCGCGCCATTCGACCGCAAGCTCGCCCCCCGGCAAGCTGACCGTCACGCGGCGATCGGTGCGACCAAGCCGCGCCGCTGCCACCGCGGCGGCGCAGGCCGCCGATCCGCAGGCTTTGGTCAATCCCGCGCCGCGCTCCCAGGTGCGGATTACGACACGATTGCGTGACGGCGTCGCGGCAAGCGTAATGTTGGCGCGTTCCGGGAACAGCGGATCGTGCTCGAGCGCGGGACCGATCGCAGCGAGGTCGTAAGCCGCCGGGTCGTCGACCCAGAAAACGGCATGCGGGTTGCCCATGCTCACCGCCGACGGCGATTGCAAAATCGGCGCGCCGGGCGGGCCATAGCTGAGTTCGATGGTCCGAGTATCGGCAAATTCGCGCGACAGCGGAATCTCGTCCCAACGCCAACGCGGGCGTCCCATGTCGACCGCGAAAAGACCGTCTGCCGCGCGCCGGCAGGAGATCACGCCCGCCGGCGTTTCGAAATTCAAATCCGTGCGGCCGGTTTCGTCGGCAAGAAGCGCGGCAACGCAGCGCATGCCATTGCCGCAGGCGCCCGCTTCCGATCCGTCGCTGTTGTAGATCCGAACTGCCGCGTCGGCGCTGCCGCGCGCGGGATAAAGCGCCATGAGCTGATCGTACGGCTCCTGCCGCGCGGCGGCGCGCGCCGCGGCCGCCTCGATCGGCTTGGGTGCGCGGCGCAGATCGACGATGACGATCTCGTTGCCGAGGCCGTTCATCTTCACGAAGTCCCGGTTCGCCAAAGCGCCGATATAGGGAGCGCCCATCATTAAAGCCCGCAATAAAGCCGAAATGTCACCGTCTATATGAGCGGCCGATTGCCCAGATTCAAACCAGGTTCAAACCACACGCAAACCAGGCTCAAAGCTAATCCACTCCTAGCAGCGGCGGAAATTTGGGCAAGGCGAGATTGCTGGGACGTGATAAAGGCAAGCGGACGACCAATCTAAGATCGGAAACGACGGGCGAGCCGGCGCTCGAAGAAGGAGAACGCGATGGGTTTTGCATTGCTTCGCGCTGGTTTGGTGGCGGCGATGGTCGCCTTACCGGTTGCCGCGCCGGCATTCGGACAGACAAAATCGAGCCCGCCCAATCCGTCCATACCAAGCGCAACCGAAACCGCGCCCGCACAGCCCGGCGACGCATTCGGCGAGGATGCCGCGTTGACCGCGAAGACGATCATCTATGTCAAAGGCAGCGGGAGCTGGGACAAAGCGTTCGAAATCATCACCGGCTCGTTCAAAAAGATCAAAGGCTATCTCGACAAGGAAGGCCTCAAGCCTGACGGCCTGCCGATGACGATCTTCACCGCGACCGACGACACCGGGTTCGAATATCAAGCCGCCGTGCCGATCTCCGACGCGCCGAAAAATCCGCCGCGCGGTGACCTTGCCCTCGGCCATTCACCCGAGGGCAAGGCGCTCAAATTCGTCCATCGCGGCTCGTATGACGATCTCGACAATACTTACGAAGCGATCACCAATTACCTCGACGACAAGCGGCTCGAAGCCAAGGACATGTTCATCGAGGAATATGTGACGGATCCAACTACAACCGACGCCAAAAAGCTGGTCGTCAACGTTTATGTCGTGCTCAAGCCCGGGCAAGCCTCGCCGGGCTGAGTGCGGGAGCATCCGCCAATGTGCTTTGCCGCCAATGCGGCATGGTCACTTGAGCATGGTTACCTCGGTTGACAGCCCAAACCGCCGTCACTAGGTTCCGCTCGCTCTCGCAAGAGACCTAAATTCAACCGCCGCCCGGTCCCGGAGGCCGGAGGCAACCGCCCGGCAGCGCGCTGCGCCCTCGGGCGCCTTCCGTGCTTTCTCCTTCTCCCCGCTTTCGAGGGAGAAGTGAAGGGAAACGATGTTCGACAGTCTTTCGGAACGTCTGAATGGGATTCTCGACCGGCTCACCCGGCGCGGTGCGCTGTCGGAAGCCGATGTCGAGACGGCGCTGCGCGAAGTGCGGCGCGCCTTGCTCGAAGCCGACGTGGCGCTCGACGTCGCGCGCAGCTTTACCGAGGCGGTCAAGCAGCGCGCGGTCGGCGTCGAGGTAATCAAGTCGGTCACGCCCGGCCAGATGGTCGTGAAGATCGTCCACGATCAATTGATCGAAACGCTCGGAGCGAGCGCACAGCCGATCGATCTCAATGCGGCGCCGCCGATCGCCATCATGATGGTTGGACTGCAGGGCTCCGGCAAAACCACCACCACCGCGAAGATCGCAAAGCGCCTGACCGAAACCGCCAAGCGCAAAGTGCTGATGGCTTCGCTCGACACCCGGCGTCCCGCGGCGATGGAACAGCTCGCCGTGCTGGGGCGGCAGACCGGCGTCGAAACGCTGGCGGTGGTCGCAGGCCAGACCCCGGTGCAGATCGCAGCGCGTGCCAAAGAGGCGGCGCGGCTCGGCGGCTTTGACGTGGTTCTGCTCGACACCGCCGGCCGGCTCACGCTGGACGAGGCGCTGATGACCGAGGCGGCGGAAGTACGCCGCGCCGCCAATCCGCATGAAGTGTTGCTCGTCGCCGATGCGCTGACCGGCCAGGACGCGGTCAATCTGGCGCGCGCTTTCAATGAACGGCTCGATTTGACCGGCATTGTGCTCACTCGCGTCGACGGCGACGGCCGTGGCGGCGCCGCGCTGTCGATGCGCGCGGTGACCGGCAAGCCGATCAAGCTGATCGGCACTGGCGAGAAGCTCGACGCGATCGAGGATTTTCATCCGGCGCGTATTGCCGACCGCATTCTCGGCATGGGCGATATCGTTTCGCTGGTCGAGAAAGCCGCCACGACCATCGACGCCGAGAAGGCCGCGCGCGTCGCCGCGAAGATGCGCAAGGGCGCGTTCGATCTCGGCGATCTGCGCGAGCAGCTTGCGCAGATGCAGAACATGGGCGGCATGACCGGCTTGATGTCCATGCTGCCGGGCGTTGCCAAAATCAAAAGCCAGCTTGCCGAGCGCAACCTCGACGAGAAAGTGCTTAAGCGGCAGATGGCGATCATCGACTCGATGACGCCGCAGGAACGCCGCAACCCGGATGTGCTCAAAGCGAGCCGCAAGCGCCGCATCGCGGCCGGCTCCGGCACTAAACCCGAAGACATCAACAAGCTCCTTAAAATGCACCGCACCATGGCGGACATGATGAAAGCCATGGGTGGCGCCAAGCGCGGACCGATGGCCGGCCTCGCCAATATGCTCGGTTTCGGCGGCGGCATGCCGAGCGCGGAAGAGATGGCGAAGCTTGCGGAAAAATTGCCGGGCGGGTTGCCCACGGCAATGCCCGGCGCGCCGGGCAAGCCCGCACCAGGCCTGCCGCCGAATTTCCCTGGATTGCCCGGTGGTCTGCCAACTGGCGTACCGGGTCTCGGAACCAAGTTTCCGGGCAATATTTCGGGCTCGGGAAAGAAAAAGTGATCTCACCACTTCACATCCAAACGAAAGGAAACTGAATGTCTCTCGTCATTCGCATGGCACGCGCCGGCACCAAAAAACGGCCGTTCTATCACATCGTCGTTGCCGACAGCCGCAGTCCCCGCGACGGGCGCTTCATCGAGCGTATCGGCTATTTCAATCCGCTATTGCCGAAGGACAAAACCGAGCGGCTGAAATTCGATCTTGAAAAAGCCAAGGCGTGGATCGCCAAGGGCGCGCAGCCATCCGATCGCATCATGCGCTTTCTTGACGCGGCAGGCGTCATGAAGCGGACGAAGCGCAACAATCCGCAAAAGGCAATTCCGCGCAAGGAACGCAAAGCCCAAGAAGAAGCGGCGAAGGCCGCCGCCGGCGGCGCAGCGGCTGCCGGTGCGGCGGCTGGCGGTGCGGCTCCGGCCGCGAGCGCGGCGCCGGCAGCGGGCGCGGCGCCGGCGAGCTAACCCACAATGGCCGGCGGGCGCGTCTGTCTCGGGCAAATCGGCGCGCCCCATGGCGTGCGCGGCGAAGTCCGGCTGCATTCGTTTACTGCCGAACCGGCCGCGATTGCGTCCTACGGTCCGCTCGAAACCGAGGACGGTCGCGTCATCAACATCGAGACGCTGCGCTCAGCCGCGAACAGTCTTGTCGCCAGACTCGCTGGGGTCGCTGACCGCAATGCCGCCGAGCAGCTTGTGAATACGAAGCTCTATGTCCCGCGCGAACGCCTGCCGGAGCCGCAGGCGCCGGACGAATATTATCACGCCGACCTGATCGGGCTCCGCGCCGTCGACCGCGCCGGCAAAGAGTTTGGCACTGTGGTCGGGCTACATAATTTCGGCGCCGGCGACATTATCGAAGTGCGGCCGACGCATGGCGGCGAGACCCAATTGCTGCCGTTCGATGCGGCGACGGTGCCGGAGGTGGATGTCGCGAACGGACGTGTCGTTATTGAGCTGCCCGCGAGCGAGACCGAGATGCCTCCCTCCTTGAGGGGGAGGCCGACCGCGAAGCGGTCGGGAGGGGGGTAACTTGCTCCGCCTCGCGTTTGGACCCCCCGCCCTAGCCCTGTCCCGTCAAGCTTGCGCCCGGACGCGCGCAAGCGCGGTCCGGGTGGGGAGAGGGTGATGGTGTGGCGGGCGAGCGTTCTGACGATCTTCCCGGAAATGTTTCCGGGGCCCCTCGGCTCAAGCCTTGCCGGCAAGGCGTTGGCGTCGGGCCTGTGGTCGCTCGAGATCTTCGATATCCGAGATTTTGCGAGTGATAAACATCGCAGCGTCGACGACACGCCCGCTGGCGGCGGCGCGGGCATGGTGATGAAGCCGGACGTGCTGGCGGGCGCCATCGATGCAACCGCCTCGGACACGCGGCCCCGACTGCTGCTATCGCCGCGCGGCTTACCGCTCACCCAGGCGCGGGTCGAGGCGCTCTGCGGTGGGCCGGGCGCGATCCTGATCTGCGGCCGCTTCGAGGGCATCGACGAGCGGGTGATCGCAGCGCGCAGCCTGGAAGAAGTGTCGATCGGCGACTATGTGCTCTCGGGCGGCGAAATCGCGGCCATGGCGCTCATTGACGCCTGTGTGCGGCTGCTGCCTGGCGTCATGGGCGCGCCGCATTCCGCTGCCGAGGAGAGCTTCGCCGAAGGCCTGCTCGAATACCCGCAATATACCCGGCCGCAGCTTTGGGAAGGTCGGCCGATCCCCGAGATTTTGCTCTCGGGCGATCACGCCAAAATTGCCGCTTGGCGCCGCGCCGCGGCCGAGCGGCTGACACGCGAACGGCGGCCCGACCTCTGGACGGCCTTTTTGCAGCGCTTCCGCGGCGGATCGCGCGACACCTGACGGTCAGGTGACAAAACCGGCGCACTAGCGTAGAAGCTGCGCCAACCCGTTTAGCCCCCGGTCGGAACGGCGCGACGCTAAAGCGAAATGGCCTTAGGCTGAATCGCCATTTCACTTTAGCTGTTGTTTGAGCCTGATCTTTTCCGAAAACAGGGATCCACTTTTCGGGATCATGCTTGGCGCAGCCGATGGAGAATTCGCCATGAACTTGCTCAAACAAATCGAAAAAGAACAGATGGCGAAGCTGTCCGCCGGCAAGCAGATCCCGGATTTCCAGCCGGGCGATACGCTGATCGTCAACGTCAAGATCGTCGAGGGCGAGCGCGCCCGCGTGCAGGCCTATGAAGGCGTGTGCATCGGCCGCGCCGGATCGGGGCTGAACGAAAACTTCACCGTGCGCAAGATTTCCTATGGCGAAGGCGTCGAGCGGGTGTTCCCGCTCTATTCGCCGATGATCGATTCGATCGAGGTGGTTCGTCGCGGCAAGGTGCGCCGCGCCAAGCTGTATTATCTGCGCGGCCGGCGCGGGAAATCAGCGCGCATCATCGAGCGCCAGGATTACGCTGAAGCCGCCGAGAACATGGGCGGCGGCGAAGCGGCAACTCAGGAAATCAGCGCCAAGGAAGTGGGCGGCAAAGAACCGCGCGCCAAGAAAAAGGGGGCGGAGTGATTCATCCGCCGACGCGAATGACGCGTCTTCTTAGTGATCTTGTTAGTAGTCTTGGCGGTGGAATGTCGTGAGTTTCTAAAAATGTCCAAGCCTCGCACGCTGTACGACAAGATCTGGGACGATCATCTGATCGAGGAGGCGACCGACGGCGCCTGCCTGATCTATATCGATCGCCACATCGTTCACGAAGTCACGAGCCCGCAAGCGTTTGAAGGCCTGCGCCTGTCGGGGCGCAAGGTGCACGCGCCGGACAAGACGCTGTTGGTAGTGGATCACAATATCCCGACCACCGACCGCACGCTGCCCAATCCCGATCCGGAAAGCGCGGCGCAGATCGCTTATCTCGCGGACAACGCAAAATTCTTCGGCCTTGAATATTACGACGAGTTCGACAAGCGTCAGGGCATTGTCCACATCATCGGTCCGGAGCAAGGCTTCACGCTCCCCGGCGTGACGCTGGTCTGCGGCGACAGCCATACCGCGACCAACGGCGCCTTCGGCGCGCTGGCCTATGGGATCGGCACCTCGGAAGTCGAGCACGTGCTGGCGACGCAGACGCTGATCCAGACCAAATCGAAGAACATGCGCGCGCTCGTCGACGGCAAGCTGCCGCCCGGCGTCACCGCCAAGGACATCATTCTCGCCATCATCGGCGATATCGGCACCGCCGGCGGCACCGGCTACGCGCTGGAATATGCCGGCGAAACGATCCGCGCACTGTCGATGGAAGGGCGCATGACGGTGTGCAACATGTCGGTCGAGGCTGGAGCCAAGGCCGGCTTCATCGCGCCCGACGAGAAGACCTACGCCTATCTGAAAGATCGTCCCAAGGCGCCGAAGGGCCAGGATTGGGGTGCGGCCATGCGCTATTGGGAGACGCTGCGCTCCGAGGACGGCGCACATTTCGACCGCGAGATCAGGCTCGATGCCGCAAAGCTGCCGCCGCTCGTCACCTGGGGCACCAGCCCCGAGCAGGTCACCGCAGTGACCGGCCGCGTGCCGCGTCTCGCCGACATTGTCGACGAGAAGAAACGCGAGGCGGTCGAACGCGCGCTCAAATATATGGGGCTCCACGGCGGCGAGAAGATCACCGAGATCGCCATCGATCGCGTGTTCATCGGCTCCTGCACCAATGCGCGGATCGAAGATTTGCGCGAAGTCGCTAAAGTGGTCGACGGCAAACAGGTCAATGCCAATGTCAAAGGCATGATCGTGCCGGGCTCGGGCCTGGTCAAAGCGCAGGCCGAATCCGAAGGCCTCGACAAGATTTTCGTCAAAGCCGGGTTCGAATGGCGCGAGCCGGGCTGCTCGATGTGCCTTGCCATGAATCCCGACAAGCTTGCGCCCGGCGAGCGTTGCGCCTCGACCTCGAACCGCAATTTCGAGGGCCGCCAAGGCTACAAGGGCCGCACCCATCTGGTGTCGCCGGCCATGGCCGCCGCGGCCGCCGTCGCCGGACATTTCGTCGACGTGCGGGAGTGGAATTGACGCTGTGTCATGGCCGGGCTTGTCCCGGCCATCTCGATCAACTTGGCACAGCTTTGCCTGCATAAGCGAGATCGCCGGGATAAACCCGGCGATGACGATGGTCACCCTCGCACCCACCAGCACCGCATCTGCGGATAAAGCACCCTGCCGCTCGGCCGGTACTGCAGTTCGTACCAATCCACGCAGCGGCGATAGAGCAGCCTTCCTGGATGGATCTCGATGCGATGGCGCGCGTAACGCTGTGGCGGTGGCGGCGGACTGGACAGGCTCGGTTCGGAAAGCGGCGAGGTTTGCGCCATCGCGTGTGGCGACAAGCCGAACAGCAGAAATGCTGTGATGAGTGCAATAATCGCGGCCAATGATCTTACTGACATCGCTACCTCATACCCGGGCTATAGCGTCATTGCGAGCCAACGGGTCCGGCCCGAAGTGGCCGGCCCGATGACAAGCTCCGCGAAGCAATCCAGCTCAGTGCCGGGGACTGGATTGCTTCGTCGCTTCGCTCCTCGCAATGACGTTATAATAAGATTATGGCCGATCTCGCATCCGATCCGATCGCTTGGCGTTCCGTCAAGGCGCCGTCGCTGGCCGAACTTGAAGCCTTGGCCGGCGAAGTCTTCAAGCATTTGCCGAAGCGATTTCGCGATCTCGCCGCCGATGTGATCATCCGGGTGGATGATTTTCCGAGCGAGGACGTGCTCGACGAGATGCAAGCGGAAAGCGAGTTCGACCTGCTTGGCCTATTCCAGGGCGTCGGCCTGCCGTTCCGCTCGGAAAGCGCGGCCGTCCAGATGCCGAACATGGTCTGGCTCTACCGCCGCCCGATTCTCGATTATTGGGCCGAGCACGACGAGACGCTTGGCGCTATCGTCAAGCATGTCCTGGTGCATGAGATAGGCCATCATTTCGGCCTGTCGGATGCCGATATGGCGGCCATCGAAGAAGCGGCCGAACAAACAAGGGAGGCTATCCGATGAAGGTGAACGGCGCGTGCGCTTGCGGCGCGATCACGATCGAAGCCGAGGCCGATCCGGAAAAGACGCAAGTGTGCCATTGCACTGATTGCCAGACCGCAACCGGTACCACCTTTCGCGTTTCGCTTCCGGTGCCCGGCGCGACCCTGAAGGTGAACGGCAAGCCTAAGACTTACATCAAGACCACCGCTGAGAGCGGGCGGCCACGCGTGCAAGCATTTTGCGGGCAATGCGGTTCGCCGCTCTATTCGACGTCGCCGGGCGAAGGCGTGCAGGACGCTTATGTGCTGCGCGTCGGCATATTGCGCCAGCGCGACCAGCTCACGCCGCGGCGCCAAATCTGGTGGCGCTCAGCGCAGCCATGGGTGACGCAGCTCGCGGCCGTGCCAAAACACGAAAAGCAAGGCTAAGGTTTTTTAAGCATGATCTTTTCCGAAAACCGGCATCCACTTTTCGGGATCATGCTTTGGAGGAGCAAACCATGATCGTGACGGTGTTTCGCTCTCGCCTGAAACCGGACGTGCGCGAGGAATATGTCACGCTGGCCAATCGCATGAACGAACTGGCGCGCACGATGCCCGGCTACATTTCGCACAAGGACTTTTACGCCAACGATGGCGAGCGGGTCGCTATCGTCGAGTTTGCGCATGAAGAAGGCCAGCGCGCCTGGCAGACCAATCCGGAGCACCGCGCAGCGCAGAAATTGGCGCGGGAGAAATATTACACGGAGTACCACATTCAGGTTTGCACGCTCGATCGCGAAACGAAATTCAAGCTGCCCGAGCAAGCGGCGGCGCAGACTTGACCCCGTAGGCCTGATCGCTCAGGCTTGACCCTCGCCCGCCGAAGCCTCATTAACTTCGCCGGCAGTGGATAATAACGTTGCAGGACCCGACACAGGACCGTCATGGAAAAGTTCACGGTGCTCGAAGGCGTCGCCGCGCCGCTGAAGATGATCAATGTCGATACCGACATGGTCATTCCCAAGCAGTACCTCAAGACCATCAAGCGCACCGGGCTCGGCAAAGGCCTCTTTGCCGAGAAGCGTTACCGCGATGACGGCAGCGAGAATCCGGATTTCGTGCTCAACAAGCCAGCCTACCGGAAGGCGAAAATCCTGGTCGCCGGCGACAATTTCGGCTGCGGCTCGTCACGTGAGCACGCGCCGTGGGCGCTCAAGGATTTCGGCATCACCTGCGTGATCTCGACCTCGTTCGGCGACATTTTTTACAACAACTGCTTCAAGAATGGCGTGCTGCCGATCAAGGTTTCGCCGGAAGACCTGGAAAAACTGTTCGACGACGCCGAGCGCGGCGCCAATGCGACGTTAAGCATCGATTTGGAAAAGCAGGAAATCCGCGGTCCCGACGGCGGCATGGTCAGATTCGAGATCGAGCCGCACCGCAAGCACGCGCTGTTAAGCGGCCTTGACGATATCGGGCTGACCATGCGCAAGCAGGATAAGATCGAGAGCTTCGAGCGCCAGGCCAAGAACGCGCGACCCTGGATCTAGAGGGTTTTGACCCTAAGCCGCTTCGACGTGCACCACGTCGTAGAGGCAGGGATCGGCTTCTTTCACCAGTTCGCCAAAGCGCGGCCATTTCTTGCGGAACTCGGGAGAATGATGCGCCGCGGCGAGCCTGTCGGCATTGGTCCACTGCACATAATTGACGACATGGCTGCCGTCCTTACTGCGGTGCAGGTTGACTGATACGAACCCCGGCTGCGTCGCCATGAAGCGCGCGCGCTCCTTCATCAGCTTGAGCACCTCATCCTGATTATCGGGGGAAAGTTTCACCGTGGTGATCTGCGTGCAAATGCCGTTGTTTGGGCGTATCTCGGACATACTGGCCTCCTTTGTTTCGGACAGGAACGTGCGGAAAAGGCGTTACGCTCTTAACGCATGGCCGCGCCGCGAGTTTCGCTGGCCGCGGCGGTTCGCAACACGCTAGGAAGATCGACCGAACAGCGGCCAAGCCATTACGCCCACCATGACCCCCGCCATTTCCGTCTCACATCTCGACAAGACCTACGCCTCCGGATTCCAGGCGCTCAAAGATGTTAACCTGGACATTCGCCACGGCGAGATCTTTGCGCTGCTCGGCCCAAACGGCGCCGGCAAGACGACGCTGATCGGCATCATCTGCGGCATCGTCAATCCGTCGTCGGGCACGGTGAAGGTGGACGGACACGACATCATTTCCGAGTATCGCGCCGCGCGCTCGCTGATCGGGCTGGTGCCGCAGGAACTGACGACCGACGCTTTCGAAACGCCGCCGGCGACCCTGCATTTTTCCCGCGGCCTGTTCGGCAAACCGGCCAATCCAGACTACGTGGTCAAGGTGCTCAAGCAGCTTTCGCTGTGGGACAAACGAAACGACAAGATCCGGATGCTATCCGGCGGCATGAAACGCCGGCTGATGATCGCCAAAGCGCTGGCGCACGAGCCGCAAATCCTGTTTCTCGACGAGCCGACCGCGGGCGTCGACGTCGAATTGCGCAAGGAGATGTGGCAGCTGGTGCGCTCGCTGCGCGCATCCGGGGTCACCATCATTCTCACCACCCATTACATCGAAGAAGCCGAAGAAATGGCCGACCGCATCGGCGTCATCAATCACGGCGAGATCATCCTGGTCGAAGACAAAGCCGAGCTGATGCGCAAGCTCGGCAAAAAGCAATTGACGCTGGAGCTGCGCGATCCGCTTGCCGCCGTGCCGGCCGCGCTCGCGAGCTACGGCCTGGCGCTGAGCGGGGACGGCAAGGAACTGACCTACACCTACGACACCAAAGGCGACCGCACCCGGATCACGGCGCTCCTGGACGATCTGCAACATGCCGGCATCAGGTTTCGGGATTTGCGTACGACGCAGAGCTCGCTTGAGGACATCTTCGTGGGCTTGGTGAGGGAACGGCGATGAACCTCTATGCCGTCCGGGCGATCTATCTCTATGAAATGGCGCGGACTGGGCGCACGCTGTTTCAAAGCATTGTCTCGCCGGTGATCTCGACGTCGCTCTACTTCATCGTGTTCGGCGCGGCGATCGGCTCGCGTATCACCGAGATCGAAGGCGTCGGCTATGGCTCATTCATCGTTCCCGGCTTGATCATGTTGATGCTGTTGACGCAAAGCGTCACCAATGCGGCGTTCGGCATTTATTTCCCGCGCTTCGTCGGCACGATCTACGAAATCCTTTCCGCGCCGGTATCTCCCGCCGAAATTGTGCTCGGCTATGTCGGGGCGGCGGCGAGCAAGTCGATCATCCTCGGCAGCATTATTCTTGGGACATCCTGGCTGTTCGTCCCGATCCATATCGCCCATCCGTTTTGGATGGTAGCTTTCCTGATCTTGACTGCGGTGAGCTTCAGCCTGTTCGGATTCATTCTCGGCCTGTGGGCCGACAATTTCGAGAAGCTGCAGATTGTGCCGCTCCTGATCATCACGCCTTTGACGTTCCTCGGCGGCACCTTCTATTCGACCAGCGTGCTGCCGCCGTTCTGGCGCACAGTCACGCTGTTCAATCCGCTCGTTTACTTGATCAGCGGCTTTCGCTGGAGCTTTTTCGACATCGCCGACGTGCATATCCAGATCAGCGTAGCGATGACGCTCGCCTTTCTCGTGGTCTGCATGGCGATTATCTGGTGGTTCTTCAAGACCGGCTATCGACTGAAGAACTAGCGTGTACAGCCCTCGTTTGCGTCCATTGGCAATGGGGACCTCGGCGCGCGGTTAGAACATGGCGGCTGCGCGGCGCGGGATGCGATACAAGCGGTGGGCTTCGCTGGGACGCCGTATTTCAAAGTCATTTCAATTATCTAGATGTTGTTCATTCGCGGTGGACCCTTTCCTGACGCGACAAGTAGGCTTCGCAAAAGACTTCGCTTGTTGTGCTATTCTTCGTTTAAGTGAACCCGAATCTGGGTTTGCCCTTTATTCTTGGATGATGGGGACTCTTGGCCGCTCCTCGGTTTGTGGCCAGCAACACATTCAACAATGCCGCGAACAAGCACAAAGTTGGCCGAGTGGTTAGGAAAATACGGCCTGGGTCAGTACGCCCAGACGTTTGCCGAAAACAATATTGAATACACCGTGCTTCCGGATTTGACGGAAAATGATCTCAAAAGCCTCGGAATCTCTTTAGGTCATCGCAAGAAGTTTCTTAAAGCCATCGAGGATTTGAGCGTAGCCCGACCCAGAGCTGCGGCAAGCGCGGCTTCAAATGCTGGCACGGAATTACTTGCTCCCCTAGAGAATCGCGAACCTGAAGTCCGGCAGATCACAGTCATGTTCTGTGATCTCGTAGGGTCTACCGAGCTCTCGGAAAAATTAGATCCCGAAGATCTCCGGACGCTGATTGACGCGTATCGAAAAGTCTGCGGCGCGGCGGTCACCCGATACGAAGGCCAAGTTGCGAATTACGCCGGTGATGGCCTAATGGCGTTTTTCGGTTGGCCTCGGGCGCATGAGGACGATGCAGTCCGTGCAGTGCATGCTGCCCTGGCAATTCTCTCTGAAGTCACCAACATTCCTGGCGCAGTTACGCTGACTTCGCGGGTGGGCATTTGCTCCGGTCGAGTCGTGGTCGGCCAGAGCGGCGGCCCGGGAGGCTGGATGGAGGCGGTCGGCGAGACGCCGAACATTGCGGCGCGGCTGCAAACGCTCGCCGCACCCAACACTCTGCTTGTGTCGGAGTCTACGCAGCGACTTGCATCGGCAGCGTTTGAATTTCAAGATCTCGGCTTTCGAGACCTCAAAGGCGTGAGCAAGCCGCTTCGCGTCTATAGCGTTCTTTCTGCGAAACACCGGACGACCCGTTTCGAAGCGGCGCATGCGAGCGCCCTCAGCCCGCTTGTCGGTCGCTCCACTGAACTGAACTTATTGTTAGATCGCTGGCAAAAAATCAAAGAGGCTGACGGGCAAATCGTACTGCTTTCGGGTATACCGGGAGTTGGAAAATCGAGACTCATCCACGAGCTGAAGTCGAACATCCAGAACGAACCGTACTTTTTATTGAACTATCAGTGTTCTCCATATCATAGCCAGAGCGCGTTTTTCCCGGTCATCGAGCAGATAGAATGGGCTGCCCAGCTAAACGCTGGGGACTCCGACGCGGACAAATTCGCCAAGTTGAAGGCATACCTTTCGGGCTTGATGGCCGATCCAGTCGAATCCGCTTTTCTGATCGCCCGTCTGTTATCTTTTGCAATCGAAGATCGGAGCGGACTGGCCGCGCTTACGCCCCAGCAAATAAAGAACAGAACGCTAAATAAGCTTCTGGAGATGATTTTATCTTTTTCTGCCCAGCGCCCGACGCTGTGCATCTTCGAGGATGTGCATTGGATAGACCCATCTACGCTTGAGCTGCTTGAGCTGGCGATCAGCCGGATTGATCGCGCCCGTATCATGCTTGTGGTTTCGTACCGACCTGAGTTTCGTCACACCTGGTCGACTCATCCTAACGTAACCCTGCACTCGCTTACCCGATTATCACGCAGCGAAGTGACGAGGATGATTAAAGAACTTTTGCGGGAAGGCAGCCTGTCCCAACAAATTTTCGATCAAATTATTGAAAAGGCGGACGGTGTCCCGCTGTTCATCGAGGAACTCACAACAAGCATAATCAGTGCGCCGAGACAGAATAGACAGCAAAAGAACGATTATGATCAACCGACAGCGCTTGAAACTCCCAAAGTTCCCGAGACGTTGCACGATGCATTAATGGAGCGGCTCGATCGCGTTTCGCACGGTCGTAGACTCGCGCAAATCGCCGCGGTAATTGGCCGGGAGTTCTCCTACGATCTTTTGACCGCTGCATCTCGAACTGACGAGATCGATCTCCACTCAGCACTCTCGCAACTTGAAGACGCCGACGTCATTTATCGGACCGGCATTTCGCCTTCGGTGCGTTTTGCCTTCAAACATGTGTTATTGCGCGATGCGGTCTACAACTCTCTGCTTCGGGGAAAACGACAAGAGATTCACGCCGACATCGCCACAGTATTAGAGAAACATTTTCGTGACGTGGTCGAAAATAGACCTGAGATTTTAGCCTATCACTATAGCCAGGCAGGAAATAACCAATTGGCTATTCGTTACTGGCGTGAATCGGGCCGGCGCGCGCTTGCAAATTCAGCCAACGTCGAAGCTATTGGTCATTTTCGAAACGCACTACAGGTCTTGAGGGCGTTGCCAGATACGCCCCAACGGAACAAAGAAGAAATCGAGATTCAGTTGGCGCTGGGCATCCCCCTCATCGCCGTGCAAGGCTATGCCGCTGCAGAAACTCGCGAAGCGTTTGCGCGGGCGCGCACTTTGTGCCTCGAACTTGACAGCCGGCCGGAGTATTTTCAAGCGCTCTTCGGGTTGTGGGGACATTCGTGGATGGGCGGGGAAAATGAAGAAGCGCTCGCCATGGCCAATGAGTTCCAAGCAAAGTCGCGAGAATCGTCCGATAGCATTCTATCGATGGTGGCTCATCGCGTTATGGGAAGCACGCTGTTGACTATCGGCGAGTTTCAAAAGTCGAGGCGGCACTTCGAGGAGGCGATCGCGCTTTCGAACAGTGAGGGAAGACAACCGGTCTACCACCTTTACATGGTGGAGCCGCAGGTAGCTTCGTTATTACTTCTATCTTGGGATTTGTGGTTTCTTGGTTATCCAGACCAATCGCTAGCTCGCGTTACGGAAGCCCTTACGCTCGCACAGAATCTGGCACAGCCCTATAGCATCGCATTTGCGCATTACATGACGTCCGTTGTCCATCTTCTGCGCGGCGATCCGGCCCGCGCCCTTGAGAGTGCCGAACGAAGCCTGGAGATGTCACGCGAGCAACGGTTCTCTTTGTACGTGCTGCTGTCCACTATTTCGCGAGGTCGCGCACTCGGCGAGCTTGGCCAGCTTCGAGAAGCTGTGACTCAGATACAAATGGGAATTGCCGAGGGACGCCGTACGGGCGTCGGGTTCATGCTTCCGATGATGCATTGCTGGTTGGCTGACGTACACGCTCAATCCGGTGATAATGAGACTGCGATCTCGATTGTGGAGCAAACATTACGTGAGATGAGCGATGCCACAGGTCGGTCATGGGAGGCCGAGTTGCTCCGGCAAAGAGCGGAGCTCCTTCTAGCGCTCAACCCATCGAAAACTACTGAAGCTGAAACATATCTTAAGAAAGCCCTTGAAGTGGCACGACGTCAAAATTCCAAGTCATTGGAATTACGAGCCGGTATCAGTCTGGTAAAGCTTTGGCAGCAGCAAGAAAGAATTAATGAGGCACGAGATCTGATAGAACCAATCTACCGGTGGTTCAACGAAGGAACAGCGACATCAGACCTGAGGCGTGCACGCGATTTGCTGACGGCTTTACACTAATTGACCCCGTTCATGCCGCGGGCCGAGTGTCGAGCTCCTCACCCTGCGAAGGACTTGAACCGGCGATACGGGGCAGCGGCTCTCCGATCGCCTGCTCCATCTCCGCGAGCATCTCCGTCTCTGATTTGAGGAGCTCGTGATTATATCCGTCCGCCATGATCAATGCCGATTGGTAAGTCTCCCGGACGACGCTGATACGGTCATTCGCAGGAAGGGACGCGACGAACTCGATTGTTTCTGCCACGTGGGAGGCCTCGCTTCCGAGGGAGCTGTGACTTCTGAGGAAGCGTGTGGCATCGATCCCGTCCGGGCAAAGCGCCTGGACTTTCTCGATATCGGAATCCTGTTTGAGCGCAGCAATGCGCTCTAGGCAGTACGAATAGCCGATGCAGCCGATCGGATAGTCCTGCGCGCAGAGGTCGTCGAAACACTTGCAGAGCGGCTCGATGCCCTCCGGCATGAAGTTGGCGACGAGTCGCTCGCCGGGCACACCCAGCGCGCGCAGATCTTTAAGCGCGAGCCGGTCGTGACCGGTCTCCTCGCGTGCACGCAGTTCAAGGTAGGCCGCGACCTCGGGTCTGCCCAGCTCCTCGAAGCGCTTGGCGGCGCGGCGGAGATTTCGAGGCGTGTGAACAGATGTGTGATAGGCACCGACCAAGGCGACGACATAGCCGGCAAGCGTCGGTTCCGGGCGCGCGAGGCGCTTTTCAATTCCGGTAAATCCAAGATTTATCGCGCCGTCGAGCAGCCTGGCCGTACTACCCAACGAACCCGCGCCCGTCATCGGCGCCACGAATGGATCTACGTCCGCTTCCGTGCCCTTACGAGTATGAAACCAAACCTCTCCCGACTCGCGAGCGATGATCGAAGTATCGCCCGTGACATTGACCCACTCAGTTACCGGCTGTGCCATTGGAAACTCCCACGTCCGAGTGCTCGCCCGCGCAAACTCGCTTCAAGCCAGAGACGCACCGCCTCGTCTCAAACCAAATCGCAACAGCGCTAGATTCCGTTCGGCGTACAGGCCATCAGCAATTTGGCCGTTTCGAGAAGAGTCTGGCCCTGCGAAGGTGTCGCGGTGCGTGGTTGGTTGGGCAGCACAAACACGACTCCATCAGGGTCTGGCATATGGTAGCCATTATTGTAGTCAGTTTCCGTGATGACGAATGGGGCCTTCAGATAGATGCCCCGGTCCGCGAGCGCCGATTTGGCAGTCTGCGGGTTAGTCAACAGCTGGTTTCTGAAGGTTTGATCAGTCCACGCGTAGACGATCATTTGTGCGAGGGATTCATTTTGATACGAAAAGTCCGCCACGCGGTCCTGCAGCGTAGCGTCCTTGAAAATGCCGGGTTTTGCCATTGGTCAATCCCTTCTCATGAAGGAGGCGCAGCCATCCTGCCATGCCGCGCTAGTCCGTACTTTAGTTGTGGGATTTTATGGTGGCAAGACAGCGTTACATTCGATGGTGAAGTCCCGAACTACATGACAGTTTGAAGAAATTTTCACAGATCACGAATAGCCGGGTCGGTGACGCGCCTTAGTGCAGCCGCAATCCCCGACGCAAGCGTCCCTAGACGGTATCCCGCAAATGTCACGGGCATAAAGAGCCTTGCGGTCGCCAGCGGCCAGCAGCTTCTGGAAACATCGGCGATAGAGCTCAGCCAAACGTACTTACGCCGGCTGTTTTCTTTTCGCGATCGCGTCGGCGATCGCCACGGCGCGCCGCGCCATCTCGGCATGCAGACGCTCGACCATCCGGCCGTCGATCTGCAGCACGCCCTTGTTTTCGTTTTCCGGCAGATCGAAAGCGGCGATGATCTTGCGCGCCGCATCGACCTCTTCCGGAGTTGGAGAGAACGCCTCATTGCACGGCTCGATCTGGCGCGGATGAATGAGCGTCTTGCCGTCAAAGCCGAGATCGCGCGCTTGCCGGCATTCCGCGGCAAAGCCCTCCGCGTCGCCGATATCGTTGTAAACGCCGTCGAGAATATCGAGCCCATAGGCGCGCGCCGCAGCCAGGCAGTTCATCAGCCACGGCAGCATCGGCGCCCGGCCGGGAACGAGGCGGGCGCGGGTGTCTTTGGCGAGATCATTGGTGCCCATGACGAAGCCGGCAAGTCGGGTTTCCGAATCCAGCGCCGCGGCGGCAATATCGCGGACATTGAGCATGGCGAGCGGCGTTTCCATCATGGCCCAGACGCGGACATGCGGATCGGTGCCCATGTCGACAAGGCGCGCGGCGAGATCCTGCAACTGGCGCGGCGAAGATACCTTCGGCACCAGCACCGCGTCAGGGCGCGCCGAGGCCGCAGCATCGATGTCCTCGACCCACCAGCGGGTGTCGAGCCCATTGATGCGCACCAGCACTTCGCGGTCGCCGAAACCCTGTTGAATTGCCTTGACCACGGCATCGCGCGCCTGAAGTTTCGCCTCGGGCGCGACCGCGTCTTCGAGATCGAGGATGAGGACGTCAGCCGGCAGCTCACGCGCTTTTTCCAGCGCCCGCGGATTCGACCCTGGCATGTAGAGTACGCTGCGGCGCGGCCGGACGGTCATTGCTACTAAACCCGTCTTCCCTTAATGCGCCACGCTAGCGGCCGGCATGCGTTGTGCCAACGCACACGTCATTCCGGGGCGTCGCGGAGCGAGCCCGGAATCCATACCCACCAGCCTCGGGATTATGGATTTCGGGCTCCTCGCGTTGCTCGGCCCCGGAAAGACGAAATGCTACGCCGCCTTGCGCTTTGCCGTGATCAGCTTGCGGTTGATCAGGCATTCAGCGATCTGAATGGCGTTGAGTGCCGCGCCCTTGCGCAGATTATCCGAGACGATCCACATCGACAGCCCGTTGTCGACGGTCGCATCCTCGCGGATGCGGCTGATATAGGTGGCGTCTTCGCCGGCCGCCTCATGTGGCGTCACATAGCCGCCCGGCTCGTGCGAATCGATCACTAGGCAGCCGGGCGCGTTCCGCAGTATGTCGCGCGCTTCGTCGGCCGTGATCGGTTGCTCGAATTCGACGTTCACCGCTTCGGAATGGCCGACGAAGACCGGCACACGCACGCAGGTCGCGGTCAGCTTGATCTTGGGATCGAGAATCTTCTTGGTCTCGACCACCATCTTCCATTCTTCCCTGGTGTAACCGTCCTCCATGAACGTGTCGATCTGCGGAATCACATTGAATGCGATCCGCTTGGCAAATTTCTTCGCAGTGATCTCGTCGATCTGAAATACCGCCTTGGTCTGGGTGAACAATTCATTCATCGCCTCCTTGCCGGCACCGGAAACCGACTGATAGGTGGCGACCACGACGCGCTTGATCTTGGCGCGGTCGTGCAGCGGCTTGAGCGCAACGACGAGCTGCGCCGTCGAGCAATTCGGATTGGCGATGATGCCGCGCTTGCGAAAGCCGACGATAGCATCGGCGTTGACCTCCGGCACGATCAAGGGCACGTCGGAATCGTAACGCCAGGCCGACGAGTTATCGATCACCACCGCGCCGGCCGCGACGATCTTCGGCGAGTATTCCTTCGACACCGCAGAACCGGCCGACATCAGGCAGATGTCGGTGCCAGAGAAATCGTAGTGTTCGAGCGCTTTGACCTTCAGGGTGCGCTCGCCATAGGAAACTTCCACGCCCTGGCTTTTGCGCGAGGCGAGCGGCACGATTTCGTCGGCTGGAAACGAGCGCTCGGCAAGGATGCCGAGCATTTCCCGGCCGACATTGCCGGTCGCGCCAACAACGGCGACGCTGTAACCCATCGTTAACTCTCCAGCGAAAATTGGCTGCTCGGGGCGGGCCAAACCGGAGCCGAAGCTTCTAGGCGAGAACAAAACCAAACACAACGCCGCTAAGAACGTTCATACCGGCCGCCCACAGTGGCAATTTTGGCGCCGGATCGGCGGAACCTGCGATCAGGCCAAGGGTTTACCGCAGCGCTGTTGTTGCCCGGCAAATCGGGCTACATTGCCGGATAACAGAGCGAGGAGCCAATGTTTGCACCGATGCGCCCGCTGACCGCCGTTATAGCGGGCATCTTTGCGGCCAGCCTTGCGAGCTGGGCGATGCCTGCCAACGCGGCCAAACGGCACCAGCCGGTGCAGCAAGCCGCGCCGGTCGAACGCACGGCAAGCGGCACGATCATCCAGCCGACCACGACGACCATCCCTGATGGCACGGGCCATGCGAGAGTGATCGTGATCCCACGGCGTCGCTCGTATCTCGATACGGGGACCGAAGTCTCCGTGGGCGACCGCAACTTCCAGGATTATGTTCTGCCGCCGGGCGGCGATCCGGGCCGGCCCTATTGGTTCTACGGCCCGGACGTTCAAGGAACCGGCCGGTATCCTCTGCCAAGCGCTTTCGACGGCACCGGCATCAATCCAAACACGCCGTTTTAAGACGGATTTCGGAGGCGCCGCCTTCTCCAGCGCGCGCAACGCTTGAGCGAAGTTGGGGTGGGGCAATGACGCTCGCGTCGCGGTGGCGCAACAAATTCCGGCGCCGCTTCTATAGTCCATACAACAAGATCGTCCATCGCGGCCGTTATTTCATCTGCCGCTATTTTGGCGCCGATTTTCTGGTGCGTTCGGCCAATGTCGGCGGGCTGGAAATCTCGGCCAAGATCGCCGAGCACGCCGAGCTGACGAACTTCACGCGCAGCGCGGCGGCGCTCAAGCCGGACGTCTTCATCGACATCGGCGCCAATCTCGGCCTCTATATCTGCATCGTGATGAGAAACCGGCTGGCGCCACGCGCCATCCTGTTCGAGCCCGATCGCCGCAATCGCGTTCATCTGCAAGCCAATCTGCTGATTAACGACCTGCTCGACGCCGATGTGCAAATCCATGCCGTGGCGCTCGGCGCCGAACCGGGGCGGTTACGCCTGGTGCCAGGCCCCGAGCGCGATATCGGCCTGTCGCAGATCGTCGGGACCGGCATGGCCAGCGATGGTTACGAGGTCGATGTCGTTCGTTTTGACGATCTTGTGGCGCTGACCGGCCGCACGCTGGCGGTCAAGATCGACGTCGAGCGTTATGAGCGCAAAGTGCTCGCTGGAATGGCGCGCACGCTGCGCGACAATCGCGGCATGGTCCAGATCGAAGTGCTTGAGGAGCGCGACGAGACGGTCCGCTTGATGGCCGCGGCGGGCTTTAAGCTCGCGCAAGACTTCGGCCCGAATCTGGTTTTCAGGAAAGACTGAACGGCGCGCTGGTTTCGCTGCGCTCAATCGGCGTTGGTTACGCCGATAGCTTCTCTAACTCGCCGACGATCGCCGCGCCCATCTCCGCGGTGCTGATGACCTTGACGCCCGCAGACTTGATGTCGGCGGTACGCAAACCCTGCGCCAGCGTCGCCGCGATCGCCGCATCGAGCTCATCCGCCGCTTTGCCCATATTGAACGAGTAGCGTAACGCCATGCCGAATGAAGCGAGCATGGCGATCGGGTTGGCCATGCCCTTACCGGCGATGTCCGGCGCCGAGCCGTGCACCGGTTCATACATCGCCTTGCGCCGCTTGGTCCGCGCGTCGATCTCGCCGAGCGAAGCGGAAGGCAGCATGCCGAGCGAGCCGGTCAGCATCGCCGCAACATCGGACAGCATGTCGCCGAATAAATTGTCGGTGACGATCACGTCGAACTGTTTGGGCCAGCGCACGAGCTGCATGCCGCCGGCGTCCGCCAGCATGTGTTCGAGCTGGACGTCTTTGTAATCACGCGCGTGCAGCTCTGAGACCACCTCGTGCCATAGCACGCCGGTCTTCATGACGTTGCGTTTTTCCATCGAGGTGAGCTTGTTGCGCCGCTGGCGCGCCAGTTCGAAACCGACCCGCGCGATTCGCTCGATTTCATAAGTGTCATAGACCTGGGTATCGACGGCGCGCTTCTGGCCGTTGCCGAGATCGGTGATGGTCTTCGGCTCGCCGAAATAGACGCCGCCGGTAAGCTCGCGCAGGATGACGATATCGAGTCCGTCAACCGCTTCGCGCTTAAGGCTCGATGCGTCGGCCAATGCCGGATAGACGATCGCCGGCCGGATATTGGCGAACAGGCCAAGCTCCTTGCGCAGCCGCAGCAAGCCCGCCTCGGGTCGCGCCTCGTAAGGCACCTTGTCCCATTGCGGCCCGCCCACGGCGCCGAAAATCACCGCATCCGCGGCATGCGCCTTGGCCATGGTGGCTTCGGTGATCGCCACCTGATGCGCGTCATAGGCGGCGCCGCCGACCAGGTCCTCCTCGAGGTCAAAATCGGCCAAGCCCGATTGCGCGTAAAACGCGAGCAGGCGTTTTACTTCGGCCATCACCTCCGGGCCGATCCCGTCGCCGGCGAGAAGAAGCAGCTTGTAATTGGCCATAAAAGACGCCCGTGAAACGAGGCGACGATTAAAGGGCATGATACGCGTTGGCAAGCCGCGGCGGCGCGCAGTCAAAACCGGGCTCAGTGCGGCGTGAATTTGGCGAGATCGTAAATGCCGCGGGGGGAAAGATCTTAAAGCCCGCTGAACCAGTTGTAGCCCTGGTTTTCCCAATAGCCGCCGGCGTCATTGTTCTGCACCCACATGGCAGTGACGTATTTCGGATTTTTAAAGCCGAGCTTGGTCGGAATGCGTATCTTGATTGGAAAGCCGTAGGCAGTCGGTAAGGTTTGGTGATCGAATTTAAGCGTCAATTGGGTTTGCGGATGCAACGCGGTCGGCATGTCGATGGTATTGGAATAGCCCTCCGCGCATTGGAACCAGACATATTTCGCGGTCAAGTCGGCGCCGATCAGCTTGAGGAAATCGGAAAGTTTCACACCCTGCCAGGAGCCAATCGCGCTCCAGCCTTCGACGCAGACATGGCGCGTGATTTGCGACACTTCCGGCAACCGGTTTAGTTCGGCCAGCGTCCACGGCTTCTTGTTGTCGGCAAGACCGCCGATTTCGAGCTGATAAGTCTCGCCATCGATGTCGGGTGCTTCATCCACCGAATAATAGCCGTTGAACGGGAACGGCCGCGTAATCGCGCTTTCCGGGTATTCAGGCGCCAGCGTCGTCTCACTGAACAAGGCCGCCTGGACGCGGTCGTTAAAGCGCGACACGACGCGAAGCGCGTTCTCGGCGGTCGGTCCATCAATGATGTCGCAGCCGGTCAGCATTGCCAGCGAGCCGAGACTGGCGGCGCCGCGGAGAAACAGCCGGCGCGAGGGCGCCGGCAACAACTTTGCCGCACCCTTGATCAGGAGTTTGGCATCGACGCCGGGTGTCGGTTTTCGCTGCCGGGCCATCGCTATTCCTCTAGCGGCCTAAGATAATGGCGCGCAGGCTTTTTGGCACGATCAGCGCCAGCGCAACATGGATCGCCAGAAAAGCCACGATCGCCGCCATCGCGAAAAAGTGGACGTAACGGGCGGTGTCGTAGCCGCCGAACAGCGCCGTAACATATTTGAACTGTACCGGTTTCCAGATCGAAACACCGGAAAGCACGATCACGACACCGGCAATGAGCACGCCGGCATAAAGCAGCCGCTGCACCGAATTGTAGACGGTAAGATCGTCATGGGAGAGCCGGCCGCGCAATGCGGCGACGAAATCGTCCAGCACCGCGCGCAGGCGGATCGGCAACAGCTTACGGCGAAAGCGTCCGGTCCCGATGCCGAGCGTCACATAGACAATGCCATTGACGACCAGAAGCCACATGGCGGCGAAGTGCCATAACAGCGCGCCAGCCAGCCAGCCGCCGAGCGCCAGCCCAGGCGGAAAATAGAGGAAACTGAACAGAGGCGACGCGTCGTAGATCTGCCAGCCGGACCCGATCATCATGAACATGGCGAGCGCATTGATCCAATGCGTGATGCGCACCCAGCGCGGATGAATGACGCCGCCGGCGCGGTCCGCCGCGGCACCCTGCAAGTTCATGGAACGGGATGCGGCTTTGATCGTCATCCCAAACATCCGGCCATCTAGTGTCCCGCTTCCGAAGTTCGCACGCTTCCGACTGCACTCTAGGAACTTCAATCCACCGCACTACCGGGCGGAGCTTTAGCAAAATGACAGGCCAGATGCCCCTCACATTCCTGTCAATGCCCGTCAATGAAATGTGCGGCTACACGCTTTCCCCAATGCTTTTGGCCGGTTAAGACAACGCAAGCGCAATGTGGGTTGCCAGTAAGATCATCGCCGGTGAGAGTTACTCATGTCGAAAAACAGCCCCGGCAATTTCTTTGAGGATTTTCGCGTCGGGCAAGTGATCCGGCACGCCACGCCACGCACCCTGACCGCCGGCGATGTAGCGCTGTACAACGGCTTATTTGGCGGCCGGTTTGCGGTGCAATCCTCGGACGCTTTCGCCAAAGCGATCGGCTATCCGCGCGCGCCGATCGACGATTTGCTCGTCTTCCATGTCGTGTTCGGCAAATCGGTGCCCGACGTGTCGCTCAACGCGGTCGCCAATCTCGGCTACGCCAATTGCTGTTTCCGCAAGCCGGTCTATCCCGGCGATACTTTGTCGGCGCAATCGGAAGTGATCGGATTAAAAGAGAATTCGAGCCGCAAGACCGGCATCGTCTATGTACGCACCACCGGTTACAACCAGGACAGCGCGCCGGTTCTCGAATATGTGCGTTGGGTCATGGTGCGCAAACGCGATGAGGCGGCGCCCGCGCCGGGCGATCACGTGCCGCGCTTGCCAACAGCGCTCGATCCGAAGCTTTTGGGCGAAGCGTGCCCCGAGATCAAAATTGCCGCCTATGACCTCGTGCTCGCCGGTAGCCCCCATCGCTTCGGCGATTATGAAGTCGGCGAGAGAATTGATCATGTCGATGGCGTGACGGTCGAAGAAGCCGAGCACCAAATCGCGACGCGGCTTTATCAGAACACCGCGCGCATTCATTTCAACCAATTCGTCGAGGCTAAGGGCCGCTTCGGCCGGCGGCTGATCTACGGCGGGCATGTCATTTCGCTGGCGCGCGCGCTTTCGTTCAATGGCCTCGCCAATGCCTTTCATGTCGCTGCGATCAATGGCGGCCGGCATGTCGCGCCGCTGTTTGCCGGCGGGACGGTTTTCGCCTGGTCGGAAGTGCTGGCCAAGGCAGAATTGCCGGGCCGCGCCGACGTGGGCGCGCTGCGGCTGCGCACGGTTGCGACGCGCGACCGGCCGTGCGCGAACTTTCCCGACAAGGCCGGCGACGATTACGATCCGGCGGTGCTGCTCGATCTCGATTATTGGGTGTTGATACCGAGGTGACAGGAATCAGGGATCAGGGATCAGGTATCGGATAACAGGAATCGTCCCTGGTCCCTGATCCTACTGATATCTGATACCTGATCCCTGGCCTACTGATCCCTGGAGCGCAGATGCTCCACGAGCTGCCGCGCAAAGGCCGGCAATTCGTCGCGGCTTCTCACGCAAATGGTCAGATCGCGCGCCGCCCAGGAATCTGACAGCGCGACGGCTTTGATCGCCATCGTCTTGGCGACCCGCCGGGCAGTTGTTTCGGGTACGATGCCGATGCCGACTTTGCATTCGACCAGCCGGCACACCGCGTCGAAGCTGCGCAATTGCACGCGCAGCCGTAGCGGCCTGCCGATGCGCGCCGCCTTGCTTGCCAAGAAACGCTGTAGCGCGCTGGCGCGATCGAGCCCGACGAAATCGTGTTCCAGCACTTCTTCGAAGCTGATCTTGGCGCGCTTGGCGAGCGGATGCCCGCGCGCGACCACAAGCACAAAGCGGTCGCGGCGAAACGGATAGGTTTCGAGCGTCCCGGCATCGACAGTGCCGGCGACGATGCCGAGGTCGGCGACACCTTCGGCGATCAGACCGACAATCTCATCGCTCAGCCGCTCTTCGAGGTCGACGCTGACATTCGGATGCGCCGCAAGAAATGAGCTCAGCGCCTCCGGCAAGAACTCGGTCAGGGCATTGGTGTTCGACAAGACTCTGATCTGCCCGGCAAGCCCGCCGCCATAGGCGCTGAGGTCTTCGTGCAGGCGCTCCGACTGCCGCAGGATGGCGCGGGCATGCTGCAAGAGGGTTCGGCCGGCCTGCGTCGGGGTGACGCCCCCGCGGCCCCGCGTCAACAGCGGCACGCCGAGCACATTTTCCATGTTGCGGATGCGGGTTGAGGCCGCCGCCAAGGCAAGATGTGCGCGTTCGGCGCCATGGGTGATGCTGCCGGCTTCGACGACATGGCGGAACAGGCTGAGATCGGCGAGGTCGAAGCGCATAACACCCCTTCCTTCGTATTTAGCGAAATCAGGCTTTAGATATTTGCCATTGTGCTTGAAAAATCCACCCTTATTCTTCGCGAAAGACGAAAGCGGGCGCGGCGGCGAGACCCGAGCCTACGCGCATGCGCGTTGCGGGGGCGAAGCGAATTGGATAGGAAACAGCGCCCGAGTGCGACGTCCCGAAGCGCCCGCGGCGCACGATGTGGATCATCATGATGGCCGAAACTAGCTCGCTCGAACGACGCGTCCCTGCCGAGCGGCCGCTATCGCCGCACCTGCAAATCTACCGGCCGATGCTGACGATGATGATGTCGATCGTCCATCGCATCACCGGCTTAGCCAATTACTTCGGCACGCTGCTGTTAGCCTGGTGGCTGATCGCCGCGGCGAGCCCCAACGGCTATGCCAAGTTTCAATGGTTCGCGAGTTCCTGGATCGGCCGGCTGATCCTGTTCGGTTACACCTGGAGCGTGATCCACCACATGCTCGGCGGCATTCGCCACCTGATCTGGGATACTGGCCGCGGCTTTGGGCCGAAGGAGCGCGAGTGGCTGGTGGCAGCCAACCTCGTCGGATCGATCGTGATCACTGTTGTGGTGTGGATCTTCATTATGCTCACCATGGGAGTTGGGTGATGGCGGGCCCCGAGCATATTCGCACCCCGCTCGGCCGCGTACTCGGCCGCGGCGCCGCCAAATCGGGCACCGAGCATTTCTGGCATCAGCGGTTGACCGCGGTCGCCAACGTGCCGCTGACCATCGCCGCTATCTGCATTCTGATCACGCTGCTTGGCCGCAACCAGGCGGCAGTGGCGCAAATCCTTGGTTCACCCGCGGTCAGTATCATCATGCTGCTGTTCGTCAGCTCGATCACCATTCATATGCGGATCGGCATGGCCGCGATCATCGAGGACTATGTGCACGACGAGTCGGCGAAGCTTACACTGCTGATGGCCAATACGTTCTTCACCATCGCCGTCGGGCTCGCCGCGGTTTACGGCCTGTTGAAGCTGTCATTCGGTTTGTAGGCAAGAGATGGCAGAGAACGGAAAGAACGGCGGCAGTGCACCGGCCATCAATGGCCGCGCCTATCCGATCGAAGATCACGCTTACGATGTCGTGGTGATCGGCGCCGGCGGCGCCGGACTGCGGGCGGTGGTCGGCTGCAGCGAAGCGGGCCTGCGCACCGCGTGCATAACGAAGGTGTTTCCGACCCGCTCCCATACCGTGGCGGCGCAAGGCGGCATCGCCGCCGCGCTCGGCAATATGGGTGAGGACGATTGGCGCTGGCACATGTACGACACCGTGAAGGGATCGGATTGGCTCGGCGATCAGGATGCCATCGAATATATGTGCCGCAACGCGCCGGACGCCGTCTACGAATTGGAGCATTGGGGTCTGCCGTTTTCGCGCCGTGAAGACGGCAAGATCTATCAGCGCCCGTTCGGCGGCATGACGACCCATTACGGCAAAGGCACCGCGCAGCGCACCTGCGCCGCCGCCGACCGCACCGGCCACGCCATGCTGCACACGATGTACGGCCAGGCGCTGCGCCATTCGACCGAATTCTTTATCGAATACTTCGCCATCGATCTCATTGTCGACGACGAGGGGCGCTGTCGCGGCGTCGTCGCGCTCAATCTTGAGGACGGCTCGATCCATCGCTTCTCCGCGCAGATGACCGTCATCGCCACCGGCGGCTATGGCCGCACCTATGCCTCGTGCACCGGTGCGCATACTCAGACTGGCGACGGTAACGCCATGGTGTTGCGGGCCGGCCTGCCGCTCCAAGACATGGAATTCGTGCAATTCCATCCCACCGGCGTCTATGGCGCCGGCGTGCTCATCACCGAGGGTGCCCGCGGCGAAGGCGCCTATCTCGTCAATTCAGAGGGTGAGCGGTTCATGGAGCGCTATGCGCCGTCGGCCAAGGATCTCGCCTCGCGCGATGTGGTATCGCGCGCCATGACCATCGAGATCCGCGAAGGCCGCGGCGTCGGGCCGAAGAAGGATCACATTTTCCTTCATCTCGACCATCTCGATCCGCAGATCCTGGCCGAGCGCCTGCCCGGTATTACCGAATCGGCGCGGATTTTTGCCGGCGTCGATCTGACCCGCGACCCGGTGCCGATCCTGCCGACGGTGCATTACAACATGGGCGGCATCGCCACGAACTATCACGGCGAGGCACTGACCAAGAAAAATGGCAATTCGGACACTGTCGTGCCCGGCATGATGGCGCTCGGCGAAGCGGCCTGTGTCTCAGTACACGGCGCCAACCGGTTGGGATCGAATTCGCTGATCGATCTCGTGGTGTTCGGACGCGCCGCGGCGCACCGCTGCGCCGAGATCCTCGCGCCGAACGACAAGCATCCAGAACTGCCCAAGGATTCGGCCGATCGGCCGCTGTCACGGCTCGATAAATTCCGTCATGCCTCGGGTGGTACGCCGACCGCGCAGCTGCGCAACAAGATGCAGCACGTCATGCAGAATAATTGCGCCGTATTCCGCACCGGCGAAGTCCTCGAAGAAGGCTCACAGCTCATTCATCAGGTCTTTAATGGTATCGACGATCTGCGGGTCTCCGACCGTTCGCTGATCTGGAATTCCGATCTCGTCGAGACGCTCGAATTCGCCAATCTGATCGAACAGGCCGTCGTCACCATGGATTCGGCGGTCAACCGAACCGAGAGCCGCGGCGCCCATGCGCGCGAAGATTTTCCCGATCGCGACGATCAGAACTGGATGAAGCACACCTTGTCCTGGCTCGATCTCGCAACCGGCAAAGTCACGATCGATTACCGTCCGGTGCACACCTATACGCTCACCAACGACGTCGCCTATATCGAGCCGAAGAAGAGGGTGTACTGATCCCGTACCAAACGGGCGTTCAGCCGGATCATTGAGGTTCTTATGGTTCAATTTACGCTGCCGAAAAACTCCAAGATCACCGAAGGCAAGACCTGGCCGCGTCCGGTGAGCGCAAGATCGCAGCGCGAATACCGCATCTATCGCTGGAATCCGGAGGACGGGCGCAATCCGCGCGTCGACACCTATTACGTCGATACCGGCGATTGCGGCCCGATGGTACTTGATGCGCTGATCTGGATAAAAAACAATGTCGACGCCACGCTGACCTTCCGCCGCTCGTGCCGCGAAGGCATTTGCGGCTCCTGTTCGATGAATATCGACGGCACCAATACGCTCGCTTGCACCAAGGCGATGAGCGACATCGGCGGTCCGATCCGCATCTATCCGCTGCCGCATTTGCCGGTGGTGAAGGACCTGGTGCCGGACCTGACCAATTTTTATGCGCAGCACGCTTCGATCCAGCCGTGGCTGCAGACCGTCTCGCCGACGCCGCAGAAGGAATGGAAGCAGAGCCACGAGGACCGGCAGAAGCTCGACGGCCTTTATGAATGCATCCTGTGCGCCTGCTGCTCGACCGCCTGCCCGAGCTATTGGTGGAATTCCGAACGCTTTCTCGGCCCGGCGGCACTCCTGCAGGCGCACCGCTTCATTATGGATTCGCGCGACGAGGCGACCGGTCAGCGGCTCGACAATCTCGAAGACCCGTTCCGGCTGTACCGCTGCCATACCATCATGAACTGCGCCAAGGCCTGCCCCAAGCACCTCAATCCGGCAAAAGCGATCGCCGAGATCAAGCGCATGCTGGTCGAGCGGCAGGTGTAGTGCCAGATCGCCTGCTGGCGCTCGCAGATGAGGTCATCGAGTGAGTGCTGAATGACCGGCCGCCCGCGTCACTTAATGCGGCGCAATGAAATGTCCGAAGTTCGGGGTAAACTGGAAGTAGCTGGCGCGTGCTCGAAACGACGCGAGTGACCCTTAGCGGACATCCCGCGACAGGGAGCAACAATGTGGTTCGTCTTCACGACACGCTCGCATACATCAAGTGTTGGAGTCCAACTGGAGTGGCCACTGGCGGTGTCCAGCCCAAATCAATCAAGGCTGAGGGGTTGGCAATGAGCGACCCTGAGAACCGATGGTATACCTCTTCTAGGCCAATCCAGCGGAACAGGAGCTCTAGTATCACCGGCGGAAGTGGAAAAATATTCGGCTGCCGTCCAAGTCCCTGCCGCATGGCGGTGATCATTTCCCCGACCGTCAACACCTCTACATCGGAGGCAATGAAAGCTCGTCGCAGGGGTCCCGGAACCCTCAGCACGGTGTCGCAGGCCGTTGATAAGTTTTCCACTGCAAGCAGCGAGCGCCGGGCAACGATGCTGCGTAGTGGCAGCGGAAATGGGGATCGAGCGAGTCGCATTAGTTGCGCCATGTTGCCCTTGACGCCACGTCCGTAGACCAGCGCTGCTCGCAGTGACACCCAGTCGAGGTCGAGTTCTGCCAAGCCGCGTTCTGCTGCGAGTTTGGATCTTCCGTAAGCATCGGTCGGATTCGGATCGTCGGTCTCAGTCAGAACCGTGTCGGCCGCCGGTCCGCATTGGGCACGAATCGAAGAAAGAAAAACGAAACGTTTGGCGCCGGCCCGCCGCGCGACTCGGGCAAGCCTGATCGTGGCCTCAGTGTTCAGCGACCGATAGTCGTCCTCCGGAACGCCCGACATGCCGTGCGTGAACCCTGCCGAGTGGATCACTGCATCCACTCCCTCGAGCGCTGCTGACATATTTCGCGGCCGAGCGAGGTCGCCGATTACCGCACTCGCACATTGCATCGGCATCGAAGGCGGGTTGCGCAGCAAGACGCGCAGCTTGTAACCGCGCTTGGGCAATTCACGCAGTAAGTATTGCCCGATGAAGCCGGTAGCGCCGGTTAGCGCAAGCAACATTCAACGCCTCTTTCTTCAATGGCACGCCAGAGTGCTTCGCTCAACTCTGCCGAAGTGATCAAGTTGGCCGGGTCGTACTTCGAATAGCGTCAGTTAAATGCCGCATTCGCTCGCTATTTGAATGGGGCACGAAAGACAGGTCATTTTTCATGCGTAGGTTTTCCACTCGAGCGCATGTCACATTGGGTCTTGCGGCAGTAATCTGCATCTATTGGATGAGCACAACAACCGCCGCGCTTTGTCAGGATTCTGGAAAACCGACGAAGCTAAACAGTGAAGTCGAGCACTGCAGACGCATTAAAGACGAGCGGGCGCGGATGCGCTGCGAAAAGGAAGAAAATTCCAGACCGTCTACCAATGTTCCTCAGCAGCAGCCGGCGGAGCCTGGAACTTGGCAGCTTGCTCGAACGCCGAATCCGGCTGGCGGTCCAGACTCGATCTCGATCGCGAAAATTGCAAATACAACCGGATCCGATCAGGACATTGCAGGCCTGATGCTCCGTTGTGGCGAGGGTGCCACCACACAAGTCCTGGTCGTTCTGATCGAACCATTGCCGCTGCGGACGCACCCCAAGGTGACTGTCGTGGCGGGCGCGACGACCACAGAATTCATTGCAAGCGTGATGACACCAGGAGTTTTGGTGCTTCTCCCAGAGAAAGCATCTGCGCTAGTCGAAGCCGCTTGGCAGTCCGTGCCTGAGCTTGCGGTATCGATCTCGGAGAACCGCCGCTCACTCCATGGTGTGATTCCGCTGACCGACATTAGCACCGCGATGCAGACCCTGCAGTCGAATTGTCCGAAGGCAGTTCCCGGCCGGTAATCGGTCGTGCTGCCCTCGCGTATGTTTTCAGCTTTTACAGCGGCTATCGTATTGCTGATCCGTTTGTTCGATGCCCCGACGTTAGAATAAGGTACGCCACAATCGGCGTCCCATAATTGCACAGACAGTTGGCGACTAAGTTGGAAAAGCGGCATTTACCGGCGGCGTCTTGAACAAAGCTCCCGGCGCGCTGATCACTTGCTGTGATAAATTCGTACCGTGGAGACATAGCAGGAAGCGGCGCGATGTTCGGCTGGGGGCGCAAACGGGCGGTCGAGAAGCGCGCTAAGCTGCTCGCGCGCATGGTCACTCTCATCACGCACGGCCTAAAATCAAAAACCTACAAACAGTTTGTCGCGAGTTTCTCGAATCCAGGCGAGGAGCCCGACGCATTCGATCGGTCAAACCACGAACTACATTTCCAAATGCGAATTTCACCGACCTGTTGGTACGATGCCACGGCCTCTTATCCGCTTCGCGAATCCCCTTGGGTGTCCCTTCACGGCGGCGGCGACGACTTCGGTGTTCTCATCACAGTCTCGCCGAGCGCTGGCATAACGGTCGGTCTGCACCTCGCTTCAGGACAAAGAGCCGGCCGCGACGCCGGGGCCGCGATCCATAGCCTGCATACCATCCCCGGCTTTAGGAGCTTCGCCGCGATCGAGCGGGAACTCGGAATTCGTTGACCAGGCGGATCCCCCCATCATCACGCAGATATTTCCGCTTTCCGGGTAATCGCGGACTTCATGATTCGACCGCGTCGCGTCCGGTTTTGGCCCGCCCGCGCCGAATGTAGAGCAAATTGTGGCCGGGAGTCGAGGAACGAGCTTTGGGTTCCCTGATTAGCCTAGTGTAGCGTGAGGGTGCCAAACGTCGGGGTGCCTGATGCTGGCAAAGGATCGCTCGCCGTACGAGGCGGCTGCCTGGGTTCTCACCACTGAACGGATTGGGTGGAGCCTCAGGGAACGCTATCGAGTCTCCAAGGAATCGCCGCCCAGCTTGCTCGCGCTTGTCATGAAATTAGACGTGGTCGAAGGCACTCTGTTGTTACGCCGCATGCAGCAAGCGCCTGTGGTACGAGGGGGATGGCCCGATAATCTTCCGCTAGACGTGCCGGCTTGGCTGTGAAGGTATCGAGTGAAGGCGAAAAACCCAATGCCGCCAGCAGTCAGGCGTGAGGCCGGGGAAGGTTGGGGCCGCTGAATACCCGTGGCCTCATGCCGATTCCCGCCGCTCTAGGGCGTTTTGCGCTTTTGCTGAGCTGTATTCTTTTTCGGTGGAGGATTCACGAACCGATTGAAACAGTTAAGACGCTCATCCTCTTCCTTTACGAAGCGGCAATCTTCCACTTTCTTGGCTGGAGCAGAAACCTGTTTGGGTGCTGGCGCCACCTTTTCATCATAACAGTCCAGGCGTTCTTTGCTTTGATCTTCAATGTCAAGGCAGGTTCGCAGTGTCTGTAACGGAACTTGTGCCACCGCAGAAGTCGGGAGATACATTCCGGCGATTGCAGCTAAAATATACAGTGCCCTCATAATGTTCTCCTATTGGAGGTTACATAAGGACGCCACATCAGGGTAGACGGCATGTCGCCCCATTTGATGTCGCCTCATTTGCATCTTCCGACCTTTCCACCGCAAATCCGCCGAGCGCGATGAGGCGCGGCGGCTTTCTTTTTTGCAAGCACTTTCAACGGCAATCGATAGCGGAGAAAAATAATTCGAAAGTAGTGGGGGTCATTACAGCAACGCGATTGTAATCCTCAGTCTGCCGCTCCACGGTAGCGATCTCAATCTGAGGTGATCGGATGTCCCTGCCCCCGAGCGATTATTTCGATGCCAGTTTTGCCGGCGCCACCCAAGTCGTCCGGATAGCGAGTTTCCACGAGGCCAAGATATTTGCGCGCAGGTGGGTGATCAGGGACAAGGAGCCCGCTCTGAAGGTGCTGCTTCGCCGCATGGAACAGGCCAACAGTTCCGCGACCGCGGACAGCGCAATCCGAGAATTGAAGCAAGCGCTGGCCTGCCGGGGAATGCTGGTTACGACAAGTGCGCTGAGTACTCCATAGAGCGTTCGCTGTATCTAAGCGTTGAGCATCGCATATTTCACTGAGCCTATTTTGCGTTGGGCCGCTCCACCGGATGTCCGGAATTGGCCCAAAACGAATATTTGCTGCGCTGCAATGCAACGTCCGCTTCTCTAATCGGCCGTTTGGGGTCAAGCACTTTCAGACCATCCGCCGCTGCGGTGTCGATGTCACTCGCGGGCTCGTGCTTCTCTTCGGAATCGGCACTAGGGCCCTTCCATCATGGGATTCGAAGACGAGGTGGAACAATCTTTTGGTCGG
>Ga0193751_1000220_pt1 | contig 50794 bp, 50 predicted proteins | sample L1c2metaG_FD_143050 | JGI IMG/M metagenome (GOLD analysis project Ga0193751, IMG submission 143050) | Soil microbial communities from a riparian zone of the East river system, Colorado, United States - L1c2 | ecosystem: Environmental > Terrestrial > Soil > Riparian zone | place: USA: East River...
CGATGCGGTCTCAAAATGTGGCGTTACGCTCATGGTCTAACCCTCCACAGGAGCCGGGCGGGATTGCCCGGAAAGCCCCATGGTACTAGCACAAGCGTATGCATGTGTCAACCGGATAAGCATGAAATGAACGAGCATTCCGTCGACTGGTCATTGCAGAAATTCGGCATCGGTCAGCCGGTGCCGCGCAGCGAGGACCCGCACCTGGTGCGCGGCGAAGGCCGCTACACCGACGACGTCAACCTGGCCGGCCAGGCCTATGCGGCGATCGTGCGCAGCCGCCACGCCCACGGCGTCATCCGCAATATCGACCTGGCGGCGGCGCGTGCCATGCCGGGCGTGCTCGCCGCCTATACGGGCGCCGACCTCAAGGCGGCCGGCTACGGCAATTTCAAGTGCGTCGTCGGGTTCAAGAACCGCGACGGCTCGGACATGCGCAAGCCGGTGCGGCCGGCGCTGGCGATCGACAAGGTGCGCTTCGTCGGCGACCCGGTCGCGTTCGTGGTGGCGCAGACGCCGGCGCAGGCGCGCGACGCGGCCGAGGCGGTCGAGGTCGAGATCGATCCGCTGCCGGCGGTGACCCGCGCGAGCGCGGCCGCCAAGCCCGACGCGCCGCAGCTCTACGACGACGCGTCCGGCAACCTGGCGCTCGACTATCATTACGGCGATGCCGACAAGGTCGCGGCCGCGTTCGCGGCGGCCGCGCACGTCACCAGGCTTTCGCTCATCAACAGCCGCGTCGTCGTCAACGCCATGGAGCCGCGCGCCGCGGTCGGCGACTACGATCAGGCGTCGGGCCGCTTCACGCTGCATACCGGATGCCAGGGCGCGTTCGGAATGAAGGGGCAGCTCACCGACGTTCTTGGCGTGCCGGGCGACAAGGTGCATGTGCTCGTCGGCAACGTGGGCGGCTCGTTCGGCATGAAGGCCGCCGTCTATCCGGAATACGTGTGCGCGCTGCATGCGGCGCGCGCGCTCGGGCGCCCGGTGAAATGGACCGCCGACCGCTCCGAGAGCTTCGTGTCCGATCATCACGGCCGCGACCACGAGTTTGTCGGCGAGCTGGCGCTCGACGACAAGGGCCGCTTCCTCGCCGCGCGCTTCACCGGCTTCGGCAACATGGGCGCGTTCCTCGGCACGGTGTCGCCGCTGATGTCGACGCTCAACATCGTCAAGAACGCGATGAGCGTCTATCGCACGCCGCTGATCGAAGTCTCGACCAAGTGCATGTTCACCAACACCATGATGGTGAGTGCCTACCGGGGCGCCGGCCGGCCCGAGGGCAACTACTACATGGAACGGCTGATCGACGCCGCCGCCGCCGAGATGAAAATCGACCGGCTGGCGCTGCGCCGGCGCAACCACGTGCGGCCGAGCGAGATCCCGTACGCGGCCGCCTCCGGCATGACCTACGACAGCGGCGAGTTCACCAAGGTGCTCGACCGGGCGGTCGAGATCGCCGACTGGGACGGCTTCAAGGCGCGCAAGCGCGAGGCCCGCAAGCGCGGCAAGCTGCGCGGCATCGGCGTGGGCAGCTATCTCGAGGTGACGGCGCCACCCAACAAGGAGATGGGCGGCATCCGCTTCGAGGGCGACGGCACGGTGACGATCATCACCGGCACCCTCGACTACGGCCAGGGCCATGCGTCGCCGTTCGCGCAGGTGCTGTGCGACCGCCTCGGCATCCCGTTCGACCGCATCCGCCTCAAGCAGGGCGACAGCGACGAGCTGTTGGCCGGCGGCGGCACCGGCGGCTCGCGCTCGATGTACGCGAGCGGCACGGCGCTGGTCGAAGCCGCCCAGAAGGTGATCGAGCGCGGCCGCGAGATCGCCGGCGCGGTGCTGGAAGCGTCCGCCGCCGACATCGAGTTCCGCGACGGCCGCTTCGTCATCGCCGGCACCGACCGGTCGATCGGCATCATGGAGCTTGCCGGGAAGCTGCGCGCCGGCGTGACCTTGCCCGACAACGTGCCGACATCCCTCGACGTGAAGCATGTCACCGAGGCGATTCCCTCCGCCTTCCCCAACGGCTGCCACGTCGCCGAGGTCGAGATCGATCCGGCAACCGGCGTCGTCGAGGTGGTGAAATATTCCTCGGTCAACGACTTCGGCACCATCATCAATCCGCTGCTGGTCGAGGGACAGATTCACGGCGGCGTCGTGCAGGCCATCGGCCAGGCGCTGATGGAGACGACGGCGTACGATTCCGACGGCCAGCTGCTGACCGGTTCCTACATGGACTACGCCATGCCGCGGGCGCCGGACGCGCCGATGATGGGCGTCGCCAGCCATCCGGTGCCGGCGAAATCCAACCCGCTCGGCGTCAAGGGCTGCGGCGAGGCGGGCTGCGCCGGCGGCCTGACCTCGGTGATGAACGCGATCGTTGACGCGCTGTCCGAATACGGCATCCGCCACATCGACATGCCGGTGACGGCGGAGAAGGTGTGGCGCGCTATCAAGGACGCAACGTAGGATGGGTTGAGCGGAGCGAAACCCATCGACCCGCGCATTGACCCGCGAACGCGGGCGGAATCGATGGGTATCGCCGCTTCGCGGCTCAACCCATCCTACGACTTCCCCTCGATCGCGCCGCGCAGCGTCTGCGTGCGCCGCGAGGCCTCGGCCATCAGGAAGGCGATGTCGGACTGGGTGGTGACGAACTGCACGCCGCCGCGGATGAAGCGCGTCTGCCGCTCGATGTCGCGGTCGCCGCCGAGGCCGGAAAACTTGCCGTTGGCCTTGGCGGCCGCCATCACCTTCTCGACCGCCGCGATCATTATCGGGTCGCCGAACGCGCCCGGCTTGCCCATGTCGGACAGGAGGTCGTTGCAGCCGACGTGCAGCACGTCGATGCCGTCGACCTTGGCGATCTCCTCGACGTTGCTCAGGCCCTCGACGGTCTCGATCATGCAGACAAGGAGCGTGCTGGCGTTGAGGACCCGCAGGGTCTCGGCGAGCGGCCCGGTCTTGAAATCGAGCGCCGGATAAAGCCCGCCCACCGAGCGCCGGCCGACCGGCGCAAACTTGCAGGTCGCGACCGCCTTCTGCGCATCCGCCACGGTGTTGACGTCCGGCACCACGATGCCGGTAGCGCCGCAATCGAGCAGCAGTGCGATGTCGGGATCGTGGCAGCTGCGCACCCGCACCATCGGGGTCACGCCGCAACCGAGCGCGGCCTGCGCGATGTGGCCGATGGTCTCGAGCGAATAGATCGCGTGCTGCACGTCGAGGAAGATGAAGTCGTGGCCGGTGGTCTTGGCGATCCGCGCGATGTCGCCGGACCGGCCGAGCCGCACCAGCATGCCGAGCGCCACGTCGCCGGATCGCATGCGCTCGAGGGCGGGGTTTCGCAGTTCGACGGTTGCCATTTGTCACGCTCCCGTAGCCCGCATGAGCGCAGCGACATGCGGGATTACAGCCCGGATTTCGCGGAGTTTATCATCGGGCGGCGCTTCGCGCCGACCCGTTGGCTCATCCGGGCTCCAAGCAACCGAAATTGGCGAGGATCAGGGCCCGGCCTTGTCGGCTTCCGCCAAAGCGGCCACCAGGTGGTCGAGGCGATGGCCGGCGCGGGTCGCCTTGGCGGTCAGATAACGACGATTGTCGGCGTTGATCGGCGTGTAGAGGGGCAGGCGTCCCAACACCTCGATGCCGGCGCTGGCGAGGCTGTCGACCTTGGCCGGATTGTTGGTCATCAGCCGCACGCGGGTGCAGCCGAGCATCTCCAGCATGCGCGCCGCGATGCTGTAATCGCGCTCGTCGTCGTCGAAGCCGAGCGTCGTGTTGGCGTCGACCGTGTCGAGGCCGGCGTCCTGCAGCTGGTAGGCGCGCATCTTGTTGACGAGCCCGACGCCGCGTCCCTCCTGCTCGAGATAGAGGATGACGCCGCCGCCCGCCTCGTCGAGCCGGGCCAGGGCGAGCTTGAGCTGGTCGCCGCAATCGCAGCGGCGCGAGCCGAACACGTCGCCGGTAAGGCACGCCGAATGCAGGCGCACCGGCACCGGCTGGGAGAAGTCCGGCTTGCCGACCACGATCGCGACGGAGCCGCCGCCGATCACGTCGCGAAACACCACGAATCGGGTCGAATGGCCGCCGTGCAAGGGCAACTGCGCTTCGCTGGCGATCGTCAAAGACTGCAACACGCTGCGGCGAAACCTGCCGATCGACTCCGCCCCCACCGACACGAGCGGCGGTTCGGCGTGGGCGACCGCGGCGGCGTCGGCTTCGACGATCAGCAGCGCCGGCAGCCGCTGCGCGAACTTGGCAAGCTCGATCGCCGCCTTGGCGGGCGCGCCGGCGGGACCGACTTCGGCCGGCCGGCGAGCATGCGCGTCGGCGACCAGCGCCTCGATGCTGTCGACGTCCTCGCTGCCGGTCAGCACGATCGCCACCGGTTCGGACACGTCGAGCCCGAGGACGCGGGCGCGCCGCGCGGTGATGACGAGCCGCGGCAGCGCCGGCGCCGCAAACGCCGCAAAGGCGGCGAGCCGGCGCGCGTCGATGCCGTCCACCGGCAAGGCCACGACCGATTGTCCAGGAGTGCAAACCTGCACCGGACGCCCGCCACGGAATTCCGCGAGCCCCCGTTCAACCTCGACTTGACCCGGTACCCCCAATAAGCCCGAAAATATGCTCGCGTCCCCGTTGCGCATCTACTGATGTTCCACGCCCGCACTTGTGACAGGATTAACGCCCGGAAGCAGAAGGTGTTCCCTTCCGCCGACTGAAGTAAGAACACCAATGTACCAGACATTCATGCGCGTCGTCTGCAAAAACGATCCTGCGGTTAGCGGAAACCCATGAACGCACGTTCATCCCCCGCCCTCCCCGAAACCTGGGAGTCGATTCCGGCCGCATTCCGTACCCCGGACGGCCATTTGCCGGCCCCGTGGGACGCGCTGTTCGGTCCGCTGCGGGCCGGCCGGGTGGACGAACTCGTGGTGGTCGGCCAGCTCGGCCAGTCCCTCGACGGCCGTATCGCCACCAACAGCGGGCATTCCCACTACATCAACGGGCCGGCGGGCCTCGACCACCTGCATCGGCTGCGCGCCCTGGTCGATGCGGTGGTGATCGGGGTGGGCACCGCGCTGGCCGACGACCCGTTATTGACCGTGCGCCGGGTTGCCGGCCCCAACCCGGCCCGGGTCATCCTCGACCCGCGCGGGCGCCTCCCGGCCGGCGCCCGGGTGCTCGCCGCCGACGGCACGCGGCGGCTGGTGGTGACGGGGCCGATGACCTGCAACGCGCTTCCGGACGGGGTCGAGGTCGTCGCCCTGCCGGCCGACGACGGGCATATCGCCCCCGCCGTGGTGCTGGCGGCGCTGGCCGCGCGCGGATTGCGCCGCGTCCTGGTCGAAGGGGGCGCCCGGACGGTGTCCGGGTTCCTGTCGGCCGGCTGCCTCGACCGGCTGCATGTGCTGGTGGCACCGATGATCCTCGGCACCGGCCGCGCGGGCCTCGAGCTTGCCCCCATCGATCGGGTCGACCACGCGCTGCGCCCCCCGATCCGCACCTATCCGCTCGGCGAGGACCTGCTGTTCGACTGCGACCTGTCGGCGGCACGGGTGCCGATCGGCCGGGCGAAAAGGTCGACGTGACCGACCGCGATGGTCGAACGCCCGGCCGCGACCAGGTCGCGCCGGCGGGTGAGCCAGGCGGCCGCATCGGCAAGCGAGACGGCGCCGACCTCGCGCGCCGCCCCGGCCCAGCCGGCCAGCATGTCCCGCTGAATGTCCTGGTCGCGCGGCGCCAGGCGCCAGTCCGAGCGGCCGTGCACGACCGCGTAATTGGCCGCCTGCAGCCGGGCGATGGCCGTCTCGGCGGCGGCCGGGCCGAGCGCCGCGCCGAAACCCTTGTCGGTTTGCTGATGGCGGTTGACGCCGGCGATCACCGTCGCGTCGAGCGGATCGGTGGGCGCGAATGTCACCCGCCCGTCATAGCTGAGCGCCGCGTAGAGCGGCAGGTGCCGCGCCGCGACCTCGATGACCAGCCGCTCGAGCCACTCGGCGGACACGAGGTCGAGCAGCGCCGAGGTCGTCACCAGATCGATCGGCCCGTCGAGCGCGACTTCGAGGTCGCGGGTGAGATCGACCGGAATGCGGGTGACCGTGACGCCACGCGCCGCAGCGCCCGACGCGGCGCGCGCCAGCAGGCTGAGGTCGTTGTCGACGAGCCGCCAGTCCTGGCGCGCTGGAAGGCGCGCGGCGAGCGCCCGCAGGGTCGCGCCGGTGCCGCAGGCGAGATCGACGACGGCGATCGCGTTGCCGCCCGCGGCGGCGGCCGCCGCGACCGCGTCGAGCACGTCGCGATTGCGCGCGCGCGCGTCGTGAGGTTCGCGCAGCGCCAGCCAGTCCGCCGAGAATCCGCTCATGCGGCCGCCTCGATGGCACCCGCGAACAGCACCGCGGCATCCGCCCAGGTCGGAAGCTGCGCGGCGGCCGCGCGCGCCGCTGCCGCCAACCGCCCGCGCTCGTCCGCATCGGCGATCAGCTGGCGCAGCGCCGCTGCCAGCGCGGCCACGTCGTCCGGCGGCACCAGCAGCCCGGTCCCGGCCGGCACCGTATCCGGGATGGCGCCCGCATTGGTTCCGATCACCGGCAGGCCGTGGGCGATCGCTTCGGCAAACCCCATGCCGTAGCCCTCGTAGCGCGACGGCAGCACGAACAGGTCGGCGCCCCCATAGAGCGCTTCGAGGCGCTCGTCCGAAACCGTGCCCGCGATGGTGACGCGATCGGACAGACACCGGCCGGCAATGTCGCGCGCGAGCCGGTCCGCGGTCGCCGGATCGCGGGTACGATCGCCCGCGATGGTGAGCCGCCAGGGCAGATCGTCAAGCGTGGCGAGCGCGGCAATCAGCACGTCGTAGCCCTTGCGCGGCACCACGGCGCCGACCGCGAGCAGCGCGACCGTCGCGTTGCCGCTGCCGCGCGCCGGTTGGGCCTTGTCGGTGCCGGGCGGCGCAGTGGTCAAGCGCTTCGGCGGCACCCCGTAGTCAGATATCAGCACCCGCGCCGTCGCCGCGCTGGTCGTCACGATGCGCCGCGCGCCGGCAAGCGCCGCGCGTTCGCTGACGCGCAAGGCCTGCGCCGCTTCGCCGGTGAGCCCGGATTCCAATGCAAGCGGATGGTGCACGAGCGCGACCAACCGATGCGTCCGCGACAGCGCCTCGGCTACATCCGGCAGCACGCCGAACGCAAGCCCGTCGACCACGATCGGCATCGACGACGGCACGGCCGCAAGCTTCGCCCGCGCGGCCGCCCGCGTAGCCGCACTGGGTCGGGGAAATTCGTTGCCGAGGTCGAGCACATCGACGCGCCAGCCGAGCCGCGTGAGTTCCGCGATCATCCGCCGGTCGTACGTATAGCCGCCGGTCGGGGTATCGAGAGCGCCCGGTACCGCGAACACCAGCGGACCTACCACAACGGCGCCTCGTACCAGGCGCGCGCCGTCGGGGATTCGGCAACCGTGACCCGGACCGCCGCGAGCTCACGGCCGTCGCGGCCCAATTCGCCCTTGCGCGCCGCCTCGGCCATGCGGTCGAACACGTGCTTGGTGAGAAACTCGGTCGTGGTGTTGACGCCATTGAACTGCGGCATGGCGTCGAGGTTCTGGTACTTGAGCGGCTCGAGCACCGCCTTGAGCACGTCATTGGCGCGGCCGATGTCGACCACGATGCCGTTGGCATCGAGCTGTTCCGCCAGGAAAGCGACATTCACCACGAAGGTGGCGCCGTGCAGCGCCTGCGCCGGCCCGAACACGGCACCGCGGAACGAATGGGCGATCATGATGTGGTCGGATACTTCGACGGCGAACACGCGAACCCCCTTGTCTCTTTCTTCCGCTCCCGCCTGCAGGCGCAGGTCGAGAAAGTCAATAATCGATCACCGGGCAGAGCACATCGCTGCCGGGCGCGAGCAACTCCGGAAGTCGTTGCGGCAGGTCCACGAACGCCACCCCTGGCGCCAGCAGCGCGTCGAGCGCCGGCTCGGCCAGGAGGTCGAGGGCCGCGGCGAGGCGGCGGGCGTGGGTCCAGTCGGCGCGCCGGGACGGCGCGACCTTGCCGACCTGGCTCGACACCAGCCGCAGGCGGCGGCTGTGAAAAGCGCCGCCCAGCGGCACGGGCACGTCGCCGGCCCCGTACCAGCTCAGCTCGATGACCGTCGCCTCGTCGCCCGCAAGGCCGAGCGCGGTCGCCAGGCCGCCGGAGCTGGCGCTGGTGTGGAACACCAGGTCGCAGTCGGCCGGCGCGGCCGGCGGCAGCGCGAAGCCGACCCCCAGGCGCGCGGCGAGAGCGGCCCGAGATTCCAATACGTCCACCAGGGTGACGTGGGTGCCCGCCATGCGTCCGCACTGCCAGGCCACGAGCGCGCCCACCACCCCGGCGCCGACCACCGCGATCCGGCCGGCCGGACCGGGCGCCGCATCCCACACCGCATTGAGGGCCGTCTCCATGTTGGCGGCGAGCACCGCGCGGCGCGCCGGCACGGCATCCGGCACCGGGGTCACGGCGGCGGCCGGCAGGACGAACCGGCTCTGGTGCGGATGCAGCGCAAAGACGGTGCGGCCCGCGAGGTTCTCCGGCCCCGCCTCGACCCGGCCGACCGTGGCGTAGCCGTACTTCACCGGAAACGGGAAGGCGCCGCCCATGTGCGGCCCATGCATGCGGGCGTATTCGCTCGGCGGCACAAGGCCCGCCAGCACCAGCCGCTCGGTGCCGCGGCTCACCGCGCCGTGCAGCGCCCGCACCCGCACCTCCCCCGGGCCCGGCGGCGGCAGCGGTTCGCGGCGGATCTCGGCGCGGCCGAGCCCGACGTACCACAGCGCCTGCGCGTCCTCGTCCAACCGACCGTTAGGCACCCGTGCATCCCGTGTTGGACTTGAGGCCCTGCCCCCCGCTATATCCTGTCGCGGTCGAAAAGACAGTGGGGACGCGCGTGGTCGAACAGGGGATTGCGGCAGACTTGGCGCCGCCGCGCGCGGGGCTCTCCCTGACCGCCCGCCGGGTTCTGTTCACCACGCTGGTCGTCGCCACCATCGCGGGCGTGCTGTGGCTCACCGCGATCGCGCTGTCGGCGGATGGGCTCGACGTCCTCGATGTCGTGATCCTGGTGCTGTTCGCCGCGACCTTGCCGTGGTCGGTGATCGGCTTCTGGAACGCGACCATCGGGTTCGCGATCATGCGCTTTGCGCGCGACCCGATCGCCGCGGTGCTGCCGGCGGCAACACGCGTCAGCGGCCACGAGCCGATAACGGCCGCGACCGCCATCGTGCTGTGCATCCGCAACGAGAGCCCGGAGCGGGTGATCCGCAACCTCGAGCCGATGATGGCCGACCTGGCGGCGGCCGGCGTCGGCGACCGCTTCCACGTCTATGTGCTCAGCGACACCAGCGACGGAGCGATCGCCCAGCAGGAGGATGCGAGCTTCGGCCTCCTCGCCCAGCGGTGGGACGGCCGCCTGGGGTTGACCTATCGGCGGCGCACCGACAATGCGGGCTTCAAGGCCGGCAACGTGCGCGACTTCTGCGAGCGGTGGGGCGACCGCTACGAGCTTGCGGTCACGCTCGACGCCGACAGCTTCATGCCGGCCGCCGCCATCCTGCGGCTGGTGCGCATCATGCAGGCGGACGGCAAGATCGGCATCCTGCAGGGCCTGGTGGTCGGCCTGCCGTCGACCAGCGCGTTCGCGCGCATTTTCCAGTTCGGCATGCGGCTCGGCATGCGCTCCTACACCATCGGCAGCGCCTGGTGGCAGGGCGATTGCGGCGTCTATTGGGGACACAACGCGGCGGTGCGTCTCAAGCCGTTCATCGCCCATTGCGCGCTGCCGGAAATCGACCGGCGCGGGCCGCTCGGCGGCCCCATCCTCAGCCACGATCACCTCGAAGCGGTGCTGATGCGCCGCGCCGGCTACGAGGTGCGTGTGCTGCCCGAGGAGGAGCTGGGCTGGGAGGAAAATCCGCCCACCTTGCTCGAGTTCATCCGCCGCGATCTGCGCTGGTGCCAGGGCAACATGCAGTACTTTCCGTTCCTGCGCCTGCCCGGGCTCACGCCGGTCAACCGCTATCAGATCGCGTTCGCGCTGATCTGGTTCCTGGCGTCTCCCGCCTGGATCGCGCTGCTGCTCATCAGCACCGCGGCGGTGGCGCTCAAGGGATCGGCGCCATTCATCCGGCCCGACGCCGGCCACGCGCTGTTCGCCATCGTGCTGGTGATGTGGTTTGCGCCCAAGATCGCGACCGTCGTCGACGTGCTGCTGCGGCCGGCCGCGCGCCGCGCCTTCGGCGGCACCGCGCGCTTCCTCGCCGGGGTTGCCGTCGAGACCGTGTTCTTCCTGCTGCTCTCGCCGATCATGTGGGTCGGCCATACGCTGTTTCTCGGCGGCCTTTTGTTCGGCCGCACCATCGGGTGGATCGGGCAGACCCGCGACGATCACGCCGTGCCGTGGTCGCTCGCGATCCATAATCTGTGGCCGCAGGCGCTGATCGGGCTTTCGACCGTCGGAGTTCTCGCCGCCACCGCGCCGGCCGCGATCCCGTACGCGCTGTTCATCGCCGGCGGGCCGCTGCTGGCGGTGCTGCTCGCGGTCGTCACCGCATGGCCGGCGGCCGGCCGCCTCATGCTGCGCCTGGGCATCGGCCGCCTGCCGGAAGAGACCGCGCCGCCGCCGACCCTGCGCGCGCTGGCGCTTCCGGCGGTCGAGGCGGCGCGCCCTCACCCGGCCTGAGGCATTTGTTGGAGCATGATCTTTTCCGAAAACCGGTACCCGCCCCGGATCGCGTCCGGGGCAGGCTTTTTCGGGATCATGCTCTGATGTTCGACCGGTGGCGGACCGCGCGCGGCGTCGTGCGGTCGCTGCGCATCTATTACGGCAACCGGCAGCGGCGCGGCGCGATGGAGCGTCTCTACGGCCGCTTCGTCAAGCAAGGCGACCTCGTGTTCGACGTCGGCGCCCATGTGGGCGACCGGGTTTCCGCGTTCCGCCGCCTCGGCGCGCGGGTCGTCGCCGTCGAGCCGCAGCCGGCCTTGCGGACGACGCTCAAGCTCCTGCACGGCCGCGACCGCGCCGTGACGATCGAGCCGGTCGCCCTGGGGCGCACGGCGGGTTCGGCCGATCTGCGGATCAACCTCGACAATCCGACGGTCTCGACCGCATCGGCGGATTTCATCCGCGCCGCCGCCGGGGCGCCCGGCTGGGAAGGCCAGGCCTGGACCAGGACGCTCCACGTGCCGATGACCACGCTCGATGCGCTCATCGCCCGCCACGGGACGCCCGCCTTCATCAAGATCGACGTCGAGGGTTTCGAGGCCGAGGTGCTGGCGGGCCTGTCGCGACCGGTGGCCGCGCTGTCGTTCGAGTTCACCACCATCCAGCCCGACGTGGCGACGGCCGCAATCGACCGCTGCGCCGCGCTCGGCTACGCTTGGTTCAACGCGGCGCTGGGCGAGAGCCAGACGCTCGTGCACGCGCGCTGGCTGACCGCGCCGCAGATCGCGCAATGGCTGGCGGCGCTGCCCCCCGCGGCCAATTCCGGAGACGTGTATGCCCGAATGGGGTGAGATGACGCCTTTCTTCACCTCTCCCCATAGGGGAGAGGTCGACGGCCGCAGGCCGCCGGGTGAGGGGGTTACAGAAGTTGAGAACAAAATCTCGCGCTGGAACCCCCTCACCCTTGCCGACGCTTCGCGCCGGCGTTCTTCAACACTAAGAACGGCGGCCACAGGCCGCCTATGCCTCTCCCCTCCGGGGAGAGGGAGAACACACGCCACGGCGCTCCTGCTTTGTTTGTTGATCGCCGCGCCGGCCTTCGCCGCCGACGATGTCGCGGTCGACGTGGTCAATGCCAGCGTGCCGACCCTGTGCGCCGAGAAGGACAACGTCAGCCTCAACCTCGTGTCCGGCGTGGTGCAAAGGTTCCCGGTCGAGGCGGTGCATCCGGCCTACATCGGCACCATCACGGCCGACCGTGCCGCGCCCGATTTCAATCACTGCGACTTTGCCCAGGCGCCGGCGGTTGCCGCGACCGCCCCGGCGGCGGCGCCGCGCCGGATCACGATCTACGAGACCGAGGACTGGCAACTCGTCGGCCACGTGCTTCCGAACTTCTGGCGCACCAGCAAGGTGACGGTGCGGGTCGGCGACCGGGTCGAGACCGGCATTCATCTCCTGCAATTATGGACGCGCTTTCAGGAACGCGCTGAAGAAGTGCTGGTGCTCTATCCGGCGGACGGCTACTGGCGGACGCGGCCGCTGCCGCCGGCCCACATGCGCTGGAGCGCCTACGGCTCTTCGTTCCTGGTCGGCCCGGTCGAGACCGACGGCCGGCCGCTGGTCGACATCCGCGAGGTGACGTTCGACCCGGACATCCGCAGCTTCCGCCTGACGTTTGCACGCGGCGGCAGCGCGACGGTGCGGCTTGACACGCTCGACGAGGCGCGCATCGCGCTCGACGTCGGCCTCGATGCGATCGCGGCCGAGCGCCCGTTCGCGGCGCTGCGCTCCATGTTCGTCAGCGAGACCGACGCGGACGTGGCGCGGATCGGCTGGCGCGCCAAGGGCGGCGACGCCTGGCAGCAGGCGCCGGTCATGGACTTCAAGCGCGCCAGCGCGGTCGAGCTGTGGGCCGGCCGCGCGGTTCCCTCGCGCCATAACATCAGCGCGCCCGATATGGTGTTTCGCGACTTCTCGGCGTCGCGCTGAGGCGATCAGCGCCGCATCCCGAGCATGCGGGCGACATCGGCGAGCGCGCCCGCGAACGGGTGAAACGTAAAGCGCACAGTGTGGCGGCCGGCCGGAACCTCGACCGCGCGAAACAGCACATTGGCCTTGAGGATCTCGGCCGGCGTCCCGTCGATGTCGGCGCGCCACCACGGATGCCACACGTCGTTGAGCACGAGCAGCGCGCTGGCCGGGGCGTCGGTCTCGATCGTCACCTCCGTGTTACTGTAGCGGATAATACGAGCGGTCCCGGGTAATTCACTGGTCGGTAACCCCCTCACCCCGCCCCTCTCCCCTCCGGGGAGAGGGAGTCCCGCGGCCGGCGCGTGTTCCAGCAGCACGGTGCGGCGCGGGTCGGCATCGGGCCAGCCGTCGCGGATCAGCGCGTCGAAGTCGGCCTGCCGCCACGCCGTCACCAGCATGACGCGCGGCAGCGCGCGCGGGTTCTCGTACACGTAGGCGTCGGGCGTGCGCGCCACGAAGGCGAGGTCGCCGGGCTTGAGCGACGGATCGATATGCTCGACCGGCACGCCGGTCGCGATCAGGCGCAGGCCGAACAGGTCGGCGAACGGCGAGCGGTACGACGGAAACAGCGGCGAGAACGTACGCTGCTCCGGCGTCGCGACCGTGTCGCCGACGCCGGTCGCCGCCGCGAAGGTTTTCAGGCGCAGCGGGTTGTGGCCGAACACATGATCGAAGCCGTGGGTCAGGCTGATGTTCGGCCACGGATAGGCGATGCCGATCAGCTCGACCCGGTCGCGCCGGTCGGGCGCGGCGGCGGCCGCGAGCCGCGTCTTCAGCAGCGCGATCGTCTCGTTCTTGGTGTCGACGCGCAGCGCGTCGTAGACCGCCGGCGGCAGGCCGGTCGACTCGTTCGGCGCATTGTTCCAGGCGAGATCCGCCGCGGTGAAGGCGGCAACGAGCGCAACGGCCGCCAGCGGCCACCGCTGCAGCCGGCGCGCGGCGAAAAGCACGGCGAGCGCCGCGGCCGCACAGGCGATGCCGGTGAGGATCGGCACGGTCGCGACCGCGAGCGTGCCGGCGTGCAGCGCGGCGCCCACGGCGGCGGCCGGGATCGCGCCCGCGATCGCCAGCCCGACGGTCCATTGCGTCCGCGTCGCCGGCCTGACGGTGCCGGACAGCCACCGATGCACCAGATACCCGCCGAGCACGGCCAGCAGCGCGCCGATCAGGAACGCGGCGTCGGCCGGACGCCGATAGAACGTCACGCCGGGGATCAACTCGTAGAACACGCGGAACGCCGGCGTGTACCAGCCGAGGCCGTAGAGGATCGCGACGAGGGCCGCGACCGTGAAAAAGCGGATGTCGCGCGCCCACAGCAGGCCGCGCGTGCAGCCGAGGCCGATGACGGCGACGAGCGGCACGGCGCCGAGATAAAGCTGTCCCATGTTCTGGGCGAGGATGAGGTCCCGCCCCCAGACGAGATTTGGCGGCCCCCAGTACGGAACCTTCGGATCGGCGGCGCCGTAGAGGTCAGCGAACGCCAGCGTGAGGAAATGCAGCGGGTGCAGCGAGCCGCGCCCGGCGGACACATAGTCGATCTCCGGACGGTTGGAGCTTTCCGCCAGCAGCAACGTCAGCAGCACCGGCATCGCCGCAACCGCGACGCCCGCAGCGGCTACCGCCGCCAGCGGCTTGATGCTGGCATGCAGGCGAACACGCGCGTCCGGACCCACCCAATGAACGACCACCATGCCGGCAAGCAGATAGAGCGCGAGCAGCGCCACCTGGTCGCGGCCGGCGGCGATGAGGCCGCCGGCAACGCCGGCGAGCACGCCGTAGCGCCACGACGCACGCTCGAGCGCGCGCGCCAGCAGCCAGATCGCCGGCGGCACGTAGCAAAGGCTCAGCACTTCGCCGACGTGCTGGATGCGCGCCGCCGCCGCTCCGCCGAACGCGAAGGCGAGCGCCGCCACCACGGCGCCGCCGCCATGCCATCCGCGGTCGCGGAAGATGAGAATGATTCCGAGCCCGCCGAGGAAAAGTGCCGCGAACACGACCGCGTCGGCGGCGCGGAAGCTCGGAGCCCGGTCGAAGGCGGCGAGCAGCAAATGCGGCGGCGAGAAGATCAGCGATTGCGGATCGGCGATCTGCGGCCAGCCGGCAAATACGTTGGGGGTCCAAAATGGCGACTGGCCGTCGCCGAGCGCGCGCGCGAGGAACTGCAGTTGCGGCTGGAACTGCGCCTTGGCGTCCCACGGAATGGTGACGGTGCCGGAGAGCCACGGCCAGGCGATCGCCGCAAAGGCGACCGCATAGAGACCGACCAGCGTTGCGAGCGGGAACGGCGGGGCGTCGCGGCTCTCAGGCATGACAGGCGCGGCGCGCGTCACACCGCGGCATTGAGCCAGCCGAACTGCACCGGATAGCCCTCGCCGGACAGCAGCGCGAGCGTTTCATAAAGCGGCAGGCCGACCACATTGGTGTAGGATCCGACGATCTTGACCACGAACGTGCCGGCGAGCCCTTGCACCGCGTAGCCGCCCGCCTTGCCGCGCCATTCGCCGGAGGCGAGGTAGGCCTCGAGATCCTCCTTGGTCAGCCGCTTGAAGCGCACGCGCGTCTCGACCAGCCGCTGGCGGAAGCTCTCCTTCGGGGTCACCAGGCACACGCCGGTGTAGACGCGATGGTTGCGCCCGGACAGGAGGCGCAGGCATTGCGCCGCCTCGTCGAGCATCTCGGCCTTGGGCATGATGCGACGGCCGACCGCCACCACCGTATCGGCGGCGACCACGTAGGCGCCGCGCAATTCCTCGTCGAGGCGCACCGCCTCGAGCGCCGATTCGGCCTTGGCGCGCGCCAGCCGCGTCGCCAGCGCGCGCGGCAGCTCGCCCCGCTTTGGGAACTCGTCGACCTCGGTGGGCTTGAGCGAATCCGGCTCGATGCCGGCCTGATTGAGCAGGCCGAGCCGGCGCGGCGAGCCGGAGGCGAGGACGAGCTTGGGCCGGCCGATCATGAGAACCGTGAGGTGATGTCCGTGTCCATGAAGGGCGCGGAAGCTAGCGGATACGTCGCGGATTCACAACTCGACCGGTGAGTGGCGAATAGCGAATAGCGAGTAGCGAATAGTGGCTGGCTTCACGCCCGATGACCCGATCCCTGTTCCCTATTCCCTATTCCCTATTCGCTATTCGCTATTCGCTATTCGCTATTCGCCAACCTACTCATTCCCTCCCGACCGCCAATCGAACCGCGCCTTGATGCGCGCCAGCAGGTGATCGCGCACGTCGCGGTAGGCGTCGAGCTGCTGCTCGCGGTTGCCGGTCGTCGTGGTCGGGTCGGGCGTCGGCCAATATTCCACGTCGGCCGCGAGCGTGCGGGTGAGCTCGAGCGCCTTGTGGTGCGCCTCGGGCGCGAGCGTGACGATCAGGTCGAAGTTGAGCCCCTCCCAGTCCTCGAGCTCCTCGAACGTCATCGGCCGGTGCTTGGCGATGTCGAGGCCCGATTCCTCCATGGCGGCGACCGCGAACGGGTCGACTTCGCCATGACGCACGCCGGCCGAGGCCACGTAGGTGGAACGGCCGAACAATTGCTTGAACAGCGCCGCCGCCATGGGCGAGCGCACGCTGTTCCGGCCGCATGCGAACAGCACCGCCTGGGGCCTGAGCTTGCGCCCGGGTGCGGCCATCGGCGCCCTCACCCTTTCCAGTGCAGCACGCTCAACAGGGTGAACAAACGCCGCGCGGTGTCGAAATCCACCTCGATCTTGTCCTTGAGCCGTTCCATGAGGACGCGCGAGCCCTCGTCGTGCAACCCGCGGCGGCCCATGTCGATCGCCTCGATCTGGCTCGGCGTCGACGTGCGGATCGCCTTGTAATAGCTGTCGCAGATCAGGAAGTAGTCCTTGACGATGCGGCGGAACGGCGAGAGCGAAAGCAGATGCGCGACCACCGGCGTGCCGTCGGCGAGCCGCACGTCGAACACCAGGCGGTTCTCGGCGATGCCGAGGTGGAGCGCATAGGGGCCGCCGCCGTGGCCGGCCGGCGCGAACACGTTCTGCTCGATGAGGTCGTAGATGGCGACCGCGCGCTCGTGCTCGACGTCGGCGCTGGAGCGGCCGATCGAGCCCTGGTCGAGGGTGACGGCCACGAGGCGCTTGCCGTCTTCGGCGGGCGGCGAAGTCATCGGCGCCTCAGGGACCCGTCATCGCGGATTGAGCCGCATTGCCACGCTGCGCGCGTGGCCGTCGAGACCTTCGGCGCGGCCGAGCGCGATCGCGGCCGGCCCGAGCGCGGCAAGCCCGTCGGGATCGAGCTTGAGGATCGAGGTGCGCTTCATGAAGTCGAGCACGCTCAGGCCCGACGAGAAGCGGGCCGAGCGCGCGGTCGGCAGCACGTGGTTCGAGCCCGCCACGTAGTCGCCGATCGCCTCGGGCGTGTGGTGGCCGAGGAAGATGGCGCCGGCGTTGCGCACGCGCGCGGCGAGAGCCTCGGGGTCGCGGGTCTCGATCTCCAGGTGCTCGGGCGCGACGGCGTCGATGAGCGGCACCGCTTCGTCGAGGTTGCGCACCAGGATGACGGCGCCGAACGCGCGCCACGACGCGCCGGCGATCTCTGCGCGCGGCAGCGCGGCAAGCTGGGCGGTCACGGCCGTCTCGACGGCATCGGCGAGCGCCGCATCGTCGGTGATGAGGATCGCCTGGGCGGCCGCGTCGTGCTCCGCCTGCGCCAGCAGGTCGGCGGCGATCCATTCCGGATTGGCGTCGCGGTCGGCGACGATCAGCACCTCGGACGGGCCGGCGATCATGTCGATGCCGACCCGGCCGAACACCAGGCGCTTGGCCGCCGCCACGTAGGCGTTGCCGGGGCCGACGATCTTGGCGACGGGGGCGATGGTCGCGGTCCCGTAGGCGAGCGCCGCCACGGCCTGGGCGCCGCCGAGGCGGTAGACCTCGTCGACGCCGGCAAGCCCGGCAGCCGCCAGCACCAGCGGGTTGAGCTTGCCGTCCGGCGCCGGCACCGTCATGACGACGCGCGGCACGCCGGCGACCTTGGCGGGCACCGCGTTCATCAGCACCGAGGACGGATAGGCCGCGGTCCCGCCCGGCACATAGAGGCCGACCGCCTCGATGGCGGTCCAGCGATGGCCGAGCTCGACCCCGAGCGCATCGACGAAGCGCTCGTCGGCCGGGCGCTGGCGCAGGTGGTAGGCCTCGATGCGCTCGCGCGCGAGCGTGAGCGCGGCGAGCGCGCCGGCGTCGCAGGCGGCCGTCGCCGCGGCGATCTCGGCCGCGCTCACCTTGAGGCCGGCGGCGTCGAGGTCGAGCCGGTCGAACCGGCGGGTCAGGTCGACGAGCGCGCGGTCGCCGCGCGCGATCACGTCGGCGATGATGGCGCGCGCCGCCTGCTCGACGTCCTCGGAAATCTCCCGCTTGGCGTCGAGAAAAACCCGGAAACGCTGGGCGAAGTCGGAAGCGCGCGTATCGAGGCGGATCGGCATGCAGGGTCAATGGCGTGACGCAAGAGGCGCGTCAACCCTGCGCCATACCTCCCCCGCTTGCGGGGGAGGTCGGCACGCGAAGCGTGCCGGGTGGAGGGCTTAGCCTCACCTGCCGGTCTACCCTCCCCCGCAAGCGGGGGAGGGATTGGAGAAGCCGGCGCTCGTTACGATACTTCTCGCATGTGATCGGGGCAGGCGGCGGTGGTCCACACCGGGCCGAGGTCGGCAAGCTCCGCCTCCAGGCACTCGACCTCGAGGCGCAGCGCCGCGCCGCCGGAGAACAGGAGGGTCACCACGCCGCCGGGCGGAGCCTGCTCGGTGAACTCGACCGCCAGCAGGTTGAGCACCGTATTGGGGTTCGCCGGGTCGATGTTGCGGCACTTGAGGCTGAGCACCCGGTCAAACCGCAGGGCCGCGCGGCGCCGGCGATACTCGGGCAGTTCGTCATGGGCAGCTTCCCAATCGAACCGGTTCAGGCCGAGGACGAGGCGCTTGTCGGCGGGCTGCCAGCGCACGTCGGCGACCTTGAGCACCGCGTCCTGCAGGTGGGTGGAGATGACGTCGACATCGTCCCGATCGAGGGCGACGAGCTTGAGAGGATCCATGGCCGGAGTCCAGTATCCGGTTGAGCGACTGGGGCTCAGTTAGATACGGGACGCGCGCGATGCAAGGCGCGTTATCCCTCCCCGGAACGGGGAGGGATTTACCCGCTGATGCGCGCGATGTCGGCGCCGCAGCGGCCGAGCTTGTCCTCGAGGCGCTCGAAGCCGCGGTCGAGGTGGTAGACGCGGTTGACCATGGTCTCGCCCTCGGCCGCGAGGGCGGCGATGACCAGCGACACGGATGCGCGCAGATCGGTCGCCATCACCGGCGCGCCCTTGAGCCGCTCCACCCCCTCGATGGTGGCGGTCTCACCGTCGAGATGGATGCGGGCGCCGAGCCGGGCCAATTCCTGCACGTGCATGAACCGGTTCTCGAAGATGGTCTCGGTGATGCGCGAGGTGCCGCCCGCGCACGACATCAGCGCCATCAGCTGCGCCTGCAGGTCGGTCGGGAAGCCCGGGAACGGCGCGGTCGAGACCTCGATCGGCACGATCCCGGCGCCGTTGCGGGCAACCCGCACGCCGGCGTTGGTGGCGGCGACCGTCACCCCCGCCGCGCGGACGATATCGAGGGCCGACTGCAGCAGTTCCGGCCGCGCGCCTTCGAGCAGCACGTCGCCGCCCGCCATGGCGACCGCCATCGCGTAGGTGCCGGTCTCGATGCGATCCGGCAGCACGCCGTGGCGCGCGCCGGAAAGCCGCGCCACGCCCTCGACGACGATGCGCGAGGTTCCGGCGCCGGAGATGCGCGCGCCCATCTTGTTGAGGCAATCGGCGACGTCGGCGACCTCGGGCTCGCGCGCGGCGTTGTCGATCACCGTGGTGCCGTCGGCGAGCGCCGCCGCCATGACGGCCGTATGGGTGCCGCCGACCGTCACCTTGGGAAAGACGATCTCGCCGCCCTTGAGGCCCTTGGGCGCGCGCGCGACCACGTAGCCGCCGTCGATGTCGATCGCGGCGCCGAGCCGCTCGAGCGCCATGATCAGCAGGTCGACCGGCCGCGTGCCGATAGCGCAACCGCCCGGCATGGAGACGCGCGCCTCGCCCATGCGGGCGAGCAGCGGGCCGATCACCCAGAAGCTCGCGCGCATCTTCGACACCAGCTCGTAGGGCGCCGTCGTGTCGACGATGCGGGCGGCCGAGAGCGACAGGGTCTGGCCCTGGTGCTCGCGGTCGCCCGGGCGCTTGCCGCTGACCATCACGTCGACGCCGTGATTGCCGAGGATGCGCTGGAGCTGGCCCACGTCGGCGAGCCGCGGCACGTTGTCGAGGACGAGGGTGTCCTCGGTGAGCAGGCTGGCGATCATCAGCGGGAGCGTCGCGTTCTTCGCCCCCGAAATCGGAATGGCGCCGTGCAGCGGCCGGCCGCCGACAATGCGAATGCGATCCATGGCTTCCCCGCTGCGGCCTCGCGCCGCCTGTCCCAAGCTATCACACGCGCGCGGATTGCGGCGAAAGTCGGGACCCCCGGGCCCCTTCAGCGTTCGTCCTTGGCGGCGCCGCCGGGCCGGGTTTCGGCCGGCTCATCCCCGCCCTCGTCCCGGGTGCGGCCGCGCGCCTGCGCCTTGCGGCGCTTGAGGTTCTCCCGCAACGCCGTGCGCAGCCGCGCCTCGCGCGCCGCCTTGGCCCTGGCCTTGGCGCCGTCGGTCATGAGGCAGCCTAGGCAAGAACCTGCACGGGTGGAAAGCCCGCCTGCGCGGTTGCGCACCGCCGTCCGGTTCGCTAGAGCATCGCGCGGCGCTGCCGTAGCTCAGTGGTAGAGCACCCCCTTGGTAAGGGGGAGGTCGTCAGTTCAATCCTGACCGGCAGCACCAGAATTTGCTGATAAATCAGAGAGATTTATAGCTGCGACACTTTGCGCGTCCGGCAACAATCGGCAGAACGAAACGCGAAGATGCGTGTCAAATCCGGGAAATTTCCGGGAAGTATGTTCTCGTCCTGTTCAGATCGATCCATCGACGCAGTGCGGTCCGCCCGTTAGAAGCGGGAGGGTTCACCATCCCTCCTATCTTTCGGATCAATAAAGCCCCACTCACAGGTGCGCCGTCGAGATGACGTCAGATAGTTGGCATGCGGCTGATACCAAGCTAGAGACGTTCGGGCAAAAAGTTGAAGCCCAGGTCAGTGAAGATCTGCGTGCTGCCGAGGGCGTCGCGGCAAGTCAGTCAACTATTTACCACTATACTGACATCCAAGGTGCTCTTGGCATTTTGGAGAGCGGCAAGCTTTGGTTTACTGAACGGGCCCATCTCAATGATCCCATCGAAATTCAACATGGCCTCCGCATCGCCCATCGACTTTTCGAGCAGGCAGCTGGCCTGCGTAGCGCGGCGATTCCTAGAGAAGCCGCGTCCCATCTAAAAGGCGAGCACGACTTTGGGCTTGCAACATATGGATTCTGGATTTTCAGTTTGAGTTTCAACGGAAATGATCTCGCTCAGTGGCGAGCTTATGCCGATGATGGTCGTGGTGTTTGCTTGGGTTTCTCAGTCCAGAACTTCGATATGGTCGAGCTGGCGAACCTTATACCAAATCGCCCAAATAGTCTCCGGTTCCCGGTGAGCTATGACGACGCGAACCTTCGTAGGCGTATGCAGGTATATGTCGATTTAAGTCTAACCCTTCTAGAAGAAGTCGATCTCCCCACCCGACCCGACTATTATGAACCTTACGGTCGAGCGTTGTTGTACGAACGAGACTGTTTTCGTCTCTTAAACCACGGATTCTACGCTAATTCATTGTTGCACAAACATTCGGCCTACAGCCACGAACAGGAGTATAGGCTTCTCGTAAGCGGTATTCGCGACCCGATTTCAAGATGCAGCTTTCATCATGTGCGCCATCGCAAAGGCGAAATTGTGGGATACCTCGATCTGCCCATCCCGCGATGGAAACAGCCGGGAGTGCTCACTCACATTCGGCTTGGTCCGGCGGCACCTGAGCGGCTTAACGATCAAATTGCGACAGTTCTGAGAACGTTTGGTCTCCCGACGCCCAAAATCGACCAATCGGATATACCCTTTCGGTCAACGCGTTGAGCAAGTTATCGAGGATATCTTCTGCTGAACTGGCGTGGGAACGGCACCACTCCTACCTCGCCGCGGCGCCGACCGGCAGAACGGCGCCCAGCTCAATGATTCCTTTCGGGCGTTCGAATTTCACGAACGAAAAAAGATCGAAGAAACCGGTCTGGCCAAGCAACCCATGACCGTTCGGCGCCAGGTCGGGCATGAACCCGATGGAAGCGGGTCTGCTCCACCCGCCCACCTCGATTTCAACCTCATGTACGTAATAAGGGCGTGTCTGCCCCGCGACGACGCCCGATACGGTTTGCTGCCTTCCGCCGGACACGTCGAGACCGATCAGCTCTCCAATTTCGCCGGCGAAAATGCATTCGTCAGCGCCCGAGTCTACCAGCGCGAGATAGCGAACCGATTGCTGGGTTGCCGGATTCCGAACGATGATGGGTATGATCGGCCGCTCGATGCCGTTCGCGAATCTCTTATAGGCGAACTTCATAGCCGACGAAGGTATCGAGGGTATCGGGTACGCGGTACAGGATCGGCTCGGGCGCGCCCTTCGCGGCGCTCGCCGCGAGCGCACCCTTCGCGGTCGGTGCTGCCGCTAGAACCGTCGTCTCGTCGTCAGCCAGGGCAACCCACTGCCCGCGATACTTGGCAAACAACAGGGACCAGTCTTTGATCTGCGTCGACTCGTGCGTCATAGCTCGGTTAGTATACCAAAACGCCCAATTTAGAACAGGGGCGGCCGAGGCCTGGGAACGAGGCCGCAACACTCCCCTACCAGTGCGCCTTTCACGGCTCACTCGTCGCGTTCCAAAGGCACGGGCACGCTGCCAAAGCTCGCCGATAGTATTCCACCTCTGCCGCGTTCAAGCCTCTCGGTCGCCACGCTAAACGTAGCCAGGCGCCCTGATAGCGCGAGTGCAAGCACGTCAGAAAACGGCAACGGCGGCAAATTGACGACAACATTCCAGGTCGAACCGCCCGGAAACACCCTACCGCAGACGGGCACACCGCGATCCGCACGGCTCACCGTCACCAAGACGTTTCGTATGTCTTTATACGCTGGAGGGGCCAGGTCACCTTGAATTGTCACATAGGTGGAAGCGTCGCCGTTGCGAGCAGAGGGTATAACGCCCGGCCCGGCACCATGAATGCTGACTGCCACCGCCCTCACGGTGACATCCCATCTGCTGGGCTCGGGTCTGCGTTGGCGCGGCACACAATTCTTCGCAGTTAGCGCTCAATGATACGTCGCGGAAACATCGTCCGCGAGCGGCAGGTCGAAGGTCTCACCGCCTATTCCCGCCTGCCCGTGCCAGACTCCGCCCCTTGGCGTATGGGTGATTGCGAATGCTTCACCGAATGCTAATTCGCGATCGGCGTAACTCCGCGCCGCGTGGAAGCTCGGAAAATCCGTCCCCTGTCGGTTCGTCTTCGTGGTGAGGCGGAAGGGGCGCTGAAGCCCCGGCGTTCCAAGGCAGAGCCGGATTTTGTGGCGTGCCATTTGCATACACCGCCGAACGTTGTGCAGAATATACACATGTAGCCTAAGCTCATGCAAGTATAAATCTATTGTGCATTGATCTTGAATTGCGCACAGGATAGTATGTATTTAAATTCCTTTAAACATGTACTGTGATTGTACGAATATATACTGCAAACGCCTTCGAGTTGTTAGAAGTAATTCTGGGCTACACGGTGCGGGGGTACGCGGCAACGGCTGTGCGCAATTCAAGAATCGCGCACACCCCGTCTCTCCCTCCCGCGGCCCTTCCGAAATGCTTCTGTACGGCTACGCACGCGTCAGCACGCATGGACAAACCTTAGAAGCGCAGATCGAGCAGCTCGCCGGCGCCGGCTGCCGCACGGTCTACCGGGAAAAGGTCAGTGGCGCTCGCGCCGACCGGCGCCAGCTCAAGAGGCTCCTCAAGGCGCTCTCCCCGGGCGATGCAGTGGTCGTGAAACGCGCACGCCGTATGGCTGCTCGTATCTGGTTGTCAATGAGTCCCGCGGGCTGTAATTCGTTCAACGCCCTTAGCTCGAACCCCGCCTCCACAACTGCCGGCTTGAAACACTCGTTAAGCACCCGTTCCAGCGTCACGTTGCCGAATTGCATTGCCATGAATGCGGTCCGGCTCACCACCCGGCTATGCCTCAGTTCCTCATAGCGGTTCCAACCCTTCATTGTGAGCTTGAGCGCGATCCAACCCGACTGTTCGTTCGGGCGAATCTCAATCCATTTCTCGTGCTCCAGGTGATTCAATACCCATTGGCATGCACCCTCCCCCGGACCAGATATCGCCGATCCGGCAGTCGCTGCTAGGCTCGCAAGTGTACAACGCGTAAAAACGTCCGGGGAAACTTGGTTCCCACCAATCCAAACCAACAAGTTTTCCGCTTGCTCACTGGGCTTTGGGAGTGAGCCCGCCTTTTGATAGCTTGGCAAATCAACTTCGAAAATATCGATCGGCCTTCCAGGTCGTTGCGCCTTTCGTATTAGATGACTCAAGACTGATCGACTAATGGAATTATTTGCGAGCAAGCCTGGCAAGATGCCCGCCGCTGTGCCAATCACCCCATATGCGCCACACCGCGGGCAATCATGCAACGGGTAGCCAGATTGGCTCGCAGGCATAAAATCGCAGTTCTTGTTCCCACAGATCGGGCATTCTATGTGGTTCATCGGTTGATCCTCGCAGCTCAAAGGCGTGCCCTCAATATGAGCCTCTCCGATTTCTTTTCCTAACTCCACTGGGGATAACCGGCGAGAGGTGGGACGAGACGCGTTATCATCAAGGCAATGAACGACGCCCTGGCGCGCCCCGCCGCGCCCCTCGATGAGTCCGCCTACACGCTCTCGATAGACGAAGCCGCCGACCGGTACGCTGCCGCCGGCTTCCCTCGCCCGACGCGTCGCCTCCAAAAATACTGCGCGCGCGGCGACCTCGACTGCCGCAAGGTCGAAACGAGTTCCGGCGAAAAATATCTCATCACTGCGGAGTCGATCGAGCGCCACATTACGTACATCAAAGAGACCGCGACTGCGGCCGGGCGCGGCCCGACGCGTCCCGACGCGTCCGGGCGTGGATCGGAAATTCAAACGGATAAGCCGACCAAAGAGGGCGCGGCCGAGCACGCCCCGGCGCGCCCGGGCGCGCCAGATTTCCAAGAGCGTTACATCGAGCATCTCGAAACGGAAAATACCTTCTTGCGCGAGCAGAACACCGTGCTGCTGGAACGCGTGAAAGAGACCAACATCCTTACCGGCCGCTTGCAGGAGATGCTCACCCCACTCCTCGCGCCCGAGCGGCAAGAGCCGGCGGGCACCGTCCCGCACAGGGACGCTCCCTAGGAATGATCGAGGCAGGGGAGAGAGCGCCGGGGTTCTCCACACTCTTCTCCCCAGCTATCGAATATCGCGCGCGCCTCTCGCATCTATAATTCATCTGCACTCTATGAACGTCACGCAACGTACCGGCAACGCGTCAACGGAAGGGAAGTCATCCGAGAAGCTCTATATGGAAAACACTTTGCTCCGCGTTTTCGGCGCACTGTTTTGCCATGATCGAAAGAGTGCGCGCTTACGCACGGGCAAGATCGATCTCAATCGCGGCGACAAGGAGAAGCACCTAACAATCCGCCTCGATTCAGAGTACGGCCAGCCGGGACCGTTCGCGCACAAGGTCGCCGTCGCCGTCATCAAGAAGCAGTCCGACTACGGCCGGCCGGTGCGCAAAGACATTTCATTCTCCGAACGAGAGCTCATGCGGCTGGCCGGTCGCCATTCATGGGGCGGGCGCGACAGCGAGGAACTTGCCCTCGCCTTGAAGCAGATTCGATACACGCATTTGATCGCGCACTTCAAATCAAACGGGCGCTACGTCGAGCGCGATTTCTCGATTTTCAACGAAGTCATGATCGAGCGCCGCGAGTCGCATCATGATCCGATCGTTGCCTGCACCGTCGTCCTTGCCGACCCGATCGTGCAGGCTCTCACGGACGACCACTTCACGTGCCTCAATCATCGGCTCATGAGCCAGTTGAGCACGATAGGGCAGGCGACTTACATGCGCCTGTTCTTCCACTTCGCCAATCTGTACGACGGCCGCAGTCGCAAACGGCTCGCATTCGCCAAACGCTACGATGACATTTGTACCGAGTGGCTTGGTGGGCTTGTCGTCGCCCAGCACAGATCGAAAATTGAGGAGCGTCTCGGCTCGCACCTGTCGCAGCTCGTGCAAGTCGGCTTTTTGTCCTCCTACTCGATCGATAAGGCAAAGACCTCGCCGGCCGCTGGCGGATTCGTCTTGGCGTTCCGGCCAGGCGCTGCGTTCTTCGAAGATTACGACCGGTTTTACCGGCGGCAAAAGCAAGGCGAGCTTCAATGGGACTTCGACGCCGACCAGCGAGAGATTGGTACGCCCTTGCAGGTCGCCTACCTCTTCACCGAAAAGCGCACCGGCCAGCCGGCCGCTTCCATTGCCTATGTCAGCTCGAAGGAGGTGCAGACCGCCAAGCAGCTCCTCGCCGAGATCTCCTTCGAGGAGATGCCGGCATTCCTCGACTACGCCTTGGCGGCTGCCAAAAGGACCGACTTCGACGTTCAGTCGCTCGGCGGCATCAAGCAGTACCTCGCTTCGTACAAGGCTTCCCGGCAGGCCGCCGCCGCCGCCAGGGAACGTGCCCGGCAGGACGGGGCACGGCAGAAGGCCGAAGCCGATCGGCTCGCCTACGACGCCCACAGGCGTGCGCAAGCGTCACGCCTGTTCAAGACCCTGCCGGCCCGCGAGCAGCAGCTCATCCGCGGGGAGGCCGTCCGGAAGGCGGGAAGTTTCCGCGGTTCACTTCGCGCCATGATGGAAGACCGCTACCTCGTCTCGGTCACGGCGCAGCGGCACGACGACCGGCTCGACACCTTCGACGACTGGAAAGCTACCCGCGCCTAGTGGGGGGATTGGCAGAAACCAGTGGGGGGTTTGACGGAAATGAGTGGGGGGTTTGACGGAAAAATTAGATCGCTTGAGAGCCGAAAAATCCCTCAAAATCGGGCTTCCCGCGAACTGGTCCGAAAACCTAGTATATTCAGATATATCTCTACACTGCGGGCTATCGGAACACGGAGCGTCCGATAGTCCTCGTTGATCCATTCTCTGTGTGAATTTCTCATAAGGGATGAATACAAGAGGGGTACAAGACGGGTACGCCTGACTTGTACCCTTTTCAAAAGACCATTGGCGATAAGTCCTTATCGCTCCTCACAATTCGCCCCCGCTTTGTCGGGCTTGCCGCCCGACCCCGCGCCGCCATCGGTCATGCAAAGCATGACACGACTGGCGGCCTGCGCGCCTTGCCTGGTGGCTGCGGTGCTCGGCTGGCGGCACGGGGTCGGCCGGCTGCGCCGGACGGTCACGCGCCCTTCGGGTGCCCTCGGCGGGGTAGTCGAACACGCGTCCAATAGTCCTCGCAGGCTCCGGGCTATTGAACACGCGTCACGAAACCCGCCTCGGCGCGTTCCCTCCGACAAAGCGGGGGCGGGGGTCGAAATCACTCCTATCCACACCAGGCACGTACTGGCTCGCGGCCACGAGCGGTACACTTCGGGTAACCACGTCTCAAGACGTGGCGACAGCCTCGGGTAGGTCACCGACTACACCCCATCACAGGTCGCTCGGTGAGCCGCGAGCCCGCTCAACTCCCACGGAGAGCGGGAACGCACGAATGGCAAACACGAGCTGCACAGGCAGCACGAGTTTTCACCGGAGGCTGCCGCGACGTTATGGAGTCCGAAGCTATACCCATTTCCGATACCGCGGCGGCCGACTCCTAAGCGCTGCGTTCCCGGCATTCCAATCCGAGATTTCCCACGAGCTTTGCGAGCTCGTCACGAATGGCACGGGGGTCGATGCTGATTTCGTGCTTGACGTCATGGACAACTACCACGGCGAGCCAGCGACTCATGAAGTGCTGAAGCGGATTATCGCGAGATATCCGAATGACGAATCCAAATTGTCAGGCGTTAGTATCAGTTTCGACAGTACAGACGTCGTCGTGGGAGAATTTGGATTGGTCGAGGCGATGCGCCAGAAGAAGGCTGCGATTCAACCGTGGCTCACCGATCCACGGCCTGAAGTTCAGACGTTCGCCGAAAAGCATATTCGCGACCTTGACATGCGCATTGCCAATGAACAGCGCCGCGCTGATGAGCGGAAGGCGATGCGGACGCTTGAATACGACGATGAAGATGACGACAGGAAGGATGGGGACAACAAGGCAGGCGGCCCCGCCAAGAAGAACGAAGATTGAGCGACAGGCAAGGCGCCCCACGGCCGATCATCGATTCTCAAAGTGGTGCGGGTCCACGCGGTGGACGGCCGCGCTGAGCGCCGGTGGGCGGAGCCGCACTGTTCTGTTCATCCTCCCAATTGCCGCTGTACTACTGCACTGTCGCCAGCCGGTTTGACTCCGGCATCCCGGATTGCAACCATCCTGTCCGATCGGGAGAGAATGTCGGATGGCGGCCGTGGCGTGGACCGACTCCACCGTGGAGTTTGCCGGTTGCAAGCTGCACCTGTCGCGCGCCGGCAGCGGCCAGCCGGCGCTGGTGTTGCATCATGACATTGGCACGCCGGACCGCCTGCCCTTCTACGATGCGCTGGCGACGACATATGACGTCCTGGTGCCGCACCATCCGGGCTACGGCCGGTCCGAACGGCCGGACTGGATGCGCAGCGTGCGCGATATCGCGGTCGTCTACCGCGGGCTGCTGAGCGAGCTCGGCATCGAGAAGGCGGCGCTGATCGGCCTCGGCTTCGGCGGCTGGATCGCCGCCGAAATGGCGAGCATGGCGCCGCGCGATCTCTCCAAGCTGGTGCTGGTCGGCGCCATGGGCATCAAGCCGCCCGAGGGCGACATCCTCGACCAGGCGATCGTCGGCTACATCGACTATGCCCGCGCCGGCTTCCACGACCAGACGGCGTTCGACCGGGTCTACGGCGCCGAGCCGTCGAACGACCAGCTGGTCGCATGGGATGTCTGTCGCGAGATGAGCTTCCGCATCGCGTGGAAGCCGTACATGTACAGCCAGACCCTTGCGCATCTGCTGGGCGCCGTGCGGGCGCCCGCCTTGCTGGTGTGGGGCGACGACGACAAGGTCGTGCCGTTGAGCGCGGGCCGGCGTTATGCCAAGGCGCTGCCCAATGCCGAGCTGCAGACCGTCAAGGCCTGCGGCCACTGCGTCGACATGGAGAAGCCCGACGAGCTCGCCAAGCTTGTCACCACGTTTCTCGGATAGGAGCAACGTCCGTGCATCTGATCTATTTCACCGAGCAGCCGATGTCGGCCTACTCCGAAGAGGCCGGCCGCGATTTCGGCGCCACTGCGCTGATGTTCCCCAACACCCATTTCGATCCGGTCGCCGGCTCGCGGCTCTATAACGAATACATCGAGCAGTACCAGCTGGCCGAGGAGGTCGGCGTCGACGGCATCATGCTCAACGAGCACCACAACGCGCCGTTCTGCATGCAGGCGAAGGCGAATATTTTCGCGGCGATCCTCGCCGCCATGACCAAGCGGGTGAAGATCGTCATGCTGGGCAATCCGCTGCCGCTGGCGGAGAACCCGGTCCGGCTGGCCGAAGAGCTGGCGATGATCGACATGATCTCCAAGGGCCGCCTGGTCTCCGGCTTCGTGCGCGGCGGCGGGCAGGAGCAGCTGGCGGCCGGCGTCAACCCGGCCTTCAACCGCGAGCGCTTCGAGGAGGCGCACGCGCTGATCGTCAAGGCCTGGACGCAGCCCGGCCCGTTCCGCTTCGAGGGCACGCACTATCAGCACCGCGTGGTGAACCCGTGGGCGCTGCCGCTGCAGAAGCCTTATCCGCGCGTGTGGATCCCCGGAGTGATCAGCAAGGAGACCATCATCTGGGCGGCGCAGCAGCGCTACCCCTACATCGCGCTCAATACCTCGATCGCCGACACCAAGAAGATCTGGGCGCTGTACGACAAGGTCGCCGACGAGGCGGGCTACACCGCCGGCCCGGAAAACCGCGGCTATTTGATCCAGGTGCACGTCTCCGACAACGAGGAGAAGGCGATCGAGAACGCCAGGCAGTTCCGCTGGATGCAGGGAGAGTTCACCGGCCTGGCGCACCCGGTGTGGAGCACGCCGTCGGGCTACGGCTCGCCGACCAACCGCCGCGCCTTCGTCGAATTTTCCGCCGGACGTCGACCCAACCCGCGCGGCATCACCAGCTTCGAGCAGCAGATGGCCGATCTGCGCATCATCGCCGGCACGCCGAAGACCGTGGTGCCGAAGCTCAAGAAGATCCTGGAGGAGACGCGGCCGGGCATCCTGGCGCTGTGGGGCAACGACGGGAAGGTGAGCCAGAAGGATTCGCTCACCTGCATCAAGATGATCGGCGAGGACGTGTTCCCGCAGATCCGCGAGATCGCCAGAGAGCTCGACCTCAAGAGCCCGTTCGAGGCCAATGCGCCGGTGCACCTGAGGTATTCGAAAGATCTGAAGAAGGCACAGGTCGCGGCGGAGTAGCGCGTTATAGAGCGTCGCGTCTCGGCAGCGCTGCAAGAAACGAATCCCTCACGCCCCACTGCCCTCGGCAAGGTGGTATTGCATGCAGACGTGCTGGCACGCCGCTACCTTTTTGCCACGCCGAAGGGGAATCCATGTCTGCATTCGAACGTGGCGCGCAGGAATTGCGGAGGACTTGCGTTTGTCCGCGTAGCCCAACACAATGCCGCCATAAATGCGGCCATGGGTCGTCGGGGGGATATCAATGGACGTTGCACCGATCGCGAGCGCGACGCTTGCCCGCCTGCCCGCAGGGCTGGCGGCGCCGGCGGCAACGCAGCCACGGCGCATATCCTGGATCGAAGCCATCGGACTGACGGCCGTCCATGTGTTCGCCTCGTTGGCGTTCGTCCCTTGGTTTTTCAGCTGGACCGGCGCGATCCTGGCGTTTCTCGGCCTGTATGTCTTCGGCGCGGTCGGGATCAGTCTTTGCTATCACCGGCTGCTGACCCATCGCGGGATCGTTTGCCCGAAATGGTTGGAGCACACGTTCGCCATTCTTGGGCTGTGCTGCCTGCAAGACACCCCGGCGCGTTGGGTCGCGATCCATCGGCGGCATCACGAGCAGTCCGACCAGCAACCGGATCCGCACAGCCCGTTGGTCAGTTTTTTCTGGGCGCACATGGGATGGATGGTCGTCAAGAACCGCGATCTGACGCGGCTCGGCATTTTCGAACGCTACGCCAAGGATATCCTGCGCGATCCGTTCTATGCCCGCCTGGAACGGAAGTTCCGGTGGGTCTGGGTGGTGCTGATGTCGTGGGGCGTGTTCTTTGCCGGCGGGGCCATCGCCGAGCTGATTTCGGGCGGCAGCGCAGCGGAGGCCCTGCAATTCGGGCTCAGCCTGCTGGTCTGGGGCGTGTTCGTCCGCACCGTACTGGTGTGGCACATCAGCTGGTCGGTCAATTCGGTGACTCATTTATGGGGTTACCGCAATTACGAGACCGATGAATCGAGCCGCAACAACGTGATCGTCGGGATACTCGCCAACGGCGAGGGCTGGCACAACAACCATCATGCCGATCCGCGCTCGGCGCGGCACGGTCATTTGTGGTGGGAAGTCGACTTGACCTGGCTGATGATTCGATTGCTTGCGGCGCTTGGCCTTGCCCGTGACGTGGCAACGCCGTCGCCGCACCTTCGCCAAATGCAAATCCGCCGCCGCTGAGGCAATTCCCTCACGCCCCCACGGCCGCCGGCAGCGGCAGCCGGCGCGGCAGCATCGCCACGGCGAGAAATATCACCGCCGCCGCGGCCGCGAGGATGCGGAACAGCGTATCGAAGCCCCAGTGGTCGTAGACGAAGGCGATCAGCGGCAGCGCCGCGGCCAACGCGCAGAAGCTGACCACGTAGCGCGCGCCGTAGACGCGCGCGCGCAATTCGCCGCTCGCCATCTTGCCGATCATGTAGTCGTTGATCGGAATCTGGCCGAAGGCGCCGAGCATGAAGCCGAGCGCGACGGCGAGCGCCAGGCCGTCGTGCAGGCCGGGCATGAGGGCGAAGAAGAACACCTGCATGGCGGCGACGGTCATGAACACCGGAGCCGGCCCGATGCGGTCGAGCATGCTGCCGACGACGAGCTGCGCCATGGAGGCGACCGCGAACACGATGAAGGCGAAGGCGCCGACCATGGTGGCGATGTCGGCGTGGGCGGACAAGCCGGCGCCCTTGAGCCACGCCGCAAGTCCGGCGGCGATGCCCTGCATGCGCTCGTCGAATATCTTGGGCAGCGCGAAGGTGGTCGACTGGAAGATGATGCTGGAGACCGCCGCGGTGACGAACACGATCGCCGAGACGCGCAGCAGCAGCGCCTTGTAGTCCGCCGGCAGCGGCGCGTCGGTTGCCGCGGCCACCTTGCGCGCCGCCGATCCCTCGCTCAGCTCGGGCCAGCGCAGCACCAGGTAGGCGATGCCGACGCCGACCGAGAAGACGCCGGGCACGATGAAGCCCGCGCGCCAGCCGCCGTGGTCGATGAAATAACCGGTCAGCAGCGCGGCGCTGGCGACGCCGAAGTTGCCCCACACGCCGTTCACCGCGATGCGCATGCCGGTGTTCTTCCACTTGGCGGTGACGATGGCGAGCCCGACCGGATGATAGATCGCCGCGAATATGCCGATGACGAAGAGGCCGAAGCCGATCTGCAGCGGCGTTTGCGCGAATCCGGTGGCGATCGCAGCGAGGCCGACGCCGACGAAGAACACGCACATCATGCCTTCGCGGCTCCATTTGTCGGCGAGCCAGCCGGCCGGCAGCGAGAACAGGCCGAAGGCGAAGAAGCCGGGTGTCGCATAGGCGAGAAGGTCGCCATAGCCGACCCCCCACTCGCGGGTGAGCGCCAGCGCCGCCACGGTCGCGAAGATCAGGGTGAACAGGTGATCGAGGAAATGGCCGATGTTGAGCAGCAGGAACTGCGCGCGGTCACGGTTCATGCGGGCTCGTCCTTGCGCGCGGGTTCGTCACTGCACGCCCGCTACTCGCGCGCGGCCGTGCCGACGACAGGTGTTCGTGCGGCACTGTAGCCCCACGGACCGGGCGCTGTCATGGCGGAGAGCGTCGCGCCGCCGGCATGCCAGCCCGGCGCGGGCGGCGGCAGCGGAGCGGGACTTACGAAGCCTGCTTCACCGCAAGGTCCTGCATTTCCGCGGGCTGCCGGGCAAACGGATATTCGGCGGCCTCGTACAGGCGGCGAATGGCGCCGGAATCGAACCTCTCCTCGTTAACCTCGAGGAACGTTCCCAGGAACGACCGCGCCGGCAGCACCTCGACGGCGTAGCGGATCGCTTCCCCCGCCGTGGCAAATCGCCGATAGGTGACGGCTCGCGTCGAGCGCAGGTTGCGGCGGCTGGGGAACAGCTCGGCAGGGCAATCGTAATCGAAAGAGGCCATTTCTCACTCCAATCGCAAGCCGTACGCAGGGCGGCAAGAGGTGTCGGAACAAATCGACCGCCGCGAACAAGCCGGTGCGCGTACATCCGGCGTCACCGGCTCGGCCTCGCGGCGGACTGCAATGACGGAGCCTCGCGGCATCGACGCCACTGCGAAGTTTATATAGGCACGCGGGCGGGCCTTAACAAGGAACGGAAAGCATGAATCTTCGGCGATTCATTGAGGAATTACGGCATGATCGCGGCGATAGCCATTGAAACGCTTGTAAAACCCGCCTATCTGGTCTATAGGCGCCGCGTTCGATATTTGCCTGTTCTTGCTGCCTGCCCGCTGGGGCACTCCCCAAGAAACGCCGAAATCGGACTGGAGGTCGCGCGATGGTCGCGCGGCCGTGGACGCCGACCGGCGTTTTCAAAGGAGGCCATACATGGCTGAAGGTACCGTGAAGTTTTTCAACTCGCAAAAGGGCTTCGGATTCATCCAGCCGACCGATGGCGGGAAGGACGTGTTCGTCCACATCTCTGCCGTCGAGCGCGCCGGAATGAGCAGCCTCAACGAGGGCCAGAAGCTCAGCTACGACGTGGTGAGCGAGCGCGGCAAGCTTGCCGCCGCGAACCTGCAGAACGTCTGATCTCGTCTGCGACTGAATTGGCCCGGCGCTGAACGCGTCGGGCCTTTGTCATTCTTATCGGCCCACACTTATCGACCCGCAATGGGAGAGCCAAAATGGCCAAAAAGCCCGCATCCCGAACCGAGTTCGTGACGTTCGACGTGTTCTACACGGACGGTTCCCAGCGCTCGAACCGCAAGGTTCCAAGCTCCGTGCTCGGCGGCCTCGACCTCGATGAGCCGGCCCGCGCAATCCTGGAAGAACAGGACCGCGCCATATCCGAGAAGTCCGGCATTCCCCCGATCCCGATCGAAAGAATCTGCCGATCCGACAGCAAGAAGCCGCGCGAGTTGGCGCGGCCGCAGCGGCACTCGGCGGTGTGATCACCCCGGCCGCTGCAGCACGGTCACGCGGAACGGCTCGAGGGTGTCGATAACGTCGGCATTCTGCTGGTGATAATTGAAGCGGAAGAACCGGACGGTGATGCCGTCGGCGGTGAAATCCGCGATGATAAAGCCGTTCTCCTCGATCGGCTTGAGGTTTTCCTCCATCGCGAGATGCGTGGGCGGCGTCGCCCCGATGCCGCGGAAGGCGGACGGCCAGCCGCGATCGCCGGTGCCGAGCGGCCCCGACAGGACGACGACGACCGGATTGCCGCCGAAGTCGAGTGAGCCGCTGCGATGCATGCGGCCTTCGGCGATGGCGTGGAGGTCGCCGCTGACGACGAGCGGAACGCGCCCGGGCATCGCCGCGATCGTCGCCATCAGCCGGTCGTGCTGCTTGAGCCAGCCGCTCTGCCAATAAGGCTTGGCAACGGCCGTGGTCAGCTTGCCGTCGCGGCCGAGGATGTCGGGGTACCACTCGCCCCACTTGCCGGCGCTCCAGCCCGGCGGGTTCGACGGAATATTGACGACGTGCACCACGTCGCGCGCCGCCATGCGCGTCTTGAGCCAGTCCTCGGCCGTGCCGTCGACGAACACGGCGCTCGGCCCGTTGAGCGTCTGCGACCGGCGGATGTCGTAGAGAAGAACCTCCGCCAGCTTGCCGTAGCGCAGGGTGCCGAACGCCTCGCCGACGCCGGGCGGGCGATCCGCCGCGGAGGCGCCGGGAAGCCCGAGCGGACGGTTCGGGTCGGGCAGGTATTCCGGGTAATAGAGCTGCCGGCTCGCGCGCGCCAGGTTGAGCATGAACTGGTCGGGCGGGAACGTGATGATGTCGTCGGTCGCCTCGTCGTTGTCGAAATAGTCGTGGTCGTCCTGCATGAAGAAGACCGGCGTCGAGCGCAGCAGCGCGCCGTATTGCGGAATGATCTGCGGCCCGGTGGCGCGCCGGAAGGCGGCTTCGTTGGCGCTGCCGAACACCGGCTGCGCACGGTCGAACGTTCCCGCATAGGCGATGCCCTTGGCCGAGGCGCCGCTGCCTTTCGACGCCTGCGGCGCGCGCAGGTCCCAGTAGATCTGGTCGCCGTTGGCGATCAGGGCGTCCGGCTGGAACGAGAGCCCGCGCTTGAGCAGGCGCCGGCGCAGCGCCGACGGCAGCCAGTTGATCTTCCCCTCCGGCAGCCCGGCATTGAGCGCGTCGTGCCCGCCGCCGCAGGTGTAGATCATCAGCCGCAGGCGCGACGGCATGGCGTCGGGCGCGGGAAACGTGGCGAGCGACCACGGCTCGCACAGCGACCGGCCGCGCTCGCCGGTCAACGACAATTGATAGGCCGTCGCGGGTTTGAGCCCGGACACGTCGAACTGCCAGAAATCGCCGGCGGCGGTGTTGCTTTGGCCGCGCACGCGGTTGGCGCCCACGCGCAACTCGGGCGCGCCCGGCAGCGGCCGGTCGAACGAAGCCTTGATCAGGAGCCGGTCGTGATTGACGGTCGGCAGCAGATGCGCCACCCGCCCCTGGTCCCAGGCGCTCTCGCGCGGGTTCGCCGTGACGGCCGCCGCCGCCGGTCCGGCAATGCCCGACGTGATGAGCGACGGCAGCCCCGCGGCCCCGATCAGAAAATCCCGGCGTGTCGGCATGGTGGGCTTCTATGGCGAAGGACGCGGCCTCCTCAGCCGAACACCCGGTCGCCCTGCTGGTCGATGATCTGCTTCGCCTTGGTGATGGCGAAGGCGGCGGCGTCGTCCTTGCTCGGATGCGTCTCGGCGCGGATGAAGCGGTGCTCCTTCACGCCGTCGGCGGCGTCCTTCTGGATCACGCCGGCGGTCTGGTACTGGCCGTTGTTGAGATAGGGCGCCGGGCGGATGCGATAGCCCTTGTATTCGACCGCCGGCATCGCCGCTTCGGCCGCAACGCCGCCGCCGCCGGCAAGGCGGCCCAGCGCGGCTTTCAAGCGTGCAAACATCGGCCACGGTCCAATCGTCGGAAGTCGAGGACGCAGCTTATCCCAGGCGACGCCGCCTATCCATATGCCGGGCCGTATCGCTTTATTGCGTCTCGCCGCGCTCCGCGTGCGAGGCCGCGATGCCTTCCATGGCAACCACCAGGCGGTCGATGGCATTGCGGCCGTAGGGGCCAAGCTGCGGGCTTGCCGCCTCGTTCGCCAGCGCGCTCAAGCGGTCGATCAGCGCGCCGGCCTTGACCGCCTTGGCGGCCACCAGGGCATCGCAGATCGCCACCAGCGCCGCGAGCGTTCCGACCTGCATCTGCATCAAGGCATCGTCGTTGGCCATGCGGGAGTCTCCGTTTCCGGCCGACTGTAACATGTCCGGCGCGGCGGCTGCCGGCCCCTCCCCCGCGTGATATCCTGCCCTGGAGCGGGAAAGAGGGGGCGATGTCGGGTACCGTCGAGGTGCCGGTCTGGCTGGTTGCCGTCATCGGGGTGCTCGCCGTACTCGCCCTCATCGACCGGCTGCTGGTCCCGACGGTACGCTGGTTCCTGCGGCGCCGCCTCAACCAGGCGGTCGCCGAGCTGAACGCGCGCCTGCGCATGCGCATCCAGCCGTTCAAGCTCACGCAGCGCGCCAGCATCATCGACCGGCTGATATTCGACCAGGAAGTGGTGCGCGCCGCCGATGCGCACGCGGCGGCGACCGGCGAGCCGCATGCCGTCGCCATGGCGCAGGTCGAGACCTATGCGCGCGAGATCGTGCCCAACTTCAGCGCCCATGCGTATTTCCGCGTCGGCACCCGGATCGCGCGCTGGCTCTCGACCCTGCTCTATCGCGTGCGGCTCGGCCACATCGACGCGGCGGCGCTCGCCGCGGTCGATTCCGACGCCGCCGTCGTGTTCGTCATCAATCATCGCTCCAACATGGATTACGTGCTTGTCACCTACATGGTGGCGGGAAGCTCGGCGCTGTCCTACGCGGTCGGCGAGTGGGCGCGGGTATGGCTGCTGGCGCCGATCATCCGCGCGATGGGCGCCTATTTCATCCGCCGCGACTCGCGCGACCCGCTCTATCGCAAGGTGCTGGCGCGCTACGTGCGGCTCGCGACCGAAGAGGGCGTGACCCAGGCGGTGTTCCCGGAAGGCGGCCTGAGCCGCGACGGCGCGCTGCGGCCGCCGAAGTTCGGCCTGCTGTCCTACATGGTGTCGCGCTTCGATCCGGATGGAGAACGCGACGTGGTGTTCGTGCCGGTCGGGATCAACTACGACCGGGTGCTGGAGGACCGCAACCTCACCGCCGGATTGGGCGCGGACGCGGACACGCGGCAAGCACGCGGCGGCAGGCTGTCGTTCGCCCGCTACCTGGTGCGCGCGCTCGCGCTCCTCGCGCGCGGCCGCTGGTATCGCAACGGCTATGCCAGCGTCAGCTTCGGGACGCCGGTGTCGCTGCGCGCCCACGCGCGGGCGCGCAACGTCGCCTACGGCAAGCTCGCCGAGGCGCAACGCTTCGCCGAGGTCGAGATCCTCGGCAACGCGCTGATGGCGGCGGTCGCCGCGGTCATTCCGGTGCTGCCGGTGTCGCTGGTCGCGACGTTGCTGCTGCGCGCCGGCGCGGACGGGCTGAGCGAGGACGAGATGCGGTCGCGCGCCGAAACCCTGATCGCCGCGTTGCGCGCACGCGGCATCCACGTGCACGTGCCGCGCCAGGACCCGGCCTACATGGTGCACGTCGGCCTGCGCATGCTGGTCCTGCGCCGGCTCGTCGCGCAGACGGACGGACGTTATGCCGGCAATCCCCAGGAGACCGTGCTGCTGCGCTATTACGCCAACGCCATCGCGCACCACCTTGCGCCGGCACCGGCGGCCGGCACGTGAAGGCGCGCCGTCAGTTCTGCTTCTCCCACAGGCTGAGCGCCCCGGAGGAAACCGAGCCGCCGATCACGCACGGAATGCCGACCTCGAGCTGGCCGAGCGCGGCGGCGGCGACGCAGCCGACCGCGAGCGCGCCGACGCCGACCTGCCCCCAGGTCGACAGGTCGCGCTTGTAGCCCGGCCCCTTGCGCTTGAGCTCCTCGACCGCGGCGGTCTGCTCGCGGTGCAGCGCCGCGACGTTGACGGTCTCGGCCGCGTGGATCACCTCGCGCAGGATCGGCTCGACGGTCTTGGGCTGGTCGGCGGCGGAGCGCTTGAGCATGTCGAGCAGGTCGGGCTCGCGCGCCGCATAATTGGCGAGCGTGTACTTCGCGGTGCTGCCGAGGGTGAGCTTCTCGACGCTGTCGCGGTCCTTCGACCACGGCAGCATGGCGATGATGCGCAGGATCGGCTTGTAGCTGCCGGTGGCGAAATAATAGCCCCACAGCACGTCGAGCAGCTCGGGGTTCTTGTCGAGGGTCGGCTTGCCGGGCGGGGATTTGACGAAGTAGCCGTTGATCTTCTGGAAGAAGCTCTTGTCCGGCTCCTCCAGCGCCATGTCGTCGAGGCTCGGCAGCTTGCCGGACAGATATTCGTGCGCCATCACGGCGCGCGCCGGCATGCGCGTGACGAACTTGTTCATCACGCCCTTCCAGTCCGGGTGGCCCGAATAGGCGATCGCGCGCACCAGCACCCATTGGTCCTGCGGCGTGAGCGGCAGCGTCTTGGCGATGATGTCGTCGGCCTTGCCCGGATTGGTGCCGATGACGCCGGCGACGAAGCCGAGATAGATGCCCGAGCCTTCCGGGTCCTTCAGCGTGCCGAGGCGGCTGAGCGCGCGCACGGCCGCCGGCACGCGGGCGAGGTTGGGCTTTGCCCGGTATTCGTACATGAATTTCTGCACGTCGGTGACCGACATGAAATCGCCGGGGCGCGGCGGCGCCGGCGGTTGCATGGCCGCGGCCGGCGCCGACAGCGCCGGCGCGAGGATCAGTGCGGCGATCACGCGAAGCATCACGCGGTACATGGCTTTCCTCCGCCCGGCCGCGGCCGGCGCTCGAGGCCCCCCGTCGGGCATGGTGCCCGGCTCCGGCTTGTTAGATTTGGTTTGCGGCGGCGGTGGGGAGCTTTCGTGACAATTCGGGCACGTGCGGGCGTTTACGTTTCCGGCAATTGCAAGGCAAAAAAGAGGATGTAGCCCGCATGAGGCATAAGGGCGGTTACGCCCGTCTTCGACGGGCTATCGGCAAATGCGGGATTCCCGGATGTCGCGCTACGCGTTCATCCCGGCTGCCGGCTACAGGCTAAGCCACCCAACGCGCAGAATTGTTAATGGGCACTCTTTGCCGTGGGGTCGGTTTCGAGCGCTTCGAGCGTCTGCGTATTGGGGCAATAAGTCCGCCACACCGGATCATCGGGATGACGGGCCAAATCGCGGTCGCATCGACGTTTGCTGCCGCATATGGTGCAGACCCGCTCCAGATCGCGCATCACCATCGGGTCGGTCTCAAGCACCGCCGGGCGATCGATGTGCAGCGCCGCGAGGCGCTGCTTGAGCTGGTCCGCCGCATCCGGGCGCTTGGCGGCAAGGGCATAGAGCTCATGGCTCGTGAGCCCGACGTCCCGGGCGACGTGACCAACCTGATCGCCACAGTTCTGCAGCTCGCCGAGACCCGCGCGCCCGGCACCCAGGTTCCGCCACCACGCGGCAAGCACGCCGAACATCCCGCTACCGGTCGCTATGGTCATGGACGCCTCCTTGCCTTTGCCGCAGCCTGGAAGCAAAGCCCGGCGCCGCATTGATCTAGCTCAACGCCGGCCACGGATTTCAGCTGATTGATCCAGATCAATGCACGGTCGCGCTCATGCGCCACAATCGTTCATGCTCAGAGGAGGCGCGCATGCGAATCCTGCCCTCTCGACAGAAACGCCGGTCAGCCGTCGCCATCATCGCGCGATGGTGGCGGGAGTGGGGTGAGACGGATTCACGCTTGCCAAAACCGCAATCCTGCCACACGGAGCGGAGGGTGCCGATGAGCGAAGATCTGGGCCTCTCCGCCACCGACTTCCGTGCCGCCGCAGACCTTCGCGCGCTCGCCGGCTACGGTCCTGACGAAGCCACCCTGTTGCCGCGCCGCATGACGCTGCTTCAGCTTGACCCCGACGAGATCGCCCGTCTCGAGCCCGGCGTGTTCCGCGATCTCTACTGGCGATGCCTGTCATGTGAAAGCCAAGGACGATGCGCCTGCGACCTCGCGGATGATGCGGCGGTCCCGACGCTGCCGGATCGGCGCGACGACTGGCAGGACTATTGCGCCAACGCCGCGACCCTGGGCGCGCTGGGCGCGATCCCCTGGTTTCAACCTGCGAACCACCTGCCGACGCCATGAGAAGCGGCCGGACCATAACCTTGCCGCCGAAGCAGGGCCCAATGCGGCCGCTGCTTTTGCCTCGCCGGATGGCCGCGCTTGAGCTCTATCCCGCTGCGGTCGCTCGCACTGCACCTGACGCGTGCCGCGACCTGCAGGCTCGCTGTGCGCGATGCGAATGCTACGAACGCTGCGAACGAGACTTGCGATGCGATGCGTACAACGCGGTGTGGAAGGCTTATTGCCCAAACTCCCCACTGCTCGGCGCGCTGGGCGAGCTGTGGTGGCTGAAGGCATTTATTTGATCGGAGGTCGTGCGATGCGCGCATTCGATGCTGCTCATGGGATATTCGCCAGATTCGCACGCATCATCGCGGCGTTGCGCCCCACGTCCGACTTCACCTGCGGCGATTGCGAGCGGTGGGAGCGATGCGGCCTGCCGCCCAGCAACGCGTGCATCGTGCGGGCGGCGCAGATCGCTCGCGATGGCGAAAGACCACATAGGCGCGCGACCCCGTTCCTGGGATGATTCAGGCCAGGGCGCTGTCGCCCGTTGGATTTCGCGTTCCCCGCTCATCCGGACCACACACCAACGGCAAACGCGGCGCCCGAGTCTTTACTTTCGTTTCTTGATGATATCTTCAGCAGGGCACGTTGCGTTCTTGTCGGTTATCGGCAGCTCGTCGACTGTGCCGGTGGGATAGCCACCTTTCTTCATATAGTGCCAGTGCTCGGCCCAGCTGGCGCAGCGTCCTTTTTCGTGCCCACCACGCGCGCTTGGTAATCGAAACCCAGGCCCGCACTTGCAACCGCAACCTTGACAGAACTCTTCGGCGCCGGCGCCCAAGTTTACCAGCAGGACAATAATCGAGGCGACGAGCGTTCTGGCGCCTAGCCGAGGAAACATCTGGCACCCGATAGGCGGCTGCAATGAATCACCTTAACATGATTGCCTTCTCAAGGCCCGCGCATAGCAAAGACAGGAGGACAAATGCCGGAGATCCGCAAGATCGTGACGACGCGCGAGGTCGTGCTTGCCGAAATGGGCCGCGCAGCCGCGCGCCCGATCGTGCGGGCGGTGGCGCTCGCGGTCATCGCCAACCCCTACGCGGGCCGGTCGGCGGAGGATTTGACCGAGCTGTTCCGCGCCGGCGCGGCGCTGGGCGAGCGGCTGATGCCCGAGCTGGTGCGGCTGCTCGATCATCCGGCGGTGTCCTACGGCAAGGGCGCGCTCGTCGGCGTCAACGGCGAGATGGAGCACGGCGGCGCCTGCGTGCATCCCATGCTGGGCAAGCCGATGCGCTCAGCGCTCGGCGGCGGCAAGGCGCTGATCTCCTCGAACGTGAAGGTGGCGGCGGCCGGCGCCGCGCTCGACGTGCCGCTCGGCCACAAGGACGACGCCTGGTCGTTCGACCACTTCGACACCATCACGGTCATGGTCGCGGACGCGCCGCGGCCCGACGAGATCGTGGTCGCCATGGCGATCGCCGACGGCGGACGCCCGTGGCCGCGCTGCGGCAGCGCGCCTATCCGCTAAAGCAGCATGATCCGCAATCGCTGGCTCGCTCTCGCCGTGCTGTTCCTGGCGCGCACCGCCATGGCGGTGCAGTTCCAGTCGGTCGGCGCGCTCGGGCCGATCCTGGTCGACCGGCTCGCCATCGACTACGCGCTGCTGGGGACGCTGATCGGCCTCTACATGCTGCCGGGCTTCGTCATCGCGCTGCCGGGCGGCATGCTGATGCAGCGGTTGGGCGCGACGACGATTGCGCTCATCGGCCTCGCCGCCATGGCGCTGGGCGGCCTGCTCATGGGCGCGATCCCGTCGTTCCCGGCGATGGCCGCCGGACGGTTGCTGAGCGGCACCGGCGCGGTCCTGCTCAACGTCGCCGTGACCAAGATGGCGGTGGACTGGTTCGTCGGGCGCGAGATCGTGACCGCCATGTCGATCCTGGTCGCCAGCTGGCCGTTCGGCATCGCCCTGGCGCTGGTCGGCTTCGTCCCGCTGGCCGGCGCCTATGGTTGGCAGGCGGCGATGTATGCCGGCGCCGGGTTCGCCGCCGTAAGCCTCGTGCTGATCGGCCTGGCCTACCGCAGCCCGCCCGCGGCGGCGGCGCCCGAAGCCGCGAAGCTCGCGCTCAACCTGACCGGGCGCGAATGGCTGCTGGTGAGCCTCGCCGGACTGGTGTGGGGCACGTTCAACGTCGGTTATATCGGGCTCGTCAGCTTCGCGCCCGATCTGTTCGTCGCGCGCGGCTATTCCCTTCTCGACGCGAGCCGGCTGGTCAGCCTGGTCGGCTGGGTGCTGATCGCCTCGATCCCGCTGGGCGGCTATGTGGCGGAGGCCACCGGCCGGCCGACCGCCGTGATGGCGGGCGGCCTTGCGCTCGCGGCAATCTCCATGGCCCTGCTGCCGGCCGGCATCGCGCCGCTCGCCGTGTTCGGGGTCGTCGCGCTGGTGGTCGGATTGCCGGCCGGCCCGATCATGGCGCTGCCGGCGCAAGCCCTGCGGCCGGAAAGCCGCGCGCCCGGGATGGGCGTGTTCTACACGTGGTACTATGCCGCCATGGCGGTGCTGCCGGGTCTCGCCGGCGCGGCGCGCGACATCGCCGGCAGTGCGGCCGCGCCGGTATTGTTCGCGGCCGCCATGATGCTGGCGGCGCTCGGCTGTCTTGCGGCGTTTCTTGCCGCCATGCGCGGCAACAAGCCGGTGGCCGCGTCAGCGCGCTAAGCGCGCCGCTGCATCGCCTCGCCCCACTTCGCTTGCCAGTCCTGGCCGGTCGGGTCCAGCACCTTGCCGTCCTTCTCATAGAACTTGTTGGGCATCTGGAAGATCGCCAGGAACAGGCCGCCGGTGGGCGACCAGGCGGAATGGCGGCTGCCGGCCGGGCGCCACACGAACTCGCCCGGGCCGACCGTAAGGCCGGCATCGGGGCCTTCCTTGTCGACCAGCGAACCTTCGAGCACGTAGGTCTGCTCGATCAGCACGTGCTCGTGGTCGGGCAGCACGGCGCCCGGCTCCATGCGGAACAGGGCGGTGAGCACGCCGGTGTCCTTATCGAAAAACAGCGTCTTGGTGGCGCAGCCGGGAAAGCGCGCCATGTCCCACGGCATGTCCGTGGGGCGCACGTGATGCGAGGCCATCGGGTCGGCGGCGGCTGCGCCGGGCTTCACGTCGGTCTTGGCGTCCATTGGGGGGGGCTCCGGGTTGAGGTCGGTTGGCACCATTGCAGTCCAAATTGAGTTGCGCGTCCAGCGTCATGACGGTCAAATCGGGTTGTTTCCCGGATCGGCGGCGCACTGCTCCACTTCGTTTCGCGCCGCACCGCGTCCGGGAACGCATCGCGATTCGACAAAAAGCAATCATCAGGGAGGTGCGTCATGGCCACCTACATCGCGCTCATCAACTGGACCGACAAGGGCGCCCAGCAGGTCAAGGATTCGCCCAGGCGCTTCGACGCCGGCAGGAAGCTGCTGCGCGACATGGGCGGCGACATCAAGAGCTTCTACCTGACCTTGGGCGATTACGACCTGGTCGCGATATGCGAAGCACCGGACGACGCCGTGATGGCGCGCTTCCTCATGCAGCTCGGCATGCTCGGCAACGTGCGCACCCACACCCTCAAGGCGTTCCCGGAAGCCGCCTACCGCGAGATCGTCGCGACCTTGAGCTGACTTTCCGCGCCGACGGCTTTGGTCAGCGGCGTCACTCGTTGGCGGGCGGCGCGATGTCAGGCGGCGGGCGCGGGTGCCAATATCGACGGGAAAATTCCTTGACCGGCGATGGGCCGGCCGTTCAACTCGCGCCGCCCGGGAGAACGCAACACCAACCGGAGCGCCTCATGCGCCGGACAGCCGCTTGCGTGGCGATCAGCGGGCTCATCGCCCTCGCGTTCGGGACAGCAGCGGCAGCCGAAGTCGCCACCGTCCGGTTCGCGCGCCAGCTCGGGCTTGGCTATCTGCAATTCTACGTCATGCAGGATCGCGCGCTGGTGGAAAAGCACGCCCGGCGAGCGGGCCTCGGCGAGATCACGACCCAATGGTCGCCGCTCGGGACGCCGACGGCGCTGGTCGACGCGCTGTTGACCGGCAGCGTCGACTTCATCGGCGTCGGGCTGCCCGCCTTCCTCACCATGTGGGACAAGACCCGCGGGACGCTCGATATCAAGGCGGTGGTGGCGCTCAACTGCGAGCCCGCTTATCTCAACACCCGCAACCCCAAGGTCAAGTCGATCCGCGACTTCACCGACGACGACCGCATCGCCCTGCCCGCCCCCAAGGTCTCGGTGCAGGCGATCATGCTGCAGATGATGGCGGCGAAAACGTTCGGCAACGACAAATACGACGTGCTCGACCGCCTGACGGTCGGGATGAGCCACCCGGACGGCGCGGTGGCGCTGCGGCTCGGACGCTCGGAAATCACCGCCCATTTCACCTCGCCGCCGTTCCAGTATCAGGAACTGGAAGACGCCGGCATCCGCAAGATCGCGACGTCCTACGACGCCACCGACGGCCCCAATACGTTCAGCGTCGTGGCCGCCGCCAGCCGCTGGCGGCAGGCCAATCCGCAGACCTACAAGGCGGTGCTGGCGGCCTTCGACGAGGCCAACGAATTTATCGCCCGCAACCCGCGCGAGACCGCGGAAATCTTTCTCAAGATCGAGCGGGTCAAGCTGCCGGCCGCATTCATCGAGAAGCTCATCACCGACCCGGAATTCTCCTACGCGCCGGGACCGCAGAACGTCATGAAGATCCACGGCTTCATGCACCGGGTCGGCGCGCTCAAGAAGATGCCGGCGGCCTGGCAGGAGCTGTTCTTTCCGGAGGCGCACGGGCTCGACGGTTTTTGAAACCAACCGGGACATCGCAGGAAGGACCAGAGCATGCCAGCCGAACGCTTCGACTTTCCCAACGCCGCGGGCGAGCGGCTGGCGGCGCTGCTCGACCGGCCGGCCGGCAATCCGCGCGCGTTTGCGCTGTTCGCCCACTGCTTCACCTGCGGCAAGGACATTCGCGCCGCCAAGCGCATCGCCGAAGGGCTGACCGCGCGCGGCATCGCGGTGCTGCGGTTCGACTTCACCGGGCTCGGCGCCAGCGAGGGCGAGTTCGCCAACACGAATTTCTCCTCGAACGTCGCCGACCTCGTCGCCGCCGCCAATCACTTGCGCCAAGTGCAGCAGGCGCCGGCCATCCTGATCGGCCACAGCCTCGGCGGCGCCGCCGTGCTGGCCGCCGCCGGCGAGGTGCCGGAGGCGCGGGCGGTCGTCACCATCGCGGCGCCGGCCGATCCGAGCCACGTCACCGGCCTGCTGAAAAACCGGGTGGAGGAAATCCGCGCGCGCGGCGAGGTCGAGGTCACCCTGGCGGGGCGCCCGTTCCGCATCCGCCGCGAGTTCCTCGACGACGTGGCCGAGCAACGGCTCGACGCACGGATCGGCAAGCTCGGCAAGGCCCTCCTGGTGATGCATTCGCCGACCGACACCATCGTCGGCATCGACAACGCCAGCCACATCTTCCTGGCGGCGAAACATCCGAAGAGCTTCGTGTCGCTCGCCGACGCCGACCATCTGCTGAGCAAGACCCGCGACGCCGTCTACGTGGCGGACGTCATCGCGGCCTGGGCCGAACGTTATCTCGACATGGTCCCGGCGTCGGACGCGGACACGACGGAACCCGGCACGGTCGTGGTCACCGAGACGCGGCAGGGCAAGTTCCAGCAACTGGTCGCGGCCGGCCAACATCGCTTCCTGGCCGACGAGCCGGTCGCCGCCGGCGGCCTCGACACCGGGCCGGGCCCCTACGACTTGCTGCTCGCCGCACTCGGCGCCTGCACGGCGATGACCTTGCGGCTCTATGCCGACCGAAAGGGCTTGCCGCTCGAACGGGTCGCGGTCAGGCTCACCCACGCCAAGATCCACGCCGCCGACTGCGAAACGTGCGAGACCAGGGAAGGGATGCTCGACCGGATCGACAAGGAGATCGCGGTGGCGGGCGCGCTCGACGCGGAAGCCCGCGCGCGGCTGCTCGAGATCGCCGAGAAGTGCCCGGTCAACCGTACGCTCAAATCGGAGATCGAGATTCGCGGCAGCATCAGAGTAAGCGAATAGCGAATAGCGAGTAGCGAATAGGAAGAGATATCCTGCTGCTTGCGGTTACCTGATCGCTACTCGCTACTCGCTACTCGCTATTCGCTATTCGCTCAAAAGGGAGTGACGCCATGACGTTGTTTTGCGGATGCGGATGCGGCTGCATGCCGGCCCTGTCGCGCCGGAAGCTTGTGGCCGGCGGGATCGCGGCCGGCCTGGGCGCCATGGCGATGAAGGCGCAGGCGCAAGGCGCGGCTGCGCCGACGGCCACGGGCGCGACGCGCGCGATCGACATCCACGCGCACTATTATCCGCAAGGTTTCCTCGACCTGTTCAACAGCGAGGGCCAGCGCTTCAATGCCTCCGCGCAGGTGACCGAGCAGGGCTTCGGCTTCAAGACGCCGGCCGGCTCCAACGCCAGCCTGCCGCTCAAGTTCATCGATCTCAAGCAGCGGCTCGCCGACATGGACGCCCAGGGCGTCGCCACGCACGCGCTCTCGCTCACCACGCCCATGGTCTACTGGGCCGCCGGCGAGGTCTCGCACAAGCTGGCGCGCGCCTGGAACGACGGCGCCGTGGCCGCGCACCAGGCGCATCCCGACCGCTTCGTGGTGCTGGCGACCCTGCCGATGCTCGACGCCGAGCGCGCCGTCGACGAGCTGAACCGGGTGAGCAAGCTCGCCGGCGTGCGCGGCGTCTACATGGGCACGAATATCGACGGCCGCGATCTCGACGATCCGCAGTTCGAGCCGATCTTCGCGAAGGTCGAGGCGCTCGGCCTGCCGGTATTCCTGCATCCGCTGCAGACGATCGGCGGCAAGCGCACGCAGAGCTACTATCTCAACAACCTGATCGGCAATCCGGTCGACACCGGCATCGCAGCCGCGCGGCTGATCTTCGGCGGCGTGCTCGACCGCCATCCGAAGCTCGACGTCTGCCTGCCGCACGCGGGCGGCGTGCTGCCGATCCTGATCGGCCGCATCGACCACGGCTGGAAGGTGCGCAAGGAGACCAAGGGCCTCGCCAACGCGCCGAGCAGCTATCTGCGCCGCTTCCGCTACGACACGATCGGCCATTCCAAGCCGATCATGGAGTTCGTCATCTCCCAGGTCGGCGCCGACCGGGTGATGATCGGCAGCGACTACTGCTTCGACATGGGCTACGAGCGGCCGGTGCAGGTGGTCGACGAGCTCAAGCTGAACCCGGCCGAGCGCGACATGATCCTCGGCGGAAACGCCGCCAAGCTGTTGAAGATTTGAACCGGGTGACGCCACCTACCCCGGATGACCCCCGCGAAGCCGGGGAAAATCCGGGACGACGATCCCGCATTTCGCTACGCTCGTGCGGGCTACAGATGCAGAGAGATGCCGCTCATGACCATCGATACCGAGCTCCGCACCGCGACGCCCCGCGCGGACGACCGCCCTCCCCTCGTCATCCGCCGGGTGGACGCGGTCCCGGTGGCGCTGCCGCTCAAGAAGCCGATGAAGATGGCAGGCGTCAGCATCACCCATGCGCACAACGTGCTGGTGCGCATCGCGGCCGCGGACGGCACGGTCGGCTGGGGCGAAGCCGCCTCGGCGCCCACCATGACGGGCGACACGCTCGGCGGGCTCGTCGCCGCGGTGCGCGACCATCTCGGACCGCTGCTGGTCGGCCGGGACGCGTGGGACCGGCCGGCGCTGGTGCGCCGGCTCAAGGACGCGCTGATGGGCAATACCGGCGCCCACTCGGCCGTCGAGATGGCGCTGCTCGATCTCGCGGGGCGGGCCGCGGAGATCCCGTTGATCGATCTCGTCGGCGGCGCCGTGCGCCCGGGCGTCGCGCCCATGTGGCTGCTCGGCAACCCGACCACGGCGGCGGACATCGCCGAGGCGCACGAGCGCGAGGCCGCGGGCTTCCATTTCTTCAAGCTCAAGGTCGGGGTAAAGCCGCTCGCCGCCGAGATCGACGGCACGCTCGCGGTGCGCGCCGCGCTCGGGCCGAAAGTGCCGCTGTGCGCCGACGCCAATTGCGGGTTCGCGCCGGAGGCGGCGCAACGCTACCTCGAGGCCACCCGCGCGGCGGATTTGCTGTTTCTCGAGCAGCCGCTCGGCCACGCCGACCTCGACGGCTTCGCGGCGCTCGCCCGCACGGCGCCGGTGCCGCTCGGCGTCGACGAGGGCATCCATTCGCTCGCCGACATCGAGGCGCACGCGCGCGCCAAGGCCGGCGGCGTGTCGCTCAAGCTGATCAAGCTCGGCGGGATTGGCCCGGCGATCGCCGCCGCCGACCTGTGCCGGCGCCTGAACCTCAAGGTCAACGTCGCGGTCAAGATCGCCGAGTCGAGCATCGGCTCGGCGGCGGCCGTGCATCTCGCCTGTGCGATCCCGGCGAGCGACTGGGGCGTGAGCCTCACCCACTTCTATCTGGCGGACGATTTGGTCAAACGTCCGCTGCCGCTCGGCAACGGCACGGTCGCGCTGCCGACGGGCCCGGGGTTGGGAGTGGAAGTGGACGAGGCGGCGGTGGAGCGGTTTCGGGTGAGGGCGTAGGATGGGTTGAGCCGCCATAGCCCGTCGAAGACGGGCGTGAACGCCCTGATGGCGGCGATACCCATCGCGGCGAGAAACTCATACGCAAGATGATGGGTATCGCTTCGCTCAACCCATCCTACATTTTACGCGCTGGCGGCGACCGCGAGCCGGTTGTCGCCCAGGCGCAGCGGCAGGTCGACCGGCTCGTTGCGGTCGGCGGAAATATCCGCCGCGACGTAGACCTCCATCACCTGGCGGGCCTGCTCGGACGTCACCAGCACCGGCCGGTCGAGCGCGACCGCGGTGGCGAAATGGTCGGTCTCCGTCGCCATCGGGCCGGCGAACACGTGGCCGACCGGCTCGCCCGGCATGGTCGACATGGGATGCACCAGGCCGCCCTTCATGGTCATCAGCGCCACGTCGGTGCGGCTGTCGTCGATGAACAGCGCGCCCTCGGTGCCGACGAACTCGATCCAGGTGCGCGAATAGTTGGGATAGCCGGGCGGCAGGATCCAGCCGGCCCCGATGGTGAAGATGACGCCGTTGTCCATGGTGACGGTGATCAGCGAGGAATCCGGCGTGTTGTTCTTGTGCCGGTTCACGTTGGAGACCGACTGGCAATAGACCCGCACCGGCTTGGCCGGCTCGAGGCACCACAGCACCCAGTCGATGTCGTGGGTCGCCTCCATGGCGGCGGGCGAAAGCCGGGTGCGGGTGTTGATCTTGTTGCCGAGGGTACGGCTGAGATGCCGGCTGACGATGGCGTTGACCGGCTCGCCCAGGGTGCCGTCGACGACGCACTTCTTGATGTAGGCCTGCTTGGGATTGAAGCGCTGGGAATAGCCGATGGTAAACTTGAGATTCTTGCGGCGCGCGATGTCGAGCAGCTCGTCCGCCTCCCGCAGCTCCATGGCGATGGGCTTTTCCAGGAACACGTGCTTGCCGACCAGGAGGCAGTCGCGCGCCATCGGATAGTGGGTGGTCTCCGGCGTCGCGGAAATATAGACGGCCTCGATCTCCTTGATGTCGAGCAGCTCGCGCCATTCGGTGGTGGCCTTGCGCGGCTTGGTGGCGGCGGCGACCTCGGCGAGGCGTTCCGGGTTGATGTCGGCGATGTAGAGGCCGTCGACCAGGGGGTTGGCCGCGCAGGCGTTGGCACGGATGCCGCCGCACCAGCCGGTGCCGATGATGCCGACGTTGATTCTTCGCATGGCCCCCCCAAAGCGTCAGTTGCCGTTGGAGCCGGTGTCTAGCCTACCGGCATGACAGCCGGCAAGGTCGCAACCGGGGCCCGAACGCCGGCCGGAGCCGGGCACATGACGAAATGCCGCATTTTACCTTTCCTGCTGCAACTTCTTTGGAATTTGATCGTAGTCAAAGCCGAGACCGGGCCGGCAGCGGATACGCTCTCGACAAACCGACGCCAACGCCGCTAAATCCCGAGGTTGCAGCGGCCGAACGGGGGCTCGCCTCAATGGCTTACGACCACTACTTTGCCGGCGCGCTCGCCCGCCTGCGCGAGGAGCGGCGCTACCGCGTGTTCGCCGACCTCGAGCGCATCGCCGGGCGGTTCCCGCACGCGACCTGGCATTCCCCGGGCGGTCCGCGCCCGGTCGTGATCTGGTGCTCGAACGACTATCTCGGCATGGGCCAGCACCCCAAGGTGATCGGCGCCATGGTCGAGACCGCGACCCGCATGGGCG
>Ga0193751_1000221_pt1 | contig 50752 bp, 58 predicted proteins | sample L1c2metaG_FD_143050 | JGI IMG/M metagenome (GOLD analysis project Ga0193751, IMG submission 143050) | Soil microbial communities from a riparian zone of the East river system, Colorado, United States - L1c2 | ecosystem: Environmental > Terrestrial > Soil > Riparian zone | place: USA: East River...
CCGCAGCACGACCGGGCGCGAGAACCGCTGGACGACCGCCGCCGTGGCCGCGTCGGAGGCGAGCCCGCCGATCGCGACGCCGCCGAGGACGACCCCGTCCGGGACCGTCGCAGCGGCCGTGGTGGTCGTCGTCGTCGTAGTCGTGGTCGTGGTCGGCGGCGTGTCCGCGAACGCCGGCGCGACGACCGCGCACGCGAGCAAGAGCGAGAGGAGAAGAGCGAGACGACCCACAGCCCGAAAAGGTTACCCCGGAGCCTCAGGACCGGCGGATGACGACGACCGCCAGGTCGTCGGCGAGCTCGCCGCCGGCGAAGGCGCGGGCATCCCGCGCCACGGCCGTCGCGAGCACGTGGGGCGCTAACTCGCGGTGACCGCTGAGGAGAGCGTCCAGCCGCTCGACGCCGTACAGCTCCTGCCTCCGCCTCGCCTCGATCACGCCGTCGGTGTAGACGACGATCGACGCGCCCACGGGAAGCTCGGTGCGCACCTCGTCGTACCCCTGCCCCGACTCGATCCCGAGCGCCAGCCCGCCGGTCTCGAGGCCGCGCACGCTGCCGTCCGGAAGCAGGATCCGCGGCGGCGGATGGCCGGCGCTCGCGCAGGCCACTCCGCCGCTGGCGCCGTCGATCGCGAGGTAGACCATGGTGATGAACTTGCCCGTGGCGATCTCGTCGACGACGACGTCGTTCGCGGCGGCGAGGAAGTCGCCCGGCTCGGGATGCTCGCGCGCAAGCGAGCGGAAGACGAACTTCGCCATCGCCATGTCGGCAGTCGCCTCGACGCCGTGCCCGGTGACGTCCCCTAGGACGACCGCGAGCCGTCCGTCGTCCAGCGTGACGAAGTCGTAGATGTCGCCGCCGACGTCGACCCGCGCGGACGATTCGTACAGCTCGCCCACCTCGAGGCCGGCGACCGCCGGGCGCGAACGCGGCAGGAGCGACCGCTGCATCGTGTCCGCGAACTCCTTCTGCTGCTGATACAGGCGCGCGTTGTCGATCGCGAGCGCAGCCTGGCCGGCGATGGCGAGTGCGGCATCGAGCGTCTCGGCGCTGATCGGGCTCCCGGGGCGGAACGAAAAGATGCCGAGGGACGCGATCACCTCAGCCGGTGTCGCCACCGGCACCATCGCGGCCGTCCACCCCTTCTCGAGGAACGGATCGAGCAGCTCGTTCGCCATCCTCCTGCGCAACCGGATGGGCGTCGCCTCGCGGAACAGCCTCTGCACCGCCGTCGCGCCGAACGGCTGCGGCCGGTAGAGCACCGCTCGGACCGCGTCGGCGAGCGCGGCGTCCTTGACGTGGAGCGCACGCGGCATGAGCTGCTCCCGGCGCTCGTCCGGCATGCGGATGACGGCGGCGTCGACGTCGAGCACCTCAACCACCGTCCGCGCGAGAGCCTCGAGCGTCGCCTCGAGCGACAGGCTCTGCGCGAACGAGCGCGAGATCTCGTACAGCGCACCGAGGCGCCGCGCCGCCTCCCGTTCCGATGCGAGCGCAGCCTCGCGCTGGTCGGAGAGCTCCGAGGTGCGCTCGTGCAGCTGCGCGTTCTGGACTGCGACGGCGAGCTGCGAGGCGAGCGCGGTCAGAAGCGCGGACTCGCCCTCGCTCACCGGGCGGCCGCGTTCGGGATAGACCGCGAGCAGGCCGATCACGTCGTCGCGCACGAGCAGCGGGACGGCGAGCGCCGCGTCGATGCCGGCCTCCCGCGCGGCGTCGCGCACGTCCACGAGCCGGAGATCGTCCGCAGTGTCCGACACCTCGACGAGCGGCCTGCGGCGCCGTGCAGGGCCGATGCCGAGCTCGAGCAGCCGCTCGGCGACTGGCGTGTGCGGCCCGGTCAGGCCGGCACCCGCCGCCGCGACCAGCCGGTCTTCGGCGACACGCAGGTAGACGGCGACGCGCTCGACGTCGAGCAGCTCCGCGATGCGCACAACCGCCGTCTCGAGCGTGTGCGTGAGCGAGAGCTCGGCCGTCGCCTGCCCGACGACCGCGAGCAGCGCGCGCGACAGCTGAAGCTCCTGCTCGAGCTCCCGGATCCGCGTGCCCGAGCGGAGGACATGGGCGGCGCGGACGCCGAACGTGGTGAGGCGGCCGAGCTGGTCCGCGCTCGGCTCGGCACCCGGCGCGAACAGAAGCTGCAGGAAGCCGACGGGAGGCTCGCCGAGCCCCAGCGTCGTCGAGACGCCGCAGCCGGCCGGCAACCGGTCGGACGTGAGCGCGCGGATGGCTCCACCGTTTGCGAGCGCAGCCGCTGCCGCTTCTGCAGCGTCGCCCAGATCCACCGTCGAGTCGAGTCCATACGAACCGACGAGCTCGAGCGCATCGCCCTCGGCCCGCTGCCAGAGCAGCGCGACCGGCGCGCCGACGACGCCGGCCGCGAGCCGGACGACCTCCGCTGCCGGCGCGGTCTCGTGCAACGCGGCGGCGAGCGCGTCGCCGGCGAGGTCGAGCGCGTGCCGCGTGACTCCGGCATCGGTCGGCGGCCCCGGCGCGAAGGCGCGCAGGACGAGCGCGACCTGGCCGGCGGTGAGCTCGGCGGCAAGCTGCTCCGAGGGTGAGAACGGCCCGGCGCGATAGAGCTCCAGCACGGCGGCGGCCCCGTCGACGCGCACCGGTAGCACGAGGATCGAACCGGCCCCGGTGCGCGCGGCGACGCGCTGTACGCCCAGTGGCGCCTCGGCCAGCAGGTCGACGCGGAGGTCGGGCAGTTCGGCGGCGGGGATGCGGTCGCCCTCGAGCTCGGCGGCGAGCGCAGCCGAGCCGGCGACGGCGGCCGTCTCGAGCCGGTCGGCGGAGACGACGCGCACTAGGGCGACATCCGCGCCCGCAGCAACGCGGGCGGCATCGGCGACGTCCTGGAGCGCGAGGGCAAGGCTCGGGCGGGCCGCTGCGTCCCTCACGGCGCGGGCAAGCGCCGCCAGGGCGTCGATCGAGATCCCCGGCACCTGGGCGAGCAGCTCCGATTCGGCCTGAACGGTCATCACGGCCCCTGTGGAAGTATCGCCGCAGGCGCATCCCCCTTACAATTCCGGCTCGTGGCCAGACCCGCCCAGAAGATGGAGGAAGTCCCCGTCGAACCGTCGACGGTGGAGCTCCGCTACCGGTATCACCGCGCCCAGCGACAGGCCCGGGTCCGGCAGCGCCAGGAGACCCGGCTCGCCCGGTATCGCTTCTACGCCGCGATGGCGGTGCTGCTCGCGATCGCCATCGCCTTCGTCATCGGCGCCTGGCACGAGATCCAGCATCTCTTTGGGCTCTAGCTAGTGCTTGAGCCCGGGAACGCGCCGCGGCGGATCTTCCCAGGCCACGCCGCCGCACATGGGGCAGACGGGTAGCGCGCGGCAGACGGAGACGCCGTAGCCGCACTCGCTGCAGCGGAAGTCCCCTACGGCCGGCTCGCCGGCGGCGAGAAAGGCGACGAACCCGTCCTCCACGCCGCCGAGATTCGTCCCTGCGCCCGCTTCCTTGCTCACCCTGACGTGAATGTGCCCATACTGCGCCAGTGCAAACGCCTGAGCCGATGCTGCCGCCGCGCGCGCCGGCCGGGCCGGAGCGGCGTCCCGCGCCGCGGCCGGTCGTGCCCGGCTACTGGGGCGAGCGCCTCGCGTGGATCGCCGGGCTCGTTCTCGCCATCTCCGCCTTCACCGACTGGTACGCGGGCACGCAGGCGGACGGGCTGACGCTGTCGGTCACCGGGTGGCACATTGGCGCACTCGGCAAGCTCGTGTTCTTCATCGGGCTCGCGACGCTCATCCTCGAGGCGCTGCGTGAGGCCGGCATCGAGCTTCCGACAACCGTGCCGGAGAGCCTCGTGCTCATCGCGCTCGGATCGCTGGCGACGATCTTCGTTCTCATCCGGGTCTTCTCGATCCCGGACACATTCTTCGGCACGGCCGGTCGCGGCATCGGCATCTTCATCAGCCTCGCCGCCGCCGTCCTCCTGATCGTCGCCGGGTTACTGCGAGCAGCAGAAGAGATGTAGCGACACCGAGCGCTGCGCCGGCGAGGACGTCGAGCGGCCAGTGCACCCGCGACCAGCGGTGCTCGACGATCCAGTGCTCGAGCCGGTGGTTCAGAGAGGCGCGAGTTGTTTCGTGCGGTCGATCAGCTGCTGCAAGTCGAACGGCTTGCCCACGAACGCCTGCGCGCCGCGACTCGTCGCTTGATCCTCGGCCTGTTCGTCGACCTGGCTGCTGAACATTACGACCGGAATCGCTCCGACGCCGTAGAGCTCCTGCATGCGGCGCAGCATCTCCCAGCCGTCGACCTGCGGCATCATCACGTCGAGGAGGACAAGGTCGGGCTTCGCCTCGTCGATTGCTGCGAGCCCCTCGTTGGCGTCGGCCGCTTCGCGCACGCTGTAACCCTCGAACTCGAGATTGATGCGAACGAGCTCGCGCACGCGTTCGTCGTCGTCGACGAGGAGGACAAGGGGTCCGCCCTTCGGCTGCCCGCCCGGCCCGGAGCGCTCGAGGAACGTCTCCAGGTCAGTGCGCCGATACCGCCGGTGGCCGCCCGGGGTGTAGAACGCCGGGACGCGGCCCTGGTCCGACCACTTCCGGATCGTGCTCTGGGCCACGCCGAGGAACCGGGCCGCCTGCCCGAGGGTGAGCCACTCGCTGTCATCACGCATCGCCATTGCTCCGGAACCTGTCCAATTCTCAACGTTCCTACTCCTCGGAAGGTTACGGATGGAGCGTGGTCTCGGATGTGAGCGTGATTCCGGGCTTCGGGTTGTCGTGGATGGCCTCGCCGACCGCGATCCCGATGGCGAAGACCGCCGTGGCGGCGAAGAAGACGAGGAGCCACCGCCTCCAGCCGGTCACGAGAGGTAGTCGCTCGCGCCGCGCTGGTAGGCGTAGAAGGCCGCGGCGAGGACGAGCGCCAGGTCGCGCGGCCAGCCCGGCCCGGGCGCTCGGTCCGAGATCGTCTGGCGTGCCCACGCGTCCGCGTCGCGATAGGCGGCGGAGAGCTCGGCGAGCGAGTACGTGCCGCCGACGCGGCGGCGAAGCTCGTCGGTCAGTGCCTCCACCTGCTCGACGAGCCGCCGGTAGCGGCGCGGGTCGCCGCGCTGGGCTTCGAGCTGGCGGTGGCCGTCCGCCCACTCGTGGCGGACGAGCGCGAGGGCTTCCATCAGCTCTCCTCGGTGCAGCAGCGCGCTGGCCAGAGCGGGTCCACCTCCGCGAGGATACGTCGCCCCAGCTCGTAGCCCGGCTGCGCGAGCGCGAAGGCGGCGTGCGCGTGCAGGCACTTGAGCGAGCCCGACGGCAAAGCCATCGGGCTCTCTTCTGGTCGGCGCCGCGAGCGGCGCCTTGGCGACCCCGTCCGGCCGGAGCCGCCGACGCCGAGGTCGAGCGACGCGCCGCCGTCCCGGCCGGTCTCGTCGCCGGCGAGCGCGTGGCGGATTCGGCGCTGGTCGTCGTCCGCGCGTGCGCGGCTCGCCGCGAGCTCGGCGTCTTCTTCCGCAAGCGCGGTCCAGCGCTCGACACCGCCCCCAGCCTCGAGTCGCGAGATCGCGGCGACGAGGTGGCGGCACGTGACGTAGTACGTCGTCGGGAACGGCTCCCCGTCAGGCGCGTACGGGTGCTGCTCGGTCACCGCTGGGAGGCCGAACGGACAACGGACGGCGACGCGGCTGAACGCGCGCGGCTCGCGGCCGAGCTGGCGCGCGACGATCGCGCGGTCGGCGTCAGCGTCCATGCGGTTGCAGGCTAGCCCGCAGCCGCTTCCGCCAGGCGTCGATGTTCTTGACGATGAAGAGGTGCTCGCCCGGGCGGATGTAGCCGAGCGCGCGCGCCTCGCGGGCGATCGTGGCCACCGAGGTCGACGCGCCGAGCCGGTGCTCGAGCGTCTGCTTCTCCTGCTCGAGACGCCGCACCACCGCCTGCCGCTGGCCGAGCTGCCCGCGCGCGTCGACGTACGCCGTCAGCGGGCGGTAGTAGAGGAGCGCAACGAGCACGAGCGCTCCGACAGCAAGCCAACGGCGGAGGGTCATCCGCGCGGTGTTCTCCACCGCGCAGCCGGACTCCTCTACGCGATGTCGACCTTGATGACGTTCGTCGTGCCGGGAATGTTCACGGCGGTGCCGGCGGTGATGACGACCCGGTCGCCCGACTGGACGAGACCGGCCTCGCGCGCGGCGTCGATCGACGTCCGCCAGAGGTCCTCGACGTCGGGGGACTCATGGATCAAGAGCGGCGTCACGCCCCACTCGAGCGCGAGCTGGCGCATCGCCCAGTCGATGTGCGTCAAAGCCACGATCGGTCGCCGCGGACGCAGCCGGGCGACGGCGTTCGCCGTGCGGCCTGAGAAGGTCGGCACGAGGATCGCCCCCGCGCGCAGCGCTTCGGCGAGATCGCAGGCGGCGTTCGACATCGCGCCGCCGATGGTCGGGTTCTCGTGCGCCTCCGGCAGCTCGTGCCGGTAGTCCATGCTCGGCTCGATCGCGCGCGCAATGCGATCCATGTACGCGACCGCCTCGACTGGATACTCGCCGACCGCCGTCTCGCCGGAGAGCATCACCGCAGAGGTGCCGTCGAGGATCGCGTTGGCGACGTCGCTCGCCTCGGCGCGCGTCGGCTCGGCGGAGTGGATCATCGACTCGAGCATCTGCGTCGCGGTGATCACGGGCTTGCCGCGCTCGAGGGCCTTGGCGATGATCCGCTTCTGCAGCAGCGGCACGAGGGCCGGCCCGATCTCGACGCCGAGATCTCCGCGCGCCACCATCACGGCGTCCGTCACCTCGAGCACGTCGTCGAGGACGTCGACCGCCTCCGCCTTCTCGATCTTCGCGATCACGTGCGCGTGCGAGCCGGCCTGCTCGATCAGGGCGAGCAGCTCGCGCACGTCGTCGGCCGAGCGCACGAACGACAGTGCAATGAAGTCTACGTCCGTCGCGAGTGCGAACTCGAGGTCGGCGACGTCTTTCGGCGTCAGCGACGGGATGGGGAGCGGGATGCCGGGAAGATTCACGCCCTTGTGCGAGCCCACCGGGCCACCGACGAGGACCGCGCACCGCGCACGCCCGCCCGACACCTCTTCGACACGCAGGCGGACGAGCCCGTCGTCGATGAGAACGTCGTGGCCCGGCTTGAGCACCTCGCCGATGACCGCGGGCGCGACAGGCAGGTCGCCGTTCGTCGCGGAATCCTCCGCGCAGATGACGATGGACTCGCCGCGGATGAGAATCCTCGGCTCCGGGAGATCGCCGACGCGGAGCTTCGGCCCCTGGAGGTCGGCGATGACGGCCACGGGGCGGCCGATCTTGGCCGCGATCTCGCGCACGAGCCATGCGCGCTCCGCGTGCTCGTCGTGCGTCCCGTGGGAGAGGTTGAGCCGCACCGCGTCGACGCCGGCGCGGATCAGCTCGGTCAGCCGGTCGGTCGTCGCCGACGCCGGTCCAAGCGTCGCGACGATCTTCGTTCTGCGCTGCTCGACCATGCGACTCAGAGTACGTGACGCGCGCGCGGAAACGCCGTCCAACCCGGATAACCCGCGCCTGCGCCGAGCTCCTCCTCGATGCGCAGCAGTTGGTTGTACTTGGCCACACGATCGGTGCGCGCGGGGGCGCCGGTCTTGATCTGGCCAGTCCCGAGCGCGACCGCGAGGTCGGCGATGGTCGCGTCCTCGGTCTCTCCCGAGCGATGCGACATGACCGCGCTGTAACCATGTCGTTGCGCAAGCTTCACCGCTTCGATCGTCTCTGTCAGCGTGCCGATCTGGTTCACCTTGATGAGGATCGAGTTGGCGACGCCGCGGTCGATGCCGAGCTGCAGGCGCTCCGGGTTGGTGACGAAGATGTCGTCGCCGACGAGCTGGATGCGGTCGCCGAGCTTCTCGGTCGTGGCCCGCCAGCCGTCCCAGTCGTCCTCGGCATTGCCGTCCTCGATCGAAACGATCGGGAAGCGGTCGACGAGACCGGCGAGGAAGTCGGCCATCTCCTCCGGCTGCACCTCGCGGCCTTCGAAGCGGTACACGCCGTCGGAGAAGAGCTCGCTCGCTGCGGGATCGAGGGCGATCGCGACCTGGTCGTGATGGCCTGCACGCTCCGCCGCGCTGAGGATGGCCTCGATCGCCGCCTCGCTCGACGGAAGGTCCGGAGCGAAGCCGCCCTCGTCGCCGACGGCGGTCGCGAGCCCCTCCTCTTTCAGCACCTTTTGCAGCGCGTGGTAGGTCTCCGCGCCGATTTGCACCGCCTCGGCGAACGAGGACGCGCCGACCGGGACGACCATGAACTCCTGCAGGTCGATCGAGTTGGCGGCGTGCACGCCGCCGTTGATGACATTCATCATCGGCACGGGCAGCGTCGTCGCCTGCTCCCCGCCGAGGTGGCGGAAGAGCGACACGCCGGCGTCCGCTGCGGCCGCCTTCGCGGTCGCGAGCGACACGGCGAGTATGGCGTTCGCGCCCAGCCGGCCCTTGTTCGGCGTTCCGTCGAGGTCGATCATGCGCCGGTCGACTTGCTCCTGGCCGGCCGCGTCGAGCCCGCGTACCGCGTCGGCGATCTCGCCCGACGCGTGCGCGACCGCCTTTGTCACGCCCTTGCCGCCGTACGCGTCGCCGCCGTCGCGCAGCTCGACCGCCTCGTGCACGCCGGTAGACGCGCCCGACGGAACGGCTGCGCGGCCGAAGGCGCCCGAGTCGAGCCGGACCTCCGCCTCCACGGTCGGGTTCCCGCGCGAGTCGAGGATCTGGCGTGCGCTGACCTGGGCGATCTTGCTCATCGGGTCGTCTCCTTGGCGAGGTCGAAATAGCGGTCCTGGTCCTCGAGCGGAAGCTCGCTCCAATTCTCGCCGCGCTCAGCGGCCAACAGCTCGGCTGTTGTCACGCGATCGCGGAAGCGCCGTGCCGCCAGCCGAAGCTCGAGCTCCGGGTCGACGTCGAGCTTGCGCGCGACGTTCACGGCCGCAAAGAGCACGTCGCCCAGCTCGGAGGGAGCGAGATCCTCCTTCAGCTCGCGCACCTCGTCGTCGAGGTCGGCGAGCGCCCCTTGGACGTCGGGGTACTCGAACCCGACGGCGCGCGCACGCTGCTGGAGCTTGCGCGCGTAGAGCAGCGCGGGCAGCGCCTCTGCAACGTCGTGGAAGACGCCTTCGCGGCCCTCCTGCTCGCGCTTGATCTTCTCCCAGTTCTGGCGCACAGCGCCAGAACTATCGGCGACTACGTCGCCGAAGACATGCGGATGCCTGCGAACGAGCTTCGCGTGAACACCACGTGTCACGGCTTCGAGGTCCCCATAGTCTTTTTCCTGGAGCGTCAGCGCCAGGAAAAAGACCTGGAACAGGAGGTCGCCGAGCTCGTCGAGCAGCTTCGCGTCGTCGTCGGCGAGCGCGGCGTCCGCGACCTCGTACGCCTCCTCGACGGTGTGCGGCACGATCGTGCGCGCGGTCTGCTCGCGGTCCCACGGGCACTCGCGGCGCAGCCGCTCGGTCAGCTGCTGCAGCTCGAGGAGGGCCTCCGACAGGCCCTGCAACTCAGCCAGTGGTGGAGGTCGCGGCGGTCGTCGTCACCGAAGGCGTGTAGCCGGCGGCGTAGACGACGTTCTTGTCGAAGTCCTTCTTCACCCCGTTGACCCAGGTGTTCATGGCGGCGCTCTTCTTCGACTGGAGAAGCGTGCTCTCGATGCTCTGTTTGACGCTCGCGAGCGGTGTCACCTTCGCGGGCTTGATCGCGGAGAGCGCCTGGATGATGTGCCAGCCGTACTGCGTGTGCACGGGCGGCGACGTCGCACCGGTCTTGAGCGAGAAGGCGACCTTGTCGAACTGCGGGACCGTCTCACCCTTCGTGATCGTGAGCTTCCCGCCCACCTTGGCCGAGCTCGTATCCTTCGAATACTTCTTGGCGAGCGTGCCGAAGTCGGCGCCGCCCTTGAGCTGCGTCTCGAGCTGTTCGGCGAGCGACTTGCTGTTCACGAGGATGTGCCGCACGTCGCGCGACGCGGCCGTCGTGTACGACGACATGTGCGCGGCGTAGTACGCCTGCTCAGCCGCCGGCGTCACCTTGACGCTCTTCGTCACCTTGGTGTAGATGGCCTGGCTCAGCAGCTGCGAGCGCCACTCCAGCCGGTAGATCTCGAGGGTCAGGCCCTGCGCTGCGAGGCCCTTCTCGAACTTCGCCTCGTTCCCGCCGAAGTACTGCTTCTTCACCTTGACGATCTGCGCCTCGACCTGCTGGTCGGTGACGTTGACGCCGAGGTCCTTGCCCTTCTGCGTGAACTCGTCGAGCTGCACGAGGAAGGCCATGACCCGGTCCTGCACCGTCTTGTAGGCCGCCGTCCCGGCCTTGGGCGGCGTCTGCTTGTTCACCTTCGCAACCTTCGCGGTGGCGTCCATCAGGCCGTTGAACTGCAGCTTCGTGATCGAGTCGCCGTTCACGAGCGCGACGGAGTCGTTCGGGACGCTCTTCGTCCCGCCGCCCCCGCACGCCGCGAGGACGCCGGTCAGCAAAGCGAGGCAGACAACGATGAAAAGGCGCTTGGTCATAGAAACGCCGGGCTCAAGCTGCCCGACGGGCATCCAAGATAGCATCGACCAGGCGGAGCGCCTGAGGGAATCCGTCCTCGCTACGCAGGCTCACTTCCCTGTTCCCTACGGTGTAGACGGCGGTGTGGATTCGGCCGCGGAGGTCCTGCAGTTCCTTCGAGCCGAGGACGAGCCGGCCGACGGTGGCCTTTCCACCGCGGAACACGAGGTAGTCGGCGCCCAGCTCCGCCAGCTTGATCTTCGCCTCCTGGATCGAGAAGAGGTGCTCGACCGGCTCCGGCAGCGGCCCGAAGCGGTCCTCGAGCGAGGCCGCGAGCTCGCGCAGCTCGTCGTCGGTCTCGGCGAGCGCGAGGCGGCGGTGGATGTCGATGCGGAGCGCCTCCGAGCCGACGTACTGCTGCGGCACGTAGGCGTCGATCCGGGCGTCGACCCGGACCGGTCTGGCCGCGATCCGGCGCTGGCCCTGCAACTCGGCGACCGCCTCGTTCAGCAGCTCGACGTACAGCTCGAAGCCGACGGCGGCGACGTGGCCGGACTGCTCGGCGCCGAGAAGCTCGCCCGCGCCGCGAATCTCGAGATCGCGCATCGCGATCGCGAACCCGGCGCCGAGCTCGGTGTGGTCGGCGAGCGTCGCGAGCCGCGCGCGCGCCTCGGCGGTGAGCTCCTGTGCGTCGGGATAGAACAGATATGCGTGCGCAGTCGCGTCCGAGCGTCCTACGCGGCCGCGGATCTGGTACAGCTGGGCGAGCCCGAGCATGTCAGCTCGCTCGACGACGAGCGTGTTCGCCTGCGGGATGTCGATGCCCGACTCGATGATCGTCGTCGAGACGAGCACGTCCGCGTCGCCGCGCAGGAACGTGTGCATCTTCTCCTCGAGCTCCTTCTCGCGCATCTGCCCGTGCGCGACGAGGAAGCGCAGATCGGGACAGAGCTGGCGCAGCTTCTCCGCCGCCTCTTCGATCGTCTCGACGCGGTTGTGCAGATAGAACGCCTGGCCGTCACGCTCGTGCTCGCGCTCGAGCGCGAGCTTGACGAGCTCCTCGTCGTACTCGCCGACGGTGGTGCGGATCGGCCGGCGCCCTTCCGGCGGTGTCTCGATGATCGAGATGTCGCGCATCCCTGCGAGCGAGAGATGCAGCGTGCGCGGGATCGGCGTCGCACTCAGCGTGAGCACGTCGACCTCGAGGCGCAGCGACTTCAGCAACTCCTTCTGCGCCACGCCAAAACGCTGCTCCTCGTCGAGGATGACGAGGCCGAGCTCCTTCGGGATGACGTCGCGGCTGAGGACACGATGCGTGCCGATGAGAACGTCGACCTTGCCTTCGGCGAAGTCGGCGAGCACCTGCTTCACCTCGCGCGGCGCGCGGAAGCGCGAGACCATCTCGACGCGGACGGGGAAGTCGCGAAAGCGCTCGCGGAAGGTGTTCCAGTGCTGTTCGGCGAGGATCGTCGTCGGAGCGAGCATGAGCACCTGCTTGCCGTTGACGGCGACCGCGAACGCGGCGCGCACCGCGACCTCCGTCTTGCCGAAGCCGACGTCGCCGCACACGAGGCGGTCCATCGGGTTCGGCGTCTCGAGGTCTTCCTTCACCGCTTCGATCGCCGCCTCCTGGTCAGGCGTCTCGCGGTACGGGAAGGATGCTTCGAGGCGCGCGATCCACTCGTGCTCGAGGTTGTACGCGATGCCGGTGCGCGTCTGCCGCTGCGCGTAGAGCGCGATCAGATCGCCCGCCAACTCCTGCACCGACTCCTTCGCACGCGACTTGAGCAGCTGCCACGCCTTGCCGCCGAGCTTCGACAGCGCAGGCGCCTTTGCGTCGGCGCCGACGTACCGCGACACCTTCCCGAGCTGCTCGTGCGGCACGTACAGGCGGTCGTCGCCGCGGAACGCGAGCAGGAGGTAGTCGCGAGTGACGCCGGCGACCTCCTTCGTCTCGAAGCCGAGGAGCTTGCCGACGCCGTGATCCTCGTGCACGACGTAGTCGCCCGTGCGCAGGTCGGCGAACGACTGGAGCGCGCGGCCGCCGAGGCGGCGCTCCTTCGGTACGCGGCGGCGGAAGACCTGGTGGTCGGGTAGAAGGACGAGGCCGAGGTCGCGCCAGACGAAGCCGCGGCGCGCCGGCGCGATCGCGAACAGGACTTCCGCCTCGTCGGGCAGCGGCTCGCCCGGCTCCAGCAGGCGCGCGGAGACGCGCCGGAGCAGGTTCTGGGTCCGCAGCGCCTCGCCGCGGTGCGGGAACGCGACGACGACGCGCTGCCCCGCGCGCACGAATGCCATGAGCTCCGTCTCCGCCTCGGCGAGGCCGCGCGCCGCGATCGCCGGCCGCTGCGCCTCGAAGGCGAACGGCTGCGTCTGCGGGAATGGGTCGAGCTCCGTCGCTCCGTCGAGTGAGGGTGGCCTGAAGACGCCGTCGTCCTCCCAGACCCGGCGCACCGCGTCCGGCTGGAAGACGAGGTCGGGGACGCGGTCGAGGGCCGGGACGAGGTCGTCCGGGACGCCCTCCGCCTCCTGGTCGACGAGATCGATGCGACGCTCGGCCGCCGGATAGACGACGGCCTCGACGACGGGATGGAGCGCGCGCTGCGTGAAGGCGGAGAACGCGCGGATGGATTCGATCTCGTCGCCGAAGAACTCGACGCGGAACGGCTCGCCGCCCGTCGCGGGGAAGATGTCGACGATCCCGCCGCGAACGGCGACCTGGCCGCGGTCGTCCACGCGCTCGACGCGTGCGTAACCGGCGAGGGCGAGCGACTCGGCGAGGCTTTCCACCCCGGACTCGGCGCCGACCCGCAGCTCGAGCGGCTCCGGCCGCGCCTTCGGCGGAGGCATCGGCTCCGCGAGCGCGCGGGCGGACGCGCACACGAGGCCGCCGCGCGCGAGCACGTCGAGCGCGCGGGCACGCTCGCCGACGAGGTGCGGCGGCGGCTCGAGGCCGGAGTCCCAGCCGACGCCGCGGCTCGGCAGGTAGCCGACGCTCTCGTCACCGAGGAACCAGGCGGCCGCCTCGGCGGCGTCGCGTGCGTCCGCGTCCTCCGGGAGGAGGCAGATCAGGCCGCGATCGAGCTTCTCGTGCAGCGTCGCGAGCAGGAGCGGGAGCGCCGGCTCGGAGACGCGAGCCCGGGTCGGCATCCCGTCGGCGAGCGCGCCGAGGCTCTCGTTCTCGACGAGTTCGGAGACGAAGGCGTGGAGTACCGGACGGTCCATGACGAGCGGCGGAACTCGCGTTCCGCGGGGGTCATGGTAGTTGCACTCAGGTGTGCTGCCAGTACAGGAGCGCGCGGCCGTTCCGGTCGAGGAAGAACATGTGGCTCACCTGGTCGGAGTACACACCCCGTCCGACGACGATCGCAAGCGAGGTGCGGACGAGTGCGGCGCCGCAGCGGCGAACGAGCACGGTCGAGTACGGGTCGCCCGACGCCGGCCCGACGGTGTAGACGTGGTGACGGCCGATCCCATAGCGGCCGTCGATCTGGTCGGCGTAGAAGCCCGACCACCACGACGGTCGCTGAGGGTCAGGCCGCGGTTGAACCGGGTGATGTCGATCACCTCGGCAGAGCGGACGGCCGCCCTCCTCGCGGTCGCGTCGAAGCTCTGCAGGCCGGTGGGCGACGGGCAGCCCGTCGTCATCCCGGGCGGGAGCGCCGCAGTGAGCGGAGTCGTCGTGCGCAGGAGCCGGGCCTTCCCGTCCGGCGTCACGGCGGCGAGCGCCGTCTGGTTCGTGTAGCCGTTGCCGGCGAAGGTGTCGATGAAGATGGTTCCATCGCGGGCGACGGCGACGCCGTCCTCCTGGAACGGGAAACCGAACGCCTTCCCGTTGCCGAGGTCGGCGACCGTCGACATCTTCCCGTCGTGGATGCGTAGCAGCTGGCCGCCTTGCGTTCCGACGACGACGCTGCCGTCCGGCGCCGTCGCAAGTGCGTGCGCGTACGCCTGCCACTCGTGCAGCTTCGCCCCTGACCGTGTGAGCTCTTCGATCGTCTTCGTTCCGCCGAATAGACGTAGAAGCGACCATCTCCACCGATCGCGAGCAAATCGGGGCTGAAGAAGCCCTTCGGACGCACCACCGTCGTCGCCTTTCCATTCCTCAGCTCGACGACGGCGTTTCCGGTCTCGACGTAGAGACGTCCATCGAAGAACGCGAGCGAGCTCACCTGGCGGAAGCGCTGCGGCAGCGTCCGCTCGAACCCGTGCGGGAGGACGTGCACGCGCTTGCCGTCGCCAATGTAGATCGCGCCGTTGGGCGCAACGGCGACCGTCGCCTGCCATCCTGCGATCGGAACGACCGCGTGCAGCGACCCGTCTGGCGAGCGGCGGAACAGCTCATCGCGAATCGCGTCGGCGATGAGGAGCGAACCGTACGGCTCGACCGCAAGCGCCTCCGGGCGGATCAGCCCGGGCACGGTGGGGTGCGCGAAGCGCGCCGGCAGGATCCATTGCGGAATCCCCTCCCCCGCGGCCCCGGCCGGCGGAGTCCCGCAGAGCCTTCCGTAGAACTCGCGGACGAAGCACGCGGTCAGCCACGACACGCGATCGCCATCGGCGTAGCCGACGAAACGATCGGCGCCGCCGTGCGGCTAGACGGCCTCGAAGTCGACCCGATTCCCGGCGACCCGATCGACCTGCACGCGCACCGGCTCGCCGGCCTCCTTCGACACCATCGGTGCGAGCCGTTCGAATGCGCCGCGCGGAGAGACGCCGGCGAGCAGCACTGCAGCAAGCAGCAGCCGAACGAGCACCGCCCCTAGGATGCCGTGCATGTGCCGAAACATCCACACGCTCTACAACTTCGAGCCCGCCGCGACCTCGCACGAGGTGCGCGCCGCGGCCGAGCAATACGTTCGCAAAGTGAGCGGCTTCACGAAGCCGTCGAAGGCGAACGAGGAAGCCTTCGCGCGCGCGGTCGACGAGATCGCACACACGACGCATCACCTGCTCGAGGCGCTCGTGACGAACGCCGTTCCCCGCGACCGCGAGGTCGAGGCCGAGCGGGCGCGGGAACGCGCGAAGAAGCGGTTCGCTACTGCATGACGTACGACTCGACGGCGTCGGCCGCGCGTTCGATCAGCGCGTCCGCGTCGTCGTGCGGGTCGAAGTTGGCGAGGACGTAGTCCGCGAGTGAGCGCGGATCGCCGCGCTCGGGACGACCGACGCCGATCCGGAGACGGGTGAAGTCCTGCGTGCCGAGCGCCTGCGCGATCGAGCGCAGGCCGTTGTGGCCGGCGAGGCCGCCACCGTGCTTGATCTCCAACCGTCCGAGGTCGAAATCGCCCTCGTCGTGCACGACGAGCACGTCGGCCGGCTCCACCTTGAAGAACGCCGCTGCGGCGCCGACCGAGCGCCCCGACTCGTTCATGTACGTCTCCGGCTTGAGCAGGACGAGCCGCGCGTCGCCGTGCCGCACCTCGGCGAGCTGACCCGAGAACTTCGATTTCCACGACCCGCCGTGCCGGCGCGCGAGCTCGTCCACGACGAGGTAGCCGGCGTTGTGTCGGTTCCGCGCGTATTCGCGGCCCGGGTTGCCCAAGCCCGCGACGAGGAGCAGGAGTTACTCCTCCGAGGAAGCTTCGGCGGAATCTGCGCTACGCGCCTGAGGTTCTTCGCCCTCAGTCTCCGTGCCGTCGCCCTCAGCGCCCTCGGCACCCTCTTCGCCCTCGACGCCCTCTTCACCCTCGACGGGCTCGGGCTCGATCTCGCGGGTCGGAGCGGTCACCGTCGCGACGACGATCTCGGGGTCGTCGAGCAGCGTCACGCGCTCGGGGACGACGAGGTCGCCCATGCGGAGCGTGTCGCCGATGCCCATGTGCGAGACGTCGAGGTCGATGTGCTCGGGAACTTCCAGTGGAAGCGCTTCGACGTTGATCTCGCGCAGCGGCTGCGAGAGCACGCCGCCTTCGCGCACGCCAGGAGCGTCGTCGGCACCGATGAGGTGCACGCTCACCGATGCGTGGATCGGCTTGTCGAGCGGGACCTCCTGCAGGTCGATGTGCGTGATGTGACCGCGGATCTTGTCGACCTGGTACTCCTTGAGAATCGACGAGTGGGTCTTGCCCGCGCCGTCGATCTCGACGTCGAGAATCGAGTGCAGACCGGCAGCACCGGTGAGGGCGCGCCGGAGCTCCCGCTCGGCGACGGAGATGGCGACGGGCTGGCCGCCGCCGTACAGGACGCCCGGAATGAGCCCCTGGCGGCGCAGCCTGCGCGTCTCGCGTGAGCCCAGCTGATCGCGGGCGACGACGAGGAGCTTTGTGCGTTCTCCGGCCATATCGGCGCCGGAGTGTACCCGAGGCGCTCGCTTGTCGAGCGCCGCTCCCAGGAGGCGCCGATCATTCGGCGCCTCCGCGTTGCAGTGCGCAGGCAAGATTCGACCGTGTTCGAAGACCTGCTGCACGCCTGGGACGGCGAGGAGGCGGTCATCCGCTTCGACGCCGACAGCGGCGCGTGGATGTTCGTGTGCATCCATTCCACCGCGCTCGGCCCCGGCGGCGGCGGCACGCGGCTGCGCGTGTACCCCACCGCAGCCGACGGGCTCGCGGACGCGATGCGCCTCTCGGGAGCGATGACGCGGAAGTTCGCAGCAGCGGACATCCCGCGCGGCGGCGCGAAAGCGGTGCTCGCAGTTCCCGAGCTCCCGACCGGCGACGCGCGCCGGCGCTTGCTCCTTCGCTACGGCGACCTCGTCGCGTCGCTCGGAGGGACGTATCGCACGGCCGGGGACATGAACATCACCCCCGCCGACCTCGACGTCGTCGCCGAGCGCTGCCCATGGGTGTACGGAACCACCGGCAAGGGCGGGAACAGCGCGCGCGGCACCGCGATCGGGACGCTGTACGCGATCCGCGCGACGGTCGAGCACGTCTTCGGCTCGCCGGAGCTCGCCGGGTTGCGCGTGCTCGTGCAGGGAGCCGGCTCGGTCGGCGCCGACCTCGTGCGCTTGCTGCAAGCCGGCGGTGCGCAGGTGCTCGTCTCCGACGTCGACGAGGCGCGCGCGGCGACGACAGGCGCAACCGTCGTTGCAGCCGACGAGGTGATCGGCACCGAGTGCGACCTGTACTCGCCGTGCGCCGTCGGGGGGACGCTCAACGCCGACACGATTCCGCGGCTGCGCTGCCGCGCGGTCGCAGGCTGCGCGAACAACCAGCTCGCCGAGCCGGAAGACGGCGACCGCCTGCACGCTGCGGGAATCCTGTACGCGCCGGACTACGTCGTGAACGCGGGCGGCGTCATCCAGCTCGTCGGCCTCGAGGACCTCGGGTGGACCGAGACCGAGCTCGACCAGAGCCTTGCGCGGATCGGCGACACGCTGCGCACGCTGTTCCGCACTGCGTCGGAGGACGGCATCACGCCTGCCGCGGCGGCGGAGCGACTCGCGGCCGAGCGCGTGGCCGCTGCTCAGGTCCAGACCGGCAGGTAGAGCGACAGCTTCGACCCGCCGCCCGGGGTCGAGGCGAGCCGAACCTCAGCACCGTTCGAAACCGCGAGGTCTTGCACGGAGGTGAAGCCCGGACTTGCGGCGCCGTCGGTGACGAAGAACGGGTCATACGGTCCCGGAAGCCCGATCGCCGAGGCGCTCGGCCCGGTGTCGGCGACCGTCAGCTCGACGCTTCCCTTATGCGCGGAGGCTCGCACGGCGATCCGTCCGCCCTCCGGCATCGCCTCCGCTGCGGCACTCACGACGTCGATGACGATGTGGCGGAGAACGCTTCCGTTGAAGCGCGCCGGGGGTAACCCCGGCTCGCACTCGACCACGAGATCGACGTCGGGACCTGCAAGGCGTCCGAGCAACCGGCGCATGTCGGCGAGCGCGGCGTCGACATCGAGCGGCTGCACGAACTTCATCGTCGTCAAGATCGGCAACGCGGCGCTTGACCCGTTTGGGTCAGTTCGTCCAGACGGGTAGATCGATCTCGAACGTCGCCCCGCCGCCCGGCGTCGATGCGACGCGGATGTCGGCGCCGTTCGCTGTCGCGAGCTCGTACGCGCTCGCGAGCCCGATTCCCGGGTTCGCTCCACGACGCTTCGTCGAGTAGAACGGCTCGAAGATCCGCGGCAGGTCCTCGCGCGCGATCCCCGGACCCGTGTCGGACACCGTGAGCACGACCCTCCCATCGTTTGCGGCCGCGCGCACCGAAATGACTCCGCCGTTCGGCATCGCCTCGCTCGCGTTGCGGACGAGGTTGGCGACGATGCGCAGAAGAGCACAGCCGTCGAACTGGGCAGGCGGCAGCTCGGCCGGGACATCGAAGGCCAGGCGAACGGTCTTCCCTGCGAGATGGTGCAGCAGCCGGCCGACGTCGCCGAGTGTCGTGTCGACCCGAAGCGGCCCCGCGGGCCGGGCTCCGCCCCCGCCGAGCGTGACCAGTTGGCGCACGATCGCAGCCCCGTGCTCGGTCGCGCGCAGGATCTCCAGCGCGTCCTCGTGCTCGACGGTGCCTTCGGGCAGTCGTCCCTCCAGCATGGTCGCGAGCGCCTGGATGCCGAGCAGAACGTTGTTGAGGTCGTGCGCGACTTCAACCGCGACACGGCCCGCATCCGCGAGCGCTTCCCCCCGAAACGCATCCACATCGTCATGGTCGCGGCGGAGCCCGAGGCTCCGCCTGACCCGCCTGGGTCAGACCGTCACAGGAGGCCGTGCTGCCGCGCGTGCGCGACGGCAGCCACGCGCGAGCTCTGACGGAGACGCTTCAGCAGACCGCGGATGTGGTTGCGGGCGGTCTCGCGGCGTATGCCGAGCGTCTCCGCGATCTGCGCTGTCGACGCACCCTGGCCGAGGAGCTGCAGGACCTCGTGCTGTCGCGGCGTGAGGTGCGGCTCGTGCGCAGGCGGAGGTTTCGCCGCGAAGTCGCCCGGGGGCGCGATGACGCCGAAGACCCCGGCGAAGCAACATCCGTTCGTCAGCGGCACGGAATTGATCTCCACCGGGACGCGGCGACCGTTTCGGTCGAGGAGGCTGATCTCGTAGTGCGTCGTCTTGCCGGCGAGCCGCTTCAGTGCGTACTGCTCCTCGGCCTTGCGGCGCGACTCGGGTGCGACAACGTCGAGGACGCTGCGACCGACGACGTCACCGACGAGACTCTCGAGGCGATCGTTCTCCCAGAGCACGCGCAAGTCGTCCGAAACGAGATACGCCGGAATGGGAACGTGCTCGAGCGCAGCACTCAAGTCGGTCCCGAGCTCTGCGAGGGCCGCATGCAAGCCGAACGATGGTTCGGCGTTCACCGCACTGCGAATGATCCGCCTCGCGGCGGCCGGGGTCAATCAGTGGCCGGCGAGACAGCTCTTGTCGCCGATCGTCTTGAGGATCGAGACCTGCTGCTGCTCGTACGTGACGTCGGCGGGATTGTTCGCGTCGTACGGGTGCAAGCCGCCGATCTGGGTGGCGACGTTGGGCTCGACGCCCGGCCCGAGTGCGATCAGCCGGTAGCGGGTGCCGAGGCCGGGCCCGCGGGCCGCGGTCTCTCCGGCCGGGTGGCGGTAGCCGCCCTTCGTCGGGTCGAATTTGTAGAAGCCGTAACAGAACGCCCCGGTCGGGTTGTGGGGGACGAACGAATTCTCCCGCCGCCACCCGCTCCCGTACGGAGAGTCGAAGGTGTCGAGGAAGATCAGGCGCCCGTAGCCGTCGGTCGGCACGCCGTAGCGAGTCGTGCCGAACCCGTGCACCGGCTTGCCCGCGTACGTGTACACGCCGAACACTTCCTGGAACCGGCCGCCCCACACCCAGTCGGTGTATGCGCTCAGCGTCGGGATCGGTCCCTGCCAGTGCGAGATCTCGAGCCACTTCGCGCTCTGGGTCGCGGTCCACGCGACGAAGCCGAGATCGGGAAGCGGCTGCGCCCACTGCTGCGCGGCCCAGTACGAGCCGTCCGGCAGCTTGCACGCGGCGACGACGTCGGGCAGCGCCGGGCCGTCATACGGGCGGCACATGTTCGTGAAGCCTTGCCAGTTCGGCCCGCCGGAGTAGTCGAGCTTGAACTTCACCTGCGGCTCCGACGTACTCGGGAAGAGGGCGTTCATCGCGCCCCACACGAGCACGTGCCGGGAGGCGCCGTGCGCGTGGTAGACGAGCAGCGCCTTGCCGTTGGTGTTCGCCTCCAGCTTCACGCCGGTGGCGTTGCGGTCGACGAGTTGCGACGCGAGCGCGTTTCCGCTCAGCGCAAGCGCAACAAGGACGGCCGCTGTCGTGACCCCGAGACAGCGCATACCAGGCGTGTGCCCGGTCGCGCGGAATCCATGCCTTGATCTAGAAGAGTTGGTTTTCGCCGCCGAAGATGGCGGAAACCGAGTCGTCGGCGAAGACGTTCATGATCGTCTCGGCGAGGAGCTGCGCCACCGGGAGAATGGTCATGTTCGGGGGCACCTCGAGCGGGTTCACGGGCACCGTGTCGGTGACGACGATCCCGTCGATCGGCGCGTCCTGGAAGCGCTCGAGCGCGCCGCCGCAGAACACGCCGTGCGTGGCGAACACCCATACGCCCTTCACGCCCTGTGCGCGCAGCGCGTTGACGTTCGCGATCAGCGTGCCGCCGGTCATGATCACGTCGTCGCCGACGATCGCGATCTTGTCGCGCACCTTACCGGTGATCTCCGTGACCTCGGCCAGGTCGCGCTCCGGCCGTGTCTTGTGCATGATCGCGAAGTCGGCCTCGATCATCTCCGCGAAGCGGACTGCCATCTTCGCGCGGCCCTCGTCGGGTGCGACCGACACGATCTCCGGCCCGGTGAGGCCGAGATCGCGGAAGTGGCGCGCGAACAACGGCAGCGCCGTCATGTGGTCGACCGGAATGGTGAAGAAGCCCTGAATCTGGCCGGCGTGCAGATCCATCGTCAGCACGCGGTCGGCGCCGGCAAGCTGGATCATGTCCGCGACGAGGCGCGCGGAGATGGGCTCGCGCGGCCGCGCCTTGCGGTCCTGGCGCGCGTACGGGAAGAGCGGCATGACCGCTGTAATGCGCTTCGCCGACGCGAGCTTCGCCGCCTGGATCATGAACATGAGCTCCATCAGGTTGCGGTCGACCGGCTGGCACCCGGTCTGCACGATGAAGATGTCGGCGCCGCGGATCGACTCGAGGTAGCGGGTGTAGGTCTCGCCGTTCGCGAACGTGTCGACCTCGACGTCGCCGAGCTCGACGCCGAGCCTTTCGGCGATCTGCGCGGCCAGATCGTGGTGCGAACGGCCGGAGAACACCATCAGCCGCTTCTGCGGCCCGCGCTCGATCCAGTGACCGGTCTTCGGTTCGGTCATGACGGCCTTCTCCAGCCCGGGCAGCGCAATGTCAGTCGCGGTCACGCTTTCCATGCCTGTCGTAGACCCACCCTTCCTTCGTCTCCTGCCGCGGGGCGAACCCGGCGAGCGATCCCGGAGGGACATCATCGGTGATGACCGCGCCCGGTGCAATCCAAGCATCGTCGCCAACGTCGACAGGAGCATCGAACGTATTGTCGACACCGGTCCTGACGTTACTGCCGATCCGGGTCTTGGCCTTGGGCTCCCCCGGCTCGTGCTTGAAATTGGCGGTGATGTTCCCAGCGGCGATGTTCGTGTCCTCGCCGATCTCGGCATCCCCGATGTAGGACAAATGCGGCACTTTCGTCCGGGCCCCGATGGTGGACGCCTTCACCTCGACGAACGTCCCGATCTTCGCTCCCTCGCCGACCACCGTCCCGGGCCGGACGTAGGCGCCACCGCCGATCTCGACCCCGCCCGCGATCCGGATCGGGCCGCGCAGGACGCTGAACGGATGGATCGTGACGTCGGGCTCGATCTCGATGCCGGCGTCGATCCAGGTCGAGGCCGGGTCGACGATGGTGACACCGGCGAGCATGTGCGCCTCGTTGATCCGGTCGCGGAGCGCCTCGGCCGCGAGCGCGAGCTCGGCGCGCGTGTTGATCCCCTCCACTTCGAAGGGATCGTCCGCTGCGTGGACGGCGACCACCTCGCCGTCGCCGACGAGCAGGCCGAGCGTGTCGGTGATGTACAGCTCGCCCTGGGCGTTGTGCGGCTCGAGCCGGTCGAGGACGGGCCAGAGCGCCGCGCTGCTGAAGACATAGATGCCGGAGTTGACCTCGCCGAGCGCGAGCTCGTCTGCGCTCGCGTCGGCGGCTTCGACGATCCGCGCCAGCCGGCCGTCCCCGTCGCGCACGATGCGCCCGTACGCGCGGGCGTCGTCGGGCTCGAACGACAGCACCGTGGCGGCGGCGCCGGCGCGGCGGTGGGTGTCGATGAGCGCGAGCACCGTCTCGGCGGTGAGCGCAGGGACGTCGCCGTTCAGCACGAGCACGTTTCCGTCCGTGCCCTCGAGCGCGGCGCGCGCGGCGCGCACGGCATCGCCGGTGCCGAGCGCGACTTCCTGGACCGCGACCTCGAGGTCGCCGTACGAAGCCGCGCTGTCGGGCGATGCGACGACGACGATGCGCGTGACGCCCGCATCGCGTGCGGCGGCGATCACCCAGTCGACCATGCGGCGGCCGAGGAGTGGGTGCAGGTGCTTCGGCGTCGCGCTCTTCATGCGCGTGCCGAGGCCGCCGGCCATCACGACTGCTGCGAGGTCGTCTGCCATGTCAGTGAGTCAATGAAGAGTGGCTGGGGCGCCAGGATTCGAACCTGGGATCACGGGACCAAAACCCGTTGCCTTACCACTTGGCCACGCCCCATCAGGGGTCGGAATCTTAGCGCCGGTCCGTGAAGACGAAGAACAGGGCGACGAGCGCGAACAGGCACACGAGCACGATCGCCGTCCAGAAGACGACGAAGGCGAGGATCGCTGCGACAACGGCCAGGAGCTGCGATACGGCGAAGATCCACGAGGCCTGGTGGAAGGTGTCCGACCTCGTCCGCCGGCCGCCGTACCAGTAGAGAATGACCGCCGCGATCGCGAGGGCGATGACCGTGAAGCGGGAGACGTCGTGGAAGACGGCGACGATGATCGCCTCGGCCGCGGCGATCCAGAGGGCGAGGCGCGTACGCCGCGACCGGAGCCAGCGGCCCGACCTGCTCGTCCCGTGCTCGATCGCGTGCGACGAGTCCATGAGCCGTGTCAACCGTACCACGCAGGTGCGGTCAGCCAGCTCTCGCCGGCCGCCTTCAGCGCGCGCTGCGCCTCCTGCGCGCGATCCTTGTGATGGAAGAGCCCGTACACGGCCGGGCCTGCACCGGTGACGTCGGCGCGGAACGCGCCGAGCGTGCGCAGCTCGTCGGCGAGCGGCGACGAGGCGAGGTCGTTCGGCGGCAGCGCGGCGAGGTCGCGCGGCCGGCGGACCTCGTCCAGCGCAGCAAGGAGTGCCGCGCGGCGCTCGTCGAAGCCAGCGGCGCCGTCGCGCAGGTCGAAGGCCGCGTACACGGCTGCCGTCGACGGCTTCCGGACGAGGCGCGGGACGAGGAGCACGACCCAGAAGTCCTGCGGCAGGTCGAGTGGCTTCAGGACGCGGCCGTCGCCCGTTCCGAGCTGCGGGCCGTCGACGAGGAAGAACGGCACGTCGGCGCCGAGCCCCGCGGCGATCTCGCGCAGGTCGGCGTCCGGCAGCGGCTCGGCGAGCGTCGCGTTCGCAAGCCGCATGGCGGTGGCTGCGTCGGAGCTGCCGCCGCCGATGCCAGCCGCGATCGGCAGGCGCTTCTCGATGCGCACGTGCCAGCGAGGCTCGACGCCGGCGCGAGCGGCGACGGCCTCGAGTGCGCCCCGGACGAGCGTGTCTGCGTCGAAACCTTCGACGAGCAGCTCGGGGGCGGCCGCGAGCTCGAGGCGGTCGGCGATGGCGAGCCGCTGGTACACGGTGGCCACCTCGTGCTTGCCGTCGCCTCGCGTCGGACCGACGACGAGCGCGACGTTGATCTTCGCCGCCGCCGACGCTCTCATCGCAGTGCCTCCGCGAGCGCGACGAACTCAGGCGGCGCGAGCGCCTCTGCGCGCGTGGCGGCGTTGCGGCCGACGGCCTCGAGCGCGGCAGTCGCCGCTGCGCGCGATGCGACGCCCGCGAGCTCGAGCGAGTTCGGGAGCGTCTTGCGGCGGTGCGCGAACGCGGCGCCCACGATGTTCTTCACGCGCGCGAAGTCTTCCGGCATCGACGCGCGGCGGAAGGCGACGAGCGCCGAGTCGACATTCGGCCGCGGACGAAAGACCGTGCGCGAGACGGGATGGAATCCGGTCCGCTCGCACACGAGCTGCACGAGCACGGAGACCGCGCCGTACGCCTTCGTGTTAGGCGAGGCGAAGAGCCGGTCGGCAACTTCGCGCTGCACCATCACGCACCACACGGAGATATTGAGGAGACCGTCGAGGCTCTCCGCGATGATCGGCGTTGCGACGTTGTACGGCAGGTTGGACACGAGCTTCGTCGCGTCCTGCGGCAGCTCGACCCTGAGTGCGTCGCCGAAGAGCACATCGACGTTGTTGCCGAGATCGTGCAGCATCGGCTCGAGCTCTCGGTCGATCTCGACCGCGTGCACGCGCCGAACGCGCAGGGCGAGATAGCGCGTTAGCACGCCGCGCCCGGGCCCGATCTCGAGGACGACGTCCTCCGGAGCGAGCGCGGCGAGGCGGCCGATGACGCCGAGGATGTTCTCGTCGACGAGGAAGTGCTGCCCGTATTCCTTCTTCACAGTCCGAAGCATGCGGTGGCGTTGTCGTCGATACGACGTTCGAGCTCCCCGGCGTCCTCCCCGCGCGCCTGCGCGAGCGCGGCGAGCGTGTACATGACGTATGCGGGCTCGTTGCGGCGGCCGCGCACCGGTTGCGCCGCGAGATAGGGAGCGTCGGTCTCCGCGAGGATCCGGTCGGCGGGGACCTGACTCGCGGCGAGGCGGAGCTCGCTCGCGTTCGGGAACGTCGCGTTGCCGGCGAACGAGACGTACCAGCCGCGCTCGAGCGCCGTCGGCAGCAGCCGCGGCGAGGAAAAGCAGTGCAGGACGACGGTCCCGTCGAAAGCGGTGAGAGCAGCGAGCGTGTCGTCGCCGGCCGCGCGCGTGTGGATGACGACGGGTTTCCCCAGCTCGGCGGCGAGACCGAGCTGGGACTCGAACATATACCGCTGCACCTCGGGTGTGGCGTAGTCGCGGTACCAGTCGAGGCCGATCTCGCCCACCGCGACCACCTTCGGGTGCTGCTGGAGGCGGCGGATCTCGTCGAGGTCACCCGTCTCAGCCTCATGCGGGTGGACCCCGACCACGGCGTAGACGTCCTCGAATCGCTCCGCGAGCGCGACCGCCTGCGCGGCGCCGATGGTGAGGATGCGTGTCACGCCGGCGTCGCGGGCTCGCGCGACGATCTCGGCGGGATCGTCGTCGAGCGCGTCGAGATGCGCGTGCGTGTCGATCACTGCGTGTCGATGCCGAGGCGCGCGAGCTCCTCCACCGCCGTCTCGGGCGGGAGCTTGCGGAAGAGCGGCGTCGGCTCGCGCAACTTCCGGCCGGGCTCGAGCTCGCTCGGCGCCCACGTACCGACCCAGCTCGCGTAGTCGCCCGTCAGGATGTTGTGATCCTCGAGGCTGCGGATCTCGGGCACACCGGCGAGCACACCGTCGTGGCCGAGTAGCTCGTGCACCGCCTGCGAGGTGAACGGGAGGAACGGCGCGAGCAGCGTCTTCAGCGAGTCGACGCATTGCAGCGCAACGTAGAGCACCGTGGCGGCGCGGTCGCGGTCGGTCTTCACGAGCGCCCACGGCGCCTGGTCGGCGACGTACTGGTTCGCAAGCGAGCTGATCCGCATGGCCTCGACGAGGGCGGCTTTGAAGCGCACCTGCTCGATCAGGCCGCCGACCACGTCGAAGCCCGCGGCGACCGCGTCGAGCACCCGACGGTCGGCCTCGGTGAGCTCGCCGGGCGTCGGCACCTCGCCGAAGGTCCGGTGCGCGTTCACGAGCGTGCGGTTGACGAGGTTGCCCCAGTTGGCAAGCAGCTCGTCGTTGTTGCGGCGCACGAACTCGTTCCACGTGAAGTCGGAGTCCTGCGTCTCGGGCCCCGCGGCGGTGAGGTAGTAGCGCAGCGGATCGGGGTCGTAGCGCGTGAGGAAGTCGCCGACCCAGACGGCGATGTTGCGGCTCGTCGACGCCTTCCGTCCCTCCATGGTCAGGAACTCGCTCGCGACGACGTTCGTCGGCAGGTGCAAGCCGTCGCCGTAGCCCATGAGCATCGCCGGCCAGATCACGGCGTGGAAAACGATGTTGTCCTTCCCCATGAAGTAGTAGTGGCCCGCGTCGTCGTTCTGCCACCACTCGCGCCACGCCTCGGGCGTTCCGCGGTTGTGCGCCCACTCGATGCTGGCGGACAGGTAGCCGATGACGGCGTCGAACCAGACGTAGATGCGCTTCGTGTCCTCCGGATAGCCGGGCACCGGCACCGGGACGCCCCAGTCGATGTCGCGCGTCATCGCGCGCGGCTTCAGGTCGCGCACGAGCCCGAGCGCGAAGTTCCGCACGTTCGGCCGCCAGTCCGTCTGCGCCGTCAGCCACTCCTCGAGCTGCGTCGCGAACGCCGGCAGGTCGAGGAAGAGATGCGTCGTCTCCCGGAACTCGGGCGTCGTGCCGTCGATGATCGAGCGCGGCTCGATCAGGTCGACGGGGTCGAGCTGATTGCCGCAGTTGTCGCACTGGTCGCCGCGCGCGTGCGGGTATTCACAGATCGGGCAGGTGCCCTCGATGTAGCGGTCCGGCAGGGTCCGTCCCGTCGCGGGGGAGAACGCGCCGAGCGTCGTTCGTTCGACGAGGTAGCCCTTGTCGTACAGCGTCCGAAAGACGTCCTGCGTGACCTCGTAGTGGTTCCGCGTCGTCGTTCGCGTGAACGTGTCGAACGTGAAGCCGAGCCGGACATAGTCGTCGAGGATGAGCGCGTTGTTGCGGTCGGCGAGCTCACGAGGCGACACGCCTTCGCGATCCGCCGACACCATCACCGGTGTGCCGTGCTCGTCCGTCCCGCTCACCATGAGGACGTCGTTGCCCTTGAGGCGGTGATAGCGGGCGAAGATGTCGGACGGCACGCCGGGGCCGGCGACATGGCCCAGGTGCCGCGGTCCGCTCGCGTACGGCCATGCGACCGCGACGAGGATCTTCTGCGACTGCGACAGGGTGCGCTCCTTCGGACGTCGTCGAGGAGCTAGAGATCATACGAACCGCTTTAAGCGCGGCCGCGCAGGCGAGCGCGAGCAGGAGGAACAGCGGCCAGAGCGTGTGCCCGTGCCTCGCGGGGACCGTGACGTGTGCAGCCGGACGCGCGCCCGGCGCGAGGCCGCGGCGTCCAGGCCCGTGCGTGCGCGCGTGCACTGGGTGATGCGCCGCCGCCGGAACCGCGGGCGGCGCGGGCGGCGCAGGCCGCACGACGATGGGCGCGACCGTGCGAACGATCCACGGCCGTCGCGGGCGAGCGGCTGCGACCGCTGCGGCGGGAGCGGCGTGGGTCGCGGCCGGGAACAGCGCGTGCACGGCGAAGGCGTCGTCTGCGGCGACCGGTGCAGGGTCTGCGGCCGGTGCCGGAGTCGCGTCAGGGGCGGCCTGGCCGGCCTGGCCATCGGAGTCGGGCTCGGTCGAGGCGGTGGGATCGAACCCCGGATCCGGGTTGATCACGGTGGCGTGCGGCGCCGGCACCGGGCCCGGAGGCGCGACGTGCGGCTGCGAGGGCGGATCCTTCGGCACGCCGGGCGGAGGTCCGCCCACGGTGTTCCCGCTCCCGGAGGAGCTCCCGCTCGGGGCCGGCGTCGGTGTGCTTCCGCCGTCGTCCGGAACCGTCGTATCGGGCGGACCGCTCGTGGGCTCGCTCGTCGCCTCCTGCGGCGGCGGAGCGGGCGCGTCCGCCGTGGTGTCCAGCACCGGCGGTTCGGTCGTGCCGCTCGTGTCTGGGGCGGAGACGTCGCCGGCGCCGCTCGTCGCCTCAGGCGGAGGAGCGGGCGCGTCCGCCGTGGCGTCCGGCACCGGCGGCTCGGTCGTGTCGGTTGCGTCCGTCGTCGCGTCGGACGATGTCGTGTCGCTCGCAGTCGTCGTCGTCGGCGGCGGATCGGTTGCCGCAGGGGTCGTGGTGGTGTCCGGTGTCGTCTCCGTCGGCGTCGTGGTCGTCGTCTGCGGGGGGTCGGCGACCGGCGCCGGTGTCTGCGTGGGCGGCGGCGGAGCAGGGGTCGAAACGGACACGGGCGGCGGGAGCGCCGGCAGGAACGAGAGCGGATCGAGATAGCCCTGCGCATTCGCGGTCACGCGCACGCCCATGTACACGTACGGCACGTCGAGCTCGGGCGTCCCGCTCGGCCCGACAGTCCCCACGGTTGCACCCTCCCCCACGCTCGCGCCCTTCGAGACGCCGATCGAGCCGAGATGCGTGAGCGTGACGGAGTAGCCGTCGGCGGTCTCGATCGTCACCGACTTGCCGCTCGTCGGCACCGTCCCCGCGAAGCTGATCGTGCCGGCGGCGGGCGCCGCCACCGGCGTCCCGGTCGGCGCTCCGACGTCGATGCCGCGATGCTGCCCGCCCGCGTATGGATGCGCGGGGTCGAACGTGAACCCCAGCAGGACGGGGCCTTGCACCGGCCAGCTCCAGGCGTAGGCACCCGGAGCCCAGAGCAGGAAGAGCAGGACGACGAGCGCGAGCCGGCGCATGGAGCCTCCTCTGTTGTCAGGAATGAAAACGGAGTGAGCGCGCCAAGCTAGCAGCGGCACCAGACGTTGTCAAAACTGATTACAGCGAGCCGCGGTACAGGCGGTTGCGCGAGATCCCGCTGACGCGGGACACGAGCTCGGCCGCGCGCCGTCGCGGCACGCCCGCTTCGACCAGTTCTGCCACGGCCGCGAGCGCCACGTCCTCCCCGACGGTTCGCGGCTCGCGCGCCGGCGCGATGACGAGCGCGATCTCGCCTTTCGGAGGCTCGGCGAAACGCTCCGCGAGCTCCTGCGCCGTTCCGCGGACGACTTCCTCGAACTTCTTCGTGAGCTCGCGGCACACCGCGGCATCGCGCGCGGGTTCGGCCGCCGCGAGCGACCGAAGCGTCGCAGGCAGGCGCTGCGCCGACTCGAACGCGACCGCGGGCCAGCGCCAGCCGGCGAGCTCCTCCCACACCGCCGCGAGCGCCTTCTCGCCGCGGGGCAGGAAGCCGAGGAACTGGTAGCGCTCGCCGACGAGGCCGGACGCGACGAGCGCCGTCTCGACCGCCGACGGCCCCGGCAGCACGGTCACCGCGACGCCCGCGTCCAGCGCTGCGCGCACGATGCGCGCACCCGGATCGGACACGCCCGGCATGCCGGCGTCGGTGACGAGCGCGATCCGCTCCCCCGCCTCGAGTCGCGGCAGCAACTCCGCCGTCCGCGCCGCCTCGTTGTGCTCGTGGTAGGAGAGGACGCGCGCGTGGATGCCGTGACGTTCGAGCAGCGTACGCGTGTGGCGCGTGTCCTCGCACAGCACGAGATCCGCCTCGCGCAGCTCCGCGAGGACGCGCAGCGTCACGTCGTCGAGATTGCCGATCGGCGTCGCGCAGACGGCGAGCGGCACGGCTAGCTCTCGTCGAGCGCCTCGAACGCGACGAACGCCGCGCCGATGAGCCCTGCCGCCGTGCCGAGGTCGGCGCGCACGACGCGCACCTCGTCGCGCATCGGGCGAAGCGCCTCGCGGTGCATGATCTCCTCCGCCGCCGGCATCACCCACTCCCATGCGGCGACGCCGAAGCCGCCGCCGATGACGAGACGCCGCGGTTCGAAGATGTTCACGAACGAGCCCATGCCGGAGCCGAGATGCCGGCCGATGTCGGCGAGGATCGCCCGCGCCGTCTCGTCGCCCTCGTTCGCGAGCCGCACGAGCCGGTGCGCATCCGCCGCGGGGCCGAACGCCTCCTGTGCTGCCGCCGTCGCGGCGACGCCGGTCACGTACGCCTCCAGGTGGCCGCGTCCGGTGCATCGACCCTGACAGGGACGCCCGTCGTGGACGATGACGACGTGGCCGAGCTCGACGCCGGCGCCGGTCGCGCCGCGGAACGGCTTGCCACCGGTGATGACGCCCCCGCCCAGGCCGGTTCCGAGCGTGAGCATGAGCACGTCGTCCACGCCGCGCGCCGCACCGACCTTCCATTCGGCGATGCAGGCCGCGTTTGCGTCGTTGTCGATCCCCACGGGAATCCGAAAGCGATCGTGCATCCGTCCGCGGAAATGGGGGTCGTCGATCGGCGTGTTCACGGCCTCGTACACGCCGCCCGTGAGCTGGTCGATCGGCCCTGGAATGCCGAAGCCGAGCGCGCCCACCTCGTCCGTCATGAGCTCGTCGACGGCCGCGTCGAGCTCGACGTACAGCTCGTCCTGCGTCCTCGGCGTCGCGCGCTCGTGCCGCCGCAAGACCTCGCCATCCCGCGTGACGACGCCGGCGAGAATCTTCGTCCCTCCGAGGTCCACGCCGATCGCATGCGTACCGCTCATCGTGAGCGGGTACCGTAACCCGCCGGATGGCCGCCCCCGGGGACAAGCCGTACCGCGTCTACAAGGGCGGTCGACAGAAGGGGAAAGTGCCGCTCTCCGGACGCGGCGAACGCAAGCCGGACAAGAGCGGCGACCGCGGAGTCGTCCGCAGGAAGAAGAAGCAGTGGACGTGGAAGCGCTGGACGCTGCTCACGCTCGTCGTCCTCGTCGTGCTCTTCGTCGTCTGGGGTGTGGCCGGCTACCTCTCCGTGCACAGCGGTGTCGCGGACGCGAACAAGCGGCTCGCGCCGGGAACGACCGCCGCCCTCACGAAGCAGAACGGGCTCATCCTCGACTCGCCGACGAACATCCTCCTGCTCGGCACCGACCATTCCACGAACGGCCAGGCGGGACGCAACGCCGACGAGCACAGCGACTCGATGATGCTGCTGCGCACCGACCCGAGCCGCCACCGGATCACGTATCTCTCCATCCCGCGCGACCTCGGGGTGACCATCAACGGCGTCTACCAGAAGATCAACGGCGCGATGCAGCTCGGCGGCCCGAAGCTCGCCGTCCAGACGGTGAACCAGCTTCTCGGGTCGCAGCTCCCGGTCAACCACGTCGTCGTCGTCGACTTCGGCGCGTTCCAGAAGCTCATCGACGCGGTCGGCGGCATCACCGTGAACGTGCCGGAGAAGATTCTCTCCAACCGCTTCGACTGCCCGTTCTCGACCGCGGCGCGCTGCCAGCAGTGGCCGGGCTGGCGCTTCGCGAAGGGACCGCAGCACATGAACGGGCACACGGCGCTCATCTACTCGCGCATCCGCGAGAACCAGCTCGACCCGTCGTGGACGGACTTCAAGCGCAGCCAGAACCAGCAGGCGGTGATGCAGGCGACGCTCGCGAAGCTCGCGAGCCCGACGCGCTTCTTCTCGCTACCGTTCGACGGCTCGTCGCTCCTGGCGGCAATCTCGACCGACCTCTCCACCTGGGACTTCATGCAGCTCGGGTGGGTGAAGTTCCGGGCCGGCGAGGTCGTGCACTGCCGGCTCGGCGGATCGGCGACCGGCAACGGCTTCATCACCGGCACGGAGGAGAACATCCAGGTGGTGCAGGAGGTGCTCGGGAGCTCGGCGCCGCAGCCGCCCGCGCCCGGCACCGGCCTCTTCGGGCCGGGCTGTGTGGTCGGCAGTCAGCCCTTTAAGTAGAGAACGCTAGGAGTCGCCGCTCGAGGGGGCGGGCTTCTTCTCTACGGGCTTCGAATCGGTCTTCGGCGCGTCCGAGGACGACCCGCCTTCGCCGCCGTCCTTCTTCGCCGTCTTCCCCTTGCCGTAATCGGTCGAGTAGAAGCCCGAGCCCTTGTAGTGGATCGCGACCGGGTAGAGGACGAGCTCGAGCGGCGCGGCACCGCACACGTCGCATTTCTCCGGCGCGGGCGCGGTCATGGACTGGAAGCGCTCGAACAAGTGGCCGTTCGGGCAGCGGTATTCGTAGATGGGCACGGAGAGCTAAGGCTACTTTCAGCCGTCGTGCGCCCGCTCCTGCTCGAGGAGCTCCTGGAAGCAGGGCGCCTCCTCGAACGCTGCGAGGCCGGCGGGATGGAGCAGCCGCTCGCGACGGCGGCGGGCGAGGTCGCGTTTTCTCTGCGCCGCAGCGATCGCGGCGGACGCGCCGACGACGCTCCCGATGAGGAACGAACGCAGTCGAGCTGCTCTGTCCTCCCCTTCCATGGGACGATTGTAGAAGTGCGGATCGCAACCCTCGGCGACGTGATGCTCGACGTGATCGTGCGGCTCGAGGAGCCGCTCGCTCCCGGCGGCGACGTCCGTGCGGCCACGCGCGCCGGCGCGGGCGGCCAGGCGGCCAACGTCGCCGCGTGGGCCCGGGAGCTCGGAGCGGACGCCCGCTGCATTGCGAAGCGCGGTAACGACGCGACGGGCGAGCTCGTCGCGCGCGAGCTCGCGAACCGCGGCGTCGAGGTCGTCGGGCCGATCGTCGCCGGCGCGACCGGGGTCGTCGTCTCCATCGTCGGCGGCGACGGCGAGCGTTCGCTCGCATCCGATCGCGGCGTCGCACCATCGTTCGAGCCCGCCGAGCTGGACGCGGCGTGGCTCGATTGCGACGTCTTCCATCTGTCCGGCTACGCGCTCCTGCGCGAGCCGGTGTCCGACACCGCGCTGCTCGCAGCGACGATCGCGCGCGACCGCGGCGTACGCGTGTCGGTCGACGTGGCCGCGTGGACGGAGATCCGCACGTTCGGGCCCGTGCGCTTCCGCGAACTGCTCGACGTCATCGCTCCGGACGTCCTCTTCGCCACCGAGGCGGAGTGGGAAATGCTCGGCGGCGCGTACCTCACGGCGCCGACGGGCGTGATCAAGCGCGGGCCGCGCGGTGCGACGGTCGTCACCGAGGACGCGCGCCTCGACCTCGCGCCGGTCGAGGCGAACGTCGTCGACACGACCGGCGCCGGCGACGCGTTCGCGGCCGGGTTCCTCGTCGGCGGCTCGCTCGAGGAGGCGGCAAGGCGCGGGCTCGACGCTGCGGCGCGCTGCATCGCGACAGTAGGGTCGCTGCCGTGAACGTCCAGCCGTTGAACGAGGAGCACGCCGCCGAGATCGCGACGTGGCGCTACGAGTTCCCGTACGAGTGGTACGACACCGCGTCGGATCCGCGGCGCGTCGAGCTGTTCTCGAACGCGGTGCGGCGCGAGGGCCTGCGCGCGATCGTCGGCGACGACGGCACCCTCGTCGGCTTCTTCAACTTCGTCCGTGAGAACGACGAGGTGCGCATCGGCCTCGGCATGCGCCCTGACCTCACGGGCCGCGGGCTCGCGCAGCCGTTCATCGAGGCCGGGCTCGAGTACGCCCGCGCGCAGTGGGAGCCGCTGCGCTTCCGGCTGTGGGTTGCACGTTGGAACGAGCGCGCGCTGCGCGCGTATCGCCGTGCGGGCTTCCGCGAGGTGAAGGCGGACGAGCGCAGCCGCTTCGTCGAGATGGAACGGCCGGCGTGATCCGCGTCACGGACGAGGTGCGCGAGGCGACCGCGGTCGTCGCGCTCGAGACGACGCTCATCGCGCACGGCTTTCCGCCCGGCGAGGGCGTCGAGGTCGGGCTGGAATCGGAACGGCAGGTGCGCGCCGGCGGCGCGACACCGGCGACGATCGGCGTGCTCGACGGCGAGATCGTCGTCGGGCTGACCGAAGACGAGCTTGCGCGGTTCGACGCCTCCGCGCGGAAGATCGGGCCGCGCGACCTCGCGGTCGCCGTCGAGCAGCGCGCGGTCGGCGCGACGACGGTGGGCGGCACGCTCGCGGTCGCGCGCGCAGCCCGGATCTCGTTCATGGCGACGGGCGGCCTCGGTGGCGTCCACCGCGGTTTCCCCGATCCGCCCGATGTGTCGGCCGACCTCGGCCAGCTCGCGAAGACGCCGACGCTCGTCGTCTCCGCGGGCGTGAAGTCGCTCCTCGACGTGCCGGCGACGGCCGAGCTGCTCGAGACGCTCGGCGTCCCGGTGCTCGGATTCCGCACCGACACGATGCCGCTCTTCTATGCCGCCGCGGGTGGACCGCCGGTGTCGGCGCGCGTCGAATCTGCGGACGAAGCCGCACGCATCGCGCACGCGCACTGGCAGCTCGGCGGGGGCGGGCTCCTGCTCGGCCGCCCGCCGGACGAGCCGCTCGACGACGTCGAGCCGCTCATCGAGGCTGCGCTGCGCGCCGCACACGACGAGGGCGTACACGGCCAGGCGGTGACGCCGTTCGTCCTCTCGTACCTCCACCGCGAGAGCGGCGGCCGCACGCAGCGCGCGAACAAGGACCTCGTCGCGCAGAACGCACGCCTCGCCGGCGAGATCGCCGCTCGGGACATGTCGCTACAATACACGTGACAATGTCGCTACAATACTCGCCATGGAAGTCGGCATCCGGGAACTGCGCGCCGAGCTGAGTCGCTGGGTGACGCGGGTTCGGAACGGCGAAGAGATCGTCGTCACCGATCGTGGAAAGCCGGTCGCGAGACTCGTGCCCGCGGACGGGGAGCGGACGCTCGACCGGTTGATCCGCGAAGGACGGGTCATTCCGGCTCCGAGAAGGAAGGGCGGTGCACTTCCGCCTCCGGTCGAGGGGATCGGTCCGCTCAGCGACGTGGTCCTCCGAGACCGGCGCTGATCGCGTACTTCGACACCTCCGCATTCGTGAAGCTCGTCGTGACCGAGCGCGGAAGCGATGCCGCACGAGACGCGTGGCGCGATACCGACATGGTTGTCTCCTCGCTCCTGCTGTATCCGGAGGCGCGAGCGGCGCTCGGGCGCGCAGCGCGAGCGCGACGGGCCGGTGCCACGCAACGCGCGAAAGAGTCACTCGAGTGGCTGTGGGAACAGGTCGACGCGGTCGCCCTCGACGAGCCGCTCGTGCGATCGGCCGCGAATCTCGCCGAACGCTGTCACCTTCACGCGTACGACGCCGTCCATCTCGCTTCCGCCCTCTCGCTCGCCGACGAGGACATCGTGCTCGTCACCGCTGACCGGAAACTTCTCGAAGCCGCGCAGGCACTCGGTCTCAATACGGCCTCGGTCTAGAGATCACGTCGCGCGAAGCTGACGAGCGCGATCGCACCGACGATCAGGACGTAGACGACCGCCCACAGGCGGATCCCCCACCCGTGCACGTACGCGCCGCCGAACGGCCCAAGCTGGAGCAGGAAGCCGGTGAGCCCGGACGCGTGCTCGGTGATCATGCGCAGCCCGTCCTGGTACAGCGCCTCGAACGGCAGCGCCCACGACGCGACCGCGGACGCGTGCTTGATCGTGTGCGAGTTGAGCGCGTGCCCGATCGACCCGAGCAGTCCCGCGACGAGGCCGGCGCCGAAGAGCATGAAGATCGCGATCCCGTTCGCCGTGGACGAGAGCACGACCGAGCCGAGGAGCGAGAGCGCGATCACGACGAGAACGCCGCCGGCGAGCTCGACCCCGGGCCACGCGACCTGGTCCGGCCACCAGTGGCCGGTCAGCCCGGTGATGAGCAGGCCGGCGAAGTAGACCGTCAGCACGTACGCGGTGCAGACGGAGCCGGCGCCGAGGAAGCGCGCCACGAGCAGCGTCGACCGCCCGATCGGACGCGCGACGAGCGGCTGGAGCAGGCCGCGCTCGGCGTCGCCGGTGACGGTGCCGAGCGTGAGGAAGACGGCGAGCACGACGCCGAGGAAGAGCGTCGCGAACATCGACAGGCCGACGAGGAACGCTCCGGCGAACGTGCGCGTATCGACGTTGACGTCGCGCGGCGGCGTGATCGTGGACAGATCCTTGAACACGTAGTGGTTCGCGAGCCAGAAGAGGAACAGGAACGCGACCGTGAGGACGATGACGACGGCGAACATCTTGCGGCGCACGGCCTCGCGGAAGCCGTAGCCCACGATCACCCAGACGGAGCTCACGACGTCTCTCCTCCGACAGCCTCGAGGTAGACGTCCTCGAGTGTCGAGGTGAGCACGCTCACGCCGTAGACTTGCCGTCCCGCGGCGACCGCTTCCGCGACGAGCCGCGGCGCGTCCTCGCGCGTGGCGCCATCGACGCGGTGGATGCCCTCATCCGTCTCCAGCTCGACGCCGCGCGGGCGCGAGAGGTCGTGCGGCGACCCGACGGCCACGAGCTCGCCGCCGAGCAGGATGGCGACGCGGTCGCACACGAGCTCGACCTCGGAGAGCAGATGCGAGTTTAGGAGCACCGACACGCCGCGGCCGCGAAGCTCCTCGAGCAGCAGGCGCACCGTGCGACGGCCGACCGGATCGAGCGCGGAGGTCGGCTCGTCGAGCATCAGCAGGCGAGGCTCGCCGACGAGCGACTGCGCGACCCCGAGGCGTTGCTGCATTCCCTTCGACATCCCATCCACGCGCCGGTCGGAGGCGTCGGCGTGCGCGACGAGCTCGAGCAGCCGCTTGCGCTCGGCCGCGCCGCCGCGCGAGCCGCTGAGCCGCTGGTGCAGCTCGAGTACCTCGTCGGCGGTGTACCAGCCGGGAAAGCGGAACATCTCGGCGAGGTAGCCGAGCTCCGCGCGCGCGGCGCGCGACCCGGCGCGGGCGCCTGCGACGGTGGCTTCTCCGGCGGTCGGGCGCACGAGGCCGACGGCGATCTTCACGAGCGTCGACTTCCCCGCGCCGTTCGGGCCGAGCAAACCGACGAGCTCGCCCTCGCCCACCTCGAGATCGACGCCCTTCAGCGCCTGGACGGAGCCGTAGCGCTTCGCGAGGTTCCGGACCACCAAGGCGTCGGGCACACTCCCACTATGCCGCGCGGGTACATGGAAGGCCCCGCCTCGGAAGAGGCGGAGCGCCGCGCGGACGAGATCGCTAGCGGCAAGCGCGAGGCGCCCGCGGCGAAGGTCTACCCGGCCGTGTTCGGCTCGACGGAGGACGAGCCCGAGTCGCACTTCCTCGGCTGGCTCGCGGACGTCGACCCGGACGCGCTCTTCGCCTCCGGGAAAGCGTGGGGCGTGACGGTCCGCCGCGTCGCCGCAGAGACCGGCTAGTGATGTTGCACGGTTCCCGGGTCGCGAGCACCAAGCGATGCAAGGACGCAGGGAGCGCCGATAGCACTCTATCGGCGCGACTGAGGACGCCGCAGCGCGCAGCGTGATCGCGGGCCGGGGACCCTGCGAACGTTGCCGGTTACATCACTAACTCAGCGTCGCGACGAAGTCGTCGATCGTCAGCGCAGGCAGCGTCTGGATGCGCGTCGACCCGCGCGCAGCGAGCGCGACCGAAACGCGCGCGATCGTCGCCGTGTCCGGGGCCTCGACGACGTTGACGAAGTCGAAGTCGCCGAGCGTCGCCCACTGGTGCAGGACCTTGGCGCCGAGCTCCTCGACGTCGCGGTTCACCTCGCGCAAGCGATCGGGGTTTGACTTCAGCGTCTGCACGCCCTGCTGCGACAGGCTCGAAAGCAAGATGTAGATGGGCATGGGGTGAACCTACTTCACCCGGGCGGCCTGATCCAGGTACAGCAGCGCCGCGCCGATGAAGAGGAGCGGCGAGAGGACGAGGTCGGCAAGCACGAGCGCCACTGCCTGCGCCTGGTTTCCTTGCGTGTGCAGGAGGATGAGCAGCATCGAGCGGCTCACGCCGTAGACGAGCGCGAGCGCCGCAATGCCGCCGATCGCGTGGATGAGGTCTGCCTGCCCGAGGGCGCGCCCCCGTCGGAGCGCCGCCCGGATGCCGAGCCCTTCCGCCACCGCTGCGGGCACCGCGAGGCCGAACACGCCGAACCATGCGACGCCCGGCAGGATGAAGATGCGCAGCAGGATCGGGAACGGCAGGAACACGACGAGCGCGACCACGAGCGCGGAAAGGGTCGGTGTTCCGCCGGTGACGAGCTGCGACGCGCGCACATAGGCGGCGCAGAAGAGCGGCGCGAACGCCCAGAGCAGGAGCGTCTGCACGTTGACGCTGTGCCCGACGCCGGCGATGTCGACGACGACGAACGGCAGGCCGAGCGGCACGACGGCCCAGAACTTGCTCCCGTACAGCCGGATCGACTCCGCGATGAGCTGCCCGACGGTGCGCTCCGCCGGGGGGAGCGCAGCTGGACGGCTCTCTGCCACGCGCGAGAGGGTATCGTCGCCCTGTGGGCTACGACATCGTGCAGCGGACGGATCTCGCGTGGGAGGAGCGGCCGGGCCACGAAGGGCAGGCGCCGCGCCATGCAGCCTCGGTCACCGACGCCACCAAGATGGAGCACTCGCGGGCGCGGATGTGGCGCTATCCAGCGCACGTCCGCGGCCGTCGCCACGCCGACCCGGAGCAGGAAGAGATCTTCGTCCCGATCCAGGGGACGCTCACGATGCTCCTCGGCGAGCCGCCGGAGCGGGTCGACGTCGAGCCGGGTGGCGTCGTCGTCGTGCACATCGGCACCGCGATGCAGGCGCGCAACGAGACCGACGAGGAGATCCTCTTCTTCGCGTGCGGCGCGCCGCCGCTGCACGGCAACGCGCAGTTCCTAGACGACGTCGAGTCGATCTAGAACCGCTCCGAGCAGCTCGAACGCCTCGTCGAAGCGCCACTTCGCGCGGTCGAGCTCGTCGATCGCATTGGAGATGACGCGCAGCTCGACCGCGGGCACTTCCGCGAGCGCGCACGCGCGCAACACGCCGAAGCCCTCCATCGCCTCGACCTCGCACTCGCGGGTCCCGCCGACGTGTGCGCTCGTCCCGATGGGAAGCACGTGCGCTTCGGGCAGCGTGGCCGCGATACGCGCGAGCAGCTCCGAGTCGGGCTCGACGCGCGACTCGACGAGAGGCCCGAGCGCGTCTTCGTAGACGGCTTCCGATCCGAGGACGACCGACAGGGGCTCGATTGCTCGAGCCCCTGCGATCCCGATGTGAAGCACCGCGTCCGGCCGGCGTTCGCCGAGCGCCTGTGCCGTCCGCGCTGCCGCCTCCACCGGACCGATCCCACAACAGAACGTGTCGAACCGGCGGACGTGTTCGAGCTCTCGCTCGGTGGCGGCGACGATCAGCACACGGCGGACCCTAGCCCGCCGCGAGCTGCCCGCGAATCTCCCCGTTCGGATTCTTCGCCGTGTGAATGTTCACGTACAGCAGGTGCTTCTTGAACGCCGTCAGCAGCGCCTTCGGCAGCGTCGCCGTGCCGTACACCGGGCTCGTGCACGGTTTGCTAAACGGCCGTTACGGCTCTGTTGCCCGCGCGCTCGAAGACGAGCTCGCCGTCCACCGCGTCGACACGGATCGCGTCGCCGTCGCCGAAGTCGCCCTCGAGCAGCCGCAAGGCCAGCGGGTTCTCCACGAGCCGCTGGATGGCCCGCTTGAGCGGACGCGCCCCGTACGCCGGGTCCCAGCCGGCCTCGGCGAGCGCCTCCTTCGCCGCGTCGGTCAGCTCGAGCACGATGCCGCGCTCGGCCAGACGCTCGCGCAGGCGCTCGAGCTGGTGCTCGACGATCTCCGCGATCTGCTCACGCGAGAGCTCGTCGAAGACGACGATCTCGTCGATCCGGTTGAGGAACTCCGGCCGGAAGTGCTCGCGCATCTGCTCGGCGCTACGGATGTTCGACGTCATGATCAGCACCGTGTTGCGGAAGTCGACCGTGCGGCCCTGACCGTCGGTCAGACGTCCGTCGTCGAGCACCTGCAGCAACACGTCGAAGACCTCGGCGTGCGCCTTCTCGATCTCGTCGAGCAGCACCACCGAATACGGGCGCCGCCGGACGGCCTCCGTCAGCTGGCCGCCCTCCTCATACCCGACGTAGCCGGGCGGTGCGCCGATGAGGCGCGCGACCGTGTGCCTCTCCTGGTACTCCGACATGTCGAGCCGCACCATCGCGCGCTCGTCGTCGAACATGAACTCCGCGAGTGCGCGGGCGAGCTCGGTCTTGCCGACGCCCGTCGGCCCGAGGAAGACGAACGAGCCGATCGGCCGGTTCGGATCCTGCAGCCCGGTGCGCGCGCGCCGCAGCGCGTTCGCGACCGCGGCGACTGCTTCGTCCTGACCGACGACACGCTGGTGCAGTCGCTCCTCCATGTGGATGAGCTTCTCGGTCTCGCCCTCGAGCAGCCGGTCGACCGGGATGCCGGTCCAGCGCGCGACGACGGCGGCGATGTCGTCCTCGTCGACCTCCTCCTTCACCATGGGATCGTCGAGCTGGCTCTCGGACAACTCCTGCTCGAGCGCAGGCAACTCGCCGTAGCGGATCTCGGCAACGCGCTGCAGGTTGCCGGCACGTTCCTCGCGGTCGGCCTCGCGCTTCAGGTCGTCGACAAGCTTCGTGATGTCCTTGATCCGGTCGAGCGCGAACTTCTCGCGCTCCCAGCGCGCCGCGAGCCCGTTGCGCCGCTCCTTCACCTCCGCCAGCTCCTGCTCGAGCGCTTTGCGGTTCTCCGGGCCGGACGCAAGCTCGATCTCGAGCTGGCGCACGCGCCGCTCGGCCTCGTCGAGCTCGATGGGCGACGAGTCGATCTCCATGCGCAGCCGCGACGCCGCCTCGTCGACGAGGTCGATCGCCTTGTCGGGGAGGAAGCGGTCGGAGATGTAGCGCTGCGACAGCACAGCGGCGGCAACGAGCGCAGCGTCGCGGATGCGGACGCCGTGGTGCGACTCGTACGTCTCCTTCAGCCCGCGCAGGATCGCGATCGTGTCCGGCACCGACGGCTCGCCGACGAAGATCGGCTGGAAGCGCCGCTCGAGCGCGGCGTCCTTCTCGATGTGCTTGCGGTACTCGTCGAGCGTCGTTGCGCCGACGCAGCGCAATTCCCCGCGCGCCAGCATGGGCTTGAGCATGTTCGCCGCGTCGACTGCGCCTTCCGCGGCGCCCGCGCCGACGATCGTGTGCAGCTCGTCGATGAACAGGATGAGGTTGCCCTCGGCATTGCGAATCTCGGTGAGGACGGCCTTGAGCCGCTCCTCGAACTCGCCGCGGTACTTCGAGCCGGCGAGGAGCGCGCCGATGTCGAGCGCCCACACGCGCTTGCCCTTCAGCCCCTCGGGGACGTCGCCGTCGACGATGCGCTGCGCGAGCCCCTCGACGATGGCGGTCTTGCCGGTGCCGGGCTCGCCGATCAGCACCGGGTTGTTCTTCGTGCGGCGGGACAGCACCTGGATGACGCGCCGGATCTCCTCGTCGCGCCCAATCACCGGGTCGAGCTTCCCCTGCTCGGCCGCCTCGGTGAGATCGCGGCCGAACTTCGACAGCGCCTGATACGTGCCCTCCGGATCCTGCGAGGTGACGCGCTGGCCGCCGCGCACCGCCTTGATCTTCGCCTCCAGCTGGTCGCGCGGGACGACATCGAGCGCGAGCAGTAGATGCTCGGTGGACACGTAGTCGTCCTGCATGCGCTTCGCCTCGTCGAGCGCCTTGTCGAGCACCTTCGACAGCGCGGCCGACACGCTCGGTTGTTGCTGCGCGCCCTCGATACGCGGCTTCGTCGCGAGCGCCGCGTCCGCCTGCGCACGCAGAGCGTCGGCGTCGGGGACGAGCTCGCGCGGCAGCTCCTGGTCGAGCAGCGCGAGCACGAGGTGCTCCGGGTAGAGCTCGGGATTGCCGGAGCGGCGCGCCAGCTCCTGCGCGGCGGCGACCGCTTCCTGCGACTTGACGGTGAGCTTGTTGAAATCCATGACTACCTTCTCTCCGGAAGCAGGTCGTCGCGATAGAGCACGAGGTCGCGGCGGTAGTGCTTGTGCACGTTCTGCACTTCCTGCTTCGCCTCGCGCTGCAGGCGGTCGATCTGCGCGTGCGCCTTGCGCAGCTCGTCCTCGAGACGCAGCGCGACCTCGACACCGGCGAGGTTGAGGCCGAGCTCGGTCGTAAGCCGCTGGATGACGCGCAGCCGATCGACGTCCGCCTCCGAGTACAGGCGCGTGCCGCCTGGCGTGCGCTGCGGGCGAACGAGACCCTTGGTCTCGTAGATGCGCAGCGTCTGCGGGTGCATGCCGACGAGTTCGGCCGCGACGCTGATCGCGTACATGCCGCGGTCGTTCACGACGCTGCGGCCTGCCTCTGCTTGCGGTAGTAGATGAACCCGCCGATGGCGGTGGCGATGAGCGCGAGCCCGATCCAGCCGCCGAGCAGGAACGCGGTGCGGACGCCGTTCCAGAGGAACAGATAGATGAGGAACTTCCCGAGGAAGCCGGCCTTCGCGAGGCCGATCCCGCCCGCGGCGATACCGCCGCCGGCCGTCTTCATGCCCTTGCGGCTCGTGCGCTCCTCCGCCGTCAGCGGCTCGGGTGCTTCCCGCGGGCCTTGCTTGAGCAGATCCGGATCCATCAGCCACCCACCTTCTTGAGCTCCTCGAGGATCTCGCGCTCCTTCTTGTTGACGCGCTTCGGCACCTGGATTCGCACGCGCGCGAGCACGTCGCCCTTGCCGGAGCCCTTCAGCTTCGGCGCGCCGCGGCCCTTGATGCGCAGCAGCTTGCCGTCCTCGGAACCCGCCGGGATCTTCAGGGACACCGGCCCGTCGGGCGTCGGCACCTCGACCTTGTCGCCGAGCGCGGCCTGCGAATAGGACACTGGCACCTCGACTACGAGGTTGTCGCCGCGGCGCTCGTAGATCGGCGACGCCGACACGCGCGTGACGACGATCAGGTCGCCGGCAGGGCCACCGTTCTGGCCGGCCTCGCCCTTGCCCCTCAGCGTGATGCGCGTCCCGTCCTTGACCCCGGGCTTGATCTTCACCGTGTACGTCTTGATGCGCCGCTCACGCCCGGTGCCCTGGCAGTTCGGGCACGGCTTCTCGATGACGGTGCCGTTGCCACGGCAGCGCGGGCACGGCTGTGAGAGTGCGAAGAGGCCCTGGCTCTCGGTCCTCACGCCGCGGCCGTTGCACTCCGGGCAGATGACGGGAGCGGTTCCCGGCCGCGCGCCGGTGCCGCCGCAGTCGCGGCACGCGGTCATCATCTCGACCGGCACCTTCGCGTCGGCGCCGTGGAGCGAGTCCTCGAAGGAGAGATGCACTTGCGCCTCAACGTCGTTGCCACGCACCGGTTGGCGCGCGGCACGCGTGCGCGTGCGGGCGGCTCCACCACCGAACATGCCGCCGAAGATGTCGCCGAGATCGCCGAGGTCGAAGTTGCCGAAGTCGACGTTCGGCCCGCCCGCCGGGCCTGGCCGACCGTTCTGGCTGCCGAACCGGTCGTACTGCTTGCGCTTCTCGGGATCGGACAGGACGTCGTACGCCGTCTGCACTTCCTTGAAGCGCTCCTCCGAGTCCTTGTCGCCCGCGTTCGCGTCGGGATGATGCTTGCGCGCGAGCTTGCGGTACGCCTTCTTGATCTCGTCGTCGGAGGCGTTCTTCTGTACCCCGAGCGTGTCGTACGGCGAGCTCATTCGGCCACGATCACCCGTGCGGGACGAACGACGCGGTCGCCGATCTTGTAGCCCTTCTGGATGACGTCGAGCACGTCGCCGTGCTCCGCCCCCTCGGACGGCTGCGCGAGCAGCGCCTCGTGCACGTGCGGGTCGAACTTGCCCTCGGTCGCGATCTCCTTCACACCCTGCCGCTCGAGCAGTGACGCGAGCGAACGGTGGACGAGGCGCACGCCTTCGTCGAGCTGCGCCTCCTCGTGCAGCTCGGCCGCGTTCAGCGCGCGCTCGAGATCGTCGAGGATCGGAAGCAGCTCCTTCAGCAGCCGCTCGTTCGCGAACGTCACGTACTCCTGCCGCTCACGGGCGGTGCGCTTCTTGTAGTTCTCGAAGTCGGCGGCAAGGCGGAGCAGGCGGTCGTCGACCTCCTGCTCCACCTGCTCAACCTGCGCCTCCTGCTCGACGTGCTCGTCAGTCATTGGTCACGTCTTCGTACTCGCCTTCCTCGACGACTTCTTCGTCGGCCGAGGAAGCACCGTTGCCGCCGCCGGATGCCTGCGCCTGCGCGGTCGCCTGCGCATACACCGCCTCGGCGAGCTTGTGCGAGGCCTCCTGCAGCGACTCCGCCTTCGCGCGGATGTCGGCGAGGTCGTCGCCTTCGAGCGCCTGGCGCAGCTCCATGATCCGGCCCTCGATCGTCGAGGCCTCGGACTCTTCGAGCTTGTCGCGGTGCTCCTTCAGCGTGCGCTCGGTCTGGTAGGCGAGCGTCTCCGCCATGTTCTTCGTGTCGACGGCCTCGCGCAGCCGGTGCGCCTCGTCGGCGTGCGTCTCGGCCTCGTTGATCATCCGCTTGACCTCGTCCTCGGACAGGCCGGAGCCGCCCTGGATCTGGATCTGCTGGACGTTCCCAGTGCCGAGATCCTTCGCCGACACGTTGATGATCCCGTTCGCATCGATGTCGAACGTGACCTCGATCTGCGGCATGCCGCGCTGCGCCGGCGGGATGCCGACGAGCTGGAACTTGCCGAGCGTCTTGTTGTACGTCGCCATCTCCGACTCGCCCTGGAGCACGTGCACCTCGACGGACGGCTGGTTGTCCTCCGCCGTCGTGAACGTCTCCGACTTCTTCGTCGGGATGGTGGTGTTGCGCTCGATGAGCTTCGTCATCACGCCGCCCTTGGTCTCGATGCCGAGCGACAGCGGCGTGACGTCGAGGAGAAGGATGTCCTTCACCTCGCCCTTGAGCACGCCTGCCTGAAGCGCGGCGCCGACGGCGACGACCTCGTCCGGATTGACGCCCTTGTGCGGGTCTTTGCCGACGATTTCCTTGACCTTCGCCTGCACCGCCGGCATGCGCGTCATGCCGCCGACGAGGACGACGTGGTCGATCTTCGACGCGTCGAGACCGGCGTCGGTGAGCGCCTGCTTCGTCGGGCCGACGGTCCGCGCGAGCAGGTCGGCGGTGATCTCCTCGAGCTTCGCGCGTGTCAGCTGCAGGTCGAGGTGCTTCGGCCCCTCCTGCGTTGCGGTGATGAACGGCAGGTTGATCTGCGTCGTCATCGTCGACGACAGTTCGATCTTCGCCTTCTCCGCCGCCTCGTAGAGACGCTGCAACGCCATGCGGTCGGCCGCGAGGTCGATCCCCTGGTCCTTCTTGAACTCGGCCACCATCCAGTCGACGACCGCCTTGTCGAAGTTGTCGCCGCCGAGGTGGTTGTCACCCGCGGTCGACTTGACCTCGAAGACGCCCTCGCCCAGCTCGAGCACCGACACATCGAACGTGCCGCCGCCGAGGTCGAAGACGAGGATCGTCTGGTCGGAGCCTTCCTTGTCGAGCCCGTACGCGAGCGCCGCCGCGGTCGGCTCGTTGATGATGCGCAGCACGTTGAGGCCGGCGATCTTGCCGGCGTCCTTCGTCGCCTCGCGCTGCGCGTTGTTGAAGTAAGCCGGGACGGTGATGACGGCTTCGTTCACCGGCTCGCCGAGATATGCCTCGGCGTCGGCCTTCAGCTTCTGGAGGATCATCGCGCTGATTTCCGGCGGGGCGTAGTCCTTGCCCTCCGCCTTCACGCGCACGTCGCCGTTCGGGCCCTTTTCGACCTCGTACGGGACGATCTTCATCTCCTCGGAGACCTCGTCGTACTTGCGCCCCATGAAGCGCTTGATCGAGAAGATGGTGTTCGTCGGGTTCGTGACCTGCTGCCGCCGCGCGGGGGCGCCGACGAGCCGCTGGCCGTCCTTCGTGAACGCGACGACGGACGGCGTGGTGCGCCCGCCCTCGGCGTTCGGGATGACCGTGGGTTCGCCGCCCTCGAGGACAGCCATGCACGAGTTGGTCGTGCCCAGGTCGATGCCAATCGTCTTAGCCATGCTGGTTTTAGCCTCCTATGAGAAAATCTAAGCCTTGTTATATCAGATATGGGCCGCCTCTGCGGATGACGGAGCCGTGACACCTCCGTGTGGATACCTGGTACCGGCCTTAGGCCTCTGAGCAGGGGTTTTTGGCCCCGCAGACACGGCCGGTACCAGGTACCGCTACGTGGATGTCACCGGAATGCGCCGATGAGGGCGCCGCCGGCGACGATCAGAACCGTCCCGAGCGCGAGACGCCGGCCGACGAGCTCCGTGTGCCGGAGGAGCAGCGCCGAGAGCCCCACGGCGACGAGCGACTCCGTGGCGACGAGCGGCGAGACGATCGTGACGCGGCCCCGGTAGAACGCCTCGAAGAGCGCGACGTACGAGAGCCCGAAGAAGATCCCCGCGGGGACGAACGGCAGCGCCCGCCGGGAGAGGTGCGGGCGCGCGACGACCGTGATGAACACGAGGCCGCCGAGCAGCGCCGCGCTCGCGCTCACGGCAGGCGGCGCGCTCGTGCTCTTCGCAAGCCAGCGCACGAGGTTGTCCCGCGACGCGAAGAGGACGACCGTGACGAACGCGTACGCGAGCCCGATCCGGCGGAAGTGCGCCGGCCGCCCCCGCTCGCGGGCAAGCTCGACGCTGCCGCCCACGATCAGCACGGCGCCGACGATCAGCGGCACGCTCGCCGGCTCGCCGAGGAAGACGAGCGCGATCGCGACGGCGACGAGAGGCGCAGTCCCGAACACCATCGACGCGCGCGACGAACCGGTCTCGCGAATCGCGAGTGTCCCGAACAACTGCCCAACGCCGGGCTGCAGCAGGCCCGCGAGCGCGAACGGCCATGCCGCGCCGGCGTGCAGGCCGCGCGACGGCGCCTCGGCCGCCGCCCACGCGAGCGCGACGACGAGCGCGGTCGCGACGGTGACGAACGTGCCGAGCATGACGTCGCGCTCACGGTCGAGCGCGAAGCGGAGCGCGACGCTCATCCCGCCAAACAGGACGGCGGACAGCAGCGAGAGGCCGACGGCGATCAATTGCCTTCGAGCACAGGCGCCGTCACCACGCGACCGCGCGAGAAGAACGGCACGAACACGTGCGCGAGCGGGCCGATCGACAGCGCGTACAGCACCGTTCCGACGCCGACCGTCCCGCCGAGCAGCCAGCCGATCACGACCACGCTGGCCTCGAGCGACGTCCGCACGACCCGGATCGAGTGCCCGCGCCTCGCGAGCCCCGTCATCAAACCGTCGCGCGGCCCGGGCCCGAGGCCGGCGCCGATGTACGCCCCCGTCGCGACGCCGTTCAGGACGACCCCGACGACGAGGCACACGATCCGCAGCGCCAGCTCGTGCGGCGGCGACAGGTGCGCGAGCACGACGTCCATCGTCCCACCGATGAAGACGACGTTGCTGACCGTTCCGATTCCCGGCCGCTCTCGCAGCGGAATCCAGAGCAGCAGAACGAACAGCCCGATGATGATGCTCCACGTGCCGATCGCGAGGTTCGAGTGCTTCGCGAGACCCTGATGGAGGACGTCCCACGGAGCGAGCCCGAGACCGGAGAGCACGAGCAGGGAGGTGCTGAACCCGTACAGGAGGAGGCCGAGGTAGAGCTGTACGAGCCGCCTGCGCATAGCGCCAACCGTAGACTCGGGAACGTGGAGCTCGCCACGCAACTCGCTGCAGACGCCGCCGAGCGGCTGTTCCGCTACGTCCAGATCGACACGCAGTCGGACGAAGATTCGGAGACGTATCCGAGCACGGAGAAGCAGCTCGAGCTCCTCCGGCTGCTGCTCGACGAGCTGAAGAAGATCGGCCTCGCCGACGCGCAGATTGACGAGCACGGCTACGTCATCGCCACGATTCCGGCGACGGTCGAAGGCGACATCCCGACCATCGCGTTCTTCGCGCACGTGGACACCGCCCGAGAGGTGACGGGCGCGAACGTCCGCCCGCAGCGCTTCCGCTATGAAGGCGGCGACATCCCGCTCGGCGACTCAGGAAACGTCATTCGCCCAGTCGAGTCGCCGCAGCTCGTGACGCATGTCGGGCACGAGCTGATCACCACCGACGGGACGACGCTGCTAGGCGCCGACGACAAAGCGGGCGTCGCGGAGATCATGGCCGCGACCGCATATCTCGTCGCGCACCCCGAGGTGCCGCACGGGGCGATCAAGGTTGCGTTCAACCCGGACGAGGAGATCGGGCGCGGCGTGATCCACTTCCCGGTCGAGTCGTTCGGCGCGCACGCGGCGTACGCGATGGACGGCTCAACGATCGGCGAGATCCAGGAGGAGACGTTCTCCGGTGCGCAGGTGCGCATGCACATCCATGGCCGCTCCATCCATCCCGGTCTCGCGAAGGGCGAGCTCGTGAACGCGATCAAGCTCGCTGCCGAGATCGTCGCGCGCCTGCCGAAGGGCCGGCTCTCCCCCGAGACGACCTCCGACCGCGAGGGCTACGTCCACCCCGTGCTCGTCAACGGCGACTCGAGCGAGGTGGAGTTACGCATCATCGTCCGCGACTTCGACGACGCCGAGCTCGACCGCAGCATCGAGTTCCTGCGCAACCTCGCCGAGGAGGTCGCGGCGACGGAGCCGCGCGCGTCGATCGAGGTCGAGTCGCGCATCCAGTACCGCAATATGCGGGCCGTGCTCGAGCGCCATCCCGAGATCGTCGAGAAGCTCGAGGAAGCAGTCCGGCGCACCGGCTTCGAGCCGAGGCGGACGGCGATCCGCGGCGGCACCGACGGCTCCGCCCTCACCGAGATGGGCTTGCCGACCCCGAATATCTACACGGGCGGCCAGGACGCGCACAGCGAGCGGGAGTGGATCTGCGTCGAGGACATGGGCATCGCCGCGGCGACGATCGTCGAGCTCGCGAAGGTCTGGGCCAAGCGATAAAAGGCATCATTCGAGCGTGAGCACCGACCCAGTCCGCGCCCCAGGCCCCGCGAAGCCACAACGGCCGCGCATCCGCGTCGGCTGGTGGATCGGGTGGGTCGTCGTCCTGCTCGTCATCAACTTCTGGGCCGCGTCGCGCGCAACGAAGAGCGCGCCGCGTGTCCGCGTGCCGTACAGCCCGTACTTCCTGAAGCAGGTGCAGGCCGGCCACGTGGCCGCCATCACCTCGAAGGGAACGGCCGTGCAGGGCACGTTCGTCGTCTCCCAGAGTTACGCGGGCTCGAAGACGACGAAGCTCTTCCAGACGGAGATCCCCGCGTTCGCAAACACGGATGCGCTCTCGTTGCTGCTCCAGAAGAAGAACGTCGTCGTCAACGCGAAGCCGCTGGACACCGGTTCGCCGTGGTGGGAGAGCCTGCTCGTCGGATTCGGCCCGACGCTCCTCTTCATCGGGATCATCTACTACGCGATGCGGCGCGCGGGAAGCATGCAGAGCGTGCTCGGCGCGTTCGGCCGCTCGAGCGCTCGCAAGTACGAGCCGGGCGGCGACAAGGTCACGTTCAAGGACGTCGCCGGCATCGAGGAAGCGAAGCAGGAGCTCTTGGAGGTGGTCGACTTCCTGCGCGACCCGGAGAAGTACCGCAAGCTCGGCGCACGCATCCCGCACGGCGTCCTGCTGAGCGGGCCGCCCGGCACGGGCAAGACGCTGCTCGCGCGCGCGGTCGCCGGCGAGGCGAACGTGCCGTTCTTCTCCATGGCGGCGTCCGAGTTCGTGGAGGCGATCGTCGGCATCGGCGCGTCGCGCGTGCGCGACCTCTTCACGAAGGCGAAGGAAGCGGCGCCGTCGATCATCTTCATCGACGAGCTCGACGCCATCGGCCGCTCGCGCACGTCCGGCATCGCCGGCTTCAGCGGCGGCAACGACGAGCGCGAGCAGACGCTCAACCAGATCCTCACCGAGATGGACGGCTTCGACTCGTCCACCGGCGTGATCGTCATCGCCGCGACGAACCGGCAAGACGTGCTCGACCAGGCGCTCCTGCGGCCGGGACGGTTCGACCGCCGCGTCGCCGTGCAGCCCCCGGACCGCAACGGCCGCGAGGCGATCCTACGCGTGCACACGCGCACCGTCCCGCTCGCGCCCGACGTCGACCTCGGCGGCATCGCGTCGACGACGCCGGGCATGGTCGGCGCCGATCTCGCCAACCTCGTGAACGAGGCGGCGCTGCTCGCCGCACGGCGCGGTCACGAGCAGGTCGAGGAGGCGGACTTCACCGACGCGCTCGAGAAGATCGTGCTCGGTGCCGAGCGCAAGGTGCTGATGAGCAAGGAGGACAAGCGCCGCACCGCGTACCACGAGGGCGGGCACGCGGTCGTCGGCATGCTCACCCCCGGAGCCGACCCGGTGCGCAAGATCTCGATCATCCCGCGCGGGCTCGCGCTCGGTGTGACGTTCTCGGCGCCCGATGCCGACCGCTACAACTACTCGAAGGACGAGCTGATGGCGAAGATCAAGGTCGCGCTCGGCGGCCGCTCCGCCGAGGAGGTCGTGTTCGGCGACCTGACCACCGGCGCGGAGTCCGACTTCCAGCAGTTGACGCAGATCGCGCGCCACATGGTGGGCCGCTGGGGCATGAGCGACACGATCGGGACGATCACGGTCATCCCGCAGGACGGTCAGGGCCCGTTCCTTCCCGGCGCGGCCGGCGTCTCCGAAGAGACGGTGCGGATGATCGACAACGAAGTGCGGAAGCTCGTCGCGCAGGCACGTGAGGAAGTGCTCACGCTGCTGCACGACAACCGCGACAAGCTCGACTCGCTCGCCAAGGCGCTGCTCGAGCACGAAACGCTCGACCAGCCCGACG
>Ga0193751_1000222_pt1 | contig 50678 bp, 48 predicted proteins | sample L1c2metaG_FD_143050 | JGI IMG/M metagenome (GOLD analysis project Ga0193751, IMG submission 143050) | Soil microbial communities from a riparian zone of the East river system, Colorado, United States - L1c2 | ecosystem: Environmental > Terrestrial > Soil > Riparian zone | place: USA: East River...
CTGGCGTCATAAATCAGAATTATTCGCCCCGCCAGCCCGCGCGTCAGTGACCGCTGTACTGAGAAATTGTTTGGTTTTCGCTCCGACGAGGCGCGACCTCACTTCCGTAATCTTGCTCTTGATCCTGCCGCCGTTCCGCTCATGGGATAATGGAGGTAGCAGTCCATGATGCACGTGGGATTCGTATCAGGGCATGCATTAAGGCCTCAGAAAAGCGGGCCCGGTTTCGTATCAGGCTATCGCTTTAGCGATAGCGCAATTTTTCGGAATCAGACGCCCCTTTAGGGGCTGGGTTTCACCACACTCCATTACGCGCTGCGAGTCATTTTGAAAGCCACGGGCATCCAAATATGGTGATTGCCAACCAGGAACGCTTCTTCTTCGAGCACTACGGCCTTACGAATCACGACCTTGAGCTCTATCTCAACGCCGCGCTTTCGGCCGGCGGCGACTACGCCGACCTTTATTTCGAGTACCTGACCTCGACCTCTCTGATGGTAGATGAGTCGCTCGTGAAGTCCGCCTCGCAGGGGATCTCGGCGGGCTGCGGCGTGCGCGTCGTTTCCGGCGAGCGCACCGGCTATGCCTACACCGACGATCTTTCTCCGCAACGGATTCTGCACGCCGCCCGCACCGCCGCTCTGATCGCGAGCGCCCCGACTAAGACGACGGTTGCCGGATTCCAGCAGAAGCCGGCCCGCAGCCTGTACCCCGTAGCCTTGCCTTCCGTCGACGCCGACATCACCGCCAAGGTTGAACTGCTGATGCGCGCCGATCGCACCGCTCGCGGATACGATCCGCGGATCAAGGAAGTTCGCGCCAGCTATGCCGACGAACTGAGGACCATCCTGGTGGTCGGCTCCGACGGCACTTTTGCCGAAGACTCACAACCGCTGGCGCGCACGAATGTTTCCTGCATCGCGAAGACGGATGCAAGTTCCGGACGCGGCAGTTCCGGCGGCGGCGGCCGAGTGGCGCTCGACTTTTTTTTCGGCGACAAGACCCCCGAGTTCTTCGCCAAAGAGGCCGCGCGCCAGGCGATTCTGCAACTCGACGCCCGCGAAGCTCCAGCCGGCGACATGGAAGTCGTGCTCGGTCCGGGATGGCCCGGCGTTCTGCTGCACGAGGCCGTAGGCCACGGTTTGGAGGCTGACTTCAATCGCAAGAAGACGTCGGCATTCGCTGGCTTGATCGGCAAACGAGTGGCCAGCGAAAAGTGCACGGTGGTCGACAACGGCACGATGCCGTGGCGTCGCGGCTCCTTGAACGTAGACGACGAAGGCCAGCCGACGCAGGAAACCGTGCTGATAGAGAATGGAATTCTGAAGGGATATCTCAGCGACAAACTTTCCTCGAAGCTCATGGGCCTCGCCGACACCGGCAACGGACGCCGCGAGAGCTATGAGCATATTCCGATGCCGCGCATGACGAACACTTATATGCTCGCGGGGCAGGACGATCCCGGGGACATAATTCGCTCGGTAAAGAATGGCGTTTACGCGGTGAACTTCGGCGGCGGACAGGTCGACATCACGAACGGCAAGTTCGTCTTCTCGGCCTCGGAAGCATACCTAATCGAAAACGGACAGATCACCGCCCCGATCAAAGGCGCAACCCTGATCGGTAACGGACCGGATGTCCTGACGCGGGTTTCGATGGTCGGCAACGATCTGAAACTCGATGAAGGCGTCGGCACCTGCGGCAAAGATGGACAGGCCGTTCCGGTCGGCGTGGGTATTCCGACAATTAAAATCGATCGTATGACCGTCGGCGGCACCGCAAAGCGGGAAACCGGCGGATTCATGCAGTAAGAGAATTGCAGAGGTCAGAGGTCAGATTGCAGAGGTTACGGCGTAGATTTTCACCTCTGCAATCTGACCTCTGACCTCTGCAATATTTTAAAGATGACAACAACCCTGGAAACTCATACCTCTAAGCTCGACACCGATTTGCAGGAGATCGCCACCGACGTAGTCCGCCGCGCGATGAAAGGCGGCGCTACGGCCGCCGAGTGCGTCGTCCGCGAAGGCGACGAATTTTCCACCGTAGTGCGCCTCGGCCAGGTCGAAACCCTGAAGGAGTCGGGCTCGCGCGCCATCGGCGTGCGCGTCTTCTTCGGACAGCGCGCGGCCAGCACCTATTCAAGCGATTTTTCCGCTGCCGGCATCGAGCGCATGCTGAAATCAGCGCTCGAACTGGCGAAGATTACGTCAGAAGACCCGCACGCGGGAATTCCCGAAGCCGGCAAGTTTGGATCGCTTTCCGGCGACCTCCATCTGTATCACGAGGATGTCTACTCGCTGCCCGGCCCCGAGCGCATCGACTACGCGCGCCGAGCCGAAAAGGCCGCGCTCGACGCCGACCCTCGCATCAAGAACTCCGAAGGCGGATCGTTCGACGCCGCCACCGGCAGAAAAGTGCTGGCGAATTCTCACGGCTTTGTCGGCGAATACCGGCGGTCGTACTGTTCGGTAGCAGCGGTGCCTATCGCACAGGACGCGAAGGGCGGAATGCAGCGCGATTACTGGTATTCGGTAGCGCGTAGCCTGGCGAAACTCGACTCGCCGGAGCAGGTAGGGAAAGAAGCTGCCCGCCGCACCCTGCGTCGTCTGGGCGCGCGCAAGGCGAAGACGGCGCATGTGCCGGTGGTGCTCGACCCGATGGTCGCAAGCTCCATGCTCGAACACATTTTCGAGGGCGTGAATGGAGACTCCGTCTATCGTGGAGCCTCGTTCCTGGCCGGCAAACTAGGCGAACAAATTGCCGGACCGAACATCACCGTCATTGATGACGGCACCATGCCCGGCGGCTTCGGCACCACGCCCTTCGATGGCGAAGGCATTCCCACCCGCCGCACGGTAGTGATCGAGAATGGAATCCTGAAGTCGTATCTGCTGAATACCTACACGGCGAAGAAGCTGGGTCTCGAAACCACTGCCAACGCCTCTCGCGGACTCGCCGGCACGCCCGGCATCGGACCAGGAAATTACTTCCTGGAACCCGGGACGAAAGCGCCAAACCAGATAATCGCCGAGATCAAAGACGGCCTCTACGTAACCGAGTTTCTAGGTCACGGCGCCAACTTAGTAACCGGCGACTACTCCCGCGGAGCCTCCGGCATGTGGATCGTCAACGGCGAACTAGCCTACCCGGTAGAAGAGATCACGGTAGCCGGCAATCTCAAAGACATGTTCTGCAACATTTCCGAGATAGGCAGCGACCTGGAATTCCGTGGCAGCGTAGCCTCACCCACAATCCGCATCGACGGTCTCACCGTCGGCGGAGAATAGCAAGGGTCGACCTCTAGTGGACGGGCGATTTTGCGGCGCCAAAATGAAGGCCGTCCATCAGATCGTCTAACTCATCTTCGTTCCGGGCGATGAAGGTGAAGGAAACGATCTGTCCCTTCGCGAGCATCACGAGCGTGCACTGCCGCATGGTGAGTTTATCATTGCTTGTCTCAACACCGATCGTCTTGACGCTGAGTGGCTTGACGAAATCAGCGCGCAGCAGTTGCCGCGACTCAACTTCCAGCGCATACGGTTCGCCTTCGGCTTTGAAGCCTTTGGCGGTCGCGAGTTCGGTGAGTGGGCCGAGATAGTCTTCGGCTTTCTTCAGGCCGGGATAGGACGCTGTACTCTCGGAGGCGAATACCACCGCGGAGTTGATGGTGTCTCCGGTGGCCTCGGGAGGACGCTCGAAAATGGCGAGCAGGACTTCCGCCTTACCGGCCTCACTTCCCTCTTGCATCTCCTTGGTGCGATCTACCCAGCCATAGGGAATTTGAAAGCGGAACGCGAAAGTGGGGTTGCGGTAAAGCTGCGCGTCTTCGTTGTGCGTGCCGGACTTGTTGGCAGGTGGCGTGGCTGCGGGCGCAGTCTTGTGTTGGGCCTGCCCAGTGAGGATTAAGCTCAGAACCAAGGCTGCGATGGTCACTGCGCGGCGATGTATAAGTGGCTGGATCAACCTGGAACAAGTTTACATACGTTTTCGATCACGCGGGGTGTTCGGCGGTCGCTAAGATCTCGGCTCCTAGTGTAAGTCGCTAAGATCGTGCAAGTCGCTAAGATCCCGATTCCTGGTACGGTTCGTATCAGGGCATCGCTTTAGCGATGCCGCAAGTGCCTCGTCATATGAGTCGCCTTCAGGCGCTGCGGCCAGAGATTGGAGTTTCACCACCGGATGACTACTCAATGAACATGCAATCTCCATAGGAGTAGAACCGGTACCTGGCCTCTACCGCATGTCGGTAAGCGTCCATCACAAACTCCTTCCCGCCCAGCGCGCACACCAGCATCAGCAGGGTAGATTGCGGCAGATGAAAGTTCGTCAGCAGCGCGTCTACGATGCGAAACCGATAGCCCGGATAGATAAACGCATCCGCCTCGCCTCGCCCGGCCTCTAAGCGATTTCCGCCCGCGCGCTCCGCTGCATACTCTTCGGCTGCATACTCTAATGTGCGAACCGTGGTTGTGCCGACGGCCACCACGCGCCGCTTCTCGGCTTTCGCCAAGTTGATATCTCGCGCCGCCTTCACTGGAATTTCGTACCACTCCCGATGCAGCTTGTGATCTTCCACTCTCTCTACTCGTACGGGCTGAAACGTGCCCAGGCCGACGTGCAGCGTGATCTCGGCAATCTCAATCCCGCGTGCACGAATTTGCTCGAGGATCTCCGGCGTGAAGTGCAAGCCGGCAGTAGGCGCTGCGACCGATCCCCGTGTCTGGGCGTAGACAGTCTGGTACCGATCCCGGTCCGCCGCCCGGTCGTCTTCGCGGTGGATGTAGGGTGGAAGCGGCACATGTCCAATTCGCTCGACTCGGGCAAAGAAATCAGCGACCGGGGCGAACCGGATGCGCCGCTCCCCAAAACTGCCGCTTTGTATAACCTCGCCTTCCAGTTCGGGTGGGGCGCCATGTGGAGAGCCGGGTGGTCCGTCAAAGTAGAGTTTTTCCCCGACCCCGATCTTCCGCCCGGGCCGTACGAGGCACTCCCACTCATTCGGATTGTCAGCCACCTGGCGTGTCAGCAGAACTTCGATCCGTCCGCGGAGAAAATCTCGTGCCGCTGGATTGTGCGGGCTCAGGGGGTGGGCTCGCTGTCCGCTGCGGTGGCCGTAGAGCCGGGCCGGGAACACACGCGTATTGTTCAGGACCAGCAGGTCGTCCGACCGCAGCAAGTCGGGAAATTCGCGAAATCCCCGATCCTGCCAACTCCCTTGCCGATCACTCCCAGGCCGATCGATGTTAAGCCGACTCAGGTGCAGCAGGCGCGATCCGGCGCGGTCTGCCAACGGCTCCTGCGCAATGCGTTCCGCCGGCAGATCATACTGGAAGTCCGAGACAAGCATCGAGAGATTATAGGGTTTAAGACGAGGCTCCAAAGTCAGGGTGAGGAGCGACGGGCGCCTCGCCCGTTCGGCAGTTTCTCCACATGCTTTACATATTTTGACCATCTAGTGGTTGTAAGGCTTCCAAGGCCTGCTGTAACATGGCCGCTCAAGGATTTCCCGATGGCCAGAATCGCCAGAATCGCCAGAATCAATGATCGCCAGAATCAATGACCGCCAGAATCAATGACCGCCAGCATCGGCTCGAGATTGTGCAGTTCGGCCGCCTGCTGCACGAAAACGGTTTTGTTGCAGCCACCGACGGGAACCTATCTGTCCGCCTCGACGAAACCCGCCTGCTAGTGACTCCCACCTGCATCAGCAAAGGCAGGATGCGGTCTTCCGACATGGTGATTGTGGACATGGACGGAAAGCGCCTCGCCGGTAAGCGCAGAGTTTCGAGCGAGATCGGCATGCATCTGCTGATCTATCGCCTGCGCCCAGATGTGCATGGCATCGTCCACGCCCACCCGCCGACCGCCACCGGTTTTGCCGCTTCCGGTTACGATCTGAACCGTCCGCTGGTGTGCGAAGTCGTCGTCGGACTCGGCTCGATCCCGCTGGCCCGCTACGGCACCCCGGGCACGCCCGAGCTGACCGATGCCCTCGAGCCCCTGATTCCGCACCATGACGCAATTCTGATGGCGAATCACGGGGTCGTGACGTTCGGCACCTCGCTCGAAAGCGCCTACATGAAAATGGAAACCGTGGAGCACTTCGCGAAGATAGCGTTGGTCACGCACCTGCTCGGCAACGAGCAACCGCTCGGAGAAAAAGAAGTGGAGAAACTCCACGAAGTACGCCACCGCTACAACGGCGGAGCAGCACCGACTCCGCCCCGCATGCCCGCGGCCGCAGATGATCTTCAATCCGACGACCAGCCGAAAGAGACCGCCGGCACCCGCCGATAGACTTACTCGCCTCCGATCCGAAACCTCACGCCCGCGCGAAAGTTAGACGTCAGTGCCGGATATCCCACCACCTCGTTGTAGTGATCGTTAAGCGCGTTCTCGACATTCGCGTATGCCGTAACTCGCGAATTGATCGCATACCACCCGCCCAGATCGACCCGAGCGTAGCCTGCTGCGTGATCAATGTTGAGCCCCAAAAAATCCGAGTCCGCCCGCCTGCCAACAAAGCTCCCACCCAGGTTCGCTCCCCAGCGCGATCCGAGATAAGTGAGCAGGAAATTTCCGGAGTGCTTGGGGCGGCGCAGCAGCGGTTGTCCCGGCTGATGCAGCGAATCAAACGCGAACGGCTGCACGAGAATCTGTGAGGAGGTGTACACGTAGGCGCTGGTCAGCGAGAGCCGCGAACTGAACTTTCCCGTAAGTTGCACTTCCGCTCCGTGGGCCATGGACTCGTCGATGTTCTGATATTGTCCCGCAAATGTGTTCGGATCGATGATCGCGAAGTCAATTTGGTTGCGGAACAGGTTGTTGAAGTAAACGCCCGACAGTTGGTACTTCCCGCCGAAGAGGCCCTGTTCGAATCCCGCCTCAAATGCCCGGTTCTCCTCCGGCCTCAGATGGGGATTCGCCAGAATTGATGGAGGTTCGGAAACAAACAGTTCTTCAAAGCGCGCGTCCTTAATACCGGACGCATACGAAAAGCGGAGCCGCGTTCCCGAAAAAATCTCGTCTCCCTTGACTGCCAGCAGAGTAAGTGCCACTCGTGGCACAACCTTGCTTGTACGCCCAACCTCAGGCACGACGCTACTGGACGTTCCGCTATGCATATACCGTACCCCAGCAGTCGCCGAGAGCCGTTTCCATGTCATATGCTCCTGTAGAAACACGGAGTGATTGAGCCGTAGACCTGTAATGTGCTGGGTGAACTCCATAAATGGGTTGAATGACTTTGAGTCCGTGAAAAATCTTCCGTTCTCGTCCTCGAACTCGTATCCGACAGTGGTCTGCGCCCAACTGCGCGGCGTGTAGTCGCCCTGATATTGGAAACCGGCGCGATTGATATGAGCGATGTTCGTGAATGGGCAGTCGTAAAAGAAAAAATTCGTATTGTCGCAGCCGCCGTTTGGAAAGCCACTCTGGTCTGCGGTGTCGTCTTCGTTCAGGCGCCGATGGTTATACTCATAACCCGTGAGCCGGTGGTGCCAGCGCGCTGCAGCCGAGATCAGCAAATCTGCACCTGCAAGAAAGTCATTTGCCCGTGTCCGTTGCTCGGGATCGGGCAGAAGCAGGCGCTGCCCGTTGAAGTCCCACTCCCCTTCCACGCCAGTACGGCTATTGGAGTGCCGCCCTCGCAGCCGGAACAGCACGCGCTGGTTCAATTGCACGCCAACATTACCGCCTTGCAGGGCGTTGGTGTAATCTGCGTTCGGTCCCTGCCCGTTCGTGTTGAACTGGTCGGCGAATAAATCGTAGTCGAAGCGCGACCGCGCTCCAGCGAGCGAAACAAATCCGTGCGCCGTTCCGAACGTGCCACCATCGGCGCCGAAACGCAGCTCTGGCGTTTCCGTCGTTCCGCTGCGCGTGAACACTTGCACCACGCTGGTCATCGCGTCGGACCCGTAGAGTGTGCTCTGCGCGCCCCGCAAGAACTCCAAACGGTCGGTCTCCGCCAGGGGCACAGTAGAAGCATTAAAAGTGCCGCCCGGATCGGTTACCGGCACACCGTCGATCAGCACTTTGTTGTAACGGGAGTCCCCGCCGCGCACGAACAGCGATCCGAGCCCGCCACGCTGGCCGGCCACATTGACGACAGCTCCAGGCAGGAAGCGCAGAGCGTCGGCGCCGGAAGTGGGCTGCATGGTTTCGATCGCGTCACCACTCAAAAACGTCACGCTGCTGGCGGTCTCCTGCTCGGGCGCCAGGGTGCGGGTCGCGCTCACGATCACAGTTTCTGAAGCGGCCGCTATTTGAAGCGCTATTTGAAGTTTGATCAGCGTCGCCGACGACAATGGCGAAGAGTTTTCCACATCCGACCAGGCCACTGCGAATCCCGGGGCCAGAACCTGCGCCCGCAGACCGGTAGCGTTGTCCAAATGAAATACGGCCTCGCCTTCACCGGACGTGCTTCGAACCTGCAGCGGACCGGTCTCGCCCTGCCGGTAGATCGACACTTGCGCCCCGGCCACCGCAGCCGAGTGCGGATCAACAACCCTGACGTGGAGATCGATGTGGGGGTCCGCGGCCGACGCCCTAGAAATAAACGCCGCAGAAATAGAGAAGAAAAATACCAGCAGAAAAGCAGACTGACGCATACCATCCTCCTTTACACGCGAAAGGGTTTTAGGTGATGGTTCACGCCGGTCTCCTGGCTTTGCGAGTCAGGATGTGGCTTTCCGCTCGAATGAGCTTTGGCCAGCATCCGGTTACTACAGCCGGCCTTCCCAGGTTTACCTTTTCAGGTAGCCCCAGTGACCGGTTGCGATTTCCTCGCTTACAGTTGCGCGGCAGCGCGGGATTTGCACCCGCTTCCCATAGGCCAGCGTGTAGCCGGCCTACGATCATGCGCGAACCTAATTTTGAGAAAGAGCGAAAACAGCAGCCCGGTAAATCTACCGGGCACCCGGATACAAAGTCAAACGCTACCCCATAACGATGGTGGAGCGACGGGCGCCTCGCCCGTCCACCCGTGGCCCGAACCGGAGCCCGGCACTCCACTCTTGATCGCTAGTTCTTTATTACCGGAAACTCCGCCGAGCCGACACGCGCAACGTTCTCCTCGGCGAACCGTGTGGCCCGCTCAAGCGCAGCCTGCAACTGCCTGTGATACTCAGCCATCTGCGCCTTGTCGGCCTCGGCGGGGACCAGCATCTTGGCACCGATGCGCGCTAGCGCCTTTGCAAATGGCTTTGGGATCATCATTGCATCCCAGGTGTTCAGCACCCAGGCATCGCTCAGCGCCACGTAGAACGCCGCCATCGGCACCGCGCTGGCTCGCGACAGTAGTACCGGGCCCGGCTTGGCGACATATTTCGGTCCGCGCGGACCGTCAATCGTAAAGGCCACCGACAAGCCCTGTTCCAACTGGCTTCTCAAGCCAAGCAGGGCGCTCGCGCCGCCGCGGCTGCTCGATCCGCGCACCGCGACGAACCCAAGTTTTTCAATGATCCGCGCGATGTATTCGCCATCAAAGCTGCGGCTCACCATCACTGCGATTCCAGACTTTCGCCATAACCACGTGCTGGCGAACACGGCCCGGTGCCAGAAAGAGTAGATCACCGGTTTTTCGAAAGTAGCGTCCGGCATCGAAGGCGGTTCTTCAAACGATACTGAATAGCGGAGAGTCGGACCGATCAGCGAAATCGCCAAATAACTAGCCCAGCTGATGCACCACAAGAGAATCCGCTGTCGCAGCGAAAATCGGCGAGTTTCCACAACGGAAGGTTGCTCAGGCTCGACAGCGGCAGAAGAAGAACTCACGCGAACATTGTAGCCGGGTCAGGAAGGGTTTAACTGAAGACTGACGGCTGAAGACTGATAGCTGGTTCAACCTACGCTTCCAGATATGCCACGATCCACTCTTTCAGCCGGTGCCGCCGGTCGTCCGTCGAATCAAAGCGAATCCCGAAGCTCTTGTTGGGTTTCTTCCAAGTGACATGCCCACGCACCCATACGCGCGGCAGGGTCAGCAAAGAAAACGACACTTCCACCTGACTTGCCACTTCGGGCACGTGATGTCCCTTGAGTGACATTCCGCCCGAACTGATCTCCTGGCTGGTGGCGGTTATGCGTGCACCGTCGGCCATCACGATACCGACCTCCGTCATGACCGGAACGCGCACGTAGCGGCGGAATTCGTGCAGCACTAACATTCGAGTCGAGCGCACCAGCTTCATCGCCGCCGACCGCTCCAGCGGTTCGTGAAACACCGCGTTGAGGCATAACTTCGAATAACGCATGGCATCCTGGGCGCTTCCGCCCAGCCCGTAAATGATGATCCGGGCGTTGGAGGCCGATCCTCGCGCTAGCTCGATGATGCTGCCAGCTCGTTCTCCAAGCGGCAACACGCAGGCCTCAAACTTTTCGCGTCGCAGTCGATCCGCGTGTTCGCGCGCAACCAAAACCGTTTCGATTCCGGATTGACGGAAGCACTCCGTCACCAGTTGCGCCGACGCCTCGGGCAAGTCAAACAGCGCCACGCGCGCAGCAGACTTTCGATGGACGGGAATGGATGCGAGAGCGGTACCAGTCGATGTAGGCATGAGTCCCAGGGGGTGAACTCCTCTAAAACCCCATTCTGACGGGCTTTTTCAAGGTTGCATAGGTTTCGAAAGGGCTTAGCCCCTATCCTAAAGGGCCATTACGGAAGTTGTACTTAGACCGGTTACCATTGCTCCCTTTCGTTTCTTTCGCTGTAGAGGCGGGGCTTGCCCAGTTTCTTCGGACGCGTCCATGCTGCACGCCGGAGACATAGCACGCCCCGTCTCTACGGGGAACCAAATTGCGCCTTCAGGTAAGATGTTTCAATCCTTGCGTCCGTAGCCGCAGTCAGAAAATGATTACTCTCAATGACATCCAGTCGGCCTTGCGCCGTATTCGCAGCTCCATCTACCTATCTCCGTGCGCGCGTTCGGAGACCTTTTCGGAGTCCACCGCCAACACCGTCTATTTGAAACTCGACAACCTCCAGCGCACCGGCGCTTTCAAAGAGCGCGGCGCGCTGAACAAGTTGCTCTCGCTGAGCCCGGAAGAACGTGCCCAAGGTGTCATCGCGGCCTCGGCCGGAAACCACGCCCAGGGCGTGGCCTACCATGCCGGCAAGCTCGGCATCCGCGCCCAGATTTGCATGCCCCTGACCACGCCTCTCATCAAGGTCTCGGCGACTCGCGGCTACGGCGCGGATGTGGTTCTGCACGGCGCAAATTACGACGAAGCTTTCGAAGAGTCCGTCCGCCGCAGCCAGGCCGAGCGCCTCACCTTCGTGCATGCCTTCGACGACGACGCCGTCATCGCCGGGCAGGGCACAATCGGCTTGGAGCTTCTCGATCAGCATCCCGACCTCGAAGCCGTCGTCGTCCCCATCGGCGGTGGAGGTCTGATTGGCGGCATCGCCTGTGCTCTTAAAGAGTCGAATCACAAAATTCAAGTCTTCGGAGTTCAGCCCTCGCGCCTGCCGTCGATGAAAGTTGCCGTCGCCGAAGGCAAGCCCGTGACGCTCAAGGCGGCGTCCACGATTGCCGATGGCATCGCTGTCCGACGCGCTGGCGACCGCACCCTGCCGCTGGTTCAGAAGTATGTCGACGACATCGTCACCGTTGAAGAAGAAGAAATCGCCAACGCCATCCTTCTGCTGCTCGAGCGCGAAAAGACTTTGGCCGAAGGCGCGGGCGCAGCAGCACTAGCAGCTCTAGTCAACCGCAGAGTGCCATTGGTGGGGAAGAAAGTTGCCGTGCTGGTATGCGGTGGAAACATCGACGTCACCCTGCTCTCGCGCATCATCGAGCGCGGCCTTGTCAAAGACGGACGCCTCGTGCGCCTGCGCGTCCACCTGCCCGACTATCCCGGCGCGCTCAATCGCCTCACATCGATACTGGCCGAGCATCGTGCCAATATCGTTGAGACCGACTACGACCGCGCGTACCACGGTGTAGGCCTGGGAGAGACCGCAATAGAAATCACCATGGAAACCCGCGGCCCCGACCATATCGCCGAAATTATCTCGGCCTTGGGAGCAGCGGGCTACGCGCAGGAACGCGTGCTGTGATCCTAACAATCGGGAAGCCAATTACCAATGCTGCTGGACGTATATACCCAGAGCGAGAACGTCCATGACTAGGTGCGCGATGATGACCGGGAGGATGCGCCGGGTGCGCACGTAATACAACGAAAACACTAGGAAAGTCGGTATATGACTCAGGGCTGCCGGTAGTCCTTGGTAAAGGTGGTAAGACGTTTGCAATGCGACGCTCACTATCACAGCCAGCGTCGTGCTCAGATACAGTCCTTCCACCTCCGTGATCAGAAATGCGCGCACTAGTAGTTCTTCGTGGAACGGATTAAGGACTGCGACGACCACGGCGAGGAAGCTAGCGCTGGTTCCAAACAGCGCGGCCTGATCGAAACTCCCGTGCAGGTCCGCCCCTCGAAGCCAGGGCACAACTGGGCTCAGAATGACAAATAGAGCAGCCTGTAGAATGGCCTGGAGAAAAATCACCCCGAAGAAAAGTGCAAAGGCGAGACCGATTTCCCGCAGCCGCGGGTCGATGAAAAGCCCAATGTCCTTGAACTTCCTTCCTTGGTATCTGAGGGCGAAATACAGGCTGAGCAATCCGACCACCTGATAGATGACATGGAAAAGAAGGCGGCCTTGAGTTGCCGCGTGCAGATGGAACCAGCCGAATAGAACGCCGGTCGAATGCACCACTGATAGCAGGAATCCGATCGCCAGCACGCCGTACAACCAAATTTGCCGGGATGTTCGGTCGGTCATCATTTGACAAATCGCAGGAGAAGTTTCCGCCGTTATTGAAGTAGACTACACTGATTGTCGCGCGCGACCGCGGCTAAGCTCCGGCTGACTACTCAAACTGCTTCCGGAATCTCTCCAACTGATCCTTCACTCCTGCGACCTCTCTCCGCAAGTCAGCCACGTCTTCCTCCAACCGGGCGATACGCTCAGCATCTTGAGAATTGCGCACAGCCGCCGCGCCGACCACCGCCGTTTCCACTTCCACCACATCCCCGGCAAGCAAATGCGCATAGCGAGATTCTTTCGTCCCCGGCTGTCGCGCCAGCACCTTCGCCAGTGCCGGTTCGCGCTGCATCAACTTCTGCAACGCCGATTGCACATCCTCCAGGGCTTCGAAGCGATGCATGCGCTCGGCGCGCCCCCGCAACTCGCCCGGCGTCTGCGGACCGCGCAGCAGCAGCACGCACAGCACCGCAACCTCCGGACGCGTAAAGTTAAACACCTCCTGCAAACGCTGCTCGTATTTCGTCACACGGCTGTCGGCGCCGCGGGCGGGTCCAGCCATACGCTGCTCCTGCAGACCGTCCAGCGCGCCGCGCACCGCGTCTTCGTCCAACTGCATCACCGGATCTCGATTCGTCTTCTGGTTACACGCATTCACCAGCGCGTTCAGCGACAGCGGATAATACTCCGGCGTAGTGATGTCCTTTTCGATCAGCGACCCCAGCACCCGCACTTCGGTTTCAGTCAGCTTGATTTCCATGGATTCCGTTCATTGTATAGAGTGTGTGTAAGAGTGTGTGTAAGGGTGTGTGGCGCGGGCGCCCCCGCCCGCGGCCTTTGACCTTGCCTTTGACCTTGTCGCGAGACCGGTAGTGGCTGAATCAAATTCAGCCACTACCGCGAGACCCGCCAACGTGAGCATCCCCCGCCGCACACGGTATACTCAATAGTTTGTCGAACACATCCAAGTCGAATACATCCATGAGTGAACAGGCAGCACTGCCCCGTGTTCCGATTGACGAGTTGGTCAGGAAACTTCGCGCGTTCCCCGCATCAGCCTTCGATAAAACGGAAGAGATCAGGTCCGTGCTCGCGAAGATGCCCGTCGACGAAGCCAGCCTCGCTCCCTATTTGACCTGGGACCGGCAGCACTATACGCGCAACCTCATCGACAAAACAGACCTCTACGAACTGATCGCCATCTGCTGGGACGTTGGGCAGAGCAGTTCGGTGCACAATCATCGTGACCAGAATTGCTGGATGGCGGCGCCGGCGGGAAAACTGCTGGTCGAAAATTTTCACGTCGGATTTGAGGATATCGAGACGGGCAAGTGCCAGTTGCTCGCATCTAACACGGTGGAGTTGACGGCGGCTAATCCATGCGCGGTCGATCCGCGGGAGCCGGTGCACCGGGTGGTGAATCCGCGCGAAGCGAACCAGCGCGCGGTGACGCTTCACGTCTATTCGCGGCCCTTTGACACCTGCGTGGTCTATTCGCCCGAGCAGGGAACATGCGGGGATATCCGGCTTCACTACAACACGGCTTTCGGAAAACCAGTACCCCGTACTCAGTAGCCAGTACCGAGTTTCCAGAGCCCCGCCATGGATTCGTATCAGGCATCGCTCCAGCGCCGCGGGATTCGTAACAGGGCGTCGCCGTGGCGATGATGGATTCGTATAAGACATCGCTTCAGCGCCGCAGGATTTGTATGAGGAAATCGCTTCAGCGCCACGGGATTCGTATCAGGGTATCGCTTCAGCGATACCGCAAGCGCGCCGAAAATCAGACGCCCCTTTAGGGGCTAGGCATAGACATTACTTTCAAGGAGGAATCGTGAGGAAATACCTGGGAGTTTTGGCCGGAGTAGCTGCGCTGTGTGCGATTTCGTGGGCGCAGGCCCCAGCGCAGGCTCCAACTCCAGCTCCCACTACAGATCAAGCCCCGCCCGCCCCCGAGACCGTTCCGATTCCAACGCCAACTCGAACCGCCAATCCCGCGCCTCCGGTCCAGTTCCCGCGCTTCGAACTCTTTGCCGGCGGTTCGTACGCCGAAGCCGGTCTTTTTAACGCCGGACACTGGGCCGGGCTGCCTGGTTGGGACGCTTCACTAGGCCTGAACGCGACCAGTTGGCTGGGGTTCGTAGTGGAAGGCGGCCAATACTTCGGGACTTCAAAGATCCCGACAGCCGTGCCGGCGCCATTTCCGACCTGCGGGGAGTTTTGCCCCTCGGGTGTCACATTCGACGCGACGACTCGTGAATACAACGTTCTTTTCGGCGCGCAATTTTCCCGTCGCAAGTATGAACATTGGACACCGTTTGGCGAGCTCCTGTACGGACACCAAGGTGTCCGCGGCAAGGCTACCGCTAAAGGCGTTACCGAAACGGAAGTCGGCACCGGCCGGGCGTTTGTGGCTGGTGGCGGTCTCGACTACAAAATCAGTCCCCGCTTCGCCTTGCGCTTCAAGGCCGACTATTTGGGGACCGGCACCTCGTTCCCCCTTCTCGGCAAGAAAAAGCAGGACAACTTCCGCTTCTCGGTGGGCATAGTCATCCGCAGTGTGCACAAGAAGAAGCGCACGCTGGAGGACGAAACTCAGCCCGAACCATAAACGGGGCGAACCGGGTTTGCCAACGACTAACGACTATCGACCAGCGCCGCCAGCCACAACTTACGACCGCCGCAACAAATCGCCAATCGGCTTGGCTTTGGACCGCAGTTCATCGGCTAAATCGGAGCCCTTTTCTACCACTTCTTCGAAACGGTCTTTCGCTTCGTCCGTCCACTCGGAGGCTGTTTCCAGGGCGTCATCGTAGGACCGCCGCAGGTCTCTCCGCAGTTGTCGCCCAGGCTTCGGAGCGAGTAACAGACCGAGGGCGGCGCCGACGCCAAGCCCGATCATTAAAAAAGTGATTGCTGTGCCAGCCGTACCGTCCGAACCCTCATATTTTCCACTGCGCATATAGACCTCCTGATCATCTCTATTCCATTTCTATTCTAGACCCACAAATTCCAGGCCGACAACCGCAGGCGGATTCTCCGCTCTACTAGATGCCAATACACAGAATAGCGGCTAGGTTCCCAGAACTGCTCTGCGCTGTGTAGAATCATTGTTTGATCCATGTGCGGCGGAAGCCCCGGCGACCTGCCCCGCTGCCCAGAATTCCTGGCAGACTGTAAGGAGATGTAAACCAGCAATGTCGATTCCAGCGACCCAACTCCGTCCCGGCATGATCATCAAGCACAACAATGACTTGCATTCCGTATTCAGCGTCGAGCACCGTACCCCGGGCAACCTCCGCGCCTTCATCCAGGCGAAGCTCCGCAACCTCCGCACCGGCGCCATGTTCGAGCACCGCTTCCGCTCTCCCGACCCCATCGAAAAGGTCAACGTCGATGAGGTCAACATGGAGTTCCTGTACGCCGATGGCGACAGCTACTACTTCATGGACACCGAAAACTACGAGCAGACCCACCTGACCCGCGACACGCTCGGCGATGCTGTGGATTACCTAACGTCGAACCTCCAGATCAAGGTGGAGTTTTTTGATGGCAAGGCCGTCGGCATCGAGTTGCCGCAGACCGTCGTGTTGACCGTAACGGAAGTCGAGCCCGGACTGAAGAGCGCCACCGCATCAAGCGTGACCAAGCCGGCAAAGACCGAAACCGGCCTAGTCGTGCAGGTGCCGCCATTCATCAACGAAGGCGAAAAAATCAAAGTCGACACGGCCGAGGGCACATATCTATCAAGAGCATAGGGCAGGTCAGAGGGTAGAGGTCAGATTGCAGAGGTGAAACCAAAAGCCTAAGGTTTTACCTCTGCAATCTGACCTCTGACCTCTGCAATCGAACGATGGCCTCAACAAACAGTCAATCTCGCACTCAATCTCGCCTTCAAGCTCGTCGCTTTCACGTTCGCGGACGCGTCCAGGGCGTAGGCTTCCGATGGTTCGTCGAACGCGAAGCCCAAATCTTGCAGATCGCCGGGTGGGTGCGTAACGATCCCGACGGCAGCGTAGAGGTCCTAGCCATCGGAACACCCGAGCAGTTGGCCGGGTTGCGGTCGCGTCTGCAGGAAGGGCCGCGTGCCGCGCGAGTGGATGACGTAGAAGAATCCGAGGCCGAGCCGGTCGCGGGACTCAATTCATTTCAAGTTCGAGGAGCTTAACCCTAAAATGCAGACCAGGATGTCGACCCAGATGCCGGCCAAGCCGGTGGATTGCGACGGGTTGAAGAAGCTTATCCGGGAGGTGCCCGACTTCCCGAAAAAAGGCATCCTCTTCTACGACATCACCACGCTGCTCAAGGACAAGCTAGGCTTCGCCCTGCTGATTGACGCGCTCTCGGAACACTATATCGGCAAAGAGATTGATCTCGTGCTCGGCATGGAGGCCCGCGGCTTTATCTTTGGACCAGCGCTCGCCTACCGGCTAAATGCGGGATTCGTTCCCGTCCGCAAGCCGGGAAAGCTGCCCGCCGAAACCGAAAAGGTCAGCTATGACCTGGAATATGGCAGCAACTCGCTAGAGGTCCACAAAGACGCCATAAAAAAAGGCGAACGCGTTCTGATCGTGGACGATCTGCTGGCCACGGGCGGCACGGCTGTCGCGACCGCGAAACTGGCCAGCGGCTTGGGGGCCCGGATTGCAGGACTGGCGTTTGTGGTTGAACTCGACTTCCTGAAAGGGCGCGAGAAACTGGCGAAATACGACGTCTTCTCGCTGCTGCACTATGACCGGTAAAATGCCGAAAATTCTTGCGTAGGGACAGCCGCCCGCCGGCTGTCCGGCGGAGCGAAGCTCCGCGGTTGCCGCTTAGCTTCTCATCTTAAATTACTGATTGCTTGACGTCCTACTTGACTAGGTGTTGTACGGCTCGGAAAAGCCCCGTCCAAATCGCCAAGCTGACAGCCAGCGACCCGGCATAGGAGATGATCGCAATCCAGTTCCATTGCACACCAATATACTTTTCATTCTCACGGATCCACATGGGGGGAGGGCTCCTTGATGCAATCCGGCAGCAATTATCTGTCCGTTTGTTCTTGCTCCGCAAGTAATTGAAAGTATTCCCTTGGCTTCGCAGCCCGCTTCCTCAAAGTGGGTGAAATCGCCATTTATGCGAGAAATTTACGCGGTCGCTGCCGAAAGCACGTGCCGAAATCTTGACATGGGAACGCCCGGCGCCCACCCCGTTCATCCTCGGGGACGCACCGCGATGGTGGTAATCTAAGCTCTTCGACGGACGCTGCATGCACGCAATTTTTAGTTCAATCCAGATTACGATCCCGGGCCCGTTCCAAAGCTCGACCAGACTTTTCTTTCTGCTGGCGGCCGCACTGGTTGGCGTCTCCGGGGCCGGCGCTGATTCCGGCCCGCTTCCGCCTTCCATCACGAGCGCGCCGCTCTCAGTCGACCAGGTCGTCAACAATCTCGTCCGCAAAGATAAAGAGCGGGCACAGGCTCTGCGTCACTACGAATCCATCCGCGTGTACCGCCTTTCCTATCGCGGATTCCCGGGCGATCGCGACGCCGAAATGACCGTACAGGCTACTTATGACAGTCCTTCAACCAAGAACTTTAAAGTCATTTCCCAAACTGGATCGAAGCTGATCGTCGACCGCGTGTTCAAACGGTTGCTGGAGAGCGAAAGGGAAGCTGTGGAGCCGGAAATGCACGCCCGCACGCTGCTGAATCGCGCCAATTACGACATCGCGTTGATTGGCTACGAGTCCTCGGACAAGGGCAGCCAATACGTGCTCGCCGTCTCCCCGAAAGCGAAAAGCAAGTATCTCTACCGCGGCAAAGTCTGGGTCGACGCAACCGATTTCGCCGTGACCCGGATAGACGCCGAGCCCGCTCAAAACCCTTCATTCTGGACGAAGAAAAGTGAAATCCATCACGAATACATGAAGGTGCAAGATTTCTGGCTTCCCCGGCGCAACGAGTCGGTGAGCTACATCCGCCTCGGCGGCCGCGCCACTCTGACGATTGAATACAACAACTACCGCGTCATCGATTCGCGCGAATCGAGGAGCTCCACGAAAGCATCATCTTCCAATTCCGACGCGGCCGCCCGCTAGCTCTCGTAGGGACGGACGCATTCGTCCGTCCCAGCCGAGCAAAGCTCGGCCTCGCCTCTTGGGGCCATCACCATAGGCAACTTGCAGTAGAGCTTGGTTTTCCTGACACCCGAGACCTGACACCTGACACCTGACCCAGTAGTACAATCCCGCCATGGATGGCCTGATCCAGCCGAACGTAAATCCCACCACAGAGCCGCAAGAGACCAGCCTGCGCCCGATCCTCGTCGGGATCGTCATCGTAGGGATTGTGGTCGGCATTCTGGCGCTGATTTTTCGCGCCGAGCAGAAAAAGCCCGCCGCGCCTCCAGCCTATGCCGCGAACCTGAAATTCTCGGACCTGACGACGAGTGCCGCACAGAATTTTGCCGGCCAAACCGTCAGCTACGTCGATGGCGCCATCACCAACACCGGCGATAAGACCGTCATCCACGCAATGGTGCAGATCACCTTCAAGGACGAACTGGGCCAAACCGCGCAGCGCGACGAACTTGCCATCCGTGTTCTACGCACCGGCGGACCCTACGACGAAGCCGTCGACCTCAACCTGTCGCCGCTAGCGCCCGGCCAAAGCAAACCTTTCCGCCTGACCTTCGAGAACATCTCCGCCCAGTGGAACCACGCCTATCCCGATTTGCAGATCACGCAGGTCAGCGTGAAGTAAGGTCAGAGGTTAGAGGTCAGATTGCAGAGGTAAAGACCCTTGGCGTTGCTTTTCACCTCTGCAATCTGACCTCTGACCTCTGCAATGTTCCTGGTTTTCAGCTCTGCAATCTGACCTCTGACCTCTGCAATGTTTACAATGGTCTCGTGCCTGTCGTAAAACCATTCCGTCTCACCGAGTCCGTAAAAGCCGCGGGTTGAGCGTCCAAGCTGAGTCCGGCGGCGCTGGACACAGTGCTTGGGAAATTAGCCCGGCAACAGGACCCGAATGTGCTAGTCGGCTTCGATCGCGCCGACGACGCCGGAGTGTATCTGCTCACGCCCGAGACGGCGCTGGTTCAGACCGTCGATTTTTTCACGCCTATCGTGGACGATCCCTACACCTTCGGCCAGATCGCCGCCACCAACGCGCTCAGCGACGTCTACGCCATGGGAGGAAAGCCGCTGACTTCGCTGGCCCTCGTCTGCTTTCCCGAAAAAGGCGATCTGGAAATTCTGGAGCGCATTCTTGCCGGCGGCTTATCAAAAATGATCGAAGCCGGATGCACGGTGGTGGGCGGCCACAGCATCCGCGATGAAGAAACAAAATTCGGCTATTCGGTTACGGGAGTAGTCCATCCCCAGCGCGTGCTGGCCAATCAGGGTGCCCAACCCGGCGATCGGTTGCTGTTCACCAAGGCGCTGGGCACGGGCGTCATTTCGACAGCAATAAAAAAAGGCGTAGCGAAGCAGGAGTGGATCAACGCCGCCGTAAAGTCGATGACAACGCTAAACAAGGCCGCCGCCGAAACAATCACCACCGCCCGTGTGGTGCCGGGTCTTCGACCCGGCCGTGTGGGGACGGGCGCCTCGCCCGTCCAAGCGGAGCGAAGCTCCGCAGCGAGCGCCACGGCCAACGACACCACCAACGACCAGCGACCAACATCAACGACCAGCGACGCCTTTGCCATCCACGCCCTAACCGACATCACCGGCTTCGGCCTGATCGGCCACGCTCGCGAGATGGCCATCGCCTCGAACGTCAGCCTCGTATTCCAATCCGCCAAGATTCCCATACTCGAAGGCGCGCTCGATTGCATCCACGCCGGCCATATTCCCGGTGGACTCATAGCCAATCGTGACTTTGCCGAATGCCTGGTCGAATACGATCCGTCGGTTCCCGCCGATGTCCGCACGCTTCTCTTCGACCCGCAAACCGCCGGAGGCCTGCTGATCTCGGTTTCTGCCGATGACGCCGGCCCTCTCACCCGCGCCCTGCAAGATGCCGGCGTCCCCGCCGTCGAAATTGGCGAAGTACGAACGATTGCCAAGCCTCTGATCACCATTCGCTGATTTCGCACTTGTTTTTTTCGCAGCTGTGTTACCTTTCCGTGGTCTCAAGAATTCTTAATCTGCAAACGAGGCCCTCGAATGGCAGATCCCGGCTACGGCTACACGCCCGCCGCTACAAGTGAGTCGGTCGCAGTGGAACAGAAATCGCGCGTTTTGCAGGCTCTAAAGGGGAGCGCAAGCTGGTTCCTCATGATCGCGGGGCTGTCGGTGGTGAACTCGATACTGGCAATGAGCGGCACTAGTGTACGATTCATCTTCGGTCTCGGATTGTCGCAAATTGTCGATGAACTCGCCCACCAAGCCGGCTCCACCGGTTACCTACTCGACCTGATCATCAATGGAATTATCGCCGGGGTCTTCGTGCTGTTCTGGAATTTCGCGCGGAAGGGTGAGAAATGGGCATGGTATCTGGGCATGGCGGTTTACCTCCTGGACGGCCTTCTTCTGGTCCTCTTCAAGGACTATCTCGCAATTGCCTTCCATGCGTACGCTCTTTATCGGATGTCGTCGGGTTTGAAATTGCTTCCCATCCTCGAGCGCCTGAATCAACAGAGCGCGACGGGGGCGATTTCCTCGTCCGGCTGACAGTGATCACTCGAGGCCTTTGATCCAAATCTCTTATTGATTAGTGCCTTCCAGGCTGCCCTGCGTTGATCAGTTCCCAGACATGTGCCAGGTGGTGGTCATCGTGCTCCGCCACAAAGTACAGATGGTCCACCAGCCGCATGGGTGTTTTCAGCCGCGGATGCAGAGAGGCGCGGCCGAAAATCGCAGGGTCGCTCTTCTCCACTCGACTCACCAATCGTGATCGTCCGCTTCGGAATTCGGCCAGGATCTCGTCGATCGCCCGCCGGTTGTGCTGCGCTTCGGAGGTCTTCCGATTGCTCAGGTCAGCCACGGTAAGCTGTGATGCTCCCGTTATGTAGTCCTCGACCCGGGCCATCCATAGAGGTTCGAGATCCGCCAAGTGCCCGGCATGTTCCTGGGCCGACCACTTTTCGCCGGGTTTCCAAATTAAGACATCGTGATCAGCCCCGCGGACGATTTCTTCCAGTCGGGCCGGTGCGCCTCGCAAACGCGAGCACAAGTTCGGATGCTGCTCCACGGGAAAGGTGAGGTCAAACTTTCTTTCAAACCAGACCGGCGGTGAATTCATGGTTGCACGAAAATTATGTCTTTCTACAAGATGCCAAAGCAAGCGCAGGCGACGTAATTTGTGGACCGCTTCCGCTTCTCATGTTCCCGTAACCTTCCTCGCGGCCATCGCATCTATAAACCAAATCACGAATTTTCTGCGAAAGGACTACTCGTATGAAAACCCGCACTCTTGGACGTTCCGGTCTCAAAGTTTCCGCCCTCGGCCTCGGCTGCATGGGCATGTCGGAGTTCTACTCCGGACGCGATGACGCCGAATCGATCGCGACCATTCATCGGGCGCTCGAACTCGGCATCAATTTTCTAGACACCGCCGACATCTACGGACCATACACAAACGAAGAGCTCCTCGGACGAGCGATCAAGGGCAAGCGCGACCAGGTCGTGCTGGCCACAAAATTCGGAATCGTCCGCGACCCCAGCAATCCCAACCTCCGCGGCGTCAGCGGCAAGCCCGACTACGTGAAGAAGTCCTGTGAAGGAAGTTTGAAGCGGCTGGGCGTCGAGTATATCGACCTCTACTACCAGCACCGCGTCGATCCTGATACGCCAATTGAGGAAACAGTCGGCGCCCTCGCGGAACTGGTCAAGCAAGGCAAGATTCGACATATCGGTTTGTCGGAAGCCGGGGTCAACACTCTACGCCGCGCCGTGCAGGTGCATCCCGTCACAGCGTTGCAGACCGAGTATTCGCTCTGGACCCGCGATCCGGAAGATGAAATCCTCGCAACCTGCCGCGAACTCGGCATCGGCTTCGTCGCCTACAGCCCGCTCGGACGAGGCTTTCTTACCGGCCAATTCAAGAAGTTCGAAGACCTGGCAGCCGACGATTATCGCCGCCTCTCGCCGCGCTTCCAGGGCGAAAACTTTCAGAAGAATCTCAATCTCGTGAAAAAAGTCGAAGAGATCGCGCGCGAAAAAAGATGCCAGCCATCCCAATTGGCGCTCGCGTGGGTGCTGGCGCAGGGTGACGACATTGTCCCCATCCCCGGCACGAAGCGCCGCAAGTATCTCGAGGAAAACGCCGCCGCAGTGGATGTGAAATTGACGGCAAATGACCTGCGTCGCCTGAATGAAGTCTTTCCCTCAGGCGCCGCGTCGGGATTGCGCTACCCCGAACACATGATGAATCTGGTCAACGCGTAAAAGGTTCACGTAGGGACAGCCGCCCTCGGCTGTCACGCGGAGCGAAGCTCCGCAGTGTCGGCGTCACCACAAGCTCAGCCAAGGCCCCACCTCAGCCGCCCAGCAGCTTGTTCACCTCGGCATACGGCACAGCCCCCTCCATCGCGCTGTAAGTTCCGGAGGTCATGAGCTCCTCCGCCGCTCTTCGCAGCAGCCCGAGCGTTGCTCGCATGGGGCCCGATCCCAGGCTCACGCGAGCCACGCCAAGTCTTTCGAGTTCCGGAATCGAAGGCGTTCCCGGGCCGGCCAGAATGTTGAGTGGACAATTGACCGCGTTCACCAGCCGCCCAATCGTGTCCGCATCTTTGAGTCCGGGGGCAAAGACGCAATCGGCGCCCGCTTCCCGATACGCAACCAGCCGCCGCAAAGCTTCGGGATAGTCGGCGTCCGGATTGCCTCCCGGCAGCAGGTACACATCGGTGCGAGCGTTCACCACAATTTGAGCATTCAGCGGCGCGGCAGCCGCGAGCGCCGCCTTGATCTTCTCGACCGCTAACTGCAAGTCGATCAAGGGCTCATCCGGATTGCCGCTCGCATCCTCCAAATTCATCCCGATGGCTCCCGCCTGAATCAGTTCGAGCGTCGTCGTGACCACAGCTTCGGTGCTGGAACCATATCCCGCTTCGATGTCAGCGGTTACAGGGACGTGAACGGCGCGAGCGATGCGGCCGATACGAGCGAGCATTTCCTCCCGCGGAATGCGTTGGCCGTCGGGATAACCCAGCGAAAAAGCGATACCCGCAGAGGTGGTTGCAATCGCGGAGAAGCCCGCATCCTCGAAGACGCGGGCGCTGGCCACATCCCACGCGTTCGGTAGGATGAGTGCACGCGGTCCGCGATGAAGCTGCCGGAACTGGACCGCTTTGTTGGTTTGGGATTCCATAACGTTTCTCACTCTTCTATCCGGACGGTTTGTTTAAGCTGGGGTCAGCTTCCGCGAGCTTTTTCGCGCATGCGCTCTACGAAACTCGGGACGTGCACCACGGCGCGCCCCACCGTACCGCTCCCGATCTCCTGAGCGCCGTCATGGGCTCGGACGCGCATGATATAGAAGCGCCCATCAAACGATTCCAGTTCCGCCTCGGCGTGAATTCGCATTCCAATGCCGCTGGCCGCGCGGTGTTCGACGTGAATCGAGATCCCCACCGTGATTTCACCCTCATCGCAATATGGCTGCAGCGCATGGAAGCTGGCGGTTTCCATCAACCGAATCATGTCCGGAGTCGAATACACCGGGGGCAACTCCGCGTGATGAGCGGAAAGCGTGTGCTTCAACTCGACAGTTTCAGAGGCTTCACCGCGTGTACCGATGGGGATGGGTCGAGCCATGGGATGTGTAGAGACGGGGCTTGCCCCGTCTGCTCTGGAAACGGGCTAAAGACGCCGCAAGCCGAGTCTCTACAGGAAACTACGCCGCCGCGCGTTCCATCCGCCGTGCCTCGACGCCATCCAGCACGGTCCATAGAGCTTTGGCCGCAGCCTCAGCGGCAACCAGCGCCTTTTCGGCAGTCTCCGGATTAGCCTGGACCCGCTTCTCCAACTGCTTGCGCCACACTTCCGCGTGGTGCACGTCGGCGGTGGTGTGCAAAGTAAAATACCCGCGGGTCCTCTCATCGGCGCCGTAGAGTTCACGCAATCCGCGATCTTTCTCTTGTGCCAGGCGCGGCACCTGCGATTCGTAGGCATAGAAAGCCGCCAGCGCCTCTTCCGGAGTGCCCTCTCCGGCGACACGTTGGAACCAGGAGATGAGCTTGCGAACTTCACCAACCGGCTGCCGTTTCGGAACGCGGCTTCCGCCCACGCCTTCCACAAAGTCGAGCCACAGTTCCGCGTGCGAACGTTCCGGCTCGCCGAAGGAATCCTCCCCGCCCTTCTCATCGGTCATGTTGGCAAGAACGGCACGGCGCAGCTCTCCCTCTTCCAGCCGAACGCCAAACTGAGCCAGGTAGCCCGGGAACGCCTCGACGTGAGGATAATAATCCTCAGCGTAAGCGCGCAGATCGTCGCGGGTCAGTTCGCCCGCCGACCAGGCTTTATAAAAGGGATGGCAGAGCAAGTCATATTGATGAATGCGTTCTTCCAGCAGCGACACAAATGTATTCGTTTCCATGATCTTCCTTTCCATCTTTCGACGATCAGTGATCAGTTCGAGACCTTTCACTATACGGTCGGGACGGGCAGATCGCAAGACACTCCATTAACACTCAGGAATGCAATCTCCAGGCGGGAATCAACGAGTCATAATGAAGCAATGCGCTGAGCAAAATGTGGATCGCGATGTAGATTGCCCAGATCAACACGTAGGCCATCGCCATTTTGCGTGGCTTTCTTAAGACATACCAGAGAAGCAGAATATCCAAGGGAACCGGAGCGGCAACCACCGCCCATGCGGGCGCCCCCAGGCTCTCGACACTATATCCGAATAGGCAGACAAAACAGCCGACTGCAAGCGAAGCAAAGATGTACACCTTTTTGTCAACCAGGTAGAAACCGAGTCCCCACGATAGCGCAGTGAAGAAGATCGCGATGTCGAGCAGAATGGGAGTGGGTAGTGTGTTGAGCATAGTGTCTCTCGAAGTCACGTCATTGTGGGGGACGGTGTGACGGAAAACAAGAGTTTGGTGCACATGCGATACTGAAATTTATGGCGCTGCCTGATTACTCGCCTCGGATAGGGAACGATCCTAAGTCGGTATTGATCCATTTGACGACTGGGACAGGGATGGAGATTGAGTGGAAAGACGGGCACCGGTCCGTCTATACGTTTGCGTTCTTGCGGGAGGCTTGTCCTTGCGCGCTCTGCGAGGATGAGCGAACAAAGTCGGGACGAAAGCCCGGCGCGGCGGCGAAGCTGGCCCCAGGGGCGCTGCCGATGTTCAAGCCGGCGGTGAAAGCGCTGTCGGCCGAGGCAGTGGGCAAGTACGCGCTGAAGTTCTCGTGGAACGATAGACACGATCTGGGAATTTATTCGTGGTTTTATTTGCGGGAAGTTTGTCCCTGCGCGGAATGCGCGGCCGCGCGCAAGTGATGGCGTGACCTGGCGAAAGTGTTTTCTGACGCGGATGCCCTTAGCGGCCGAACAGATTGCTGAAAAACTCACGTTTCGTATCAGGGCATCGCTTTAGCGATGCCGTAAGTTCTTCGAAATCAGAAGCCCCTTCAGGGGGTGGATATCGAAAGCCGGACGCTGCCGATCGTGCGGATGGGGAAACGTACGCTAGAGCGGTGAGGCGGGCCTAAGTGGTGGTGACGATGGCGTCCAGGTATTGGCTCAGGAGTTGTTCTGCCTGACCTTCGAATTTCTCGAACATCACGCCGTTGCCATATTGTGCATGACAGGTTACGACGCGTCCCTGTACGACGATGGGATGATCGTTGAGCCAGAGTGTGGCTTGAATATGAGTGCCGATGGAGAGGGGCATCATCAGCTCGATGTAGCAGCCGCCGCGACTGAGGTCGGTGGTGGCGAGGCGGATGGGGACGTCGCTGCCTTCCTGGCGGAGTTCGATTTGGACCTGGAGGGTGTAGCGGCGATGAAAGCGGCGATCCCGTTCGTTTAGAGCCACCGTAGCGGGCTGGGCGTTGGGCGAATCCATGGTCGGCTCCGGGGCTCGGTGCTCACAGAGCCCCTGGAGTGGTTATCGGCAGTCGGGTGCGTGAGCTTAGGCGGGGTTTGCGATTAGCGGGCACGGAGGGGAGTGTCCCGGGTTAGCAGGCGCTTTCCGGGCGCCGCTTATTGGGTTACACCTAGTTCGGCGTAAAGTTCGGCAGAGTTATACAGCACTCCATCCTTTACTACCAAGACTGTCTTTCGAATGTCGCTGATGTTCGCGACGGGATTGCCGTCGACCAGGATGAGGTCGGCCAGCTTGCCGGGGGAAATCGAGCCCAGATCTTTATCGAGGCTCATGATGCGGGCGGCGTTCAAAGTGGCATTTTGCAGAACCAGTGCCGCAGGTATGCCGGCCTGCACATCGAGTTCCAGTTCGCGATGGAGGGCGAATCCAGCCATGGAGTCGGTGCCGTCTTCAATGGAGAGGCCGCTGCGATAGAGAAGCCCAGTGAGCTCGATCATTTTGGCGAAGGATTTTTTGTAGGTGTCGTCCATGCCGGGGGGCGGAGTCATTCCGGCGCTAAGCAGGCCCCGGCGAACCTGGGCCGGTAGTCGTTTGGCGATGGGTTGAAAGCCGGGAGGAATCTGGCCGGGGCGGGCCATGTATTGATCTTCAAAAATGCTCAACGTCAGATCCAATTTGGTGTGGTGACCCTGTAGCAATTTAATGAAGGATTGGACTTGAGGCGAGGTGAGGTCGAGGCCGGCGGCGACTTCGCCCGGCTTGGTGAGGCGTGCAATGGTGTTGGTGTCTTTGATTTCAGGGAAAAAGTTGAGGACGAGGAAGTTGACGTGCTGAATTTCGTCGTACCCCAGCTCGACGCATTGGGCGGCAGTCATCTCGGCGGGGATGTGTCCGCTGACGCGAAGGCCGTTCTTGTGGGCTTCATCAATGATGGCGGGAACAAGCTCGGGTTTGACTGAGCTGTAGATTTTGATCTGCACATAGCCGAGGCGCTTGTAGTTGTCAACGGCGGCGCGGGCCTCAGCTTCGGTTGAGACGAGAACTTTGGTTGGACCCTGGAAAGGGCCGCGGCCGTCGATGATTCCGGCGAGGACGATGCGCGTGCCGATTTCCTTTCCGTCCGCGATACGCTGGCGGCGGGCAAGCAGGGAGTCGGTGTCGTTGGCCAGGTCGCGGACGCTGGTGACACCGGCGGCCAGGTTGAGGAGGCCGTCGTTATCCCCGACGTGGGCGTGCATGTCCCAGAGGCCGGGGAGGAGAGTTTTGCCGGTGGCGTCGATGATCTGTGGCTGGGGTAATCCTCCCCCAAACCTCCCTGCCGGGGACGGTTTCATGCTCACAATGCGATTGGCGTTGATGAGGACGTCCTGGTCGGGAATAATTTTTGCGGACTCGGCGTCGAAGACGTTGGCATGTGTGAATAGGATGGCATCAGGGTAACGAGCGGCTTTGTCGGCGTCTTGGCCGGGGATAATTAGGTTTACGTTGGGGTGATGGGCGAGTTTGGCAGCGAGCTCGGACGCGCGTGACTGTTTGATCTTGCTCTGCGCGGCGAGAAGTGCCGGAACGGAAGTCTCCCATCCTTCGGGAACGACCCCGCCCCACTCGTCCATGGAGGCGAAAAATTTGTCGGCAGCTTCGAGCCAGAAATAGGTCGGCGAGAAATCGAGTCCAGTGGCGGCATAGAGGGCAACGTGTTTCTTGTGTCCGGCGGCCTCGATGTCAAGCTCGGTCATGCGCTGGACGCGAGCCTCGCCTTCGGGAAGCAGCGCGATCTTTCCGCCATTCTGGAGAGCGGCGTGGGCCAGAAGTGCAATCTCGGCCGGTCCGCCGTTGAGAGCTGAGTAGAAGGCCGGGGCCGAGATTTTCTTTTCGCCTTCTTCGTCATCATTTTTCCAGCGCGCGGTGCCGGCTTCGAGTGAATAATTTTCGTTGACAGCCGATTTCAGATAATCGTTGCCGGTGATCACTTCCGAGATCGGGACACCATTCGGATCGAGCTTGAGGATACTGATGGTCTTTGGACCCCGGCCGCGATCATTAAACTGAAAGAAGATGTGGATCGTGCCGTCGGAGGCAGTCCACACCGCTTGTTGTCCGGCGGGATTCCCCATCATGAGGAAGGAATAGCGTTCGGCCGTGGAAGGAATATCGGCCGGTAGGGCGGGGACGGCGGACTGCTGGGGCGGCTGCTGCGACCAGAGGATAGAGCCGAGAAAGATCGGCAGCATGAAGATGAATGTCTTGTTCATGGTGACCCTTTCTGGAAGCGGAGCCAGAGGTGAGATGAGGAGAATTGCAGAGGTTAGAGGTCAGATTGCAGAAGTAAAAACCTCTTGGATTCTATGCAATCTGACCTCTTACCTCTGCAATCTAACCTCTCACCTCTGACCTGTTCTCGTGCGCTACAGTATAATCTTCGCCTTGAACGAAACGGCATGAACGAAACCGCATGACTGACACCACACACACTTCGGGTGAAGAACCAGAGCCGGTGAAAACTGGGATGGATATTGGCGACATTCTCAAGATCCTGCCCCATCGCTATCCCTTTCTCTTGATCGACCGGGTGATCGAACTGGAGCGGATGAAGAGCATTATCGCGTTGAAAAACGTGACCATCACCGAGCCTTTTTTTCAGGGACACTTTCCCGACAAGCCAATCATGCCGGGCGTGCTGATCGTGGAAGCCATCGCGCAGGCGGGCGGCCTGCTGCTCCTGACCGAGGTTCCGAACCGCGACGAAATGCTGATGGTGTTCACGGGGATCGAGAAGGCGCGATTCCGACGTCCCGTGGTGCCGGGAGATCAGTTGCGGATTGAAGTCGTGGTGAAGGCCTGGCGGATCACCGCGGCGCGTCTCGAAGGCAAGGCGTATGTAGACGGCAAAGTGGCATGCGAGGCCACGGTGACTTGCCGCCTGGTGCCGCGTGCGATGAGCGCGGAAAGCGCGGAGGCGGACTAGTGGTCAGTGGTTGGTGGTCAGAGGTCAGCGAGCAACGGACCAACGCAGATTGTGTTTTCACTGGCCACTGGCCACTGCCCACTGGCCACTAGGTTTCAATGTCCATCCATCCTACGGCGATCCATGCTACGGCGATCATTGCTCCGAAAAGCAAGATACATCCGTCCTGCAAGATTGGGCCGTATTGCGTGGTTGGGCCCGAGGTCGAGCTTGGCGAGGGCTGCCGTCTCGTTTCGCACGTCGCGATCGAAGGCCCCACGAAGATTGGCGCGGACAATAGCTTTTTCCCTTTCGCTTCGATTGGCCTGGCGCCGCAGGACATCACCTACGCGGGCGAACCGACACGCCTGGAGATCGGCGACCATAACGCGATCCGCGAGTTTGTCACCATCAACCGCGGCACGGTAAAGGGCGGGGGATGCACCCGCGTCGGCGATCACAACCTGATCATGGCCTATACCCACATTGCGCACGATTGCCAGATTGGCAATCACATCATCATGGCAAACGCGGCCACGCTGGGCGGGCACGTAACCGTGGAAGACTGGGCAAGCGTCGGCGCACTGTGCCCGGTACACCACTTCGTTCGGATTGGGACGCATTCCTTTATCGGCGGGGGAACAACCGTAACGCGGGATGTGCTGCCATTTTCGAGGACGTCCGCCGAACGCGGAACCCACGCGTATGGATTGAATGCGGTAGGTTTGGAACGGCGGGGATTCACCAAAGCGCGCATCAGGAAAATTCATCATGCATATCGAGTCTTGCTCGCTTCCAAACTGAATACGTCGCAAGCGATCGAAAAGTTGAAGTCCGAAGCCGATCTCGGCGAAGACGTAGAGATGCTCATCCGATTCATTGAAGCATCGGAACGAGGAGTGATTAAGTGAAGTGGTCAGTGGCCGGTGGGCAGTGGCCAGTTAAATCCCAAGATTGTTGACATGTTATGCCTGTGCAGTCATATCGGCAACTCATCGTATGGCAGAAGGCGATGGACTTTGTTGCGGAGGTGTACCGGGTTACGCGCACGTTTCCGAAAGAGGAGATGTACGGGGTCACGAGTCAACCCCGCCGCGCGGCGGTTTCTATTCCCAGCAACATTGCAGAAGGTCAAGGACGGCAGACCACCGGAGAGTTCCGCCAATTTCTGGGACATGCTCGCGGATCCCTGCTTGAAACGGAAACGCAAATCCTGCTATCCGAGCGACTAGAGTATTTAGACCACAAAACAACGGAGATGCTTCTCGGGCAAGCGGCTGAAGTGGGTCGGATACTAAATGGATTGATGAACTCCCTGGAAAAATCGCGTCGTTAAGAACTGGCCACCGACCACTAACCACCGATCACTGACTATGAAACTCGGTCTCATCGCCGGCAATGGCAAGTTCCCCTTCCTCGTGCTGGATGCGGCGCGCGCGCAAGGGTACGAAGTCGTTGTCGCGGCCATCAAAGAGGAGGCTTCCCCCAAGATCGAATCGAAAGGCGCCGCTTCCGTTCACTGGCTTTCTCTGGGAGAGTTGTCGAAACTCATCGATACGTTCAAAGCCGAGGGCGTTACCCGCGCCGTAATGGCTGGCCAGGTCAAGCACAAGCAGATTTTCTCCAGCATCAAGCCGGACTGGCGGCTGGCGAGGCTGCTGCTCTCGCTCGGCACGCGCAACACGGATTCGTTGCTGGGTGCGGTCGCGAAGGTTCTGGCGGATGAGGGCATCATGCTCGAGAACTCGACCGCATTGCTCGAACCGCTGCTGGCGAAAACCGGCGTGCTCACCAATCGGGCTCCGAGCGCGCAGGAGCGCAAGAACATCGAGTACGGACGCGTGGTAGCTCGGCGCCTGACGGAGTACGACATTGGACAAACGGTAGTGATCGCGGAAGCCGCGTGCGTGGCGGTCGAAGCGATGGAAGGCACCGATGCGACGATCGAGCGCGCGGGCCAACTGATGCGGTCGTTAGAATTAGAATCGAAATCGCATTCGGACAGCGAGCCTTCGACGCTGAGCCGCGCGCTTACGGTTGTGAAGGTCGCGAAGCCTACGCAAGACATGCGCTTCGACGTTCCGGTGATTGGGCTGAAGACGATCGAAACGATGGCGCGTGCCGGCGCGACCTGTCTGGCGGTGGATGCAGGGCGATGTCTGTTGCTGGACGGCGAAGCGATGACGCGCGCAGCGGATCATTCGGGAATCGCGGTGTGCGCGGAATGATTGGTCTCTGGTTCGGTCAGCAAAGCGATAACCACCAAGGGCACGAAGGAACACGAAGGGAACCTAACTTATGTCCGAAGCAACCCGCATAGCCGACCAACTTACCCGCGCGTTTGCCGGAGAAGCCTGGCACGGTGATTCGTTGTTCGAAATTCTGGAGGGCGTCACGGCGAAGCCGGCGGCGGCGCGTCCGATTAAGAACGCCCACACCATCTGGGAACTGGTGCTGCATATTGCGGCATGGGATAACGCCGTGCTGCGGCGGTTGGGTGGGGTCGCGGTGGAGCTCTCGGCTACGCAGAATTTTCCGCCGGTCACCGATGCGAGCGAGACTGCATGGCGCAAGGCGCTGGCCGAGGTGCGGCGCGTCCACGAGGAACTGGTCAAGGCCGTTTCTGTTCTCCCGGACTCGCAGCTTGACGAGATGGTTCCGGGCAAGGAGGGAGCGCACTACACTTTCTACTACATGCTTCACGGCGTCACGCAGCACGAACTGTATCATGCCGGACAGATCGCGCTCCTCAAGAAGATGTGAAGAACCAGCGCCGCGCAAATAAAACTATACTTTTCCTTGCCTTTCCACAGGAAGTTTCTCCGCTCCACAGTTTTTACACAGCACACCCGCACTTTGCCGTTGCGTTATCTTCCCCCCTGCCGCAGAGTGCTTGCAGTCAAAAGCGTGAGATGTTCTGAATCTGTTGACCAGGGTTCGGCGTTGCCGGTGATTTCCTGAGAGTGAATCACCGGGGGAAATTCGGTGCATGTCCAGTGTGCCGGTGCCCGGGCTTTGCGGCCTCCTCAGAAATCCTTCTTCCAAGGAGGATGGAAACGCCGAATCCTAACCCTGAAGCGCAAGTTTCAGGGGAACATCGATGCATAGCACCTTTACCGGTGCAGTTGCGCGATGCTCTTTCGCCCTGGCGAAAGACGGCAGTCAGAAACGTCCGCGATAACAATGCGGCCCGGGTGGCTGGCCCAGGCCGCATTTGTTTTTGACCCTAATCCCCCAAGGGGTGCCCCATCCTTCCGCGCACTTTGCGGAAGGGTGGGATTCCACGGTCCCGTCCCTCTTGGGATTTAACTGACGCCCCCAGACTTCGGGACCTACTGAAAATTGTTAACGACTGTAATGGAAGTAGGACCCGTGCCCGCCGGGTAAGGAGAATCCGGTAACTGGGTCAGAGCGCCACTCGTCCTGTCGACTTGAAATCCAGAAACGGTACTGCCTGTATTGTTCGCCGCGTACAAAAAGCTCTCGGAAAGATCAATGCTAAGTCCGTAAGCTCCCGAAACTCCGCCAAAAGGTGACCCCGGCAGCATTCCTAAACTTCCTCGGTTGTCAAAACTTCTATACCCGATGATTGCCGTGACGTCTCCGGCATAGAGTCGTTCTCCTAAAGAATCCGCAACAATCGAATTTGACAAGCCCGCTCCGGCAAATGGAGAGCGCGGAAGTGACACCAGCAGCCCCGTGACCGTGTCGATTCCATAAGCGGAGATGTTCTCCGAGGATTGGTTTAACACGTACAAATACTTCCCATCAAAGTTAGCTGTCACGCCCACGGGGAGAGTACCTGCGCCAATGTCCCCGACGAACCGCAAACTGCCGGTGCCGGCATCAATCTCATAAGTTGAAACCGTATTCGACTGCGCATTTGCCACATAAGCAAACTTGCCCCGCGGATCTATGGCAATAGATCGCGGCCCCGCCCCAGAGTTCGCAAACGGTGAGCCAGGAACAGCCGTCAGCGCCCCACTTCGGCTGACAGAATATCCGGAGATTGTATTCGAGGCACCATTCGCGACGTAAACGTAGTGGACGCCATTGTCCACCGCAATTGCGGACGGCTGCGAGCCCGCGGGATACGGCGAACCCGGAGTAGGTGTCAAAGCCCCCGTCTGCGAGTTAATGGTAAAGGCAGAAACATTGTTGCTGCCCGCATTCGCTGTGAAGAGGAATGCTCCCCTCAAGTCAGACACCACACCTTGGGGCGACGTTCCCGTCGCGAACGGAGAGCCGCCGAGCGCTTCCAGCGAGCCTGTCCCGACCGTGACCCCATAACCCAAAATGTCATTCGAGGTCCCATTACACTCATAGACAGCCTTTGCTGAGTAAGTCACCTTAGTGCTGCCGGACGCAAGGGCAATTGACAACGCACTTCCCCGGCTGCGCATACTGCTCTCGTTGTAAAGCACTCCAGCCTTAGTTATGCCGAGAACTACAACTTCATCAGAGTCGTGGTCCGCCACATAGAGCAGAGGCTCCATTGGGCTTACAGTCAGCCCCAGCGGCCCGGACTTTCCGGTGGGGAAAGGTGCCGCGATTTGGGTTAGAACACCAGTCGTCGGGTCGATGGAATATTGCGAGACGGTTTTATCAGCGGAGTTCCCGACGAAGAGGAACGAGTTCTTAGTAACAGCAGCCACCGGAACTGAGCCTGTAGAAAATGGTGATCCCGCCACCTCGACCAATGCTCCAGTTGTTAAGTTGATTGCGTAGGCCGAAACGCTGGCGCCGTTTCCATTTGGAACGTAGAGAAATTTACCATGCTGAATCGCCACGCTCTGCGGACTCGCCCCAGCAGGAAAGGGAGAACCAGACACCGCCGTCAGAATGCCGGTGTTTTGGTTGATGGTGAAGGCAGAGACACTGTTCGAATTCACATTAGCTGTAAATAGAAAGGACCCTGTGGGATCAATCGCCGCCGATACCGGACTGCCCCCAGACACCGTTTGAATCGACGTCAGCGAACCCGAACTGGGATCGATCGCATAAACGCCAACGCCGCTGCCGCTCACGGCAACCAGAAATTTTCCACCAGGATGCATGGCCAAACTGAACATGCTGCCAGTCAAGAACGGTGATCCCGGTACTTGAGTCAGGCCCCCATTAATATTGTTGATAGCGTAACCGGCGATCCCGACATTGCCTTCAGCAACGTACAAAAAGGCTTGCGCGGGAGTAACCACAACCGCGCGCGGATTGCTCCCTGCGCCCGTGTAGACATACCCGACCGCCTGCAGGCGATATCCTCGGATCGCGAATATCGACACCGTGTCATCTTGGTTGTTGGCGACATAGGCAAAGCGGGGAACGAGAGCGCCATGCCCATAGGTTGGGGTGAGCAGCGAGATAGCCGCGGCTAACACGCTCCAGTAACGCCTCATTGCTTATCCTTCTATCTCGATCCCGACTATCATCCAAAGTCGGCTTGCCGAACCCTAAACAAGCGAGCCTCCGCCCGAGGCCCATTAGTCGAGTTTAACGATCCAAACATCGGAACGCGGATCGCCATTCTTGTTCAAGCCGACTTGCCCGTCCCAGCCCGACGAGAACATGAAGAACCGTCCATCGAGAGAAACATTGCCGAACGGGTCAGACCAGTAATACTCGGGATCCCATATGGCGCGGTTGTGAGCAAATCGCCAGATGGTAGAGGCATTAAGATCGGTTTCGACGCAGAAGACCTCGCCGTCGTAGGGCTGCGTTACCGTGTCGCTGCCATTGGCAGCATAGGTCGTACCGCACACCGGAACGTTGTTATTGAGGTGCCCTCCGCTCCACGTGAAATGCTTTTCCATCCCCCAGAGGTGAGGCAGTGGCAGCGGGTAGACGAGGTGCGTGATGTTTGTAACGTCGCTGAGCGTCCGCCGGTAGATGTTCATCTCGTCGGTGACGCCGGGAGCGTTGACGTAAGTGTCGTAGCCCAGGGAGTCATAGCCGCCACAAGCCGGGCCGCCTTTGTCATAACACGCCTGGACATTGAGCGATGTCAGATCCCAGACATAATAGCCTACGTGGCCCTGCTCGATCTTTACATACTGCCCGCTGCCCGAGATATAGGCATGGTCGATCAGGAAAGTTTGAGGAACCACTGCCTGGCCTGCCGGTCCCCAAGCGCCTCCGATTTGTCCGGTGTAAGTGTTGTACCAACGGCAGCCAAGTTTCTGGTCGTACACGATCACGAACGTGCGGTTGCCAAACTGATTTCCGCCCGCGTTGATCTCTATGCGATTGTCGTCGGCTGAAATCGAGATGTCACTACTGGTTATGTGAGGACCCGCCACCAACGGCGGTTGCATTCCGCATGTCGTGGTGTCGAACAGCGGGGTTACCGCTCTAGTGGAATACCGATAGTTGGCAATCGTCAGCGGCGCGCTTTTCATGACTCCATACATCAGATCGGGGTCGACAAAGCTGAATGTTGGTCCCATATACAGAGGAATCGCAAACCCGCCTCCGCTTCCGGCACCGGGCAGGGGGCTGATGAGCATGGTGGACGGGTCAAAACCAAAGGCGAGGGTGTTTTTCTGCTGGCCGACCACGAAGAACTTTCCGCCGTCGGCGCTCCAGGCGTTGGCCTCGGTCTTGGGATTTCGAAAGTAGCCGTTGAGCTGTTTTGGGTTCGTGTTGCCATCGGTTACCCGGACCATGAGCGCTCCGAAATCAGGATCCTGAAACACGGTATTGACGGCTGGCGGGGCCATGGCAGTCTTTGAGTGTAACTGCCGGTCGGTGAACGCATTCGGATAAGGCTGAACGCCCTGCCCCCATGCGGCAGCAGACGCTGCGGAAATGAGCCACAAAGACATGCTGACGACTGTCACGAATCTACGAAGGGTCATGGCGACATCCAGAGGGGCAGGGGCCCGGGTCCGGGGGTTGGACCCATGACAATATACCTCAACCTGGCCCAAATTGTGCCGAAAATCTGGCTCCTTGTAGCATTTATTCTCGCAGGGGTGGCCCGTCCCTTGCGGTCTTTGCCTTATCGCAAGGGGCGGGTGCAAGCGCCGTCAAAGCTGCAGGGTGCCCCATCCTTCCGCGCACTTTGCGGAAGGGTGGGATTCCAACGGCCCCGTCCCTCTTGGGTTTTGGCATCCGAGTCCAATCCCCTAATTCACCGTCTGTGTCAGCGAAGCCGAACTGCCGGTAAAGTTGCCGCTGCCGTTGTAAGTCGCCGTAATATTGTGCGCGCCCGAGGTCAGCGTCGAGGTTGTGAACTTTGCCACGCCCCCGCTCAGACCCACCGTCTTCAGGGCCGTCGCCCCATCGTAGAAGGTCACTGACCCTTTGACCGTACCGCTGAACTGCGGCGTCACGCTCGCCGTAAAGGTCACCGACTGCCCAAAGTTCGACGGATTCTGCGAGGAAGTCAGAGTGGTCGTCGTCGTGGCTTTGTTCACCACCTGGCCCACCGGCTTCGAGGTGCTGCCAAGGATGGTCGAGTCACCGCCGTACACGGCCTTGACATAATTGGTGCCCGCCGGCAGCGTCGAGGTAGTAAAGGTAGCCGAGCCGCCGCTCAATGTCCCCGTTCCCAATACCGTCGTGCCTTTCATAAACGTGACGGTTTCTCCATCCGGCGGCGCACCCAAGCCGGAAGTGAGCGTCGCGCTAAAGGTCACCGCTTGCCCATAAGCCGATGGATTCGGCGAAGACGAGAGGGTAGTCGTGGTCGCTGCCCTCACATCAATCTTGGATATGAAGGCATCGCCACAGCCGCTACCACCGTTGCAGACTGTCTGGAAGGCACCGGCGGTGGTCCGAAAGTTTGTTGAGTAGGTTCGACCCGCGACGTAAGCGTTGCGCGCACTGTCGACGGCGATGGCTAAGCCATAATCTAAGCTGTTACCACCTAGATATGTGGAGTAAACCAAAACCGACCCCGTGGGGTTGAGCTTGGACACGAAGACATCGATGAGTCTGGACTTGCTTTTCTGCGAGGGACTCACTGTCGGAAAGTCGGGTGAGCTTGTCGATCCGGTGACGCAAGCGTTGCCCGCGCTGTCGACGGCGATGCCATAGCCCACGTCATCCCCGCTACCGCCCAGATAGGTGGAATAAACCAAAGCCGATCCCGTCGGGTTGAGCTTGGCCACGAAGGCGTCGTAGGTGCCACCACCGTAGGTTGGCTGCAGGGGATTCTTGGTCGGAAAATTGGATGAGAAGGTGTAGCCGGTGACGTAAGCGTTGCCCGTGCTGTCCACTGCGATGCCAGCGCCATAGTCATAGGAGCTGCCACCCAGATAGGTGGAATAAACCAAGGCTGACCCCGAGGGGTTGATCTTCGCCACGAAGGCGTCCTGGAGGCCGTCTAGGGCCGGCTGTAGTGGATTCTTCGTCGGAAAGTCGGTTGAGCCTGTAGTACCGGTAACGTAAGCGTTGTCCGCGCTGTCCACTGCGATGCCAACCCCACCGTCACCCCCGAGGCCGCCCAGATAAGTGGAGTAAACCAAGGCCGACCCCGAGGGGTTGATCTTCGCCACGAAGGCGTCCTCGAAGCCGTCTAGGGCCGGCTGTAGTGGATTCATCGTCGGAAAGTCGGTTGAGCCTGTAGTACCGGTAACGTAAGCGTTGCCCGCGCTGTCCACGGCGATGCCGTTGCCTTGCTCACCCACGCCCTCGCTGCCGTCGCTGCCACCTAGATAGGTGGAATAAACCAATGCCGACCCGGAGGGGTTGACCTTGGTCACGAAGGCGTCCTGGAAGCCGTGTAAGGCCGGCTGCAAGGGATTCGTCGTCGGAAAGTCGGATGATTGGGTGTAGCCGGTGACATAAGCGTTGCCGGCAGTGTCCACCGCGATGCCAGAGCCAGCATCACCCCCGCTGCCGCCCAGATAAGTGGAATAGACCAAAGCCGATCCCGTGGGATTGAGCTTGGTCACGAAGGCGGTGGCAAAACCGCCATTGGCGGGCTGCAAGGGATTCATCGTCGGAAAGTCGGTGGAACTGGTCCATCCCGCGACGTAAGCATTGCCCGCGCTGTCCAACGCGATGCCGGCACCGTACTCATCCCCGCTGCCACCCAGATACGTGGAGTAAATCAACGGATCAATATACAGGGGCCTGCTTGTATCATATTTCGCCACCTCAAATCCAACACGATTCTTATCGGTGATGGCATAAGATGCCACAATCTCCTGCCTCGTTCCATTCTTCTCCTGATACGCAGCCGGTCTGTGCCAGCGAATTTCATCTTCGTTCATTTTCAGCACTAAGTCTCCTTGCGCATCCCGCCGAATCCGCTTCGCTCCACCAATGTCGAAAGCGATGCGATGCGGGTCCACTCCCGGAGCCACGATAAAGTCATACTCCAGTTGCCGCTGGTTGCCGTAATAAACCAAGTCGATGCCGGAATAAATTCCTTCGTACTTCACCTTCGCGTAAGTCGGAACGTTCGTCCGCCACTTCGTTGGATCGTTGCCGATGAAGTAGTTACTCGTGCTCGCGAGTTCATCCGTGCCACTAATCTTGGCCGCGGGTTTGGCATTGCGCAGCTTCATCCGCAACACTCCACCGGTCATGCTTTGAGCAGTCTCTGGGTTCGGATTCGTATCAGGGTATCGCTTCAGCGATACCGCAACTCCTCCGAAACCAGATGCCCCTTTAGGGGCTGGCTTCTTCGCCGTGCTCCCGCGCAACGCCAGCACCGCTTCATCTGCCGTAAGAAAAACCGTGTACCCGCCCGTGCGCGAAAGAAACTTCACCCGCCCATCCGCCTGCCCGTGATTTGCCTCGAAGCTCAACGGCAACTTGCCATATTGATCGAGAATCATGGCTTGATCTTTCGGGTCGGCCTGAGACGCACCAATCGAAGGCACAACTCTCGCGCCCGGATTGATTGAAGGGATAGGATTCACCTGGGACAAAAGGAATGTCGTGGTCAAGAACTGAAACAGGCAGACGAAGTAGTCGCGCTTCATAGGGTCCTTCAGTCGTATCTCAAACATTGCGTAGACAAGGATGCCCGACCTTGGCTACCGATTAAGGGGAGGAATTTTCGCGACAGCCGAGAACTGGAGAATTATGGTCCCGGGCAGGCCACCGGTCAATGACATTTCGAGCGCAGTTAAAAGGTTTCTACAATTCCAGCCCTTGCAGGCTCATTTCCAGCGAATAGACAACACTGTAAGCAGCAATCCATAAGTCCAAACAGCACCATAGTCCCACTTGTTACTCCCCAGATTCCCCCAAAACCAAAGGCGCGGGTGCCCCATCCTTCCGCGCACTTTGCGGAAGGGTGGGATTCCACGGTCCCGTCCCTCTTGGTACCGACCACTGACCACCGACCACTGCCTCACTCACTTCCCCTTCAACATCCCCACCACCCGATCAAAATCCTCCAGCGTCCCATACTCAATCACAATCCTCCCCCTCCCCTTCCGATCCCGAATCCGCACCCTCATCCCCAGCACTTCCTCCAGCGACCGCTGCGCCGCCTTTACATTCGGATCCACCCACCGCGCTCCGGTTCCCTTATTCGGTTCTCCCCGGTCGGTCGGCGCACTCACCCCGAACACCAGATCCTCCAGCTTCGCCACTGACATCTTTTCTTCCATCGCCTTTTGCGCGTACTTCCAGATCTGGACGTTATCCGTCAGGCGCAACAGCGTTCGCGCGTGGCTGTACGTTAACCTTCCCTTTTGCAGCGCCCCGATCACGCCTTCCGGAAGCGTCAGCAGCCGCATGTAATTCGACACACTTTCCCGCGAGATGCCCGCCCGGGCGCCAATCTGCTCCTGCGTAAGCTTGAACTCCGTGCTCAGGTTCGCGAACGCCTCCGCCTGCTCCACGCAATTCAAGTCCTGCCGCTGCAGGTTCTCGACCAGCGTCATCTCTGCCGCTTGCTGCTCGGAAACCCGCCTCACGATTACCGGGATCGCGGTCTTCCCCGCCATCTTCGAAGCCCGCAACCGCCGCTCACCCAAAATCAGGATGAACCGTCCCTCCACAGCCGGACGCACCACAATCGGCTGCAACACTCCCTGCACCGCGATCGAATCCCTCAGTTCCGCGAGCGCTTGTTCGTTGAACTCTCTCCGAGTCTGATAAGGATTGGGATCAATCAGATCAATCTCCACAAGAAAGACCGTCTCCCCGTCCGCAGTCTGTCCCGAAGCCACCGCCTGCAACTGATCCAAAACCGTCGTCGCTTTTAGTAGAGCGACGGGCGTCCCCGCCCGTCCACCCTCCCCCGCTTGCGTAGCGACGGCCGCCCCCGGCCGTCCACTCCCGAATTCAGCAGAAGAGGAAGAAAGAGAAGAAGAAGAAAACGAGGATGAAGAGGACGAAGAAGACCCCGACGAGTCGGGTGCGGGTGCCCCATCCTTCCGCGCACTTTGCGGAAGGGTGGGAGACGCCGGCGTCGGCACCACCCGTGGCCCCGGCAGCAGAGACTCCAGCCCTCTCCCCAAGGCACGCCGCTTCTCCGCCAGCTTCTCGCTAAGCTTAGCCGGCCCCGTCTTCTCCGCCGTCTTGTCGGTCGTCTTATCGACCGCCGCCGCATTCGATGTGCTCTGCATCCGTCGATTCCTTCCTTTTATGGTTTTCCTGAGACCTGACACCTGGCACCTGCGACCTCACCTCGACATATATCGACGAACATAAATATTTATATCAATCAATCTAAGCCGCTTCCCCTGACCCGCTAACCATTCCCGCCTGCCGATCCAGGAGTTCCTTCGCCAGCCGTATGTAACTCTCCGCCCCGCGCGACCGCACGTCATACACCAGCGCCGCCTTCCCGTGGCTCGGAGCTTCCGCCAGCCGTATGTTCCGCGGGATCGTCGTCGTGCACAACTTCTCGCCGAAATATTTCTTCAGCTCCGCCGCCACCTGCTGCGCCAGATTCGTTCGGTCATCGAACATCGTGAGCACTACGCCCTCAATCGCCAGCGCAGGATTCAGCTCCGCCCGTATCCTTTCGATGGTGTCGAGCAACTCCGACACACCCTCAAGCGCGAAGTACTCCGCTTGCATCGGGATCAGCACTCCATCGGCGGCGACGAGCGCGTTCAGCGTAAGGAGATCGAGCGCCGGCGGACAGTCCAGCACGATGAAGCGAAAGCGCTCGAGCAAACTGGCAAGCGCATCGCGCAGACGATACTCGCGCCGCTCCGCCCCGACCAGTTCGATGTTCGCGCCGATCAGATTTTTGTGCGATGGAATCAGCCACAGCTGTTCGAGTTCCGTAAGCTGCAGCGCCTCCTCAGCGGAGGCCACCCCCATCATGACGTCGTAGATGCTGATGCGCTCCGGATCTTTCACCAGGCCGAGACCGCTGGTGGAGTTCGACTGCGGATCGCAGTCCACCAGCAGCGTGTTGACCTCGGCAGCGGCGAGTGAGGCGGCAAGGTTGATGGCGGTCGTAGTCTTGCCGACGCCACCCTTCTGGTTGGCAACTGCGATGACACGTCCCATGATTTTATTCTTTTTGTTGTTGCGCGCAGGATATGCGAACTAGTTTACGAAATCAATGCCAGATTCTGTGCAAATCGCGGAATGTTTCACGTGAAACACTCAGGCCTCGTTTGCTCGACTTTACGGCGGCGCGGAACTTCAGCGCCATGCGAAGTGTTTCACGTGAAACACTTCGTGACCCGTTGTACGCAGTGACAGGGAGGGAGATGAAAAAAAATGGCGTGCAATTCGAGAAGTGTTTCACGTGGAACGTTTCTACTTCGTCTCATAATGAGACGACAAAATAAGGTTGCTACCACTTATCATCAATTTTTGGACGTTAAATTATTCTGAATCTTGGAGTTGAAGCATTTCTCTGTGATTGTTTCCCACTTTTACTGATGTATACCAATCGACAACACTCTTGTATTTGACTGCGGGATTGGTATTGGCGGGTGCCATTTCATGGTGCTTAGGGTTGTTAGGTGGGGGATTTGGGTGGCTCCTATTAGTAGCGCTAGGGTGGCGTGGGGAGCCAGGAGAGTCACGGCTTGGGGGAGGATGGTGTTGAAGTGTTCTACGGCTCGGAGGGTTACTACTTCGGTACGGGGGAAGTCGGGACGGGCGGCCAGGGCTCCGGCTCGGTCGGTGATTACTGTGATGTTGGTCAATGTAAGTGCGCGGGCCACTTCGCTGAGGAAGGCGGCTTTCTTGTGATTTGATTCGACTAGCGTCAAATAGATATGCGGGGCCCAGAGTTTCAACGGGAGGGCGGGGAATCCGGCGCCGGAGCCGATGTCGAGGACGTGGGAAGGACGGTGGTCAGTGGTCAGTGGTCGGTGGTCAGTTCCGCTTTTGGGGAAGAGGTGGCGGGCCAGGAAGAAGGACTCGCCGAAGTGGCGGGTTACGATTTCTTCTGGATGGCGGATGGCGGTTAGGTTGATGCGGGCGTTCCAGCGAAGTAATAGATCGATGTATATCGATATTTGACCGAGAGCGGATAACGGAAGCGCTGGCTCGAGGAAAGGTTCGAGAAGGGCGGCGATGCGGGCAGTGTCCATGGAGAACCTAGAGAGATTCTAGCGGGAGCGATTACGGAAGTGCAGTTTCTCAGTCCTGAGTTGTCGGTTCTCATCTCTCAAGGGGGGTAAGATATGGGCGTGTTGTCGGGCCTTCGACCCGACTGATTTCGGATTGATAGGAGATTTATGTTTCAAATTCGCTTCACGATCTATTTGCTGCTGGCGTTGTCATTCCTGCCGGGAAGGCTCACGGCCCAGGGTCCAAGGGGCGCTGACGCCGGCGAGTACGTCATTCTCAACGCGCAATATGGCTCGGAGCGCAGCCACGTGGATGTTACTGGGCGACTGAAGGAATTGGCGCGTCGTGACCGTCCCTTTCGGATCAGCCACGACTCGATGAACGCAGATCCGGACCATGGGAGGACTAAGGAGCTGCGGATTTTTGCGCGTGGTCCAAACGGCCGGGAACGGATGTTTGAGTTTCGCGACGGCAGTGTGGTTGACGGAGCGATGTTTCGCAGCTGGGGACGGGGCGACTGGGGCGACGAACATTGGAACGGTGGCTGGAATGGCGGACGCGATAACGACGCTGGCGAATACGTGATTCTGAGCGCGCAATATGGGAGCGAGCGTCGGCATGTGGAGGTTACAGACCGACTGCGGGAGATGGCGCGTCAGGATCTCACGTTCCGGTTGGACTACCGGACGTTCGGCGTGGACCCGGATGAAGGACATGCTAAGTCGCTACGAATTTTCGCACGGGGTCAGAATGGGCAGGAGCAGATGTTTGAGTATCGGGATAACAGCGTGATTGACGGGGCGATTTTCCGCGGCTGGGGCCGTGGTGAGTGGGGCCACGGTGGCTGGAGTGGCAATTGGAATGGCGGACGCGGTGACGCGGGCGAGTACGTGGTTCTGAGCGCGCAGTATGGCACCGGGCGCAGTCATGTGGATGTCACTGAGCAACTGAAGGAGCTGGCGCGCCAGGACCAGCAGTTCCGCATGGGCAACGGCACGTTTGGTGTGGACCCGGATCGTGGAGTGGTGAAGACGCTGCGCATTTATGCGCGGGGTCCGAATGGACGGGAACAAATGTTTGAGTATCGCGAAGGCAGCGTGGTTGATGGCGCACAGTTCCGAAGCTGGGGGCGCGGCGACTGGGGCAACGGCGGCGACCGCTGGAGCGGAAGGTGGGAAGGGGAAGAGCGCGAGGAGAGAGAAAGAGAGAGACATAGATAAGACGGGCTTGGATCCGAGGCCGACTCGGATCTTTCGGCAGTGCGCGTGCGGGGCCCGAGGAACACCCCGTCCAGGAAAAGCTTGGGCGGCGGGGCACTTCAGAGTAGAGATGGACGCGAAATCCGGGACAGCCGGCGAGGCTAGGTTCCTGATGAAAGAAGCAAACTTCCCTATTGAGAAGGTGAATACTCGCTGCTGCGTGGTGGGCGGCGGGCAGGCGGGGATGATTGCGGGGTTCCTGCTGGCGCGTGCCGGTCTGGATGTGGTGGTCCTGGAGAAACACGCGGATTTTTTGCGTGATTTTCGCGGGGACACGATTCATCCCTCGACCCTGGAACTGATGTACGAGCTTGGAATTCTCGATGAGTTTCTGCGCCGGCCGCACCAGGAACTGCCTCAATTCGGCGGCCAAATCGAAGACGTCACCGTGATTGTCGCCGACTTTTCTCACCTGCCTACGCATTGCAAATTTATCGCTCTGATGCCGCAGTGGGAATTCCTGAACTTCATCGCCGAAAAGGCGAAGGCCTACCCGCAGTTCCATTTGCGCATGGAGTCCGAGGTCACGGAACTGATTGAGGAAAACGGCCGCATAGTGGGAGTTACCGCCAAGACCTCGCAAGGCATTTTGGAAGTGCGCGCGGATTTGACTCTGGGGACAGATGGACGGCATTCCGTTGTTCGCGCCAAAGCTGGACTCGAGGTCATCGATCTGGGGGCTCCGATCGACGTGCTTTGGATGCGTCTTACGCGTGAGCCGAGTGACCCTTATCAAACTCTGGGGCGCTTCCGTGCGGGGAAGATCCTGGTGATGCTTAATCGCGCGGACTATTGGCAATGCGCATATGTGATCCAGAAGGGAGGCATCGAAGCGATCCGGCAAAGAGGGCTGCCGGCATTTCGCGAAGACATAGTGAGTGTCGCTCCCTTCCTGCGCGGGCGCACCGACGAATTGAAAGATTGGAACGATATCAAGCTGTTGACGGTGGCCGTCGATCGCCTGCGCCAGTGGTGGCGAAGCGGCCTTTTGTGTCTGGGAGATTCCGCTCATGCGATGTCTCCGGTCGGAGGGGTTGGCATTAACCTCGCCATTCAGGACGCCGTTGCCGCCGCCAATATTCTGGTGGAGCCGTTGTTACGTGGTCGAGTCAGGGACGAGCAACTGCGCGCGGTGCAAGAACGGCGCGAATATCCGACGCGTATGACCCAGCGGTTCCAGGTCTTCGCGCACAAGCACCTGCTTCGTCCGGCGTTGAGCCAGAAAACCCAAATTCGTCAGCTTCCGCTGGCTTTTAAACTTTTGCAGCGATTTCCGGTGTTGCGGCGGATTCCGGCGCGCATGCTCGGCCTGGGATTTCGCCCTGAGCACGTGCGTACACCGGAGACGCCGGTCCGGATTGCCACGATGAACGGGGCGAAGCTCCCATAAGCGGATTATCCCTTTGCTGACCTTGTACGGTGAAAGCTGGTACCGACCGCAGTTCTTAGGCCGAAATCTGCGAATGGATCTCATCACGGAATTTTTTTCATTTCGAAACTGTGTCCGAAGGCATGGACAATGACTTTCGACACGTTACCTTTCTCGTCTTTTTGGAAACTGTCAGTCACGTCGTTCGACAGAATGAAGAAGTCCGTGCGCGATTCGGGATAAAGTTCCTCTGGCTCAGGACCAAGCGGATCCGCCTGGACGTACAGAGTGTTGTTCTTCATCGAAACCGTTATCTTGCCGGCGTTCGGGTTCTCATAGGTCCCGGCGTAAGCGCGAAGTATGGCGGGGTCAATTTTCGCGACCGTGCGCTCGATAGGCTGAAAATCGGGCCATGAGTATTCCTTCGCCACCCCTCGAAGCAGTTCCTGGATGAGAAATTCGCCGCCATCTGAGTTCGTCATCACCGCCAAACCAGGCCCCTCGGTGTAAGCCTCTAAATCGCATCGGTACCCTGCGTTCTGTCCGCCATGTGCGAATCTCGCCTTGTGCCCTGGCGGTAGCGCAACGCCGAGTCCCCAATCATCTTTCTGTCGGGTGAACATCTCGCGGACCATCTGCTGCGAAAGGATCTTGTTTGATTCCCCGGCGTATTCGTTCTGGATCTCAATGGCCATGTGCGCAAGATCCGACGGAGTAGTCCAAAGTCCAGCAGGCGCCATCTCCGGATAGATATGCCAGCCGCCCTTTACAGGTTCGCCGTTGTCCTCATAGGGCGTAGCGGCCAAAGGCCAAAGATTTTTCGGGAGCGGCTGTTCGTACGTGCTGTGTGTCATTCCTGCTGGTCGCAAGACAAGCTCATTCATAATTTCCGGGAAAGCTTTGCCCGTAACATCGCTTATAAGTGTTTGCAGGATGATGTACGCGCCGTTCGAATACCGCCAAATCGTTCCGGGCGCAACATCAACCCGAATTGGATCAGTGTTTGCCGGTTTTTCGCCATTCAAGATTTGCACCACGGTTGGGATAGGTTCGTCGGAGGTGTAACCGGGCAAGCCCTGAGCGTTTATTCCGGCGCTGTGGCTCAGGATGCGACGGACGGTGACCTTTTCCTGTGCGGTGAACTGGTTATCAGGAACTTTCCACGTGCGCAGCTTGTCGTTCACATTCTCGTCCAGGCTTAGCTTGCCTTCCTGCACAAGATGCAGAGCCGCCAGTGCGGTCTCCGGCTTACTGATCGATGCCGCTTGAAACAGAGTTTCCGGAGTCACAGGTTTTTTCGTGGCCGTGTCAGCCAGTCCGTATGCGCGCGTCCAGATAATCCTTCTGTGGTCGAAGAACGCAACGCTTACGCCGGGAACTTTGTAGAACTGCATGCGCTCGCTGAGTTTCATTGCGCGAGCCGATTGGCCCTTGATGACAACTGCGGGAAGCAGGCCGTTTTCGATGCGAGCGATGCGAGCCGCACTGCCTTCGTCCTCAGCCTGCTGCGACAGCCCGAATGCGGGAGTGCGATCAGCGGCGGAGTTTGCGTGGTGCAGCACCAAGCCGGCGGCGAGCGCGAAAAATCCGATTACCAAAAGGAACGTCTTTTTCATAACACTCCTTATAGCGTCGGCTTACTTGTACTCCGTCTCTGGGTCAGCTTGAAACGGGGTGGTCCCACGCGCATCATTGACGATTTCGTGAACCGTAGCGACGACTAAGTCAGGGCGATAGATTTGCACCCAGTGGATGCTTCCTTTGGCAACAATTCTTTGGGTTCTAGACGAGAGCCCCCGCAATTCGTCCTGCATCTCCATCCACGCGCGCTCTGCCTTGATTAAATCAGCCGGAGAAAAAAAGCCTCCGAAATCGTTAACCTGCGGATCGTGAGAGAGCACTACAAGCGGCATATCGCCGAAGGGGCCAGCCATAGCCGCCAGGGAGGAGCCAACCTCATCTGTTACTTGCGCCTGCTCCGTGCGCCAGGATTGCAGGCGACAGTATTGAGCAGTTGCTTCGGGCACTAACCGAGCCCATTCCTTGGGCTGGTTCGGGAACGTGAAATTCTCTCGACACCAGCCGAGTATTCGGGGCACTCCCAGCGGCACGGTCCAAGGGATAACGTGGTAAATCGCGTTCGCGACAGTAGACTCAGAAGCCACGTTGAATGGCGGTCGATTGTGTATGTCGGGATGAACGGAATCGACGAACACCATGCCCGCGACTTGCTGACGATGGCGCGCGGTGAACACACGGAGGTCGAGGGTGCCGAAGTCGTGCCCAACGAGAACGTAAGGTCCGGGAACCGCAGCGCGGGAGAGGAGGTGGTCCAGTTCGTTGGCAATATTTACGCTGGTCCGTGCCTCATTGGGCGCGTCGCTCCATCCAAAACCGGCGCGATCGTAGGAACAAACACGGGTAAATCTACTGATCTCTGGTTGAACCAGTTGCCAAATAACAGAAGAGTCGTTTGGGCCGGCCTCCATGATGACGGTGGGACTCCCCGCGCCCGTACAGTTGATGTGAAGCCGCAACCCACCAATGTCCACGAGTTTGCCGGGTGGAGGATAGAGGTGACTTTCCCATAGCGTCATCGAGAATTGAAATACAGCGCCGGCGGCGACAATCAAGCCGAGGGATGCGATAAGGCATTTCAGGATGCGCCACAGGAGCGATCGGGATCGAACGAAGGTTGGTTCGGAAGTTGTCGACGCCATACAAAGTAGCCTCCTACTCCGCGTGCGCTCAAGCTCAAATGTTCACGTTAGCCGATATCTATTTATTACGGTCGAAACAGCTGTTTCCCGTTGGGCCCGCGCCAGTGGTGCTCCGCCCAGGTCTGCATCCCGTCTAGCCGATGCATTCCCGTACGTCGCAGCGCGAACAAAACTCCCCATGCTGCGGCTGCGGCAACAGCAGCTAGTATCAGCGCTAATGCAAACAGCAGCCCCCACATCACGGGACCCCAGGCCGCCGCAGTTGCGGGCGGCAGGCTTTGTTTCATCTGAACAATATTCTGTGCTTTATGGATCGCCAGCACCAAACCCGCCAGAATCACACACATCAAAAACACGGTGTAGCGGGGAAAACGAAATTGGCGTTGCATAGAGAATCTCCGAATGGGAATGACAGGACCGAACAGACGGTCAAAGTGCGCACACAGGGCACCCGATAAGAGTCCACAAAATTCGCGTCGGTAGAAGCTGATCTTCGCAGCCAGCGCTGGCGGAAGAGCGCTTCGTGCGTCGTGGAAGACGGCCGTCATCTCCTCGCCGAATTCATGGCGACAGCTCCCCGGATACAGGCATAACAACCAGCAGTAAACCGTAAGCGCCACGATCACGCCTCCTTGCGGGCGATGCGCAGGGCAGCCACCTTGGTCAGGTGGCGCATGCGCTCAATTTCCATTTGCAGATTGCGCCGTCCGCGTAAGGTGAGCCTGTAGGTACGCCGGTCGCGAGGGGTGCTGTCTTCTTCGACGCGTTCGATCCAGCCGCGATCAAGCAGGCGTTGCAGCGCGCCGTACAAAGTGCCCGTGCTGAGCAGCACACCGCCGCCACTCATCGATTCAATGTCTTTCAGGATTGAATAGCCATGACGCGGCTGTTCCGCCAGGCTCAGCAGCACCAGTAATACCGGTTCACTTAACGCGAATGTCTCCATAGCTCATTCACCGACATGTCGTATGACGACATATTGGGCTAAGGGGTTGCTTTTGTCAAGCAGCCCTGCTCGAGGCTGAATTTTTTAGGCCGCGCAGCGAGCTAAGCGCTCGCTCGCTCCCCGGATAACGTAGCTAGCCGGAAGGAATTCTGCCTCAAGTTAGCGCTTATGATGGGGAGCTCCGGGCAGGGGCATCCTTCAGAGTTCGGATGGACGCCCAGACTGGGCCATGTGGCGGAGCTTCTCTTCCGACAGGCCTTGTAAGTCTTGTTCGCGGAGGCGGCCTTTCTGGATTAAGTCGGCGAAGACGCTGATGAGGACAGAATAGCGGTAGTCGTACTGGCGGTCGATCTCTTTGCGGCGCTCGGTTAAATAACGTTCCAACTCCCACAGGTCGGATGGCTCCTCGATCCTTCTTGCCATTTTCTTTGCTTGCCGCATGACCTCTTCCAGATCCTGTTGTAGCGCGCGTTCGAACGCCTTCCTGGCGATGACTTTTTCTGCGCTCGACCACTTCAGGCTGCGAATCGTTGTGTAGGTGTTCGGGACTTCGGGGCGGGGTAAGCTGGCCACGTTCGGGTCCTCCCACGCGGCATTTTATTCCCATGTAGGGCTCAAGAAAAGTGGGTTTTTGACGCGCGGCCCCTAAAGGGGCGGTTGATGTCGAGGATCTTACGACATCGCTAAAGCGATGTCCTGATACGAAGCCCGAGCTCTTCAGCGGCCTGCCAGATCCTCGCTGGTGCAGTTCGATTTTTTGCGCAAGAAACCGCAAAGATCATCTGGGCGAAGAACGTTGTTACAATCAATGAAGCAGTATTCCCGCTCCTCTTTTACCGTGGGGTCCTGAACAAAGCGCACATGCAGCCGTTTGACGAACATTTCGAGGTGGTGGTGGTGGGGGCTGGTCATGCTGGATGCGAGGCCGCGATGGCAGCTGCTCGCATGGGGCTGAAGACCGCTCTTTATACCTTGAACGTCGATTTGATCGCGCAGATGTCGTGTAATCCTGCGATTGGCGGAATCGCTAAGGGGCACCTGGTGCGCGAAGTAGATGCGCTTGGCGGCATCATGGGCGAAATCACGGACGCAGTCGGAATCCAATTTCGCCTGCTCAACACTTCGCGTGGACCCGCCGTCTGGTCGCCGCGGGCGCAGTGCGACAAGCAGGCTTATCGCCTGAAGATGCGCGAAGTGCTCGAGTCGCAGGCGAATTTGAAGATCAAG